>Ga0256836_1000160_pt1 | contig 40201 bp, 42 predicted proteins | sample 4561380metaG_FD_185974 | JGI IMG/M metagenome (GOLD analysis project Ga0256836, IMG submission 185974) | Hydrothermal vent microbial communities from Guaymas Basin, Mexico - 4561-380 | ecosystem: Environmental > Aquatic > Marine > Hydrothermal vents | place: Mexico: Guaymas Basin | collected...
GGCATCGAAAGGTTTTTGTCCTCACGGGAAAATCAACTCAAGGTGGTAATATGGAGGGGCCCGACGCTTCGGTTGGAATCGTGTTCGGTGAATCGAGCACCGACCACTTCACGTTCATAGTCAACCCTAGGAACGAGCTCCCGCGCTTCGGCGAGTTCCTTGTCGTTAAAAACCGGGAGGGGGACGAGGTTTTAGCCCTGCTCAAATCCATAAGAAACCTCAACTGGCTTATGGAGGCCGGGAGGGGAAGCTACGACTACGTTGAAAAGACGGTCAACGTTTTCTCGCGCGGAATTCTCGACAAGAGCGAGGAGATATTGGCTACGGCCAAGGTTCTCGGCGTTCTCAGAACTAGGGACGGCGAGTTTCTGCCAAAGCCCGCCCCGAACCGCGTCCCCATAAAGCCGGGCGAGAAGGTTTACCTCGCGAGGGACGAGGACCTGGAGAGAATATTCGCAAACGGCCACCTCAGGGTTGGAAAGCTCATCGCGAGGGGCAACATAGAGGTTCGCCTCGACGCCAACAGGCTCGTTTCGAGGCACTTCGCGGTTCTGGCCGTTACCGGAGCCGGAAAGTCCAACACGATAGCCGTTCTCACCAAGGAGCTCGTTGACAACGTTAACGCCACCGTCGTAATCCTCGACCCTCACGGCGAGTACCAGAGGTTGAGCTGGCCAGGGGCAAAGGTCAACCCGATAAAGGCCACTATAGACCCCGGGAGAATAAGGCTGAGCGAGCTGGCAACGCTCCTCGGCATAGCCGAAAACGCGAGCCTCCAGAGGCGCTTCCTCGGGCTCGTTTACCGAACAGTCAAGGAGGAGATGAGACGGGACGGAAAGGTCGTCGGCGGTCTGCCCTTCCTTGAAGCGATGGAGGACAAGATAGAGGAGTGGATTAGGGTTTACGAGAACACCGACGACAAGGTAATCTACTACTACAACGAGAAGGGCATGGAGACGCCGAGGAAGATTCAGGCGAGAGATTTGGACTCTCTGATAAGGCTAAAGGACTACATAGGCGAGCTGAAAGCTAATTTCGGCGAGTTCATAAGCCCGGTAGATGTGCTCGGCGAGATAAGGCCCGGCATGGTGAACGTCATAGACCTCAGCGGGATGGAAGAGGAGCAGATGATAACGCTCGCGAGCTTCGTCCTGAGGGGAATCCTAAAGAACCGCATTGAGTACCTCAAAGCCGTCAGAACCAACGACAGGCTCACCGCAAGGGAGATACTGGAGGCTTACCCGGCCGTGAAGAAGCCAATCCTCGTCATAGTTGAAGAAGCCCACATATTCGCGCCGAGGGGCGAGAAGAACCCCGCAACCCTGTGGCTCGGCAAGATAGCCCGAGAGGGGAGAAAGTTCGGCGTGGGCCTTGGAATAGTGTCCCAGAGGCCGAAGAAGCTCGACGACGACATACTCAGCCAGACCAACACAAAGATAATCCTCAAGCTCGTCGAGCCGAACGACCAGCGCTACGTCCAGCAGGCGAGCGAGCAGATAAGCGAGGACCTGCTGAGCGATATAGCCTCGCTGGGCGTCGGCGAGGCGGTGATAGTGGGCTACGCAATCACGATTCCGGCGATGGTGAAAATCTATAACTTCGAGAAGGACTTCAACGGCCACTATGGAGGAAGGGACATAGACATCGTTGGCGAATGGCTCGAGGGGAAGGAGGAAGAGGTGAGCGAGGAGGAGGCGATAGCTTCCCTCCCCCTGTGAGGTGTTAAGATGAAGTTCGCGCACATAGCCGATGCCCATCTCGGCCGGGAGCAGTTCAACCAGCCCTTCCGCTACGAGGACTACGTTAAAGCGTTTCGTGAGGCCGTCGAGAAGGCCGTTAAGGCCAGGGTGGACTTCATACTCATCGCCGGAGACCTCTTCCACGTGAGCAGGCCGTCGCCTAAGGCCCTGCGCGATGCGGTCGAGATACTCGAAATCCCGAGGAGAAAGGAAATCCCTGTCTTCGCCATCGAGGGCAACCACGACAAGACGATTAGAGAGGCTTCCGTCTTCGACCTGCTCGAACACCTCGGCCTAATCAGGACCCTCGGCCTCAGAAGAGAGGAAAAGCGGGACGAGTTCCTGCGGAGCAAAAAGATTGCCGACCGCTACCTCGTCTGGGCAGAGGTCGGAGACCTCAAAATCTACGGCTTAAGACATCACACGCGCTGGCAGCTCATAAGGGGTAACACCAACGTCCTGAAGGCCCTCTTCAAGAGGGGAGACGTTTTGATGCTCCACCAGGCCGTTGATTACCTCGCGAGGGACACCCCTTATCAGGACGCCTTCGACCTCAAGCTCAGCGAACTTCCCGATAACTTCTCCTACTATGCCCTCGGGCACATACACGTGAGAAAGCTGGCCGAGCCCGAGCAGACGGGTCTAAAGGGCCCGATAGCATATCCTGGCTCCACCGAGCGGACTGACGTTAGGGAGGCGAGCCACGTAGTAGTTTACGGCGAGAGGGACAGAAAGCCGAAGCTCCGCGAGAACACCCAGCCGAAGGGCTTCTACATCGTTGAGGACTTCCGGCCGGAGTTCGTCGAGGTCGAGACGAGGCCCTTCTACCGCGTTACGGTTTCGGGAAACTCCAAGGCCGAGCTCAGGAGGAAGGTGGAGGAGGTAGCGGGTCTGATTCCAAAAGATGCGGTGGCAATCATCTACCTTGAGGGAACGGTGAAGGGTGGCGTTAGTTTAGCTGAGTTCAACGACCTGCTGAAGGGCTCTGGCATAGCCTACTACGCCTTCAGGAGCAGGGTCACGGGCGAGGCGATAATCTCTAAGGAGCGCGTGGGCGAAGAGATACTGACCGAGTGGGAGAGGGAGCTCTTCCTCCACCTGCGGAGTGAACCCAAGGAGTTCCCGCTCGACGAGTTCATGGACTGGCTCCTTGAGAAGTACCGCCTCGGCGTTCCGGAAGGGATGAGGGCAAGGGCCCGCAAACCAGTGGAAGAGCCGAAGAAACCAGAAAATGCCGAAGAGAAACGGCCGAAAGAGGAAAAGCGCGTGAAAGCAACTCCAAAGAAGGAGAAAATAGAGAAGCCCAAAACCGAGAAGAAAACGAGACCGGCAAAGACGTCGAGCCTCGATGCGTGGCTCGGGGGTGGCAGGCAATGAGGGTCAGGAAAATCGAGATTCGGAACTTCAGGGCCCACAGGAAAAGCATTGTTGAGTTCAGCGACGGCATAAACCTGATAATCGGCCAGAATGGAGCCGGGAAGAGCTCAATCCTTGAGGCCATCTTCGCCTCGCTTTACCTTGGACACCCAAGTTTTCCGAAGGGCTATCTGAAGGCCAACGCCCGCGTCGGAACCGGGGAGCTTTCCCTGAGCCTGGAGTTCGAACACAACGGCAAAACCTACCGCATAACCAGGACGACGAAGAAGAGCGAGCTCCTTGAGAACGGAAGGCTTATCGCGGAGAAGAGCTCCGATATAGCGCGCTGGGTCGAGAGGAACGTTTACCCCCTGCAGGTCTATACGAACGCCCTCTACATCCGACAGGGCGAGATTGAGGGCATAATCACCAACCGCGAGGTCATGGAAAAGGTTCTGCGCAAGGTTCTCGGCATAGAGGACTACGAGAACGCCGAGAGGAACTCGGCAGAGGTAATCCGCGAGCTGAAGAGGAGAAGGGAGAACCTGAAGAAGCTCATCGAGAGGAAAGCTGAAGTCGAAGGCAGTTTGAGAGAGGCCGAGAAGAGGTTCGCTGAGACGCTGAAGAGGATTAGTGAGCTGAGGAAGAGGGAAAGGGAGCTTTCGGCCGAGGTCGAGAGGCTTGCCCGGCTGTACCGCGAGATGAAAGGTAAAAAGGAGCTGATAGCCGGCCTCGAGAAGAAAATGGCACTCCTCGAAAAATCGCTGGCGAGCGAGGAGGAACTTTTGAAGGAGAGGGAGAAGAGGATAGAGGAGCTGAAGCTCGAGCTGGAGGAGCTGGAGGAGAAGAGGGCGAGGCTTGAGGAGTTAAAACCTCTCGCCGAGGAGTACATTGAGCTGGGCAAGCTTTTGAAGCTGAAGGACGAGCTCTCGAATGTTGAGGTTGGGCTTTCATCGCTAAGGGAAAAGCTCCGCTCTCTCGAGAGAGAAATGGCGAAGCGAGAGGAGCTGGAAAGGAAACTTGGGGAGCTGAAAAGGAGCGAGGAGGAGACAAGGAGGGAATACGAGAGGCTCAAGGAGAGGCACAAGCTCTACCAGCGCGCCCTGTCAATCCTCGGCGAGGCCGAGAAGCACAGGAAGGAGCTTGAGAGGGCCGGCTACACCGTCGAGAAGCTTGAAAAGGAACTCAAAGAAATCGAGAAAGCCAAGGAGGAGCTTGAAAAACTCCAGGAGGAGATTTCAAAGGTCAGGGAGAGAATAGCCTCGCTGAGGGGGAAAAAGGCGGAGCTTATTGCCAACATGGAGAGACTGGAAGGGGCCAAAATCTGCCCCCTCTGCAGAAGACCCATAGACGAGCACGAGGAAGGCGAAATCCTGGCCGAGTACAGGGCCGAGATTTCGAGGATTGAGAGTGAAGTTAAAACCTTCGGGGAGAAGCTTGAGGAGCTGAGGAAGCGCGAGGTCGAGCTAAGGAAGCTCCTCGCGAGGGAGCCGAAGCTGATTCGCCTCAAGAAGACTGCCGATTTGCTCAGAGAGGCGGAGGAGAAGCTTGAGGAGCTCGGCGTTGAGGAGCTTGAGAGGGACGCGAAGCTCTTCGAGGAAACGAAGGAGATGCTCATCGGCCTCAAGAAGGAAATCCGGAGCGTAAGGGAAAGGCTTGAGGAGCTTGAGGGCCTTGAGAAGGAAAAGAGGGCTGTAGAGAAGGAACTCCACGCCCTTGAGGAGAAAAAGGCCGACATTCTAAAGAGGCTCTCCGAGAGGGGATTCGGCTCCTTTGATGAGGTCAAGGAGAGGATTGGGGAGCTTGAGAAGCCCTATCGCGAGTTCCTCTCGCTGAAGGACGTTCCGAGGAGGATTGAGGCCCTCGAGAAGAAGCTCGACATCGAGCGGAGGAAGGCCGATGAGTCAAGGGCGAACATAGCGCGCTTAAAGGCCGAGCTCGAAAAGGCGAGAAAAGAGCTGGAGGAAGCCAGGAAGGAATTCTCGGAGGAGGACTTTGAGAGGGCCGAGAGGGAATACCTTGAGAAGTCGAGAGCCCTTGAGAGGGCGAGGGCCGAGCTTGAGGGAGCGGAGAGCCTGAGGGACGAGATAGCTCGCTTGATAGACGAGCTGAAGGCGAACCTCGGGGAGATTGAAAAGGCCGAGAGGGAGCTCGAGCTCGTCGAGAAGGCGCTGGCAGACCTGACGGCCTTCAGGGAAAAGATAGCCCGGCTGAAGGCGGAGGAGGAACTCAGGGGGCTTGAAGAGGTGCAGAAGCTGGCCGGAGAGCTGTTCTCGGAGATGACCGAGGGCAAGTATCAGGGGATAAAGCTGAGGCGCGAGAAGCGCTATGGTAAGGAGCGGATTGAGCTTAAAATCCTCTACGCGGGCAACGAAGTTGGAATAGACTTCCTCAGCGGTGGGGAGAGGATAGCGCTTGGTTTGGCCTTCCGCCTTGCCCTCTCGCTCTACAAGGTGGGCAACCTTGAACTGCTTATCCTGGACGAGCCAACGCCCTTCCTCGACGAGGAGAGGAGGAAGAAGCTCGTGGAGATTATATCAAGCCAGCTGAGAAAAATACCTCAGGTAATCATCGTCTCGCACGACGAAGAACTGAAGGACGCGGCCGATTACGTGATAAGGGTTACCAACGCCGGTGAAGCGAGGGTGGAGGTGGAGAGCCTTGGAGCGTATTGACGACAGGCACCTCGAGGAAATCAGGCACTTCCTCAGGGAGAGCAGGAAGGAGCTCGGAAAGCTCGTCCCCCTCGTGAGGAAGCACTACCGCTGGGAAGACCTTCCAGAGCCGAAGAAGGCGAGGGTTTACGCCGTTGACGGGAGCAGGATGGCCAGGAGGCTCAGCGGGGCGATAATCTACGCCGTCTCCGCATCAGCGGTCGGCGACGACCTCTACTACTGGAACGACATCGGGGCGCTCTTCCCCTACAGCAACGCCGATGATAGAATAAGGGTTCATATGGACACACTGGAGAAGAGAATGGGCGCTCTCGTCGGGGAAATGTCAGACCTCGTGCTCATGGACGGCACGATAAGCGGGGCCCTCATAAGACCGCCGAGCTACGCCAACTCAACTACGAACCAGCTCTACGAAAGGCACGGGAGGACGCTTTTGGAGGCCTCGATGGACTTCCTTGATGCCCTCAATCTCAAGTGGAAGGAGTGGAAGCGGGAGCTCAAAAAGGGCGTCATCTCGGGTCCATCTCTACTCGCGCGCGGGAGGGGAGGGACGTCAATCTTCAAGATACTGGAGGAGAAGGGCTCACGGAGCATTCGCGGGAAAATCTGGTGGGTGGTTGATGCTGAGAACCTCATAGTCCTCTTCGAGTACCTCGAGTACCTCCACGCCCTCGATAGGCTTTTGGAAAACGATATAGCCTCGATAGCGAAGACCTTCTACCGCTCGGACGTCATAGGGACTGTTGCAGAGAGGGAGAAGCTGAAGAGGGTCCCGATAATGGTGGACACACCGGTCGTGGCCTCGCTGACCGATAAGAGCGGTTACCTGCGCTTCTCGTCGAAGGTCGGCAAGAAGGAGGCCCTCGCCGGGCTAATCCTCGACCTCATGGAGCACGGCTTTTTCGAGAACCTTCGCGAGATTCTCGTCCTCGACGGAAGGAAGATAGAGGGCGCGAGGATACGGCCGGCCTACGTCCGGTTTGCCGATGGAGGACTCATATACCTTCTCGAGGTTCCGGAGAAGCAGGACTTCGAGGATACCCTCGCGAAAATCCTCTCGGTGGCCGAAGATGAGTACGTGATTCCGCTCGAGTACGCGCACCACTCGGTCGTAATCAAGAAGAGGGAGTTCGACGCGTACGTCGACGCAATCCTGAGCGCGATAGTTGGCGAGGACGAGGCTTACCTGAACTTCCTGCGCTACGGAAGGGAACCGCTGGAGTGATGGAGATGATTAGAGTCGGAACCTGTGGCTTCTGCGAGGGAAGGTCGAAATATTTCCGGGACTTCGATGCCGTTGAGGTTCAGCAGACCTTTTACCGAATCCTCCAGGAGAAAACCCTTGAGCGCTGGAGGAAGGAAGCTCCCGAGGGCTTCATCTTCGCGATGAAGGCCTTTCAGGGCGTAACGCACCCGCCGAACAGCCCAACGTGGCGGAGGAGCAACGTTAGACCGAGCAAAAACGTCGGCCTTTTGAGGCCAAACAGCGACGTCCTTCACTTCTGGCGCCTGACGCTGAAGGAGGCTGAACTTCTCGGCGCGCGCTTCATTCTCATTCAGTTGCCGAAGAGCTTCAAGGAGAACGAGGAGAGCTTCGCCAACGCGGAAAGATTCTTCGAGATGATTGACAGGGGAAACTTCGAGATAGCCGTTGAGCTGAGGGGCTGGAGCGAGAAGGGCGTTAAGCGCTTCGTTAGAGCCTTTGACGTCATAGACGTGACCGACCCGCTCGTGAGGATTCCACTCCACAGGGGCGAGACGAACTATTACTGGCTCCACGGGCGCTACGAGAATGGGCGGATAATTTACCGGCACTCCTACAGCGATGAGGAACTGCAGAAAATCAGGGAGCGCGTCCTCGGCTGGAACAGAAATGAGAGCTTCGTCTTCTTCAACAACACCGAGATGTGCCAAGACGCGAAGAGGTTCAAGGCAATTATAGGGAAAGGGTGAACCTTCGATAGGGATTTATACAACTCCATCGAATTCTCCTTAGGTGGGAGCATGGAGGAGATAACGATAAAGGTTCCGGCGGGAGTTAACATTGAACGGCTCAAAAAATTCCTTGAAGCTGATGCAGAGTTTCTCGCAAAGGCCATGAAAAAGAAAGTCCGTCCCGGAATGCTTGGAAGGGCAAGCGCCGAGGAGCTTGAGGAGTACGCCGGGGAGGTAGGCCGGTGATTTACGTTGATTCCAACGTGTTTTACAACTACCTCTTTGAGACTTCCCTAACGGAGCGGGCGTTCCAAGTTCTTGAGAAAAACCGAGGAATGCTGGCCACGTCCTTTTCAACGGTGGAAGAAGCAACGTACGTCGTTTTGAGAAAGTTGCTCTCGGAAAAAGCTGGAATTCGCAACAGATACGATGCAAAAAGATACCTGAAGACGCGTGAAGGCCGGACATTGATAGACGAGGCTTTTACATCGGTACTTGCATTGATTTTTCAATACGACGTTGAACTCGTTGAGGACGCAACGAGCCCGGGGCTTGTCCAAAGCTATGCCGTCAAATACGGTTTGATGCCGAGAGATGCCCAGATTGTTGCCACCTGCCTTCTAAATGGGATAAAGAAAATAGCAACCTTTGACAACGACTTCGATGACGTTGATGAGCTCTCTGTTATTCGATAGGCTCAGGCACGGGTCCAGCTCATCACCGTCAGCCGAGGGTGTCGTCATCATCGCCCCCGAAACTAAAAACTCTAAACTTCAAAAAACTTTATAAGCCATAAAGCGTACTCACGAGTATGATACTCACGAGTAAGTTCATTGACCGCGAGAGCGAGCTCGAGTTCCTGAGGTCGAGGTACGCCTCGGGGAAGCCGGAGCTGATAATTCTCTACGGCCGGAGGAGGATAGGTAAGACGTACCTCCTTCAAAGGTTCCTCTCGGAGGTCGGGGGAATTTATCTCCTCGCGGAGGAGAGCAAGACCATCTTAGAGGATTTCTCGGAGAGGTTGGCGGAATACTTCAACGACCCGTTCCTGCGGGAGAACCCGCTCCAGAGCTGGAAAGCGTTTTTCACTTACCTCGCGGGAAAAAGCGGGGAGAGGCTCCTTGTGGTGATAGACGAGGTTCAGTACGTGGCCAAGGCCCACAGGGAATTCCTCAGCGTCCTTCAGAAGTACTGGGATTTACACCTTTCGAAAACGAAGATAATGCTCGTTCTCTGCGGCTCGCTGGTCTCCTTCATGGAGGGCGTTCTTTCAGCCAAATCGCCGATATACGGGCGGAGAACCGGGGCGTGGAAGGTCGAGGAGATGAACTTTTTTAAGGTCAGGGAGTTCCACCCGCTGAGCACGGAGGAGGCGGTTTACGTTTACTCGGTTTTCGGTGGCGTTCCACAGTACTGGGCTGATTACAATCCAAACCTTGACTTCTGGGACAACCTCAGATTTCTGCTCCTCTCGAAGGGCGCCAAGTACTACGACGAACCGAAGTACCTCCTCAAGGAGGAGCTCCGCGACGTCTCGCGCTACTTCTCAATCCTCAGGGCGATAGCGCTCGGCTACACCCGCTTCGGAGAGATAGCTGATAAGGCGAGGATAGAGAAGAACTCGCTCGGCAAGTACCTGCTCGTCCTCCAGGAGATGGGCTACGTTACCGAGGAACTGCCGATTACCGGCGGAAAGAGGGGGCGCTACCGCATAGCGGACAATCTCTTCAGCTTCTGGTTCCGCTTCGTCTACCCTCGGAGGAGCGAAATCGAGATGGGGATTGACGTTGTTGACGACATTAAGCGGAACTTCAACGAGTACCTCGGCTTCGTTTTCGAGGAGATTGCGAGGGAGTTCCTAATCGAGCTGAACAGAGTAGGGAAGCTTCCGTTCCGCTTCACGAAAATCGGTAGATGGTGGCGTAAGGGTGAGGAGATTGATTTGGTCGCTTTGAACGAGAGGGAAAAACGAGCGCTCTTCGTTAAGGTTAAATGGAAGGATTTGAGCGAGAGGGAAGCGAGGGGAATTCTGAAGGACCTGGCGAGGAAAGCCAAACTCGTTAGGCTTGAGGGATGGGAGAAGAGCTACGGGCTGGTGGCAAAGGACGTTGAGGGGAAAGAGGAGCTGGGGAGAGAGGGCTGGTTTATCTGGGACCTGAGGGATTTTTCGTTCTAACGTTCCTCGAACCCCGGCTTCCTGACCTTCACAACGTCCCTGTTAACCAGCGTTGGCGGGATTTGGCCGTTCTTGAAGGTTATTAGATTCCTCGCCACGAGCTCGGCCATGCCCTCTCTGGCCCCAAAGGTAGCGCTACCGATGTGAGGAGCTAAAACCACGTTCTTCAGGCCGAAAAGCTCTTCGTTGTAGTACGGCTCCTCCTCGTAGACGTCGAGGCCGGCTCCGGCAATTCGGCCCTCCTTCAGGGCCTTTACCAGCGCTTCCGTGTCAACGACCTTTCCGCGCGCTATGTTCACGAGAATTGACGTTTCCTTCATCAGCTTGAGCTCCCGCTCGCCTATCATGTGGTAGGTTTCCTTCGTTAGGGGAACTGCCAGAACCACGAAGTCGCTCTCGCTCAGGAGCTCGTCGAGGGGTTTGAACTCTGCGTTGAGCTCTTTCTCCGCCTCTGGCTTCCTCGTGCGGGAGTAGTAGAGAATTCTCATGCCAAATCCTCTGGCACGTTTCGCCACCGCCTGTCCTATTCTGCCGAAGCCTATGATTCCGATGGTTTTCCCGTAGACGTCGTAGCCCAAAAACCAGCGCGGGTGCCAGGCAATACCTTTTCTCTTCCACTCGCCGGAGCGCGTGAAGTTATCGGCCTCGATTAGCCTCCTCGCCGTTGCAAGCAAAAGCGTCCAAGCGAAGTCCGCCGTCGCGTCGGTGAGGACATCGGGAGTGTTCGTTACGTAGATTCCCCTCCGCGTTGCCTCTTCGACGTCTATGTTGTCGTAGCCGACGGCGTAGTTCGCGACGATTCTGAGCTTCGGGGCATTGTCGAAGACCTCTTTATCAATCCTCTCGCTGAGCATCGTGACGAGGGCATCAGCGTCGCGAACCTTCTCGAGGAGAACATCTCGGGGAATTTCTCTCTCCTCCGGCCAGACCTCGACCTCAAAGTGCTCCCTCAAAAGCTCTATGCCGTTCTCGGGAATGGCGCGCGTGATGAAGACCTTCGGCATGACTACCACCGGATAAAGAAAAGGGGGGACGCTTTTAGCGTTTTCTCAGCTTGTCAACGAGCCAGATGAGTATCGGCAGGACTATGAAGGCCATCATGTCTCCGGTGTCTCCCGCAAAAGCTAAGACGTCAGCGAAGTTCTTGACTCCGGCGAAGTACACAATGGCAGGAGGAATTACCGTCAGGCCCCACGCTATCGGCCTCTTAAGCCTGACGAACTCCTCGTTGTTGCTCTGCTGTGCGAGGGCAATTCCGATGTAGCTCGTGGTTATTGCCAGGAGCGGGATGAGATTGCCGACGATTCTTCCAAGGTGGCCGTAGAGGAGCTCAAGGCCCTGCGTGGCTATCTGGGGCGTTTCCCTGCCGAAGGCAAGGAGGAAGGCGACCATGAATATCGCGTAGATGGCCGTTGGGATGATGAACGCCCAGACGAGGACCTTCTTGGTCTCCTCGTAGCTTCCGAGGCCCTTGTAGACGTCCGGAATCACCGTGTGGCAACCGAGGGCGAAGATTGCCACACCGGTTATGCTGAGGATTCCCGAGAGGTCTGTGTAGAGGCCGTTGCTCAGCTTCGCGTGGGGAACAAGCATGAGGGTGACTGCTATGAAGAGGGCGAGCATTACGTAGCTCATGGCCAGCTCGGTCTTTCCACTGGCTTCGAGGCCGTGATAGACGACGAGCGAGGCCAAAACCCAGAATATGAAAGCTCCCGCGGTTTCGCTTATCCCAAAGAGGCTCGCGAAGACGCTTCCCATTCCCGCTATGTAAGCTAAGATAGCCCCAAAGCTCATGATGAAGATGCTGACGTACATCAGCCAGCCACCGGCCTTTCCGAGGACGCGCTGGGCTACGGTGCTCATCTGCGCCCCGCCCATTCCGGCGGAGAACTTGAGAACGATGAGGCCTGTCCAGAGCATCAGGAACATCACGCCGATGAGCACTGCCAGTGCCGGTATGAGGCCGACTTTGCTGGCGGCGTAGGGCAGGCCGAGAACTCCCGCACCTATCTGTGTCCCCACGAGGATGGCCAGTGCCTCTCCCCTGGTTATGCGCTTCTTCTCAACGCGAATCGTGCTTATCCTAAGACCCCTGACGCACTTCCTCTTCCTGAGGTTCTGAATCAGGATGAGCTTTTTCCTCCTCTGCGCCGCTATACGGGCCGAGTAATAGCGACCATGTGAGGTGGTAACTTTTTTTCTCTCAACGCCTTCCGAAACGGGCATTCTCTCACCTCCGCTCAATGTCCCAATGAACACAATTTAAACCCTCGCTCGGAAGGTTGAAAGAGGTTTCTAATATCCTTCGACCGCCCGGGGGGTTGGATAGAATTTTTAAGTTTCCGGTCGAGATACCACCATGCTGAGCCACGCCGCTAAAATCCTGGCAAGGTCGCGCTTTGCGATAGCCTTCACCGGCGCAGGAATCAGCGCTGAGAGCGGTGTTCCAACGTTCAGGGGCTTCAACGGCCTCTGGAAGCGCTATCGGCCGGAAGAACTCGCAACACCCGAGGCTTTCAAGCGGGACCCCTACCTCGTCTGGGAGTTCTACAGGTGGAGGATGCGCAAGATTCTGGATGCGAAGCCGAATCCAGCTCATTATGCTCTGGCGGAGCTTGAACGGATGGGACTCCTAAAGGCGGTGATAACCCAGAACGTTGACGACCTGCACCGCGAGGCGGGGACAAGAAACCTGATAGAGCTCCACGGAAACATCTTCCGGGTTCGCTGTACCTCTTGCCCTTACAGGGAGAACCTGAAGGAAAGCGGTCGGGTTTATGAGTTCGTGAACTCAAGGGACCTCCCGAGGTGCCCCCGCTGTGGTTCTCTCCTCAGACCCGACGTGGTCTGGTTCGGGGAGGCCCTGCCGAGGGATGCTTTGGAAGAGGCCTTTCGGCTGGCGGAGAAGGCCGACGCGGTAATCGTCGTCGGGACGAGCGGGGTAGTGTATCCCGCCGCGTACATACCTTACATCGTCAAGGAGCACGGCGGCAGGGTCATAGAGGTGAACGTTGAGAGGAGCGGAATAACGCCAATTGCGGACGTTTTCCTGCGCGGAAAGGCGGGCGAAGTGCTTCCAAAGCTCGTTGAGCTCGTGAGGGGGTTGAAATGAAGTTGCTCCTGGTTGGTTTTACGAGGGATGAAATCGAGAGGATTACAGAGCTCGGTTACCCGGTTCTGCCGGTTCCCGAGCACTTCAGAAAGCTCACCCTGGCGGAGATACTCGAGAGGACAACGGAGGGCGGGAACCTTGACTGGGCCGGTGGAAGGTTCGTCATAATGCACGGCCTCGACAACGAGGGCATCAAGAGGGTTATAGGCGAGGTCAGGAAGCTGGCTGAAGGAAGGGTAATCTTCGCGACGACGACCGAGACGAACCTCAAATGGACGCTGGAGGGGCTCCTTGAGGAGCTGAGACGGGAGGATGAGTACTTCAGGGCTATGAGAGAGGCGAAAAAACAGACCAAAGGGAAGAGAGGCCTCTTTCTCGATATCGGCAACGTTAAATAGTCCGCCGAGAATAAACTAAGGGGTCGGGGTATGATTAGGGCCGTCCTGTTTGACCTTGACGACACGATTGTTGACACCACCCGCTTGGCTGAGATGGCGAGACGGAACGCGATAGAGAATATGATACGCCACGGTCTTCCCGTTGACTTCGAGACCGCCTATAACGAGCTTCTTGAGCTGATAGCGGAGTACGGTAGCAACTTCAACAGGCACTTTGACTATCTGCTGAGGCGTTTGGAACTTCCAAACAACCCCAAGTGGGTAGCCTCGGGCGTTATAGCCTACCACAACACGAAGTTCGCCTACCTGAAGAGCGTCCGCGGTGCCAGGAAGGTTCTCCTCGAGCTCAAAAAGGACGGTTACATCCTTGCGATAATCACCGACGGCGACCCGATAAAGCAGTGGGAGAAGATACTCCGCCTCGAGCTGGACGAGTTCTTCGATGATGTCTTCATCTCCGATTACCTCGGCGTCAAGAAGCCCCATCCGAAGATTTTTAAGCGGGCCCTCAAGAAGCTCGGTGTTAAACCGGAAGATGCCATAATGGTCGGCGACAGGCTCTATTCCGACATCTACGGGGCCAAACAGGTGGGAATGAGGACCGTCTGGTTCCGCTATGGAAAATATGCCAACAAAGAGCTCGACTACCTTGACTACGCCGACTTCACGATTGAGAGCCTTGAAGAGGTTCCGAAGATTGTGAGGGGACTAAACAATGAGGAAAAAGAGCGTTCAGATTCGGAAGTTCATGCTGATTGACTCCGCCTACAAGTCGAGAATCCTAAGGGGAGACAAGGTCACGACTATACGCTACGGGAGTTACGAGGCGAAGCCCGGGAGCGAGGTTTACCTCGTGGTAACGCCGAGCGACACGGCAATAGCGAAGGTCAGAATCACGAAGGTCGAGCGGAAGAAGGTTAGGGAACTCACCAACGAAGATGCAAAGCTCGACGGCTTCTCGGACGTTAAGGAGCTCCTCCGCGAGCTGAACAAAATCTACGGCGAGCTCTACGGGGACGACGAGGTCACGGTAATAGGCTTTGAAGTGGTCAAGCGTTTTAAAGATGGAATTCCCCTCAAGTGGCTCAAGGGACTCAACTACCGCGAGCCCGAGGAGATAGCGCGTCTCTACCTCGAAAACCAGGATAGGCTCAACTTCAACCGCGAAACTGACTTCATAATGCGTAGGATTTACAACGAGGGGCTCGGGAAGGCGGTGAGAACCTTCGGACCGAAGAAAGTCCAGCAGGCACTGTTAAAGGTCTACCACGGCCTCTACAACGAGGGGCTGATTTAGAAAAGCTTTTTAGGTTCCTCTTTCTCTTCACTCTGCCATGAAGAAGAGCCCCTTCCAACTCCTCTCCCTGGGACTGCTCCTCGCCTTAGCCCTTCAGCTTGCAGGCGGGTTTAAAGGTATAAACGAGGCCCTTAACTCGGCCCTTCCCCTAATAGACACTCCCTGGATGAACCTGCTAACGGCCCTGGGGGGAAACGCGTTCTTAGCCCTTTTTGCCATCATTGTAGTTCTCTCCGAGCTGAAGAAGCTGGGTGGCGTATCTTCAAAGACTCTTGCTTTTCTCATCGCTCTCTCCCTCGGCCTCGTCGCGGTCGGTGCGCTGAAGGCCCTCCTCGCCGAGCCAAGACCGAGACCGCTCCCAGGGGCTGGTTTTCTGAGCTCGGGGGCGTTCCCCTCGGGCCACACCTTCAGGGCGGCAGTAATAGCGAGCTACGTTTCAGACCGCTGGAAGAAACTTGCCCCGCTCGCGTGGGCCTACGCCATTGGAGTAGCCCTCACGAGGCTTTTCCTCCACTACCACTGGCTCAGCGACGTCCTTTTCAGCCTTCTCTTTGCTCCGTGGCTTTATCTACTGCTCCGCTCCACGGAAAAACTCTGGCTTCCCATCATGGGGAGAATACTCAAAAAACTCAACCTGGAGGTCGTTGAGGCATGAACGGCTTCATCGAGGTCTTCCTGCTATCCCTCATTCCAACCTTCGAGGGGCGCTATGCGATAGTCTATGGCATAGGGAGGGGCTATCCTCTCTGGGAGACCCTTCTGAGCGCCTCCCTCGGCGTCCTGCTACTCTCGGTGGTTCTTCCGCTGGCCCTTCCGCTGATAGACCGAATCATGCTCTGGCTCGAAAAAACGCCCCTCCGAAAGGTAGCCCACCTCTACCTCTACTACGTCGAGCGCGCTCGGAGAAAGGCCCACCCCTACGTGGAGAGGTGGGGCTTCATCGGTCTCACAATCTTCGTTGCCATTCCGTTGCCAGGGACTGGTGTGTGGACGGGGGCATTGGCGGCTTACCTCCTCGGAATCGAGAAAAAGCAGACGGTTCCCGCTTTAATCCTCGGTGGGCTCCTGAGCATGGCGATAACGGTTCTGCCCGCGCTGGGGCTGTTTGGGTGATGTTATGGACTGGATTAGACGATTCAAGCTCCTCCTTTCCCTCACCTACGCGGGATTCCTCGGAAACATAGCGGTAATCTACTACCTCTCCTGCGGGCTGAGCTACGGTGAAATAGGCCTTGCAACAGCCGTCGGCGGTCTGGGCTTCTTCCTTTTCGAGGTTCCCACGGGTGTCGTCGGCGACAAGGTGAGCCGAAAGGCGAGCGTTCTCATCGGGCTTTCGATAATACCTCTCGCGACGCTTCTACTGCTCTTTCTCAGGAATCTCTGGGTTCTCCTCGCCTCGGAGCTCCTCGGAACGCTGGGTGCTTCCTTCGTGAGCGGAAGCTTTCAGGCGTGGTTGTTTGACAACCTCAAGGCCGAGGGACTGGAGGGCCAGTTCAAGGAAATCTGGAGGTCGGCTCAGAAAATTTCACTCATCGTGAGCTCCACGACAACAATCCTTGGAGCCTTCATTGCTCAGTTTTTGGGCTTTAAAGTTGCGATACTCCTCACGGCCATCGTTCAGGCCCTGACGATTCCAGTTGCCCTTGGCATACCTGAGATGGGCTTCTCACGGCCAGAGACATCTTACACGCTCCACGTTCTCGGCGCCTGGCGCGAGCTGAGGAAACCTGAAATAGCGTGGCTTATCGCCTACCTCCTCTCCGTCACCCTCGCACTCAACCAGTTCAGGAAGTTCTTCGAGCCCTATCTTGGAAACGTCCTGGCCCTTTACCTCGGCACGACGATTATGGGAACCCTCGGAATCCTTGGGGTCGTTGAGGTGCTCGTGAAGGTCCTTCCGAAATACCTCGGTGTGGCACTCAGGGGAAGGGTTGGGAGAGCCCTGCACGAGTCCGCGCCCGTTGGAGTGCCCCTTGCAACGGTTCTCTCGGTCATCTATCCAAACCCTTTCCTCATAGTGCTCCTTGGAATAACCGCGACGCTCTTCGCCTCAGCTTTCACCTTCAACTTCTCGGTGGAGTTCCAGAGGAGGGTCTCAAGCGAGAAGAGGGCAACGGTAATATCGCTCAGGAACATGGTCATGGCACTCGCGACGTCCACCTTCTATATCGTTTACGGCTTTGCAACGGACTTTCTTGGGCTTTCGAGGGCGAGGTTATTGTTTGCACTGTTTTTCCTCTCCATGGGGGCTTTCTTTAAGCTCCTCCAGGGAAAAATTGAGCATCTGAGGTATGGCTAGAAAAAGGATAAAGAGAATCACTTCGTCGCCCTCGTTATTCCCACGTCCTTCACGAGAACGTAGGGCGTGATGACGGGCCTCGAAACCTCCCACCAGTGCACCTGGAACGGCTCGTTGCTTATAGCAACTACGTTGCTCAAAATCCTCCCGAGGTTGTCGCTGACGCGGATGTTCCTTATCGGCTTGAACTCGCCGCTCTCAATCAGGAAGATTCCGTCGCGCGGTATCGTCGAGAAGTCACCTGTCACGTAGTTCTGGAATCTGGTGTACCAAACGTTGGTGATGTAGATGCCCCGCTTAACCTCGCCGAAGAGCTCGGACTTGGAGTAGTCGCCTGGCTCAAGGACGATGTTCCAGGGTCTCGGCATTATCAAGCCGGCGTTGGCAGTTGTCTCGGTTCCGTACTTTTTGGCGAGGCTCGTGTTGAGGAGGAACGTCTTGAATGTCCCGTTCTCTATGACGGTGGTTTCCCTCGTCGGAACGCCCTCGTCGTCGAACTTCCTGCTTCCATAGCCGTTGGGCAGGTTTCCAACGTCCTTGAGCGTCACCAACTCGCTCGCGACCTTCTGGCCCAGCTTTCCGGCCAGGAACGAGAAGCCCGCCTCGGCCGCGTAAGCTGAGAGCATGAAGCCCATGTAGCTGAGCAGGTTCGCGAAGGCGAGCGGGTCGAAGATGACGTCGAACCTTCCCTCGGGCCCCTGAACAGGATTGCGAGCCATGTGGGCAATCTCTCCAGCCTTCCTTCCGGCCAATTCGGGGTCGAACTTCTTCAGAACCCTCGCGGAGCAGGTGCCGTGTCCGCTCTCAAGGTCGCCCACGAAGGCCCTGACGCTTATCTCTATCCCCGTCCCCTCGTCGAAGGCCTCAACCCCGTTGCTCGTGGTCAGGTAAAGCCTGTTGTGGTCGGTGTAGAGAACCCCTGCTACGCGCTTGGCACCTTCACTCAGGGCGGAGTTTATGGCAGTCTCCACGTAGTCGTTTGGCTCATCGAGTTCGACGATAGCCTTATCGAAGGTCTCGGGGATGTCTTTGTATTTGAACGGGCCTTGGGCTATTCCGTAGTAGTCCTCCTTGGGTGAGAGGTTCTCGATGTTCTTCTTGAGGGTCTTCAAAACCCGCTCGACGTTTTCCTCGCTCAGCTCGGTTACCGTTGTGCTCGCTATCCTTTTCTCCTTCTCGACGAAGAGTTCAACCTTCCTCTCATGCCAGTGCTTGGCGACCGTTATCTCGTTGTTGGCGAAGCGGACTTGTCTGCGGTTGGTTTCATAGCTCAGGACGACGACGTCGCCGAAGCCGAGCTCTTCGGCCTTCTTCAGGATGAATTCGTTAAGCTCGAACATCGCCACCACCTCACGGCCTCCTCAGCGGTATGTCCCTAAGCCTCGCGTGCGCTCCACCCATCCAGACGGGAACGCCCTGTCCGGGTTCGCCCTTCCCACAGGTTCCTGGGTAGAACTCGACGTCCTTGCCGACCGCGTCAACACTGCTCCAAAGGGCTCTGGTGGTTATCTCAAGGATTGGCCTCCTGACTGGGTGCTTTATCTCGCCGTTCTCGATGAGGTAGGCCTCCCTGCCGATGTACCTCTGCTGGTAGCGCCTGTCGTCTATGTTCCACTCGTTGAAGGACACCATGTAGACGCCGAGCTTTATGTCCTCAATCAGCTCCTCGAAGGAGTAATCGCCTGGCGCGAGGTAGGTGTTGGCCATCCTCACTATCGGCTCGCGGTTGTAGTTTATCGCCCTCGCGGCCGCGTTCGAGCGCCCCCCGAGCTTTGCCGCGTACTCCCTGTTGGTCAGAAACTCATTTATGATTCCGTTCCTTATGAGGTACCTCGGGCGAGCCTTAACGCCCTCGTCATCGTAGAGGTAGAAGCCCCAGCTGTTCGGAATCGTCGGGTCATCTACGACAGTAACGACCTCGCTCCCGATTCTCTCGCCGAGCATGTCGGGCTTGACGAAGCTCTCTCCTGCCTGAGCCGCCTCCCTGCCAAAAATCCTGTCGGACTCGTACGGATGTCCAACGCTCTCGTGAACCGCTATGCCAGCGACCTCGGGGCTTATGACGAGGTCAACCCTGCCTTCGGGTGGCTTCCTGCCCTCGGTTATGAGTCTCTTCAGGGCTTTGACGTCCCTCACCGCCCAGTTCCAGGGCTCGTCCTTCTCGATTAGCTCGAAACCGCCCGAGAATGCCCTCTGGACGAAGGGCGCCTGCTCCATCTGACCGTTCTCGAAGACGACGAGGTTGTAGACAACGGAAACGCGCGGGATTTTGCTCTTTACATAAGCGCCTTCGCTGTTGACGAAGACCTTCTTCCAGAGCTGGTCGGAGTACATTAAATAGCGCATCGGCACGTTTATTCCAGTTGCCTTAACCTCCTCCTCGATTTTCCTGAGGATTTCGAGCTTCTCTTCAGGGGAAATGTCCCTGAAGTCCTTCTTCATCTTGACCTTGTAGGAAACGCGGTGGAAGTCCTCCTCGCTGAACTCAATCGGCTCGTTCCTAACCTGTGAAGCCGCCTTCGCCAGCTTGACGGCCCTCTTAACGGCCTCGGCAACGCTTTCCCGAGTTAAAACGTTCGTGCTCGCGAATCCCATTCCGCCATTGGCGAGAACCCTTATTCCAATGCCCTTGTCGGCCTCGATATCCATTCCCTCGGGAGAACCGTTCTTCATTGCCAAGTGCGTCCCGCTCTTCTCCTCGTAGCGGGCTTCGGCGTAGGAAGCGCCAAGCTCAAGGGCCTTTTCGACCGCGAACTCCAAAAGCTCCATGCACATCACCTCGGATTACTGCATAGAATAGTTCACGGAAGAGTATAAAAGTCTTTTCGTTCAGATGACGGTCGAAAGGAAGGGAAAGTTTAAGCACCCATGACGATAGAAGCATGGGAGGTGGAGATGAGCAAAGAGGTACATCTGAAAACAAAGAAGCTCGAGGAAGAGGAAGTTGGCGAGGTGGAACTCAAAGAGCTTGAGAGGCTCTCCAAAGAGACTCTTGAAGACGGGATTTCCTGGGAAGAGGCTAAGAAGGAGCTCGGTCTTTGAGGTGCTTTGGATGGTTTACAGTGTTCTCCTCCTCCGAAACGTCATAAAAAGACTAAAAACGCTTCCGAACACATAAAACGGAAATTTGAAGAACTCGTTGAAGAACTCAAATATAACCCCATCCCTTCTGAAAAGTTCGACGTTAAGAAGCTCAAGGGAAGGGAGAACACATTCAGGGTTCGTCTGGGCGAGTACAGGGTAATCTACGAACTTCAGCGGAAGAAACTGCTCATTCTCGTCATCAAATTTGGGAAGAGGAAGAACGTTTATGGATGAAAATCAGAACTTCTCCTCGCATTCGCACGGCTTTTTCCCGCAGTAGGGGCAGACGCCAGGATATTTTTTCTTCGCGGCCTCCTCCAAATCCACGCCGAGTAGATTGGCTAAGCTCGCGAGCCAAGCTAAGACGTCGGCGAACTCCTCCTCCATAGCCTCGCGGTCGTTCTTCCTTATAGCCTCGCTCAGCTCTCCAACTTCTTCAACGAACCAGAGGAAGGTTTTCTCCACTCCCCTCTTTGAGTCCTTGTGGAAGTAAATCTCCCGAATCATACTCTGGAATTCCTTGAGCTCCATAGTCACCACCGAAAAGAGTTCTGGCGGGCCCGGCGGGATTCGAACCCGCGACCTCCGGCTTAGAAGGCCGGCGCCCTATCCTGCTAGGCTACGGGCCCTCGCTCCTAAGGTGCCGGGGCAGTTTTATAAAAGTTGCGGTGGGAATGAAAAGAAAACTTAGCGCCTCCTTCCGAGGAGGAGCGGTACTAGGGCAAGTCCAACTATCGCGGCCGGTCCGCAGATTCCGCCCTTCTCCTTAGTGGTTGAGGTTGGAGTGCTGGTCTGCTCTCCTGGGGGTCTCTGATTCACCGGTTGAAGTCTGCTTTTCTTCAGATGCTGGCTTGAATCTCGCTCATAACGTTGTAAAGCTCCCACGGAAGGGTCGACTTACAAGTAACGGCACTCTTGGCTATTTTTCCGGTATTGGGTGAAACCCACTTCTTCTGGGTTCCGTTCCAAACCACGGCACCGCTTGGAACCTGAACGTTGTACTTAACGTCAACAAGCTGGCACCTGTAGCTGTGATACTGAACGTCTGAACCTGTAACAACGGCGGGGTCGTTGAGGAAGTGCCAGATGCGGTGGGTGTAAACGTCGGTCATTCCGCTCGGGGACGGGTTGAAGACACCCATGAAGAGACTACCCTGGGCAGCGAGCTGTACTATTCTAAGCTTATCTCCCTGAACACTCTGTACTCCAACGGGATTTGACACCGCAAGTGCGCTCGCGAGAACCAGCAACACGAGCGCTACCCCAATGCTCCTTTTTATGTGCTCACCTCCATGTCTGCTATTCCTCGTAATTATGGACCTTCTTAAATCTTACTGTCACATTTTTAGTTCTAAAATATCCTTAATAGACACAATTTGGCGTTAATATCTTGGCAGTTAAAGCGTGGGATTAATAAGTCTTTGAATGTTCCTTCATTGAAAGTGTAGAACTTTATTTTCCCACACAGTCCGTAGTTTTACAAAGATATAAAACTTAGGACGCCACCGGGTTTATAAACCCCCTCACCCTCTCAGGCTCAGGTGAGAGCATGGGAAGGCCAGTCTTCCTCGGAAAGGCGTACATAAACTGGTGCGAGAAATGCAACGTCCCGCTCATAGGCGATAGCTGTGCCGTTCATGGAAAGGAGGGCGTCTTCAGGCTGAACATAACTCCTCCCGGCGATTTGAGGTTCGCCTTTGAGAAGGACTTAGAGTTCATAAAATCGGTCTTCGCGGAGCACTTTGGCGTTGACATCGGCGAAGTCCTCGACGGAAAGGTCGTCCTCCTCAACAAGCTCCCGAGCGAGGACGAGGCCTACGAAATCATAGTTGACGGCTACGTCTTCGGCTACGTCAAGTTCGACCCGGTTGAGCTCCGCTGGAGGGCCGGTTTGAAGGTTGAAGGCGCCATAGCGCTCTGGAAGCGCTTTGGAAAGAAGATGAGGAAGTGGGTTATAGTCGATAAAGGCGCCGTCGAGCCAATAAAGAACGGTGCTAACCTTTTGGCAGTTGGCGTCTTGGAAGCTGACCCGAGCATAAGGGTCAACGACGACGTAATCCTCGTCTCTGAGGACGGCGAGGTCTTCGCGACCGGGATAGCGAAGAAGGACTACGAGGCTCTAATCAGGGGCGAGCGCGGAACGGGGGTCAAGCCCAAGAGACAGAAAAGCGTCAACTACCGCGAGGGAAGAAAGGCGACGATGGAGGACGTTCTGAGAGCCAATTCGATAGCGCTCGAGGAGAAGGTCATGAAAAGTCGGGAGTTCATGCGGAGGGTTGCCAGCAAATACTCGGACCTTCCCGTTGCCGTAGCTTTCTCAGGCGGAAAGGACAGTTTAGCGGTTCTCGGGCTGGCTCTGGAAGAGTTCGGGAGCGATTTTACTGTGTTCTTCAACAACACGGGAATAGAGTTTCCCGAGACTGTGGAGTACGTGGAGAAGCTGAGGAAGGAGCTCGAGCCGAAGGGTATAAAGTTCGTCGTTGCGGACGCAGGAGACGCCTTCTGGAGGGCGCTCTACGTTTTCTCACCGCCCGGTCGTGACTACCGCTGGTGCTGTAAGGTCACGAAGCTCGGTCCGATAACTCTGGCGATAAAGGAGAACTACCCGAAAGGAGTCCTCATGTTCGTCGGCCAGAGGAAGTACGAGAGCATAAAACGCTTTAAGCAACCTCGCGTGTGGAGGAACGAGTGGGTGCCAAACGAGATAGGTGCGTCGCCGATATTCCACTGGCGCGCTATAGAGGTCTGGCTCTACATCTTCAGCAGGAAACTGCCCTACAATCCGCTCTATGAGAGGGGCTTTGACAGGATAGGCTGTTTCCTCTGCCCAAGCGCTTCATTAGCTGAATTCGAGAGGCTCAAGAGGGAAAAGCCCGAGCTCTGGGAGAAGTGGAGAAAAGCTCTGGAGCACTGGAGGAAGCGCTTCGGTCTTCCGGAGGAGTGGATTACCTACGGCTTCTGGCGCTGGAAGAAGCTCAGCAAGGGTGAGAAGGCCATAGCGGGAAAACTCGGCGTCGATATTCCTGAGGAGCGCTCGTGGGAGCCGGTTAAGGTCAAAATTGAGGAGACCGGTGGAGGCTACGAGCTGGAGTTCAACACGGTTCTCAACAAGAAGCGCCTCCTGCAGGTAGCGCCGATACTCGGCGAGGTGAGCGTTGAAGGGGACGTCGTAAGGGCCGGCGAGGTCGAGTTCTTCACTGAGACGAGGATGGCCAAAGCTCCGGATGAGATGGAAGCGGTCAGCGCCTACTACCTCGTCAAAAGGGCCTACGAGTGCGTCGGCTGTGGCGTCTGTGTCGGCAAGTGCCCGGAGGAAGCTTTGAGCATAGACGAGAAGAGCAAGAAGATAGTCGTCGACTGGAACCGCTGTACTCACTGCAGGGAGTGCATGGAGGTCTGCCCGCTGTTGAAGATTAAGAACCCGGAGGAAGGGAGCCAGCTTTGAGCTGGCCTGTTCTTGCTTCCTTCCTTAGGTTTTGGTAAACTCGACTTTACAATTTTTGCAGAATTTGGTAAAGTTTGGTTGGCCATTTAAAGAACCTTTATAAGCCCCCCGCCATTCTCCCCCTCTGGTGAGAGACATGGAGGAGTACTTCATCTGTCCCGAGTGCGGTAGCGATGACGTTGAGGTCATCAAGGAGCGCGGGAGGGAGCTTACCCTTCGCTGTAACGAGTGCGGCAACGTCTGGCACGTGACGCTTCCAAAGCTGGTCAGAGTTCCGCTCATAGTGAGCAAGCACGAGAGGAGCTTTAAGAGCGAGGCGGAGCTTCCCGAAGGCGAGGAGATTAGAGTCGGCGACATCGTCGAGACCGAGGAGGACGAGGTAAGGATTACCGGAATCGAGCTGGAAGGCGGAAAGAGGGTGAACAAGGCGAAGGTCGGCGAGATAGTGACGCTCTGGGGCGAGAGCCTGACCTATCCGAAGGTTATCAAGGTCTCCATCTATATGCCCAAAGGAATCACGCAGTCGTTCCGCGTCAAGGTTCCGAGGGAAGAGGAGTTTGCGGTCGGAGAAGTCGTTGAAGTCGGGGGCTACACCTTCAGGATTGAGAAGATCAAGACCGAGAGGAAGATGCTCCATCACGGGAAGGCCCAGGCCGATAAAATCGTTGCCCTGATGGGCCACCACATCCCGAGGGCGAGGGCAAGGAGGAGTCTTGAGATTTACAGGGGATACGATAGGGAGAACGGTTAACCGCGTGATGCCGTGATGAGTTTCTTTATTTTCTGACCCCAGGGATGATGAGCTTGGCCGCTACTGATATCGTCCCGTTTGCTTCCTTTTTGGGTTTATTCTGAACCTTTACGCGTCTTTTCTAATGTGCATCGTACTACACGCAAAGGTTATAAGAAGGCCTGCAGAGGCTCCAGAGGTGATAAAATGCTATCGCTGGGAGTGAGACAGCTTGACGACATCCTGGGGGGTGGTGTTGAGGAGGGCTCAAGCGTTGCCTTCGTAGGCTCAATAGAGTACGATAACGTCATCCTAATGCATCAGGCGGTCCTTGAGGCTCTCAAAGCCGGCAAGCGGGTTCTAGTGGTTGACTTCAGACAGCCGCCGTCCACGCTTCTCAAGGAGCTTAGAAATCACGGTATAGACTACGAGCCGTTTCTCAACAACTCTCTGACGATACTGGACGGCTACTCGAACCTCTACGGCCAGGGCATTCAGGGAGGGCGGAACGTCCTTCCAAACCCGCTGGATTTAGGCATAACGACAGCAATCATAAGGGGGGCCCTTCAGGGAGACGAGTACGATATTCTGGTCATAGACGATGTTACCTCCCAGTACACCCTTCAGTCCAGTCCGAAGATTTACATAAAAGCCATTGTGAGGCTCGTTAATTCTGTCAAGTCCCTCGGAAAGACGACTTTTGTCGCGGTCTGTTCTGATGTGTTCGAAAAATCAGACCTAGCCGCAATATTAATTCCCTTTGACTACGTTGTTGAGGTTTCTAAGGGAGTAGTGGAGGTGAAACGCTCCCTCCAGCCCCTTCGTGTCGTTGAGCCAAAGTTCGCCTACGTGAGAACCCGGAATGGTATCAGTCCAACGAAAGAGCACTACCAGAGCCTTGAGGGGTTGAAGGCTCAGCTCAGGGCCGATGAGAACGGGGCCATATGGCTCAAGGATGTGAGAGTTCAAATAACCGAAGAATCAACAGAGAGGAGCCTTATAGAAACCGTTTACGACTTCCTCGGACCCGAAAAAGGGAAAGAACTCCTCTACACTTGGGGCAAGAAGCAGTTTATTGGTTATGGCGAGTACTCGAAGAGGCATAACACTAGCATAGAAGAAGCCCTGGAAGATATTTTCAAGTTCACGATTGCCAGTGGAGGCGGAAAACTTGAGCTCGTTGAGCTCTCGGATTCCGTGATAATAATTAGGGGCACAAACCTGTTCCCGAGCGGAAAAGGTTATCCCTATCCGTTCCACCCCAACTACGCCGGCTCGCTTGCCCAGTTCCTCACAGAATTCACGGGAGAGCGCTGGGAGGGAGAAGAGACCAAGTGCGAGGCGATGGGGGCAGAGCACTGCGAGTTCGTTTTGAGGAAGGTGAGATAGCGAAACCCTTTTAAATTCTCGTCCAAACTCCCCTCGCAAAACTGGATGAACGATGAGGTTTCGGAGGGATGAAAGATGGCGAAGCCGAGCTACGTGAAGTTTGAGGTTCCCCAGGAGCTTGCCGAGAAGGCCCTTGAGGCCGTCGAGATTGCTCGCGACACCGGAAGGATAAGGAAGGGCACCAACGAGACCACCAAGGCCGTCGAGAGGGGCCAGGCCAAGCTCGTTATAATTGCCGAGGACGTTGACCCCGAGGAGATAGTTGCCCACCTTCCGCCGCTCTGTGAGGAGAAGGAGATTCCGTACATCTACGTTCCGAGCAAGAAGGAACTCGGCGCCGCCGCTGGAATCGAGGTTCCGGCCGCGAGCGTCGCCATCATCGAGCCCGGAAAGGCCCGCGAGCTCGTTGAGGAGATTGCCACGAAGGTTAGGGAGCTCATGAAGTGAGCTCCTTTTCCTTCCTTATCACGAAAGGTTTAAGGTTCATCCCGCGAGTCTTTACGAGGTGTGAGGTATGAGCGACGAAGGCTACCCCGCCGAGGTTATCGAAATCGTTGGAAGAACCGGCGTCACCGGTGGCGTTACTCAGGTCAAGGTCAGAATCCTCGAGGGACGCGACAAGGGTCGCGTCATCAGGAGGAACGTTAAGGGTCCCGTTCGCGTCGGCGACATAGTCATCCTCAGGGAGACCGAGCGTGAGGCGAGAGAAATCAGGAGGAGGCGTTGAAAATGGCCCGCTGGAACGTCTGCTCCTACTGCGGAAGGGAGTTCGAGCCGGGAACTGGAAAAATGTTCGTCAGGAACGACGGCAGAGTGCTCTTCTTCTGCTCCAGCAAGTGCGAGAAGTACTACTTCATGGGCAGGAACCCGAGGAAGCTCAAGTGGACCAAGGCCTTCCAGGAGGCCAGGCTTCAGAGGGCCAAGAGGAAGTGATTTCTTTCTTTTCAATCCCCTTTCCACTCCAAAAAACCTATTAACCGCGCGCCCCATTCTATAATCGGTGTTGCCGATGGCCGAGAGCAAGGTCGAAAGAACCCTCGTTATTCTGAAGCCGGACGCCGTTGTTAGGGGTCTTATGGGCGAAATCATAAGCCGTTTTGAGAAGAGGGGCCTTAAAATCGTCGGAATGAAGATGATATGGATTGACCGCGAGCTCGCTGAAAAGCACTATGAGGAGCACAAGGGCAAGCCCTTCTTCGAGGCTCTGATAGACTACATCACCAAGGCCCCGAGCGTCGTGATGGTAGTTGAAGGGCGCTACGCCATAAGCGTCGTCAGGAAGATGGCCGGTGCCACCGACCCGAAGGACGCTGAGCCTGGAAGCATAAGGGGCGACTACGGCCTCGACGTCGGCGATGCGATTTACAACGTCATCCACGCCTCAGACAGCCCTGAGAGCGCCGAGAGGGAGATAAACCTCTACTTCAAGCCGGAGGAGCTCTACAGCTACTGCAAAGCGGCGGACTGGTTCTACCACACCCACGCGAGGGCAAGGAAGGAGTACCTCGACACGATGGACTGCCTTGAGAGATAAATGAGAAAAGAAAGATTAACCGATAACGAACTCCCTCTTTTCCCTCTTTCTCTCCCGGACAAACTTGGCGTATTCCTCAACGGCCTCCTCGCATTCCCGTTCCATTGCCGACCTCGTCTCCCTGACAGAGATTACCAGCAGGCCAAAGTAAAGCAAAACCGCGAGCATCGCAAGAACCAGCGCAGTAATGTCTCCCGGACCCATTAAAAACCCGATGAAAGGAAGTGCCAGCGGGACGAGGTAAGATATGACACGGAGCGTCCGGCCGGTTCTAAGGTCAGTCATACATTTCACCACGTCCTTCCACTGGGGAAACTCCCGTGGGAGTCTTCCGCCGACGACCAGGGTGTTCTCAACCCGATATATAGTGAGACCATCTTCATCAGTTAGACACGAGAGACCGTGGGAACCGGCGATGTCGGCAAGTTCTCCCTGACATGGGGTTGCCCTGAGCCACCTGAGGGAGGTTTCTCCGGGATAGTGCCCCGAGTAGGATATAAAGCGCAAGGCCCAAGATGAGCAGTACTTGGCTTTCACTGGCGGTCAACCCAATTCCAAAGGCGATTAGTATCCACGTCAAAAGTGAGACGCTCGGAAACTCATCAACGGTGAGGGCTCTCTTTCCTCGGAAGCCAGTGTAGATAATAGCCAGAATGAGCGCAAGGAACGTTTGGACTCCCGCAAGTTCTCCTGGCTGAAAGTCGCCGAGCGGCGTGCTCACGAATATGTTTCCTCTCCCCTGCATTGAAAGGCCGTCGGCGATTATGTAGACGAACAGAGGAGTGTAGAGGGCCATCGTCAGCTCGTAGCTTCTGCCCTTCACCTTTCCAAGCAGGAACGCGAGCCCAAGGCCAACAATCAGGCCGAGTGCGAGCGCTATCATGCCACCACCGTCGGTGGTTACCACTAGGGTTTTTAATCATTGCCCCGAACCCTTTAAAAACCCACGCCGGAGTTATGCTCAGGTGATGAAGATGGCAAAGAGGATTAGACAGCCCATCATAGCGGTTCTCGGTCACGTTGACCACGGCAAGTGCCTGCTCCCGAGCGAGACAGTCGTCGTCCCAGACCTTGGAAGGATAACGCTCGAAGAGCTCTTCAGGATGGGAAAGAGGGTTGTTGAGCGCGACAATGAAAAGGAAATCAGAGAGCTTTCATTCCCGATAACGTCCGCAGGGGGAGACGCAAGAGTTTCTCTACATACGGGAACCCACGTGTGGCGCCTCAGGCACAGGGGCAAGATGGTGAGGGTCAGACTGAAGAACTGGCACAGCGTTTCGGTAACTCCAGAACATCCGTTCCTCACTACTATGGGATGGAAACGGGCGGACCAGCTCAGGCCCGGCGACTACGTCGCGGTTCCGAGGTTCATCCATGCCAACGAGAGTAAAGAGGTCTTTGAGCGCTTTGTGAGAAGAAAGCTCTCAACTCCGGAGCTCATAGTGAAGCTTGAGAAAGACGTTCTCAACGAGATTAGGGACAGGTTCAAAGGAGAAAAGGAGTACAAAGTCCGCTCCAACGTCTTCCGCGCCGAGGACCTTGAAGGTCTCTGGGAGAAAGTTGAGAGAATAGCGTTCACACCGAGAATTCACCGCTCCGGCAAGCCAGTCCACTACATCAGGCTCCCGAAGACGGACGATGAATGGAAGGCTCTCTTCTACTTCGCCGGCGTTATGTTTGGCGACGGGAGCCAGGAGAAGATAGCCAACAACGACGTTGAGGTGTTTGAAAGGCTCAAGGCAGTGGAAGCCCTTGGGGTCGAGCTCATCAGGGTGAGGAGAAGAACCTCGTGGGAGATTGAAATCAGGAAGGGAAAGAACGCCCTGATAAGGCTTATCCGTGCTCTCTTCGACTATCCAGAGAGGCAGAAGGCCAAGAGCATAAAGGTTCCGAACGTTCTCTTCGTCGCACCGAGGGAATACGTTGCCGAGTTCCTCAGGGGATACTTCGATGCCGACGGACACGTAAGCCTCAAGGACGTCAGAATCGAAGTGACGAGCGCGTCCAGGGAGTTTCTTGAGGGACTTTCACTCGTCCTTCTCAGGTTTGGCATAGTTTCAAAGCTCTACCGTTCGGAATACACAACCCTCGTGATTTCCGGCAGGAGGAACCTTGAGGCGTTCAGGCGGTTCATCGGGTTTACTGTGAAGGAGAAGGCCGAACGCCTTGAAAAGGTGATAGGAAAGAGCAAGAAGAGTGAAACTTACCCAATATTCGAGGAGCTCAAGCGCCTCAGGCTCCTGTTTGGGTTCACGAGAACCGAACTTAACTCCTTCGTTCCGTTCTACTCAAAGTACGAGTCGAGCGAGGCGCCGAGCTACGAGACCCTGATGAGGATTCTCGATGCAATCGAGAGGGGCTCCCCATCGCTCGCAAGGAAGCTCGCGGTGCTTGAGGGCAAGTCCCGGGACCACAACTATCTTCTCGCCCTCGAAAAGGACGGCCTGATAAAGGACGGAAAGCTCACAGAACTCGGAAAGGAGCTTCTTGAGGTCTGGCGCAACAGGGAGTTCGATTCAAGCGACGTCGCCTATGTCCGCAACCTCGTCGAGAACTTCGTTTTCATCCCCGTTGAAGAGATAGAAGAGTTCGACTACGACGGCTACGTCTACGACCTCACCACCGAGACCCACAACTTCGTCGCCAATGGAATACTCGTCCACAACACGACGCTCCTTGACCGGATAAGGAAAACAAACGTCGCCGGCAAGGAAGCGGGCGGAATAACCCAGCACATCGGAGCGACGGAGGTTCCGATTGACGTCGTCAAACAGCTCGCCGGACCGCTCATAAAGCTCTGGAAGGGCGAGATAAAGCTCCCCGGCCTGCTCTTCATAGACACGCCCGGCCACGAGGCGTTTACGAGTTTGCGCGCGAGAGGAGGTAGCTTAGCTGATTTGGCCGTTCTTGTCGTTGACATCAACGAGGGCTTTCAGCCCCAGACGATAGAGAGCATTGAGATACTGAGGCGTTACAGAACACCCTTCATAGTTGCCGCCAACAAGATAGACAGGATAAAGGGCTGGGTTGTCGAGGAGGACGAGCCGTTTTTGGTCAACATCAAGAAGCAGGACCAGAGGGCCGTTCAGGAGCTCGAAACCAAGCTCTGGGAGCTCATCGGTAAGTTCTACGAGCTCGGCTTCCAGGCGAACCGTTTCGACCGCGTTCAGGACTTTACCAGAGAGCTGGCGATAGTTCCAATCTCCGCCAAATACGGCATAGGCATTCCCGAGCTTCTCGTTCTCATTGCTGGTCTCAGCCAGAAGTACCTCGAGCAGAAGCTCAAGATAGAGGTCGAGGGGCCAGCGCGCGGAACAATCCTCGAGGTCAGGGAAGAGCTCGGCCTTGGAACAACGATAGACGTTATCATCTACGACGGAACGCTGAGGAAGGATGACACAATCGTGGTCGGCGGAAAAGACAAAGCCATCGTCACCAAAATCCGCGCCCTGCTCAAGCCGAAGCCCCTCGACGAGATTCGCGACCCGCGCTTCCGCTTCGACCAGGTTGATGAAGTTACGGCCGCTGCCGGTGTCAAGATAGCCGCCTCTGGTCTCGAAGAGGCCCTGGCCGGTTCACCGGTAATCGCCGCGAGGAGCGAGGAGGAAATCGAAAAAGCCAAGCAGGAAATCCTGAACCAGATACAGAGCGTCGTCATAAGCACTGGTAAAATAGGCGTCATCGTCAAGGCCGACACCCTCGGAAGCCTTGAGGCCCTGAGCAAGGAGCTCCAGGAGAAGGGCATTCCGATAAGGAAGGCCGACGTTGGAAACATCAGCAAGACCGACGTCATGGAAGCTTTGAGCGTCCGCGAGGAGGAGCCGAAGTACGGCGTCGTCCTCGGCTTTAACGTCAAGGTCAACGAAGATGCAGAAGAGGTCGCGAAGGCCAAGGGAGTGCCGATTTTCGTCGGGAACATCATCTACAAGCTCATAGAGGACTACGAGGCCTGGGTCAAGGCGGAAGAGGAGAAGAAGAAGCGCGAGCTACTCAAGAACGTCACCTTCCCGGGAGTCATAAGGCTCTACCCGGACGAGCGCTACGTATTCAGGAGGAGCAAGCCGGCAATAGTAGGTGTCGAGGTGCTTGAGGGCAGGATAAGGCCGGGGGTAACCCTCATCAAGGAAACTGGCGAGAAAGTCGGCGTCATCAAGTCCATCAAGAACAAGAACGACTTCGTTCAGGAGGCCAAGAAGGGGGACGCTGTTGCCATAGCGATTGAGGGAGCAATAGTTGGTAGGCACATCCACCCTGGCGAAACACTCTACGTTGACCTCACCAAGAACGACGTCATAATACTTCTCAAACAGCTCAAGAACGAGCTCGATGAGAGCGACCTGAGGGCCCTCAAGATGACCGCAAAGGTCAAGGCCAAGGAGGACCCCTTCTGGAGGGCGGTTTGATTCCGACAGACTTTTATATTCTTCTTTCCCATCATCCGTGGTGAACACGATGGAGGGCAGACGGCTTAAGTGCCCGCTGTGTGGGGGAACGGACTTCCAGGTTGAGGAGGGAAAGCTCGACAGCAAGTGGGGCTTCACCGCCCATAAGGTCAAGATTGTGATATGCAAAAACTGCGGTTACGTGATGCTGTTCTACGAAGGAAGGACTATCTGGGACTTCGATTGAAAAGCAAAATCAAAGCCCGCCCTGAAGCCAGCCCACAAGTTTTAGGCTCGTTCCCTTCTCAATTTCTCCCTTCAGGTTCTCCTTCAGCGCGAACGCTCTAACCTTTCCGAGGGGCTCGTTGCTGAGGAGCATCATGTAGCCGGCCCCGCAGGGCGTTTCAACTTCCTCAAGCTCAAGGACATGAGCGGTCATGACGTAGTCGTCTATAAAAGCTCCCTGAACGCTTACCGCCGCTGGGAGAAGTATCTCGGCCTCGTTGAGGTCAATGACGACCTCTTTACCGTCGGGCAGTTTCGTGGTTTCCCTCTTGAGTTCCTCCGCCGTCCCCTTGTACACAAAGAAGGCCAGCTTAACGTTGAGCTTCTCCGAGTTTAGATAGGCTTTCTTCCTTTCGATGTAGTCGGTTGCATAGAAGGTAACTGCGGGAGAGTATTCGTTTAAAACCGCCCCCGAGACGTTAGCTTCGGGCCACTTCTTCCACTCGAGGACTTCTTTAACCTCGAACTCAACCGTTATCCCCTCAAGAACAGGAAAAGCTGTGACCGGTTCCATGTCGCGCTTTACGACTCTGAGGACCAGACCATGGACTAGGGAAACATCCACAACTTCATAGGAGAGCTTTTCCTTTCTGAGAAGCTTCTTCTTCTCGAACTCAACGCTCCTGGCCGGGTACTTTCCGAGAACGGCATCCTCGATAAGATTCAACCCCGCCCTCTGGGGGGTGCAGACGGTGTCAAGGTGACTCCCGTGATGGATTCCGCTTATGAATTTTAACTTTTTCCTCCCACCAAAAACCATAGAATCCCACCGTTGTTAGTACAAAAGGGGATTTAAAAACCTAACGTCTCCGGGTGAGTTCAACAATCGCCTCGACGTGAGGCGTGTGCGAGAACATGTCCACGAGAACCGCTTCTTCCACGCGGTAAGCTTTTTTCAGGTGGTTCTCGTAGTCGAGCCTGAACGCCTTTGGGTTACAGGAGACGTAAACAATCCTTTCAGCCCCACTTTTCACCAGCAGTTCCCCGGCTTCCTTCAGCCCCCTCCTCGGTGGGCCAACTATCACGGTATCGTAATCACCTATCGGGGTCTCCTCAGCCCTCCCAACGCGGAATTGGGCGTTTACTCCGTTCAGCTCGGCGTTTTCCTTGGCCATCTCGACCGCAAAGGGGTTAATCTCGACTCCCTCAACGGCAAAGCCCCTCTTGGCGAGGTAAACGCCGAAGGTACCGACGCCCGAGTATAGGTCGAGAACCCTTTCGCCGTCGGCGAAGTCCTCAATGGCCCTGAGGAGGAGCTTAAGGGCGTAGCTGTTGGTCTGAAAAAAGCTGTTGGGATGTATGAGATACACCACGTCATCAATCCGCTCCCTTATGAACTGGCTCCCCGCAACGTGCAGGGGTTCTCCGCGCGGGTCGTCCCTGTCATCGGTTTTGAGGCTCCAGTAGAGTGAGTCCGCGAAAGAGAAGTAGTCCCTAAAAGCTTCGGCCGTTTCTTCGGAAGGCCTGCGATGAGCTATGAGGTTTACCATGGCCTCTCCAGTGAACTTGCCCTCCCTGACCTGGAGGTAGTGAACATCTCCGGTTTTCCGTTTCAGGCTCCACGGCCCAAGCCCCGTTTCCGCCAGAAAGTCGCGGAGGGCGCGCAGGTATTCAGGGGTTTTCTTCGAGAAGACGGGACACTCCGAAAGGTTCACAACGCCAAGGGGGTTTCCGTACTCCTTGAGGCCAGCGTCGTTGGTCGTCACGATGAAGTTGCTCACGTTGCGAAAGCCCCAGATTTTGGGTGAGCCCTTAATTTCGGCCCTTATTCCGGTGATTCGCTCGAAGAGTTCAGCCTTGAGTTCAAGCTGGGCCTTGTACTTCAGCCCCTGCCAGAGACAGCCGCCGCACTTCCCGAAGTGCCTGCATCCCGGAAGAATCCTCAGGGAGGAAGGCTTCAGAAGCTCAAAGTCCCTCGCAATCAACCTGCCGAAGCGCCTTCTCGTTGATTTGACCCTAACCCAATCGCCGGGGTAAGCGAATGGGACGTAAACGGTTTTGCTCCCGGCTTGAAGAACTCCAAGGCCGTCGTCGCTGAGCCCTTCTATTCTTCCGTTTACCATGGAGGATGATTTGCCCGGTCGCTTAAGAATCCTTCGAAGCCGATAATGCACAACTCTGCACGTGTGCACAGGTGTGGTAAGGTTTATATCCCCGTCGTTCGAAGCACAACCGAGGTGTCCGCGATGAGCTACCGTGAATACCGCGACAAGGTTTTGGGGTTTATTGAGGACCACGAGCACTGGAGGGCCCACACGATAAACCTCATAGCGAGCGAAAACGTGACTTCTCCGACGGTTACCCGGGCCGTCGCGAGCGGTTTCATGCACAAGTACGCCGAGGGCTGGCCGAAGCAGAGGTACTATCAGGGCTGTAAGTACGTTGACGAGGTCGAGCTGATTGGAGTGGAGCTCTTCACCAAGCTCTTCCAGAGTGATTTTGCCGACCTCAGGCCGATTTCCGGAACCAACGCCAACCAGGCGGTCTTCTTCGGCCTCACCCAGCCCGGAGACAAGGCGATAGTTCTCCACACCAGCCACGGTGGCCACATAAGCCACATGCCCTTCGGAGCGGCTGGAATGCGCGGGCTTGAGGTTCACACCTGGCCCTTCGACAACGAGGAGTTCAACATTGACGTTGACAAGGCCGAGAAGCTCATCAGGGAGCTTGAGCCCAAGATAGTCGTCTTCGGTGGCTCGCTCTTCCCGTTCCCGCACCCGGTCAAGGAGCTCGCGCCCGTTGCCAAGGAAGTTGGAGCCTACGTCATGTACGACGGCGCCCACGTCCTCGGACTCATTGCCGGAAAGCAGTTCCAGGACCCGCTCCGCGAGGGTGCCGACATAATCACCGCCTCCACCCACAAGACCTTCCCAGGGCCTCAAGGCGGTGTCATAATCTACAAGCGCTTCGGCGAGACCGAGGAGATAGCCAAGCTTCAGTGGGCCATCTTCCCTGGAGTTCTTAGCAACCACCACCTCCACCACATGGCCGGAAAGACTCTCACCGCGGCTGAGATGCTCGAGTACGGTGAGAAGTATGCGGAGCAGATAGTTAAGAACGCGAAGGCCTTGGCCGAGGCCCTCGCCGAGGAGGGCTTCAAGGTTATCGGCGAGGACAAGGGCTACACCGAAAGCCACCAGGTCATCGTTGATGTCAGCGACCTCCACCCCGCTGCTGGAGGCTGGGCGGCACCGCTCCTTGAGGAAGCTGGCATAATCCTCAACAAGAACCTCCTGCCGTGGGACCCGCTTGAGAAGGTCAACGAGCCGAGCGGTCTGCGCATAGGCGTCCAGGAGATGACCCGCGTTGGAATGTTCGAGGACGACATGAAGGAAATTGCTCACTTCATCAAGCGCGTCCTCATCGACAAGGAGGACCCGGCCAAGGTCAGGCGCGATGTCTACGGCTTCCGCGCCGAGTTCCAGAAGGTCTACTACTCCTTCGACCACGGCCTCCCGCTTAGGGAGTGATTGGGCTCCCTCCAGTTTTTCCATTCTTACCTTGGTTTACTTCCAAGGATTCTCCAACGGTCTCGGATTTTCTTGAAGAAAAAGTTATAAGCTTCCTTCTCAAGGCGTTTCCAGCGGTGCCTGGCCTTCATTCACCGCGCACCCCCACCAGGCACCGTAACCGTGCGCGTAAAATCAGAGGTTTGAATAAGGGGCTTAAATCACGGCTAAAATCAAACCCCTTCAAATCACTTTGAAACGAACGAAAGCGTTAATTGCTCTTGTGGTGAGTTTATCTTGGTGGTGTCCGTGAAAAGGGCAGTCCTTGCGGTTCTAATAATCGTCGGACTGGTTGCTGGTTATCTAATCCTTGGCCACAACGGCTCTGCTGAAGCTTCACATGATAACAACACCCCTGTTACCCTTTCCCTTGACAGGGAGCGCTACTCGACGACGGACACGATGCTCATGACAATCACCAACAACGGCAACGAGACCGTCACCGTTGGCTATCCCTTCGAGCTCTACCGGGAGGAGAACGGCGAGTGGGTCAAGGTAAACGTTGACCTCATGTTCATTCAGTCGGTTGTTCAGCTTGAACCCGGGAAGAGCTGGACCCAGAAGGTCAGCCTCTCCCAGCTGAAGCTCTCATCTGGCCATTATAAGATAGTGAAGAAAGTTTCAACTCACCAAATGACCCTCACCGTGAGTGCCGAGTTCTACATCGAGGGCTGATGTTTCATTTATCCCCTACCGCCTCTTCTGGCAAAACTTTTTATTCTCCATCCACATACCCAACCCTCGGCTAAAGGGGTGATGCTCATGAAGTTCTGTCCGAAGTGCGGTAACCTCATGCTCCCTGACCGGAAGAAAAAGGTCTGGGTCTGTCGTGTCTGTGGCTACGAGGAGCCCTTTGACGAGGAAAAGGACAGGGCTAAAACCAGAATAACGCAGAAGGTCGAGCACAAGCCGGACGAGGAGATAGTCGTCATTGAGCAGGATGTCAAGACTTTGCCGACCACCAAGGTCACCTGCCCCAAGTGCGGTAACGACACGGCCTACTGGTGGGAGATGCAGACGAGGGCCGGCGATGAGCCGAGCACGATATTCTATAAGTGCACCAAGTGTGGCTACGTATGGAGGGCCTACGAGTGAACGAGCTCGAGCGCGAAACCCTCGTAAGGCTCGCGAGGAAGGCCCTGAAGGAGCTTGAGGAAGCCTACCGCAGAGTTCCTGATACCGACAACGGAAAAGCTTATTTATTCCGCGGAAAAGAAAGGGTTAGGCTCATGCTTAAAATACTGGAGGGATGAAGATGCCGTTCGAGGTCGTTTTTGACGGTGCCAAGGAGTTTGCCGACCTTATCGCGACAGCGAGCAACCTGATAGACGAGGCCGCCTTCAAGTTCACCGAGGAAGGCATAAGCATGCGCGCGATGGACCCGAGCAGGGTCGTCCTCATAGACCTCAACCTCCCTGAGAGCATATTCTCCAAGTACGAGGTCGAGGAGCCCGAAACCGTTGGAATCAACATGGACCAGTTCAAGAAGATACTCAAGCGCGGAAAGGCCAAGGACACTCTCATCCTCAGGAAGGGCGACGAGAACTTCCTTGAGATAACCTTTGAGGGAACGGCAAAGAGAACGTTCCGCCTTCCGCTCATAGACGTTGAGGAGCTTGAGCTCGACCTTCCGGAGCTCCCGTTCACAGCTAAGGTCGTCGTCCTCGGCGAGGTTCTTAAGGAAGCCGTTAAGGATGCCTCCCTCGTCAGCGACGCCATAAAGTTCATCGCCACCGAGAGCGAGTTCGTCATGAAGGCCGAGGGAGAAACGAATGAGGTCGAGATTAAGCTCACCCTTGAGGACGAAGGTTTACTTGACCTCGAGGTCGAGGAAGAAACCAAGAGCGCCTACGGAATCAGCTACCTCAGCGACATGATAAAGGGCATCGGCAAGGCCGACGAGGTAATCCTCCGCTTCGGCAATGAGATGCCCCTCCAGATGGAGTACATGATTAGGGACGAAGGAAGGCTCGTGTTCCTCCTCGCCCCGCGCGTCGAGGAGTGATTCCCCTTTCCTTTTCTCTGAGGTGGTGGCATGGACATCGTCAAGCTCAGGGAACTGCTTGAGCAGGAACTTTCGAGCGTCGAACTGACGGAGTTAGACGACGACTTTTACAGGGAGTTCGACAGCCTAATCAAGGCCCTCAAGCTGAGCGCCGAGAGCTCCCGCGAGAGGGGCGAAAGCGTCGAGGAGAGACTTTACTTAGCCCAGCTCAAGATAGCGGAGGAGCTGATGAAGGAGATAATCAAGCTCCGCCTCCACAAGATTGTTGACCTCGCCGTCGAGGGAAGGATAGCTGAGATGACCGACGAGGAGAGGAGGATTTTCAGGATTCTCAGGGCCTTCGTCGAGCGCGAGGAGCTTCCAGATGTCGGGGAAGAGCTTCTGGAGGTCGAACCTGAGCCTGGTGAAGCTGAAACCCCAACTAAAAGACCACTGCGGGAGGCCTACATCGTCACCGCCGAGCTTCCAGCGATTCTCGGGCCCGACCTGAGGGAGTACGGCCCATTCAAGGCCTGGGACATGGCGGTTCTGCCCGAGGAGATAGGAAGGGTCCTCGTCGAGAGGGACGTTGCCTTCAAGGTCAAGATTTCCCCGTGATTTCTATGCCCTTCTCCGTCTGCATGCGGGACTGCTACGACACCTGCTCAATGGTGAGCGAGCTCAATGACGGAAGGCTCAGGGTTAGGGGCAATCCGGAGCACCCGATAACGGCCGGCTTTCTCTGTCCCAAGGGTGCTCTACTTCCGAAGTGGTTCCACTCGGAGGACAGGCTGAAAAAGCCCCTCATCAGGACGGGCGAGAGGGGAAGCGGTTCCTTCAGAGAAGCGAGCTGGGAAGAGGCGATAAGCCTCGTAGCGAAGAAGCTGAAGGAAACCATAGAGAAGCACGGGAGCGAGAGCGTTCTCGTTTATCAGTACGCAGGTGATAGGGGAGTTGTGAACTACGCGTTCCCGCTGAGGCTCTTCCACTACCTCAACACCGCCATGCTCGACTACGGAATCTGCGACAGGGCCGGGCAGGAGGCGCTAAAGGACGTTTACGGAACCGCCGTCGGTCTCGACCCGGAGGGGCTTAAAAACCAACGGCTAATCGTCTACTGGGGGATAAACGCCTTCTGGACGAACCTTCACGGTTTCGCCCTCGCTAAAAGGCACGGCCTTGAAATCTGGACGGTTGACGTCGTCAGGACAGAAACGGCCCGGAGAAGCGACAGGTTCTTTCAGGTGAGGCCAGACACGGACGTTCTTTTGGCTTTGGGTGTTGCGAAGGTCATCATCGAGGAGGGACTTTACGATAGGGCCTTCGTCCGCGGGAACGTTTACGGTTTTGATGAATTCAAGAATTATGTAAAAACATTATCGCTTGATTATGTAAGTAAAGAGACAGGCTTGAGCGTTGGAGAGATAGGAACTTTTGCCCGCGAGTTTGCAGAGAAGAGAGGAGTAATCCACATCGGATACGGCTTCCAGCGCTCCCTTGCTGGTGGGGAGGCTGTCAGGGCGATAGCAATCCTCCCCGCCCTCGTCGGCCACAGCTTCGGCTTCATTTACGACATGAAAACGATAGACAAGTCCTACGCAGAAGGCGCCTTCCTGAGGAGGAAGCCGGCAAAGAGAATCCCCCAGATAAAGCTGGCGGAATACATTGAACGGGGCGAGATTAAGTTCCTTTACGTCTACAACTCCAACCCCCTCACGAGCCTTCCGAACCAGACCCTGCTGAGAAAAGCCTTAAGTGAGAGCGACGTCTTCGTCGTTACGCACGACATCTTTCTCACCGACACTGCCCTCTACTCGGACGTCGTTTTACCGGCAAACACCTTCTTCGAGAGGCTTGACATAGCGGATTCCTACTACCACCGCTACGTAGCTTTGAACGAGCCTGTCACGAGGCGGTATGGCAGGAGCAACAGTGAGGTGACGAGGCTTCTCGCGAAGGCCCTTGGAATAGAGAATCCCTACCTCTACGAGAGCGACGAGGAAGTAATTCAAAAGGTTCTTGAACTCAACGGGCTGAGTTGGGAAGAGCTGAAGGCAAAGGGTTTCGTCAAAATTCCGGAAAAGCCGAGAAGGTGGAAAACTCCGAGCGGAAAAATCGAGTTCTTCTCGCAGAGGGCCGTTGAGAGGGGCCTGAGTCCGTTTCCTGAATACAGGAAGTTTGAAGGAAAGTACCCGCTCCGCCTGCTCACGCCAACTTATAGAATGACAATAACGAGCCAGTACCACAACACATACGGAATGGTTGACCCCAGCCTCTACATCAATCCGGTTGACGCGGAGGAGAGATGCATTGAAGATGGCGAGACGGTCGAGGTCTTCAACGACCGCGGAAAAATAAGGACGGTAGCAAAGTTTAGCGACGACGTTCCAAGTGGTGTTGTCCTGCTCTACAAGGCATTCTGGGTCAGGCTCCTCGGCTGGAACGCCAACTTCCTGACGACGGATGAGACCGTTGAGGACTACGGGAACGGCTCGGCGTACCATTCAACGTGGGTCGAGGTTAGGAAGATTAAAGGCGAATGAATCTTTTGATGGCCCTAATTGTGACAACGGAAATTTGTGTCAGTTTACACAATGACAACTATTTTTAAGCGGGTCTGGACTTCTCCTCACTGGCTTTAAAAGGCCTTTGTTTATCCGCCAAGTTTTTGCCCAAAAACGAACCGAAAAGCTTATATATTCGAACCAATGAGGTTTATAGTGAAGACGACACAGGAAAAGGAGAGGTGATGAAAGATGGTCGTCATAGGAGAAAAGTTCCCAGAGGTTGAGGTCAAGACCACCCACGGAGTGATAAAGCTCCCGGACTACTTCGCCGAGAAGGGCAAGTGGTTCATACTCTTCAGCCACCC
>Ga0256836_1000163_pt1 | contig 39842 bp, 42 predicted proteins | sample 4561380metaG_FD_185974 | JGI IMG/M metagenome (GOLD analysis project Ga0256836, IMG submission 185974) | Hydrothermal vent microbial communities from Guaymas Basin, Mexico - 4561-380 | ecosystem: Environmental > Aquatic > Marine > Hydrothermal vents | place: Mexico: Guaymas Basin | collected...
TCAGTTGTAAGATAGGGTGTTTTGGGTGTAAAAGACATAGGTTTATACCTTGTTGAAAATTTGTTAGTTGATTATATAATTTTGAGGATAAATATTTTATGAAGTGGTGCGGACGAGAGGACTTGAAAAGTAGGATATTTTCAAGTTTCTTAAAGTGTCATCAAATAACCTCGAATATCATCTATATAAGGCTTTTATAGAGTTTTTATTTCCTCATTTAAAATCAAGTAAAATCATCTTTTTTCAAAAATGGTGACTAATTAGTCACCAGATTAGTCACCAAAATCATGGTATACTTTTTCATCAATTCAGTGAGTATATTATGGCAAAATTTGTAAAGTCTAAAAAATATGAAGGTGTACAACACTATCTTAAAGAAAACGGATATAAAACTTATTATGTTAGGTATCGAGATGAGCAAAATAAATTAAAACGAGTAAAAATTGGTTGTGAGACGGAAGGTGTTACTGAGGTTTATTGTAGAAACAAGCGGGTTGAAATTCTCAATGCGCTCATTAAGGGAGAACAACCACCTAAAATTGTTAAATCGAGAAGCAGAAAAATTTTAACTTTAGACTATGTCTCAAAAAAATATTTTGAGACTAAAGATGATTCAAAAAGTACCTTTGAGCGTCTAAGTAAATATAATAAACACCTCTCTCCAACATTAGGAATGAAAGAAATCACAAAAGTCACTAAAAATGATTTACTTGATTTACAACAAAAAACATTGAAAAATGGATTAAGTAATCAAACAGCAAATATGATTGTTGAGTTATTTGGAACCATTTTTAATTATGGGTTTAAAGAAGAGATGTATGAAGCAGTAAATCCAGTTTTAAAAATTAAAAAACTAAGAGTTAAAAATACGAGAGAACGATTTTTAAATAAGTATGAGATTGATGAACTATATGAAGTTAGTAAAAAAGCTGATTTAGAGAATGATTACGGACCTTTTTTAGAATTGTTTTGTAAACTTTCTCTTACAACAGGTGCAAGAATGGAAAGTGTTTTACATCTAAAAAAGTGTGATGTTGATTTACAAAATGAAATAATAAGACTTACTGATTTTAAAGGTGGAGGTGAAGTTTATAGTGGTTATGTGACAGAAACTACACGAGAGATTTTACATAAAACTCTGTCGCAGATAGGTTTTAATGATTATATACTTTCATTTAATTACAATGGTGAAAAAGTTACAGGAAGACAATTACAGCGAAGGCTAAAACCAATTTTGGATGAACTATTTAATAAAGGTTTAGATGTGAAAGATAGAAAAAATCGTATAGTTATACACTCATTACGACATACATTCGCATCACAACTGGCACTTTCAAATGTACCTATAAGACAAATTCAAGAGCTACTTAATCATTCTAATATTTTACAAACTGAAAGATACGCTAAACTTCAAGATGATGTAAACAAACAGGCATTGCAAAGTGTTTTTTAAAAAAATAAATTATCAATTACTATAAATAAGTAATATTAGGCTATTCGTAATTTATAATTATTTTTAATTTAAAATTGTTTGACATAAGAGTGAAAAAACTATACAATCCTGCCTACCAAGAAAAAAGGAAAGGATAATAATGAAAAAAATAAAGTACTTAATATATGCAGGACTATTAAGTTTATTTGGAGGATGCGCTTCAACTATGAATGTTGTTGGAGCAGTTACTGGTTATGGGTTTGATGGAACGAGGTACACCTTATCTCACACAGATTTTAAAGTAAGTGAGAAAAAAGAAGTTAAATTTCAAAAGGATAAAGCTTATTTAGTGATGAATAGTGGAGGTTATATATTCAAAGATGATAATGGAAAAATTAAATTATCAGGATTTGCTCCAGGGTATCTCAATTCAATTATTCGTGAATTGCATCCAGGTAAAAACACTTTTGTAGGATTTGGTTCATGTGGACCATATAGTGTTACGGTTGATGCTAAACCAGGCTATCTATACCCAATTGAGACTAGTGTAACCAAAACACCACTCATGACCTGGTGTAGAGGAACTACGGAAATTTTTGTAATTGATGAGTATATAGAATCTTCAAAGTACCCTTTTAGTACAAACCTTTCACTTGTTGAAAAAAATATAGATAAAATAGATAAAATTATTAAAGATGCCGGTTATCAGGCAAAGTATGATGATTTTGTAGCAGATAAAGATATTAATCCTAAGCGTAAGCTATTTATTCATGCTGACCAAGGAATCCCAATAGAGTAGAAGGAGATAAGATTTTCCTTCTACTAGCTACTTGAAAAACTACTCTTCAAAAATCCATTCTCTTTGAAAGTTTTGTTTCGTTGTAATAGAGATTTTTATCTTCTCATCAAATAATAAAATATTATCGGGATTATTGGATGATGCTAAAGCAACAAGAAAAAGCCCTTCATCTGTTTTTGGATATAGCCTGGATTCCCAATATCCTTCTCCCGTAATTTTGATCTGCGAGTCAAAGGAACATACATGATGGAGTATATTCGCTTTCACAATATCTGCTGCTCCAGTATTAATTTGTTTCCCGTACCAGCGAAAATATAATATAGTACTATTTTTGGCTGCTCCGATAGGTTGTAGTTTTAGGGGCATAAAATGTGCAGCTTGGTTCCCATCTAAACCATACATTACTGTTGTCGTAATGATTGAAATTGCACGTTCAATACTTGTGTGATGTTGTAATCCAAAATATTCAGAGTTAAAGTCGAATTTGTGATAGTTTAGATCAAAATGCTTATCTAAGCTTGAAATCGTAAATGGTGCTAATTCATATAACTCTTTTGATTTTAGTTCATGCTGCTCCATCTTTTTTAACTTTATTATAGTGTTTATTTTCTGAAGAATTTTTGTCATTTGGATTCCTAATTTTAGTATTTAACATATCATAGCGAGAGAAAATGTTAAAAATAAGAAATTTTCAATTTGACTCTTTTAATTTACACTTTTGGATGGGAATAAGCAATGATTCTTTTGCAAAGTAACTTTTTTTAATTTTCCATCCTTCTAATTGATTAATTTCGTAGTTATTATTGTTCAATGTACAAATAAATATGGATTCTTTACGGAGTTCTGTATATATCTTGGTTTGCGTATTATAGGCTTCAATCAGTACAATTGTGACAAAGAGGATAATTATAAATGCCAGAAAACCTTTGGAAGAACTCTGTTTTATATTTCTATTTACTTGCAACGATGCAATTAATAAGACAATTGCAAAAAAGAGAAGCAAAAGTATTTTGACTGTTTCGTAATTAATAAATGCCAACATTCTTTTTCTCCTTATATTTTTAGTATGTAGTAGTGTAGCAAGATAATTAAAAATTGTCTGCATAAGTTAAATGGCTTTTAAAAGCTTTAAATGTCAAAAAGGAGTCTAGGTATTAAAAAATCATGATTAAGCCTTCTATATGTCTTAAAATGTCAAATATTAATAATTTCTAAACAGTTTTACTCAAGAAATTTTATAGAGTATAATAACTATACAAAACAAAATATATAAAGGAAATATTATGGATTTTGCATCAGCGTGGGCGGCAGGAAGTATCAATGCCGAACTTAAAGAGAGCAACGAGTTGCAAAGAGAAGCCAATGCGATTGTTTCACAAAGAGCAAGAGAAAATCTTAGAGCAGAGATTATCCAAGAGCTTAGAAATCAAGGTACTCTTTTGCCTGAGTATGATTGGAGGAACAAGGAAATAGATGATACTATTGAAGCAATTACAGTAGATTGGTTTCAAAGACACCCGGAAGTAAAAAGAGGGACGGGGGAATTTGCTCAAAAATATCCAAAGGTTGCGGATGCCTACAATATAATGCAAAGAATGTCTCAGATGGGACGAATTAAACCAGATGAGTACATTATTTTACTCAAAGCATTATTTAACTTTTAAATTCCTCTCCCTGCTTGTGGCTTATACTCAATCATTTTGAGTTTAGGAGCCATTGGGACATCAGTAAGTTTATTTGCCTCTTTTAACACCCCTTTGACATTCATTGTCGCCATATTCGCAACAGTGCTTACAGTTCCACTTGCCATTGCTCTAAAGCCCCATGGTTTTTATATGGGGCTTTATAAAGCAACATGAAAAAGTTATGGGGCTTTCTTATATAAGCCACATATAAACTTCATGGGGCTTTAAAGCCACATAATTTCATTTCTTAAAGAAAAAACCATGGGGCTTTCGTTTCATTACTGTATAGTATTTTTTACTTTTTTTGTGAAAAAAGGAGCTCTCAAGCTTAAAGTTAGTTCTCAGCTGATCATTTGGCCATGTTCAGTTAAATAATCTATAATACTGTCCAATGGATATTCTACGGCAGCATTTTTTGCTTTTCCTCGCTTGATAAACTTGAGATAGATACCTTGTTTTTTCCAGCGATCTATTGTCGCTACAGATTTATTGAGCTCATTTGCAACTTGTTTCCTTGATAAAACAAATGTTCCATATTTCTTATAAAGTGTATTTCTCATTTCGGTTTTATTCATTTAATATCTCCAGTGTGAAAGTGTTGATTAGTAGCTACATATCAACCAAAGTTTACATATTTTTTGAAATAAAAAGCAGAAAGTAAAGAATTTCTATACTAATGTGATAGACTAAAGATTATTTGTAATATGAAAGGTTTATTATAGTGGAGAATTTGACCCAAAGATTAAAAAAGTTCCGTCAAGAACACAACTTTACACAGGAGCAATTTGGCAAACAGTTGGGTATAAATAAACAGATTTATAATAATATTGAAAAAAACAGGCGTAAGCTCCATTTAGATGAACTAATAAAACTAAAAAATAGATTTAATGTAAATCCAAACTGGTTACTAACAGGTGAAGGCGAAGTTCTATACACGAGTGAAAAAGATTTCCAACTTATAGAGTTGATTCTAGATTATCGTGAATATGGTGGAGAAATTGATTATGTATTAGAGCGAATATTAGTCAAAATATTAGATAAGTTTTATAAAAGAAAGTATATATTAAAAGTTATTCCAAGAATGAGATATGCTAACCGTTTACATTATGTTTTAATGTATATTTTAAAGCAGAGTAGTTTTAATGGTAAGATGACTGAAGCGAAAAAATATTTTTTGAATGAGGTAGAAAAATTTCATTGGCAAAATTATGGATTTGTGGAAAAGATTAAAAAAGAGATCTATGTAATGTCAGAAAATTTAACAGATAAAGACTTCTATTATCTTTTGAAGCATAAAGGAATTGCAATGGGAGTAATCTTAAATAAAATTTCATCTTTAGACCAAAAGATTAATGGTTTATTAGTAGCAGAAGAAGATAGCTCGAATTTTTTATTGTATCAATATTAAAGTCTTATTTTAGTTTTTCAATACTTTTTTTGCCTTATCCCAAGGGAGTCGTCTTCCTTTGGATCGCATAAGTTCAAAAGTGTTAAGTGCATCATCTGGAGTCATCAGTTTTTGTTTGACAAACTGCTCAATGATCCAGATAGTACCTTTTAGTTCAACGCCTTCGGTTTCTGCAACTTTGTGAAGTTGAGCATCACCTGTTATAAGTGGAAAGCTCTCTTGTTTTGCTAAAACAAAAGCAAAAAAATCATTGTCACTCGGACCACTATACTGTGTTTGTAAACTACTAACATACTCCGATATTATGTAGCAAATGCACAAAGATAATTTAAAATTTTTTAACTACTTTTTCAATTCAAATTTAGTCGCTTTTAACTTCTCTTTTTTAGTGTGATCTGGCTACACTAATTAGGACACAGAAATTAATCGATTCTGAGTTAAAATAGACTAATTAAAGGTAGGTCATGTCAAACAGTAAATATACAGAAGAATTTCGATCATCAGCAGTACAACTAATTTTAAATACCAATAGATCAGTTCGAGAAGTTTCCGAGGATCTTGGAGTTCATGAAAAAACTCTTTACAGTTGGATTCGAGCATATAAATTGAAAAATAACATCCCAGTAGAAGGTAGGGGTGCACATTTTAAAGCGAAGTCGACTGCGAGTGAATCCAAAGAGGATGAACTGAAGCGTTTAAGAGCTGAGAATAAGATTCTTAAACAGGAAAGGGAAATATTAAAAAAGGCAGCCGCATACTTCGCCAAAGAAACTCTGTAAAGTATGCATGGATAAAAGAGCATAGTAAGAGTTTCTCTATACAACTGATGTGTCGATTATTTTCCGTGACACGAAGCAGCTATTACTCATGGATAAAGAATGGTTGTATCCTTGAAAAGGTTGATAAGCCATTTAATACACTTTTGAAACAGCTCTTTGAAGAAGCAAGGGGAACATATGGTACAAGAAGGCTTAAAGTGATTCTTGAGAAGCGTTATGGATTGATTGTTTCTCGTAGAAAGATACAGAACTCTTTGAAACAGCTCAATCTCAAAGTAAAAATGAAACGAAGATATAAAGTAATTACAACAACTTCAAACCATAAACTGCCAATTTCTCCAAATCATCTTGATAGAGATTTTTATGTCAGCAACTCCAATAAGGTATATGTTGGAGATATCACTTATATACCAACTAAAGAAGGATGGCTTTATTTGGCAGTGGTAATCGATATTTATTCAAGAAAAGTTGTCGGATGGTCTATGAGTCATTCTTTACATACTACACTCGTCAATGATGCACTACATATGGCTGTCAAAAGACGAATTCCTAAAAAGGTCTTATTTATCACACTGATAGAGGCTCACAGTATGCTTCTTATGAACACAAATCTTTATTGGACAAATATGGTATTGTGCAAAGCATGAGTAAAAAAGGTGATTGTTGGGATAATGCTGTAGCAGAAAGTTTTTTCCATTCTCTTAAAACAGAACTAGTTCATCATGAGAAGTTCATCACAAGAGCACAGGCAAATGAAAAAATATTTGAGTACATCGAAATATTTTACAATCGAAAGCGCATTCACTCTTCAAATAATTATATGTCACCTTGTGAATTTGAAGAAGTTATGTTACAAAAAGAAATGATTGGTTAGACAATTTATTTTGTGTCCTGTTTCCTGTTGACAGATCACTATACCTTCTTTTACTAAATCTACAACTTGAGCAGCAAACCCTGGTAATTCATATGACATATCACAATACACTACTTTTGTATATAAAGAATCCTGATCAGATTGAGGCCTAAAGGTTTCTAAGGCTAAACGAGTTTTTCCTAAACCAGAACTTCCAATTAATCTAATAAATTGTTTTGGGTTAGATAAAACTTCCCGTAAATCCTTAATATACTTTTTTCTATCATTGTCTATAATAAATGGAATTTTTGTATGTTCACCCTTTTCCCAATAATCCCATGTTAACATCCCAGATATTATTGTTCTCTTTACATATTCTGATACTAATACGATGGCAGGCAAATATTTGTTTACCCAAGTTGATATTTTAGAGGCATCAAATATTTCAATATTTACAGTCTCCACATATGAAGTACTTTTCTCTTATTGCATCAATTCTTTTTTTAATTTGTTGTTGATTTAATGTTTTATTTACAAACAAAACATATGTAGCTCCATCTTCTAATGCAGAATGAACCATTGGCTTTATATGTTCATCACTTCCAACCACCTCATTTGCACAAGAAGAAGGACCCATATCTGTTGCTTTACATTGAAATTGTATAAATCGAGACGGTAAAAAATCTGTATATTTAGGACCTTCTTCCCATTTTATTCGTCCATCTTCTCCCCCATCACCAGTGTTAATGTTTAAGGCCACACTAATTGATGATTGCATAATACCTGAACTATGTGCTTCTAAATTCAAAAGGTATTTTAATAATTGTGTTAATTGGATGTCATTGAGCCTTTCAATATCATCTACATCTATTTTTAATATTGACATATTTCTCCTTTTTAAGACTCACTGCTCCTAAAATCAATTATACAATAGCAGATATCTTTTGTACTAATTAAACCTTCCCACCAACACCCTTAAACTTCTCAACAAAAGCAGAGATTTTTTGAAATACACTCTGTTTTTTGCTCAAGTATTGTGGATTGAGTGGACTCATTTTTGGCAAGATTTCATTAAGCTCTGTACCATTCTCACTAGCATATTCCCTTTTTAATGATGAAACTATATAGTGTTTAGCTGCTTCTTCATTTAAATTTTCAGCACTTATTAGTTCTTCTGCTTCTCGCTTTTGCTCTGCTTGAGCAAAAGCGAAAAAAGCATCAATAACACTTGCCTTATCATCTAGTTCATCTAAATTTGTTTGGTTGATAAAATCAACTAACAGGCTCTCTTTGGCTCGATTACCTAAACTTGCGCGAATAAGACGGCGTACCTCTTCAACAAGTGCAGCTTTATCTTTTGTCTTTTTATTATGTTCAAAAATAAGCTCTAAAATATAGTCAAGGTTGATCTCTTGAGATTTGAGCAAATCCACTTCAAAAACCACATCATCCCAATCCACAGTAGCATTCTCTTTTTCTTTTGCAGATTTTTCACGACGAATCCAATCACGGATATCATTGTATGTTGAACGATAGTCTTGAATAGTCCGCTCACTCGGTACTTTGATCTCTTGCATTGCGCTTAAATCATCATCGTTTAAGTAGTATTTTGCTTTAAACGCTTCAATGGCATTTTCATCATTTATATCTATTGTTTGTAACTCTTTAAGAGCTACAAACTCATCATAGTTTTGCAACACATTTTCAACGCGTAGGTATTCACCAAAAAGTTTGGCAAAATCTTTTTTATCTTTCTCTGTAACAATCTCATCAGGGTTAGCAAATCGTTCTTCGAGTTCCTTAACCACATCTATATATCCGCGTCGTGCAGCACCGGTTGTGGTATCACTAAAGCCTTCCATATACTCTTTATAACTCTTCTCAAGTACTACATTTTTAGTGTTTTTATCCCCAAAGAGTGTAATTGCATCAACAGTTGCTTTTTCCAAATCACGAAATGTTACAATATTTCCAAAAGTCTTCGTAGCATTGTATATTCTATTTGTGCGTGAGTAGGCTTGCATAAGACCGTGATAGCGTAAGTTCTTATCTACAAAGAGAGTATTTAAGGTAGGTGCGTCAAAACCTGTCAAGAACATACCTACAACGATAAGCAGATCAACCTCTTGATTGATTACTCGCTTGGCAAGATCTCTGTAGTAGTTTTGAAAACTTTTACTATCAACACCATAAGAGGTTTGAAACATTGCGTTATAGTCATTGATTGCCGAGTTTAAAAACTCTTTAGCACTACTATCCAGAGCTGATGGCTCAAAACTCTCATCAAGAATCTCACCTACAGCATCTTGCTCTTCATTTGCTGCATAAGAGAAAATGGTAGCAACTTTGAGCGGTTTTATACTCTCTTTTTGCAAATTTTTAAATGCTTCGTAGTAAAGTTTTGCTGCTTCAACACTACTGACTGCAAACATCGCATTAAAGCCTTTGCCACCTGTTGAGAGGCGATGTGTCTTTTGCTTGAAGTTATTTAAGATGTATTGTGTTATTTCATTTATTCGATCAGGGTGTAGTAGTGCTTGCTTGTTCTCTGCTGCTGTGAGCTTTTTTTCATCAGTCTCACTCTCTATAGCTTTAAACTGTGGTCGTACATCATTATAATCTACTTTAAATTTGAGTACCTTTTCATCGCGAATGGCATCGGTAATAACATAGGCGTGTAACTCTCTTCCAAATACACTTGCCGTTGTTTCAGCTCCTAAAGCATTTTGAGGGAAAATTGGTGTTCCCGTAAAACCAAACTGATAATACTTCTTAAACTTTTTTTGGAGGTTTTTTTGTGCCTCACCAAATTGGCTCCTGTGTGCCTCATCAAAGATAAATACGACTTGTTTCTCATAGATAGAGAGAGTATCTTCACTTTTCATTAGATTATTAAGTTTTTGGATTGTAGTTACAATGATTTTATTATCTTGCTTATCGATGTTTCGTTTGAGTCCTGCTGTACTCTCGCTTCCATTGACGCTATCGGGTGAAAAGCGTTGATACTCTTTCATAGTTTGATAGTCAAGATCTTTTCTATCTACCACAAAAAAGACTTTATCTATAAAATCAAGTTCAGTTGCAAGACGTGCGGCTTTAAAACTTGTAAGTGTTTTACCGCTTCCCGTAGTATGCCAGATATAGCCTCCGCTCTCGGTACTGCTGTAGTTTTTTGCCTCATAAGAGCTTTTTATCTTCCAAAGAATCCGCTCAGTTGCGGCTATCTGATAAGGACGCATCACAAGGAGGGTATTGCTCACATCAAAAACCGAGTAGTGTATGAGCACATTTAAGAGTGTCTTTTTTTGAAAAAATGTAGCGGTGAAATCTTTTAAATCTTTGATGAGTGTATTGTCAGATTTTGCCCAGTTCATCGTAAAATCAAAACTGTTTTTATTGCGTTTGGTAGTATTGGCAAAATAGCGTGTATCGGTACCGTTTGAGATAACGAAGAGTTGCAGGTACTTAAAGAGGGAATGCTCGGCATTGAAGCTCTCTTTTGAGTAGCGATGCACTTGGTTAAATGCCTCTCGTATGGCAACACCTCTTTTTTTCAGCTCAATCTGTACCAAAGGTAAGCCGTTGACTAAAATGGTAACATCATAACGGTTGGCATGAGAACCACTCTGCTCAAACTGTTTGATGACTTGTACACAGTTGCGAGCGATGTTTTTTTTATCTAAAATGTAGATGTTTTTAATATGTCCGTCATCAAAAACAAAATCATAGATATAGTCATCATGAATTTTTCGGGTTTTATCTATGCTGTTCTCACTTGGCTTGTCCAAATATTCCTCAACAAAGCGTTGCCACTCCCCATCACTAAAAGTTACATCATTGAGTTTTTGGAGTTGTTCACGCACATTTACAAGCATTTTTTGCGGTGTATTTAAACCTTGAACATACACATAGCCTTGATTTTGCAGATCTTCTATGAGTTCATTTTCTAAATCTGCTTCAGTTTGGTAGCCACTTCCCTCTTGTTCGATTTTGGTGTATTTATCAAGTATTATAAAGTTGTTTGACTCTGCTATAGGCTTAGTGTGATTACTCATTTGTTACTATCTCCTGTCGGAATTTATATTCAGCACTTAAAAAATTAATTAGTTCATATAATTTCTCTTTATCATGTTCTTCTATATCGCCAATTTCTTCACCAGCATGTGCTGAATGACTAGAAAGATTAAGAATTCGATTAGCAAATGTATCAGGATTACCATTCTCATCTTTAGGAAGAAGTTCTACCCAACCTTTATATCCCAAAAAAGTTGCTGTTTTTTCAAGTATATTTCTGAGGAAACTAAAATGGTATTTTTTTACTTGCTCACTATCAATAGCTACCTTAATCTCGGAAAGTAAGAATAGATGATATGAAAAAGGCGTGTTCCTGCCCAGTTCAGAGAGTACAAATGTCCCATCACTCCTTTTGTCTAAACGATACTTCTTCGATTCTCTAGATCTATAGAGTGGTTCTTGATTGTCAGCTGTAGAATCATTATATAATGTATTATTAAATTCATTAGATAAGACATTATAAAACAGTGGATTATGTGTCGTGATGATAAATTTTAATTCGGATTGACTAGATTTAATTAAATTAGCAATATCAACTGCCAGTTCAATTAAATGATTATCATCGAGAGAGCTTACTGGATCATCTATAAATACATACTTTATATTATCGAAAGCATTATTATCCTCTTCTTCTAAAACCTCGATAATTTCTTTTAGTAGTGTATAAAATATACTCCATATGAAATTACTCTCTTCGCCTTTTGATATTTTTAAATTATCTATATTATTATCACCACCACGCTCTAGTGAGAATCTTACTTCGGAATAATCAGTATTAAAACTTGGTGTCAGCTTATCACTTGTATAGTGCTGAAAATTCGCAGTAATGTTTGGCTCTTGTCCCTGTTCGACAAACACCCAATTAGTAAAAGCATTAGAATGAATCTTTAACTTTCTTTCTTCATCTCCACTTAAATCATTATCCCAATAAAACAAATCTTCAGTGAAGGCACTATAATAAAGAATGTTTTTTTGTGCTAGCTCTGAATTTTCGGAAGCATCCTCTTCTTCACCACTTGGGTTGACTTCAACTAATTCTTTAAATTCACGTGAAAGTCGTGTTTTACCAACACCATTAAAAGCATAAATGAGTTGTACTTTTTTAGGTGAGGCTTGTAGTTGCTGTGCAATCTCTTTTAAGGTATTTCCCATTTTACCCCTCTACTTCTGATTTTGGAAATGTTAATAGCAGGTCACGGTAATACTCATATTGTTTCTGTCGTAACTCTATTTCTCGCGGTAACCCCTCGGAAATGGAGTTGGTGAGGGTGTCGAATTTGTCTAGGATAGCTACTATTCTTTCTTGTTCAGAAAAAGAAAAAGGTGGGATTTTAATGCTATTTAGATTTTTTTGATTTAATTTTGGTTGAGCTGCTCCTGATATATATGGAGTTAAATCAATACTATTTAAATAATACTCTACAAATTTTCGTTCTGTATAAGTATTGAATTTTAGTACATGAGCATGATTGTTCACCCAACTTTTTCCACTAATACTAAATGCTATGGGAGTATTTCTTGCAATTAAATTTGCACCATCTTCTGAAATAAGTAAAAAATCACCTTCAAAAATATAATCTTTGACATAATCAACAATTCCAGATGCACCGTAATATGGAATATCTCCTGATTCCCTATTTCCACTAGTAATTGGTTTTCTTTTTGAATCTAAGTTGTCTGCTATATCCCCCAACTGCTTCCAATCCACATCTACATCTTCAAAACTCAAAAGCTTATTACGGTAGTAGCTATACTGCTTTTTTCGAGCCGACAGCTCCGCTGTAAGCTCCGCTGTAAGCTCCGCTGTAAGCTCCGTGAAATTGTCCAGCACGCTGACAATTTCACTTTGGATTTCTAGGGGTGGGATGGGGATTTGAAATTTTTTAAATCCATTCATATCAACTGAAGCAAAACTTGACTTAGTTGTATTGTTCCTACACCATTCATCTAGTAAAAATGTATAATAAAAAAGAAATTTTATATCAAATTTTTGATGATATTCCTCTTTTAAGCTTAAATTTGTAAACCTTTGATTTGAGAGATATGGAACAGTTATTAAAGCATGTTCTCCTATTGTCGCAGATGTAGAAATAATAATTGAATTTGCTGGAAATAATTTTCCTCCCTTGATGGCAGATAAAGAAACTTTTTGTAATGAATCATTAAGAATCCTTCCATTTTTTCGTATGTCTTCCATACGAAACCAAGGAATCGAACCATTTTCCCAATATTCTTTTTTTGATTTTGATGGAGTGTATCCATTTTTTATTTCACATACTTCCCCCAACTTCTTCCATTCCACTTTTACCCCATCAAGTAACTCTTTGATACTACTCACTTTAAAAACTCCGATACAAACCCTTTTTGATCTAACACTTCCATAATCGTTCTTAAAAGATAGCTATTGCCAAAAGAGATGGTGTATATTCGTCCACCTTCTTTGGTAGGTAGCAGCATCTTTTTCTCTTTTAGTTTTGTAATGGTGTAGGACTTTTGGCGTGATGACTTAATGCCAAAACGCTCCAACTGAGATGATTTAATAGCCATATCTTTTGTATTTACCAAATAAACAAGGATCTTATGTTCTAACTCTGTTATGTATTGTCTCTCTTTTGCAATGTGCAGCATCGGTAAGAGTAGCTCATCTCGCACATATTCAAAACGCAAAAGAGAATCAATCTTCTCTAACTCATTTTTCATACCACTTAAAAAGTATTCACTCCATGCAAGAAGATCACTTGAGTTTAAAGAGTCTGCTAAAGAGAGCATATCGTAGTAGCGATCCCTGTCGGCATAAAAGACAGAAGATGGGTTTAAAATACGACCGTTTTTGACTTGAAAGCCAAGTTTTATAAGGAGTGCATAGTTTAAAAGCCTTCCCATTCTTCCATTACCGTTGTCAAAAGGGTGGATATACTCAAAACGATGATGAGCGATTGCAACCATAAGAAGCTGATACTGCTCTTTATGTGCTTCGTTTATAAAGGCTATAAACTTCTCAAAATACTCAGGCAGCACCATAGGAGAAGGTGGTGTATGCCCTGAGTTTTTGATGGCAACTTCATTTTTTCGCAACTCTCCTGGGTAGCGGGAGCCTTCCCCTTGCGGTGGGGGTGAGAGCTCTTGTGTTAAAATTTTATGTAAATCTGATATAAATGTACGATCTATAGGAGCATTTTTTTGCAAACTCTCTTCTATATACCGGATAGTATTCTCAAGGTTATGAATCTCTTTGCTTTGCTCATCCTCTGAAGCCTCTTCTATAATCTTTTCGACATACTCAGAAAGTGTTGTATTGTTTCCCTCTATCCTTGCTGAGCCGATAGTTTCTAGTATCTGAAACAGCTCTTTGAGTTGAAAAAAGATATAAGGCGGTACATCTCCTCCAAGCTGTTTAGTGCGTAGCTTTTCAAGATCAAGGATAATGTTGGCAAGGTCACTTCCCCAAGAAGGATCCGGTATAGTTATTTTTGACACATTACTTCCTTTTGTATTTTTTATTACTTTCAATGAAATGTTAATTATTGCCTATTGTAGCGAATATTTTTTAAAAAAGTAAATTTTATTACTTTCAATTTCGCAAATGTACTACTTTCAAAAAACAACTTTTTAACTTTCAATTTCTTTGACAATCTCATCTATTTCAGCTCTTAATCTGTCGATCTTTGCTACTGTGGTTTTAAGCTCAGCGTTAAGTTTGGTGATATCTATCTTTTCTCTTGTATCTTTTGGCTCTACATAAGAACTTACAGAGAGGTTATAGTCATTTTCGGCAATCTTTTCAAACTCGATAGACTTTGCAAAATGATCAACATTCTCTTTTGTGTCAAAACTCTTTATAATCTTCTCTATATGCTTATCTTCGAGTATATTGGTATTAGTTTGTGATTTAAAAAGTCCGCTTGCATCGATAAACTGCGTTTTTGTATCACTTTTGTGTTTGGAGAGTACCAAGATGTTCACAGCGATGGAGGTTCCATAGAAAAGGTTAGGTGCTAGAGAGATAATGGTCTCAACATAGTTGTTATCTACCAGATATTTTCGTATCTTCTGCTCCGCGCCACCACGGTAAAAAATTCCCGGAAAACAGACAATCGCTGCACGCCCTTTACTTGAAAGATAACTCAAAGAGTGCAAAACAAAAGCAAAATCAGCCTTAGACTTTGGAGCAAGTACCCCAGCAGGAGCAAAACGGTCATCATTTATGAGGGTAGGGTCATCACTGCCTATCCATTTCACAGAGTAAGGAGGATTTGAGACGATGGCATCAAAAGGCTTGTCATCTATAAACTCTGGTTCTGTTAATGTATTGCCAAGTGCTATCTCAAACTTGTCATAGTTGATGTTATGCAAAAACATATTCATACGAGCAAGGTTATAAGTAGTGTGGTTAATCTCTTGACCCCAAAAACCATCCTCTATGATGTGTGCATCAAAATGTTTTTTAGCTTGCAAGAGTAGTGAACCTGATCCACAAGCAGGATCATAGATTTTATTAACTTTGTCCTGCTTATGCATAGCAAGTTGCGCGATAAGCTTAGAGACACTTTGAGGTGTAAAAAACTCCCCTCCTGATTTACCTGCATTAGCAGCATAGTTCGAGATAAGAAACTCATACGCATCACCAAAGAGATCAATGTGATTTTCTTCAAACGCTCCAAAGTTAAGCTCTGCTACCCCCTGAAGTACAGCCACTAAACGGCTGTTTTTATCTTTTACTGTGTTTCCTAGTCGATTACTCGTAGTATCAAAATCAGCAAAGAGTCCTTTGATGTCATCTTCAGAAGGGTATCCATTTGCAGAACTCTCAATATCTGAAAAGATTTTTGCTAAGTCTGTATTTAAGTTTGGATTATTTTTGGCATTTTTGACTACATTTATAAAAAGTTGACTAGGATAGATAAAATATCCTTTTGTCTTAATAGCATCATCTTTAATCTCTGGAGTAATAATCTCATCACTCAGTGCAGCATAATCTATACTCTCATCATCTGCTTCTATGTAGTTTGTAAAGTTTTCACTAATGAATCGGTAAAAGAGTGTACCGAGTACATACTGCTTAAAATCCCAACCATCTACTGAGCCACGAACATCATTTGCAATTTGCCAAATCTGACGTTTTAATTCAGCACGTTGCTCTATACTTTTCATTATTTGATTCCTTGTTTTGCTTTAAAAAAGTTGATTTAAATTTCTTTATTTTATCTAAGTTTATAGTAAGGGAGGTTTAAAAGGTTGATTATAAATTGAATTCTATTAATTCCAGAACGAGGAGAGAGGAAGCAGCTGCAATAAGGGCTTGAAGTAAGCCAAAAAATTTGGCATACCTATGGGCTCCTTGAAGTTGCATATCTTAAATATGTTATAATTCCGTCACTTCGATCGGTCGGTCGATTCGTGCCTCTTCGCCTTTTACACGCTAAGCAAGAGCATACCATCAGCTGTCGGTTGTGCTGTACAGCTTGTTCCATGCCAAATATGTGAGAGTTTTTGGTTTAGGTCAGGTATGAGAAGGTGATGAGAGCATAGTATCATCCACAGCGCCCAAATCTGCGTGTAGTCGATCCCTCTTTTAGTTTCCCTGTGAGAACCAGCCGCAACTGTATCAATTTCTACTCTTTTTTCAATATATCAGGTACTCATTATGCCTTTTAACTATGATATTACTCATAAATGATATATCTACTTTACCAGACGCTTGATAAGACGCCTATCATTTAAATTTGAACAATGAAAAGTGTTTGAGTGAGGAATGGTACCAAGTGTTCCTATGTTGAATTACTCAACGGGAAGCCAAAGGTAGCTTCCTTCACTTGGGAGTGAAAACACTTGGTACCCCGTTGAATAATAACAAAAAAATTATAGGAAAAGACGGGGCTTGAATACCTGAGTTTATATTTATAGATACTTGATGATATTTGATGGAAGATGACGAAACTTGCTAATATGAATTTTGTATTGTTGGTATTACAAACTTAAAGTATAAGAGCTTTTAGCTACCAAAAGTAACAAAAAAAGAATAGTGGTGACTAATAGGTGACTAAAGTAGATTTTTCTTAAACTTAAAATAGTTAGTTTGATTCGTTGTTAGTGATGTTTTAAGAGATTTTTATAGTTGAGTGGTGCGGACGAGAGGACTTGAACCTCCACACCTTGCGGCACCAGATCCTAAGTCTGGTTTTTATGCTAATTACAATTAACTATAAATATATATAAAATCCCTATTTTAGGCTTCTATTGAGGTTTTCTCATCTAAACATAAACTACAAATAGCTATAATTAATTATAAAATTGTGTACCCTAATGTGTACCCTGTGTACCCCAATTTATAAAAAGGATTATTTCAATGGCTGATAAACTTACAAAGGTTAATTTACCTAAAGCAGATTGTCGTAATATATATTTTGTAAACAATGATGATCTCTTTGGTGGTAAAGAGATTACAAATGCTCCTACATACATCAGTCGAGATTTTAAGCTTGTTCTTCGGGTTACACATACAAATCAAAGTAATATTCGTACACAAACAAAGAAAACATTTGGCTTTTCTAAAAAAATAACTTTTTTGCAGGCAGTAAGACAGGTCTCTGCACATAGAGAGGAGTTGCTAAAAAAACTGATAGAAGGAAAACATAAAGAAGAAAGAGTGCGAATCCCAACACTTAAACAGGCATGGAATGATTATGTAGATATGAAGAAAAATCAGCTCTCTGCAAATACATTAGTCTCATATACTACATTTATGAATAAGTGGATTCTCTCTAAAACTTCCTTAGCAAATACACCAATAGACAAGATAACAACAAAACAGTTGCAAAAAGTGGTTAATGAAATCTTAGAACAGGGGAAAAGTCCTCGTACTGCCAAATCTGTAAAAGAAACTATGAGACCACTATTTAAGCAATATTTATTACAGGGTATTATAAAACTCAATCCTGCTGATTTATTACAAATTCCAAAGTTTAATAATGAAGTAAGTATTGATTTGCCAGAAGAGAAAGTTAAAGAGTTATATGAAATCTTATATAACTATCCAATAGAGCCTTTTAGAAGCATTTTTATATGGTTATCACATGGTAGAAGGCAAAATGAGATTCTAAGTCTTCAATGGCAGGATATTAACTTTGACAACAACACATATACGATTAGATTTGAAAACAATAAAGTTCGTAAGCCAATGACATATAGATTAACAAGTGAGTTGCAAAGTACTCTTGAAAAAATAGGTGTTAAAGAGGATGGATTTATCTTTCATGCTCAAAAAGATAAGAGTAAAAAGATGAGTAAAGATACGGTACGAAACCATTGGAATAAAGTTTTAGAACAATTAGGTATCAAAATTCGTATGCATGATTTAAGGCACTTAATTGGTGGTACTTTAGTCTCAAGTGGTAAGACATTAGAACAAGTTGCATCAGTACTGGGACATACCTCTACAAGTGTAACAAAAAGATATTCAAAGGTTCGCCAAGAGGTTGCAGCTGAATCGTTAGATGAGTTTTTTAAAAGAGTACGGGAGTAAGGTTAAAGTTGTTATTATGCCACTTATGGCATAATATATTCATTGGAAGGAGTTGCTATGAAACGATTAGAATTAATAGAAAAAATAATTGCTAGAAAAAAAGAGCTCAACATTACAGTAGAAAATCTTGCAAAACTCAGTGGTGTTGGTGTGCGAACTATCAACAGACTCTTAAAAAATGAAGATGTAAAGCTCAGTACCATAGAGAGTGTAACCAACCTTTTAGGTTTAGATTTTGCAGGAAATGAAGTTGTACCACTTCAAGAGTTACAAAAACAAAGAGCGAGAGAGAAAGCTCTTTTTTTAGCTTCTATAGTGCAGGGTACATCAGCTTTAGAGATGCAAGGTTTGGAAGAAGATAGTCTTAAAAATATCATTACAAACTATGAAGAGGCTTTTTTAAAAGGAGAGTATAAAAATACTCTTTGGGTAGCTTAATGATACACTCTACAAAACCCATAGATGATGCAACTCCACTTGATGATATATCAGGTCTTAAACTACCAAGTGATAAAGTTTATACACTTAAAGAGATTTATGTTGCAGAAGCCAATAATATTGCTCTAGCAACATTAAAGTATCTCTCAGCTCCACCATCTAAAAAAATAGCTCCTTTTTCATATGAATGGCTCCAAGAACTCCATAATGAGATGTTTGGCAATGTCTGGGAGTGGGCAGGGAAGTTTAGACGAATTGAACTATCTATTGGTATAAAAGCTTATCAGGTACCATCTGCACTCAAAGAGTTGGCAGATGATATAGAATTTTGGGATAAGCATAAAACTTTTGACATCTATGAAACAGCAGCACGAATACATCATAAAGCAGTACAGATACATCCTTTTCAAAATGGTAATGGTAGATGGAGCAGAATGTTGGCAAATATCTATCTTAGACAACATAGCTCGATGCCTGTAAAATGGCAAGAAGATCTGCTTGCAAAAGAAAACCCTAGAAGAGATGAATATATTAAAGCTCTAAAAGCTGCTGATGGTGGAGACTATTCTATTTTAATAGAGATGCATAAACAAACATTTTAAAAGGATATGATGATTTTTTTATTCAAATTAAATTATGCTATAGTGTCTGTAAATAATTAATTATTTACAGACAAAAAGGAGTTCATAATGGAAAGTAAATATACACAACAAGTAAAAAAAATTATTGCAAACAATAAAGCAGGTTGAGTATTTACGCATATGGACTTTAAACATCTTGGTAATTTGCCAACAATTGAAAGAATACTCTCTAGGTTACTTATATACTTGATACTCTTTTTAATTGCGTAGAGCGAGTGAAAGAGAGGCTCAGTAGGCATCTTTATGATATTATCATGTTAAATAGAAGTACGATAGGTCAAGAAGATTTAGAACTTTTAGACACTGTAGCAAAACACAAGATATTTTACTATCGTTCAAATGCCGCAAAATATGATGAAGCAAGAGCCGGTACTTTAAAGATAGTACCAGAGGGTGAGATACTAGAAGCTTTTAGGACTGATTATGAAAAAATGAGAAGTGTGTTTGCGGGAGAAGTTATTGCTTTTGATGTAATCATTAATGAATTGCAAATTTTAGAAAATAAAATCAATAAGAAATAACTGTATTTTAGTCTTTGGAAGAGTTATTGGATTAATCTCTTCTTTCTTAGTTTAGCCCTTACATAAGGGCTTTAAGATTTCTTTTATTGAGCTTTACTACAAATGGTTTCATATTTGCGTATTTTTGACCGAATTTGCAAAACAGTGTTAATCTTTTCCCTCTGCTAAAACAACAATTTTTTCAGCTCTTTGAATATCAGTAGAATCAAATACAAATCGAGTATCTATAAATAAACCGATATAAATCATACTATTATGCAAGAGTGTTGATTTTAATGTTTTATAATCCATTTCATAGAGACTTGAATAAGTATTTTTATCTAGTATATATAGTTCGTTCCCTTTTGATTGTGTGATTTCATCAAAAATATCATATGTATATGGATTAAAAAGTGCTTGTGAGATAAATTCTCCGATTAATTTTTGTGAAAGAATTGTACTATTGTTACTATTTCTTCTGTTAGTATTTAACAGCATTGCTATTGTAGGGGAGTGAAGTATATTAACAAGCTTGACTAAAAAGTCAGGTTTGTTTTTGTAGATACTTTGCAGATAAAGCGTAAGATTAAACTCATACTCATCTTCAAGATTTAATATAATCACATCAACATTGCTATTTTGGAGTTCATCCCATAAAGATAAGTCCATATAATTGCCATCAGAGCGAATAATCTCTCTTAGTTTATCAGAGCTTTTTGAAATTAAAAACTGTGTGATATTCCCTATATCTATATCTGTATGGTTACCTACAATAACAATATTGCGTTCTTCTTTTAGTTGTGGTTTGGCAAATGTAAGAGAGTTGTTTTGAGGTAAGATATATAATTTTTCAAGCTCATAAGCAAATCTATCTTCCATTATCATAATAAGCTTATCGTTTGAAAGCAGTTTTGTGGAGGATGGAGGGTTGAGTATCACTTCTTTATCTCTTATGATACCAGTAAGTATAGCTTTGGTTAATTGTAAAGATGCCTCTTGAAATGTTAGCTCTTGGTCAAATATATCTGTATAATCAATAGTATAAAACTCGTTACCCTCAAATGACAAGAGTTCGGAGTAAATTTTAAAATAATCATAGTTTACCACAGAACGGTTAAGTATCTTTGCTATTAAATCATTATTATTCACAAGTGTATAATGGTTCACAAGACCATCAAAAATATAGTTGTATATTTCATTGGAATATTGAAGGTACTCAGTCTCTATAACAAACGATAAATCTTCATTTGTAAAGTTTTCATTATCGGTAATAAACTTTGTAATCTTTTTATTTTGATTTTTTTGTTTTTCACTGCTAAGAAGTACAATGACTTTTGAAGCCTTGTTAAGATTTACTCTCTCGTAAGAGTTCCAGTTTAAGGGATCACCTGCTATGGCTATTATGTTTAGATTGCTGTACTCTTTGAGGGATTTTTTAAACTTCTCTATCTGAGTGGGAGCCAGAAGCAAGACGATATTTTGTTCTTCTTGCTCTCCAAGATAATATTTATTAATCTCATCAAAAATAAAATTAAGTTTTAGGTTTTTGTTAATGATGACTATATGTCCAGATTCTTTATATGTAAAGTATCCACTGCTAATGGATTTCACTATCTCACCGAGTGCTGAAGTGATAATAGAGATAAGTGCACCACCAATAAAAAGTCCAACAATCAGCTCAATAATACCTATAAACACATGAAAGTTACTGTGTAATTCTGCTATTTGTGGCGGATCTAAAAAGACCATGGCACTTTTACTAAAGGAGCCATAGGCATAACTAAAAAGGTATATTAAAAAAGCACTGGCACTTATGAGGACAATACTCTGTGTCGCTAAATTAGAGGATGCAAAAGCATTAATACTAATGAACTTTTTTATAATTTTTTTCATTCTTATCAGCTTAAGAATCCTTACAAAGCGTATAAGCCTAATAATACGGAGATAGGATAGATTGTACGATAGCAAGAAGAATGGCATAATTGAAATAATATCTATAAGTGTGTAAAACTGAAATGTATATTTCACCCGTCCAATCACACCTCTAAATCTTTTATCTACTCCTATGGCTATGTATCTTGCAAGCAATTCAACTATGAAAAAAAATACAGTCACACTATTTGTATATGACAGTATTACAGTTATAGTTGCGTCTATATTAAAAAAATAGGGTATTGAGAACGAAGCTAAGTTAACAAGTATGTTTAGTAATATAAGTTTTTGTACCAAATATCCATGTTTTACGAGATGTGGTCTCTCTAGAGTATTGTAAAGCTGCTTTATCAAATCATATTTCCATGTCTTTGTAGCTCTGCTAAAATTCCACTCTGCCCTATACCGATAACTTTTGCTCGTATAGTATTACACTCTTGTAGTGAAGTAGAATCACCATGTACTGATTCATTACGTATGGTCTGCATTGTTCTTACAAAGGAAGGTATTTCGACAAATATAAAGTGTTTGAGTGATTTATTGTCAAGATATGTATTTAAAGTATTCTTGACTTCGGGAGATTTAATAATATATGAGTATGTTCCAAAATTTGGTTTATATTCAAGTATATCTTTGAGCTTATAATCTCTCCCTTGTATAGCATAAGGAAAACTCTCTAATGATTTATTGTATGCCATAAGGTACTTAAAAAGGTCTCTCATAAAGCGATAGAGCTCTAGCTCTACCGCTTTTGAGTATTTGACTACAACACTGCTGAAATCATATAAGGGATTATTTTTGTTCTGTATATACTCTAATTCTGCACTAATGATGTTATCTTGAGAATTTGGAGCTAGAGAGTAAAAAGCTGATGAGCCAAAATTAAAGTCTATAAGATTTTTCTTCATCTTTATATGCTCTTTGGATTTGAAAATATCTGTATAATACTTATAATTTACATCTTCTTTTTCAAAGTAATTTATCTCTTCTTTCATGGTTACTTGCATAGGATAGATATAGGGATTACCATAAATAGCGTAGGTGTGATTGTTATAGTTGACTGCTTTGAAATTCGCAAGAATATTATCTCTTATAGTTTCAAAATCTTTGTGAGCTATAAGTCGTAAATCGTCAAAGACAAACCAATACTCTACATCCAATTCTTGATAATACTGTGGTGTTTTAATAAACTTAATATCTTTGTTCACAGAGATGACATTTGCGACATACATACTGTTATAGTCAGTTAAAAAGAGTTGAATAGGAATTTCTTTAGAAGCATTGTTGCCAATGCTACTTAGTTTCTTTTCATTTGGGTGTTTTTGATCATTGAGCTTTGAGCGGACTTTTCCAAATGCTGTCACTCCATTTTCTTTCAGGAGTGCAAGATGATCTTCTATTACTGTTTTGTTGTAGTATGGATTGTAGAGGATTATTAAATTTTTCATGTTTACTTTTGAAATCTTTGTAAAATATCTAATAAATTTATAACTCCATGTTTTTGCTCTTTGTTGTCTTGTTTAATATCTTCAGGTTTTTCTTCCATGTTTATACTTAAATCAAAATCTATCGCAATATCATCTAAAGTGATATTTGTAAAATCAACAGATAACTCTTTTCCAAAAATATTGTCTATTGATTTTTTCAATTTTCTTACAACATCATCAAGAAGTTTTAAATTTTCTTCCTGCTCTTTTTCTGAAAATATAGTTTTTAGCTTATTTAATTTTTGAAATGCATTGCTAGTATCATCAAAACCTTCAATCATATCTAATAAAACTGATTGAATATGAGACTCAATAGTCTTTTTCTCTTTAATTGTTGTTAATATAGCTCGTTTGTACATTAGATGGATAGTGAAAAGTTTCTTTATCAACTTCTCATGAACTTCAGATTCCTCATTGCAACTGGCGATAAAATCAAATATAGAAGTTTTGAGATGCGTGTATTCCTTTTTTTCTAATGAACTAAATGCGGAGATACCAATATATTCAATATCATAGTCATCTAAGATAGTAGATATTTCTTTAATAATCTCTTCTAAAGTATTTCCAGCACGTAAATCAGCTTTGTTTAAAACAATATATACTTTTTTGTTGTCTATATCTAATTGGGTTAAGAAATCTATATCATTTGAAGATATAGTACCATTTGCATCCAGTCCGATTAACCATATAAGAGTAGAAGTGTTTTCTAAAAATTCTTTTGCTGTAGTAATATCATCTCTAGTATAACTCTCATCTGTGTGAGCAGGATTATATCCCGGTGTATCTATAAAGCAAATGTTTTTATATTCCATCTTTGTGCCAACAATCATAAAAGGCATGATGTCTTTTAAATTAAAATCGAAAGACTGTATAAAATCATGCGAAATTTTTGAATAAAAATTATCATCTATAGTTCTAAGATCAACGATGCCACCTTGATTGCTACAGCCAATAATTTTATTATCTGTTTCACTTATAACATATGCAGGAATTGCAGTAGTTGGTTCAATACTAATAGGTAATTTTATATTGTCTTCAAAAAAGCTACTTATAAATTCGGATTTTCCAGCACTAAAACTACCACCAATTGCAATAGTGTTTTTTTTGTGTAAATTTGGATATGCAGCTATTATTTCTAATTCTTTTTCAATACTTTGCAGCTTAAAAAATGCTTCTGCTTCATTTGCTAAAGATTCTTCTTTATTTGCGAAACTAAAAAACTCATTATAGAGCACTTTTTTATACTCTTTTAAACCTTCATTTATTGCCTTAGCAGATAAAAGTTTGGCAACTAATAAAGATTTTTTATATAAAATATCTGCCTCTTTTTTTGTGTGTGCTATTTCTTTGTTTTTTAACTTTAATTCATCTTCATATTGCTGTATTGATTTGTTTAAAGTTGTAAAAGCTTCTTGTGAGTCTTTTTTGTATAAACTATATTCTTCAGTAAGATTATCGTATCTTTCAGTACATTTATCTAAATTTTCTTTTAAGATAGGAATAGTTTTTAAATCATTTTCAACTAGCTCAAGTGTGAAGAAGAGTTCTTTTTTTAATTCATTTTTTTTAAAGAAAGAAAAAAAACTGCTTAATTCTTCAATGCTATAAGCAATTTTTTTTATATTGACATCTTTATCCATCTATTGCCTCCAACTGTTTAAGTATATAATTTCGTCTTGAAAGTGACATCTCTTTATTTTTAATATCATCTTCAAGTTCTTCTATCTCTCTTTTATATTTAGCAAAAATCTCCTCACCAATATTTTTTGATTTTAAGACTTTTATTAGCCTATTTATATGTGTTTTTATATCTGTTCTTACTTTTTGTCTTAAATCACTTACATAGTCAAGAGCAGCACCGATGAACTCTTCAGCATCACTCTTTGTTAATATTCCAGACTTCTTTAATGATTTAGGAAGTGAGTTATTGTAGCTTATGTCTGGAAAAACTGCAGAATTCAAGATATTACGGAGAATTTTTGATAAAAGAATAGGATCAAGGTTGTTTTCTCCAGCTTCTTGTCTCAAAATACTAATTAGTTTCTTATGAAGATTTTTTCTCCATTCTGCAATATACTTCTTCGTTTCTATATCTATTATATCCTCCAAAGAACTTGTCAACCCTTTTAAGGTCTCACATACATAAGTAGCTTTTACTGTGGTAAATGTATTACTATGGTGTACATTATCTTCAAAAAATCCAAAAAAACCACCTTCTTTAGTCGTCCATGTCTCCGATTCTTCTTTTTCTGATTCTTCTATTGAAGCAGTTGATTTTTTAAAATATGAGTTTAGTTCTTCTATTATTTTTGCTTTAAAATTTATTTCTAAATCTTCCACTAAATCTAGATATGTTTCATTAGCAGCATCGGTAGCCCTTATTCTGAATTCTTCAAGACTGTTTTTTTGCTCTTTAATCTTCTCAATATCAGAAGTTTCAATTCTATGAACTTGCTCTTTAATCTCATTTTGTAAAGCTTCTTTATATTTAATTAATGATTTCCTTTTATTATCTGTAAAACTCTTTTTTTTCCCTTTTAAAATTTCATCTTTTTTAAATCTAATCTTTTCAATTATACTTCGAATCATATCAATATTAGCAAGTTTTTTAAGATTGGCTTCTGCCAATTCTTGATTACAAAAGAAATCTGGATAGTGTTTATTTAGATTGTTCCATACTGTTAGCATGTTGCCATCCCAAGAACTCTTGTCATTAAAAGTTTTCATCATGCTATAACATATACCAGAAGACAAAATTACTCTATTGTTAATGAGGCTATCAAAGGTATCTCGAATTTCTGGGTACTGTTTTTTTAAAGATTTAAAAATCTCTTGTTGCTGTTTACTGAGTTTATCTTCTATTATTTGTAGAGTATTATTTAGAATATTGTCCTTTTCACTTCCAAATAGTTGATTGTCTACTTGAGATGCAACTAAATATAGCTCTCTAATACCTTCTTTAGTGGTAACCCTATCCATTAATTCTTGGTCTTCACTACTTAAAAATTGTCCACTTGGAGAAACAATGAGAACAACATCACAATATTTTAACAGTTCTCTAGTTCTATCTTCGCGAGATACTACAGGATCATTTACACCCGGGGTATCTATTATCTGTAAATCTTTTAGGCTTGGTTCATTAAGAGTGAGAGTGACAGATTTTGTAAAAGGCATATATTCTCCATCTGCTCCTACAAATTCTAAAAGTTTCTGATTTAAATCTTCTATAGTATTTGCACTTATTGTTTCATACTGTTTTAAATAATTTAATGTTATACCAGAGGTCTTAATTTTTTGATATTGATCATAAGAAGATGATAATTTAGCATCTTTTTTCATTTCTCTTTGTGCAATTGATTTAGCTTTTTCTGCTATCTCTTGCTTATCAGATTCAGATAAAGGACTTTGCTGTAGTCTTTTTTTCTTTCGTTCCAATAATTTTTGATATTCTTGTTCTTGCTTTTGTTTAAGTCTCTTCTCATATGTAAAAGCATCTTGTTTAAGATCATCAATATCTTCTTGAGTAAAAAATTCCACATCAGCTTGTAGCTGTTCTCCATATTTAAGGATAGTAAGTGCTGCCGTCATAGGTGTAGCTGCTTTTGGTAATATATCTTTTCCATCAAAAATCAATGCATTTAAAAGCGAACTCTTTCCTGCCTTTACTCTCCCAATAATTCCAAGTTTTAGGATTCTATTTTCATTATCCATCTCGTCTATTGCTTTTTGTAATTCCTCACTTTTAGAAATTGCAAAATCATTTTGAAAGCTTGATGCTAATTCTGTTAAGTCATTTTTTGCAACAGTATCTTCAAGTTTTTTAGCTAATTCAATAAGCTCCATTTTTAACCTTTAAATAGTGTAACGTAAGCTAAGTTTTCTACTTGCTGTTTCGTATCTTCTAAAAGAACTAAACTCTGTTCTATATCTTTTATATTTTTTTCTTTTTCTTCTTGTACTTTAGTAATTTCTATCTTTTTTTGTTGTAGTTGATTTTCAAATTGATCACTAATTACTTCAATGATATTGTTAATCTGATTTTCAAATAAAATAGGAAGTTCCTCTCTTAATTTTGCTTTAATAGAAGGGATTATTTCCATAGAAAATTTATTATAAATTTCTTGTTTTAATTTTTGCTCTTGCACTTTAGCATTAATAAATGAAAGTATCTCAGGTAAAAAAACAATTACTACTTCCATAAGTGGATTTACTACTGACGTTGTAATTCCCAATACTGCAGTAATCGCTTTATACCCATTTCCTGCATCTAAAGGCTGGTTTTTTTGTCTTGATCTAACTAAGTTTGTTAGTCCATTTTGCGCATTATGAAGCAAAGTTTTAGTTGATTCAGAAATTTTCGCAATCCATTGCTCATTTAGCTGAAATGATGTCAAATCAGACCCTAAATTTTTTAACTCAAGAGTTAAATCGTCTACAATATCATCGCCTGCTTCATTAAGTTTTTTTCTAACTTCATAAATCAAAGTATTTTTTACTATTTCATTTAGTTCTCGTGAAAAACTTTCTTGATTATGTAATGCCATTTGAACCAAAGCATCTTGATTGTTCATAAGCTCACGAGACACCTTGTTGATTATAGACTCAACACTACGATTAGAGTATTTGGCTTTAGCTTCTTCAATCATAACCTCTTTTTTTTCAGCTATGATTTTAATATTATTCTGAAGTTCCTGTAACATAGTATTTACATCGTCTTTGGATGTTTTTAAGGTGGATATTATTGTATTAATGCTAGATTCAGACTCTAAATAATTCCATTTTAACTCATCGATAAATATCTTTTTAAAGAGTTCCTCATAATTTATATCTTTCAATATTTTTTCTAACTCTTTAGCACTATTTTCATATAGTGGTATTACTTCTTTTTTAAAATCAAAGTAATCTTCTAATTGTTCTTGTATCTTTTCTTGAACTGCTTTAACATCATCTTTACCTTTAAGGTTAGCCTTACTTAAACAGAATGAAAAATCCTTACCAAATTCTGTTATATTCTCAATCTCACGTAGGATACTTTTAGTAATATTTCCATCTTCAATGCTTGTTAGCACAATAAAGTATACTCCCTTATTTAGATAGTTTAAAATAGCATTATTATGCAATTCAATAGGAGAATCAAATCCAGGCATATCTACCAATACTAATGGCTGGATAGCTTTCAACTTTTCATTTTCTAAATAAAGTTTTAAATATTGATATTGTGAAGCTTTATTTTTAATATCTTCCATCTGTTCTAATGTGTAGGTATCACTACTTCCATCAGCTTTAATCGCTTTAATATGATTATTGTTATCATATCTTAATTCTGTTGCTAAAGCAGTCTCAGGGGTAAGATTAGTTGATAATATATCACTCCCTAAGAATGAATTGATTAATGTGCTTTTTCCAGCACTAAATCCTCCAACAACAGGTACGATGAGTTCTTTAGTAACTATTTCTTCTCTCAACCTTTTTTGAGTACTAGTATCTATTTCTATTTTTTCTAATAGAGGTTCAACTTTCGTTAAATAATCAGAGTAATTTTTTTGTGTTCTTATCATGGGTATCTCCTATTCTATTTTATATAAATTTTATGCGTTAAATCTTTATATTTGATAATCTGCGTCTTTTCTTACTACTTATCTATTCTTTTTCCAAGCCCTGTAATCATCTAAATCAGCTTGCACCATTTTTAAACAAGCCGCTACTACAAATGCATCATCCACGTAGCCAACCAAAGGAACAAAGTCTGGAATAAGATCTATGGGGCTTAAAACATAAAGAAGTGCTGCCACAATTGCAGCAATACTATACCAAGGTATTTCTCTATAGTTACCATTTACATAATCTCTAATAAGAGAGAAAAAGAGTTTAATATCATTTAGAAATTTTTTCAATTTATTATTGGAACTGATTTTTTCTTCTATCTCACTTTCTTTATCTAATACTTTTTTTAAATCATCCTCTGTGATTTTTTTAGCACCTTTTTTTAACTCTTCGACTGCTTCTTCTTCTCTCATTTTTTTCTCTTAAATTTTATTGTATTACTATTTCAATATTTCACAAACTATATTTTCTTCCTATAAAGGAAGTTTAGTAATAACAGCTTCTAAAATATTCAACTCTACCCTATCCATCTCTGATTTGCATTTAGGACATATGTTTAACATTGCAACTATATCTATAGCATCACTTTTAGGTTTTACGATTTTGCTATATCCACACTTCGGGCATTTATATTTGAATGGTTGTGGTGCTATCATTTCTTATCCATTAAATTCTTTATCACATTTATTGCATTTGTATAATGACCTGGATTCGTCAACCATTTCACCTACCTTATTTCCAGCAGATATTAAGACTACATATTCATTACTTTCACAAGTTGAATATTTTGATTTTTCCACTTTTAACTCCTCATATATCTACTATAATACACTGTATAAAAATAGATTGCATCAAAATACTAACAAAGATAGACTTACATAAACATTATCTATCATAGTAGGTTGTATTGTAATGCAAGATTTAACTCCAACTCAATTTTATCAACTCATTGGTAAGAATGTTTCTAAAATAAGAAAAGCAAAAGGGCTTTCCCAACTTGAACTATCTTTAAAAATGAATTATAAATCTGTATCCGTTGTTTCTGGAGCTGAAATTTGCTATAACGGAAAACATTTTAATTTAGAACAACTTCTGAAAATTTCACAAATTTTAGAAGTAGATCTTTGCGAACTTTTAAAACCTTAAAGAGATGTATTTTTTTTCGCATCATTATATCCTTGAAAAAAAGACTCTTTATCACAAGGAGTTTGATTGTAATGTTTCATAGCCATTGAATACCTCTTATAGCTATCTTCAGCATCTTTTGTGATAGTCTTGTCTGATCCAAAGGTTAAGTACACATTTCGACCTTCTCCTGCTCTATAGCCTATAGTATAGGCTCTCTTGTATCGTTTATAACTTTTGTACTCTTGTTTAAGCTTTATATATAGCTTGGAGAAGAGTTTCACTTATGATTCCTGTAGATTCACATGAATTGTATTATTTTGTACACTTAGGGCTGTAGCATCATACATCGCTTGTAAAATATCATTTTTATTTAGCAGTTTGATACCGATAAAAATTTTTAAATTTGAAAGCGTAAAAAGGCTTTGTGCGTATTTATACATTTCATCTTGAACCTCTTTACTAATTTCTGATTTATCTTTTAAAAGGTTAGTATTGAGTTCAATGTTATAGCTCAGTATTTTTATCATATTAGAGATTCTATCTAGTGCCGATTGTACCTCTTCGGTTACATATACATCAGGAAATTTTTGTTTTTTGAGTTTAACATCAGTTTCTATATTTGTGTCTTTCAGTTTATGCTGTTCTATAAATGTTTGATATGCTTTCATACCTTTGTTATAAGCAATTTTTTTGTTCTTATGGAACTCTTTAGCTATTTTGCCGTTTTTTTGTTTTTTTGTATCAACTGTTGATGATGTAGGTTTTTCATCCCAAGGGCAACCTTCAGCTTCACAATGTTCTTTTAGTGCATAACCTACAGCGGCTAAGGTAACACTTCCCATTATTAATCGTAACATTTTTTCTCCTGTCTTAATTTCTGAAGAAAGTATAAAACAGTAGTGCGAAAGGTTGATTCGTTTTTATGTTTTTAGGTAAGAATTGAGTTGATTATGGAGTTTTTCTTGTAATTCTATAGGTTCAATAATCTTTATGTGTGGTATCCAGTAGCGCACTACTTGGAGTATTTCTTCTTCATAAGATACTTTGGTTTGTAAAACCAGTCTTTTATTGGTTTCTTTCAATATAGTTTGATTTGGTAATAGTTCTCTGCGTAAGAAGTACTCTTTTACACCGGCATCTATTTCAAGTATGACTTTTATACTCACCTGTGAAAACCAATCAACTTCATTTTTATTTATTATCTCTATAAGCTCTTGTTTAGGATGGAACTTTTTTGTAGTGTTATGAAGCTCTTTTATCTTGGTAAAGGCAAAGTTTTTCAGAGTACCGTCTTCGTCTCCTACCAAGTACCATATATCATGTGTATTTACTAGCTTATATGGGTTTACAACTCTTTGTTTGTCTTTATATATAAAAGATATTTGATGTTTGAGTGTAATGGCTAGTCGTAAAGTATCAAACATTATACGTTTATCGCTGATATCTTCATACTTCCCGCCTTTGACTAAACAAGCATCATTTATCTTTTTGTTAAATACGTCAGATAAAAATGTAGGTTCTAGCGATGGATAGAGCTTTTCGATGCCACTAAGCTGAGCGAATGTCTTTATATCATCATAATCAAGTTTGCCTATAAGAAAGTCTTCTAGGAAGTATCTACCGTCTCTTTTTACAATAGGAAGAAACTGATTAAGTCGCTCGTTTAAATCTTTTTGGATGATTCTCTCAGAGACGCAGAACTCTTCTGCTAGTTCTTTTGGTGTTAATTGTTCTCCGAGATTGAGCTTTGTAATGATAGCTATCATTCTGATTGTTAATTTGTCTGTTTTGTTGTTCATGGTACTTATAATACTATAAATTTACTTACGCTTTAACTGTAATGTTTCCTTTAAACTCCTCAAGTATCCCTTTTGATTTAAATAACCAAGTCGTAAATATCAGACTAAATTTGTGTTTCGAAAAAATTTTAAACATATATTACAAGTATAGCAAGAGTACATAGTTACTCATTCGCTTAATTTCACTTCTTGTAAGGAGAATCATATATGAAAATTTATGACAACGGCAATTGGGATGTATTCACTATTCCAAAAAATATTATCTGTTGCTTACTAAAGTAAGTTTACTAAATACAAAAATTTAAAAGAAGGAAAAAATAATGGCATCAGCATGTAGTGTATTAACAATTGCAATAGCCTTAGGAACAGCTTTAAAAGAAGCTTGTAATGATTAGTCATTTACTCAATGAGTTTCAACCACCATACAATAAAAGGAGACCACCATGTCACAATTTCCACTAACAAATGAACAGTTAAAACAACAAGCCCCAGCACTCTTTACAGAGGAACCACACTTTGAAGTGAGTGAAAAATATCATTTCATCCCAACGATTGATGTTATAGAAGAGATACGAGCTAACAACTGGTACCCAGTAAGTGTAAGTGAAGCAAGTGTAAGAGATGATGATAAACAAGGGTATCAGCAACACTTAGTAAGATTTCGTCACTTTGACGATCTCTTAACTCCACAAGAAAACGCAGTTGAGCTTTTACTCTTTAACTCTCATGATAGAAGTAAAAGTTTTAGTATCTCAGCAGGTATATATCGTTTCGTATGCTCTAATGGTTTGGTTATCGCAGATAGTGTCTTTGAGACCTATAAAATCAAACATCTAGGGGAGAGAGAAAATGATGTAGCAAATGCAGTAGCAAACATTACAGCCATAAAACCTATACTGATGCAGAAGATACAGACACTTGAATCTATACAGCTATCACAACAAGAGCAGGAGACATTCGCCAAACTCTCTATACCTTTACGATTTGAGAAGCATTTAGAAGTAAATCATACAGATTTATTAATTCCTCATAGAGAGGAAGACACCAAAGATGACCTCTATACAGTCCTTAATGTTATACAAGAGAATCTACTAAGAGGTAATATCTCAGGCAGTAACAAAGAGACAGGTCGTAAGTTTACTTCAAAAGAGATAACATCAATAGGTAAAGATGTAGAGGTGAACCAAGGGTTATGGGATATAGCAGAGAGAATAGCATTTATAAAACAGCCACAAACAATGGCATCAGCAGCATAAGGAGCTACACTATGAAAATGACAAACTACAGACTTCAAACAGAGATAGAAAACATCAACACCGATAAAACAGAGTGGTTTAAAAACTATGTACGACAGGTACTAGAATCTAACAAACCTTATCATGCAAAGGCTGATTACATCGGTCTTAGCATAAAAGAGATTGATAATAAAATCTCTTACATCAGTGATGATATAAAAGAGTTACAAGCCCTAAAGAAAAATCTCACACTTGCAAAAGCTACAGCACTTGAAGCCACAGCAGAGGTTTTAGCAGAGTATGGCATAGATAGATTAGATGGTACAGCAATATCATCTATTACTATCACCCCACCAAAAACTAAACTCAAAGAGACTTTTAAAATTACAGATGCAGATGCACTTATAAAGTTAGGTTTTTATAGTGTAGTTGTAGATGAAAGTGCCGTAAAAGATGCGATGAGTACATTAGAAGGTATGAATGAGATAGATAAATTTATAGAAGTTGGTGTAGTTAAGGAAGAAGTACCTGCAAAAATAAAAGTGAACTTTCGTCGTAATAGTGCCAACAATCAAGCTCGTGAACTATTAAATTTGGTAGAAAATCAAGAAGTAGCATAAGGAGAAAAACAGTATGTTTACAGATAAACAAAATCAAGTTCTAGCCTATGAACTAGACAGCAGTAGGATAAAAAGTCGCTCAAAAGGTAATGTCAGCCTCTCTTATTTAGAGGGGTTTGATGTTATTGAAACAGCCAATAAAATATTTGGTTATGGTAACTGGAACTACAACATAACAAGCTTAACGCAAGTATCACAAGAACTAAACCATAATCAAAATAACATTATTTGCTATAAAGCAGTGATAAATATAACTGTACATGATATGCAGCACTCAAAAAGTGTAACTCGTGAAGATGTAGGATTTGGTACAGGTATTGCAAAAACACTTGCAGATGCTCATGAGGGTGGAGCAAAAGAAGCAGTAACAGATGCCATAAAACGAACTCTTAGAAGTTTTGGGAATCAGTTTGGTAATTCGCTTTATGATAAAAGTAGGCAACATTCCCAATCTCAAAATCAGCAACACTATAATACTCAACCTCAAACACAGCAAATACCACAACAGCAACAGTATCAACAGTCAACCCAACAGATGCAAAACAATACCCCACAAGATTATGCTTCACTGTACAATCTAGGTTTAACCATAATGGAACAAGGACAAAATCTTGTAGTAGTTGGCGATGACATCTTCTCTAAAAAAGATAGCATTAAAGCTTGTGGCTTTAGATGGGATGGACAAACTAAAATGTGGTACAAACCCATAGATCAGCAGGCGGCTTAAAATGGAAATTATCAAACAAAAAAATTGTAAATTTCGTAAAAAAGATATTATATTTGTCACTACGATAATAGGTGCAATTATTATTACATCATTATGTAAGAAGGAAGAACTATATGAGTAAATTAATACCACAAACTTTACTAAGTGATATACCAGACTTATATGCAACAGAAGGAGAGACTAACCCTCTATGCTATGTTAAACTTTTTACACCTGATTCTAATTGGACTTGGTACATCATAGAGTTCTCTAAAGCCGATAGAAACACTTGTTACGGTTATGTACAAGGACTTGAGTCAGAACTAGGTTACTTTACACTTGAAGAGTTAGAATCTATACACGGTCCCCTTGGTTTAGCTATCGAGCGAGATTTCTCTTTTACCCCAACACCATTTGCAATCATCAAGAAGAGTGAATAAGGTTTTCTGTATCTTTTAACTCACTTTCCTTAGTGCCAATCTTAGCAGTTCGTTTGACAGTGGCGGCAAGGGGATTGATACTATTGAATAATTATTTATATTGTAAAAATTAAATGAGTAACAACTCTCTCTATGTAAGCCTTATTGACTTACATAGAGGCTTAATAATAGTATATTGAATTTTGAGAGTTGTTTGTATTTTTAGGTGTATTTGGATTGAAGATAAGTGTTTAGTTGGAAGCTGAAATGGTGTTGGCTTCTAAAAAAGCTATTAGAGCACTTCTAGAGATAAAGTTTTTAGTGCCAATTTTTACTACCTCTATAGCTCGTTGATAGATTAGTTTTTTAAGCATATCTGATTTTATAAGATTCATATCGTTAATCTGCTTTATGGAAAAGAGCACCCCTTGAGGGATAAGTGTTTCAAAGTCTGTTATCATTTTGTAGTCCTATATTGTATTAAATATTTCTCTCACTTAATACATATGGTGAAAAAAATTATCTCATTTTTATCTTTTATGGTTAAACTTGGACATAGATTCAAGATAATTTTCATGTTTTGTAAATATGAACTCCCCTTTAGCGTCAAATTTAATGGTATCAATTTCTCTTAGAAAACTACCCACATTATTCATCTTCTGAGTATGTAAGATTGCATTATTGTTTTTTATAGCATCATCTATATGCTTTCTTCTTTGCTTGCCTTTTTTGGCACTATTTAGCTTCTCTATAAGTTGTTTCTTTTGCTCGCTATTTTTAAACTCTAACACGGCATACTTCTGAAGTGCTTTGTAAATTGGTATTACTCCAAACTCATTCTTCACAAACCATCTCTTTTGAAATTTAACTTCAAATCGCGTTAGCTCAAAGCCTATATCCCTTTTATATTTTTTTAGTTCTTTTCTTCGTTTATCATATAGGTATGCTCTACTCATAGCATTCTTTTTTTTCTTATGTGACTGATAGTTTTCTATATAGTAAGAGCCTTCCTCTTTTTGTATTTTTTCACCATTGGCATTAGTCTCTCCTGCTTGAAAGTAATCAATATTTGGTGATCTGTTTACGCATACTGCTAAATATTTATTTATAGAACTTTGTATATCCATAGCTATATCAAGTTCGATTAATCTAAAGTTGATGTTATATGTATTTAGAAAGGCAGTAATATTTCTAATAAGGTGAAGAGAAGCATCATCTTTTATTTTGTTATACCTCTTCAAGCCATAGAGATTAATATTGACATAGTAGTAGTCAGGATTAAATCGATTATTTTCATTTTGATAATAACCCTTCGCAATAGTAGCAAGCTTAGTATTTCCATAAAGTAAATCAGTAACTTGATAATATTCACTACTTCTTTTCTTGTTATATTTTATTCCTACTATTTTTCTCTCTAATAGAAAATCAATTAGTGCATTGAATAAACCTTCTCTTTGCTTTTTATTGTCACATTCGCATCTTATACCTAATGTGTCAATGTATGTATTTGCAATATTATATGTATTCATCTTTGTTTCTCTTATGTTGTATTTATAGAAACAAATTTCAAGTAGTTATAGTCAGTTATGCAACAATTATTTTATGTATAAATGTCATTATCTCACACCTATTATATCTTTGATTAAAATACTTGTAAACTGAGTGGTTACTATTTTTCATTTATCCTATCAGAGAAGATGGATGATGTAAAAAAATTGTTTTATGAAATAGTTGTTAAGCTTTTAAGGAAGAGGTTTATTTTGTTTATATGGTGGTAGTAAATTTGTATTGCAATAAGAGTTACTGTAAGTGTAATACAACTTGTACCGGCACTGACTAAATAACATTATTTTCCAATATTTTTATTAACAAAGAACCAAGCAAGTCTGTTATCAAGCCATTCATAGCTTCTGGCATGAGCTTTAGTCCTTCTAACAAGATAAGAGATTTTATCTCTTATCTGAGAATTAAGATTTTCAATAACATTAGTTTTCTTTGATTTCTCCATACTTGCTTTAGAACTATATATCTTATCATAAGAGAAACATCCATCACAATATATTTTATCTGTTGTGGGCAAGTTCATATTAAATTCAAAGAGTGCACCTGCATTTTTATATCTTGAGAGATGATAAAAATAGAAATATTTTCCACTTTGTGTAACAGCTATTGATGCCCATAAATAGTATCTTTTGGACTTTTTACCTATGAAAGTATAAAGTTCATCCATTATCATATAGCTAAAGAGCAATGGAGCTGATTTTATTCTGTTTGTAAAATCTGTATAAAGATTCTTATATTCTGTTAGTTTTTTTTAAATGGTACTGTACAGTACGAAGATGTACTCCCAATGCTCTTGCTATTTTTCTTTGTTCCATCTTCTCTTCAAAGAGTTTATATATCAGTTCTATCTGCTCTTTGGTTAATCTCTTATATGGTCTATACTTTCTCTCACTATCTTTTACTGCCATAACAAAATCCCCTTACTTTTGAATTTTGTAATTTATAGCAATTTCTGTTCTAGTTAGTCAGTGCCCTTGTACCCTATATAAGGAGAGCAAAACCCTAGTTATAATCCTTAAGGAAATACTGAGGATAATTACTAGAAATATTCTGAGAATGAGGCTGAGAGGCTCTTGAGAAAGGGATGAGAAGGCTCTGAGAGAGCCTGAGAGATACGAGAAAAGGCTATTTTTTCTTTTTCTCTTTATGTTTTTTGTCAAGGTATTCATATAAATTTTCAGCATCTTCAATATCTTCATAACTATATTTAAATCTATTTTTTTTAGATACCTGTTTTAAAATAAAACCTTTCTGAACAGAGAGATCTTTTGGCAAAGTATATCCTTTAATTTTACCTAATTTTTTAATAGTAGTAAATTCTTTAGTCGAAACCCCTTTAAATAAGTTAATCTCTTCATCAGATTTGTTAATCATATCTAGTGTATTAATCTGCTGTTTAAAAATATCATCTTTAGCTTTTAATATCTTTATAAAGTCATCTTGTTCAAAAGATTCATCATAGATAATGTTATAGTAGTCTGATAGGTATTGTACAATATAATAACCATCATCTTTTAATAAAGCATTTTCTAAATCTTCATAAAGAGTATTGTCATCATCTTCTTTTACTTTTAAAAAATAATTTATATTTTGTTCTTTTAGGGCTTGGATAAAATCATCAATTTTTTGTGAAGTCTGTTCTTCTTTTATATGCATTTGCTCATTGTTTTTTTTAACTTTTTTTAAATGGCTAGTTTTAAGTGCATGATTTATAAATGTTTTGTGTACTGGATACTGAGCTAAGATATCAGAAAAATTATCCAAATCATTTTTTATATTTTCTTCGATAGAAACTATGTCTAAATCTAATTTTCTTTTCACTTCTTCTAAACTAGACACTTGTATAATAGTACATTTGCTTTCATTATTTTTAATATATGAGTATGGATTATCTGATGTAATAATAGTTTGACCTAATATTTGAACTTCTTGATAAGTTCCATCTTTCATCTTTATTTCTGCTATTGAATTTATCAATAGTTGTCTAATTAATTTATCAAGAGTTTTATCATCAAAATTTGTTTTCTTTTTTGGAATATCGGTAATATGATAAAATAAGGTATCTTTTGCTATTTCCCCTACATCGGATGTTTTAAACTCTTCATCATTGATGGTTACACAATACCTTCTTCCAAATATAGCTTTTATAACTTTATCTATAAGGATCTCTTCCGTAATATCTTTGGCACCTGTTAAAACTAATGCTACACTTGATTTTTCTAATGTTTGAAAATAATTAGCTAGCCAGTTTATAATATAGTTGCAAGCAGACTGGTCATCATTAACCATTGTCAAAATAAATTTTTCTATAAATGAATTTTCTGCTAAAGAATTTTGAAATAATGGTGTTTTAAATATAATATCTGCATTTATTTGTTTATTGCCAAATGTGATTGATTCAAGCATATTATTTTGATTAATAATATACTTATAATCATCAGTCCATCCATAAGGGGTCATTGAAAAACTTGTTTGATTCTGTCTCTTTTTTAAATAAGGTGTGTATATAAATAAATTTCGTATTAAATTATTTGTATTGGAATACTTATAAAACTCACTAAATATTCTTGTATCAAAAACTTCATTATTTATGATAGTGATTTTATTATTTAAAATAGGAATTACTAAAACACTCTTATCTTTATATTTTTCTATAGTTTTAAATATTTCATCTACAGACTCTACTATTCTAATTTCTATAGCTACATCAATACTTTGGTAACTAAATTTATTTATATGATTATAAATAGTGTTATTTAAAGCATTAGTGATTTTTTTACTTATTTTTTTCTTATCTCCATTTTGTATTTTACCATCCACTCCATCTCTAAAATAATATTTTTCTGTTTCATCATTAAACCAGAGACATATTCCTTGCTGATTTATTGCATCTAAGACAAATTTTTGCCAGCTGTATAGATTTTGCAGTAATTGTTCATACTGTATATTTTCATTATTTTGCTGCCGTATTACTCTACTCTGGCTATCTAATAGTTTTTTATTTAAATCAACTATTATAGTAATATTTTTTTTGTACTTTTCTATCTCTTTAGGGTTGCTTATTAAATTAATTAAACTTTTTACACTATTATTAGCTGTTTCTATAATGCCCCTAAAATCTAAGACAATAATTCAGTAAGATTTATTTTCAAAAAAGTTAAAATAATAAGAATTATGGAGATAAAATTATGAGTAGAAGAAAAGGTCAAACCTACACA
>Ga0256836_1000165_pt1 | contig 39402 bp, 65 predicted proteins | sample 4561380metaG_FD_185974 | JGI IMG/M metagenome (GOLD analysis project Ga0256836, IMG submission 185974) | Hydrothermal vent microbial communities from Guaymas Basin, Mexico - 4561-380 | ecosystem: Environmental > Aquatic > Marine > Hydrothermal vents | place: Mexico: Guaymas Basin | collected...
TAACTTATTTATAAATAGATATATAGCAAAAATTTTACAAACAAAATTATTTAAAAACTTAAACGAAGCAAAACAATTCGCACAAGTAGAAACTAAAAAATTATTTGATAAGTGTAAAAGAAATAGTTATTTTAACAATGATGTAGATGAAAAATATAAAATTGAAGTAACGGATAAGGACAATGATACAGTTATAGTGAATTATTGGTATGTTCCTGCTGGTGTAATGAGAAGAGGTATTGTTCAAGGAACTATTACTAAAAAGATAACAAATTAACATAGGAGCTAAAAAATGTTTGGTATTGATACAAAAAGATTAAAACAATTATCTACACAAGCACAAAGTGATAGTATATCTGAAAATGATGAAATTACTTTTGATGACATAGTAGAAAATTACAAATTATTTATGAAATTAACAACTCTAATTGAAACTATTGCGAATGCAAAAGAATTAAAGTTAGTGAATTTAAAAAATGTAGTTGAAGTGCTTACAGAAGATATGGACGAGAAAGAGTATGAAGAGTTTGTAGATTTGGTATTAAAATTACTATTCTATTTAAAAGTATCTCAAAGTGCTATTGATGACCTATTAGATGACGACGATGAAATCTCATCTATGGAATTAGAAAATCTTATTGAGTTGATTATTGAGAGAATGGGCGATAATGACCTTTATGAATTTGTTGCTTATGCTATTCATAACCCTGAATTACCTGATGATATAGAAACTGATAGTGTTCAAATGGATTGGGCTTTTTATTCAAGTAAAAGTAAATGTGAAACACACAATAATGAACTTGAAAATCAAGGAGCGAAATTTAAATATGAATGTTTTAAAGGAAAACATTACAACAATAATAAAGTAATAAATGGATATTGGTCGTATCCAAAAGATTTTAAAGGTAAAAAAGGTCATAGTGCCTCATATCATAAATCAAAAACAACAGTTACAAAAACAAGTGGCTATCATTGGAGAGAAAAAGCAAAAGAAGCTTATGAAAAATTAAAAGAAAAAGCAAAACAATTATCAAATGAAACTGGGGTATAAAGGATATAAAATGTTAATAGATATAGAAAAAATTGAAAAATTAAACTTAGCAAACAATATTTTACAAACATTAAAAACAATGGGAGAAACAAAAACTCCTTTTAACTTTAATGTTGTGCTTGATAGTATTGCTGGTAATTTTGATTTAGATGACACAGAGTTAGATAGTGTAAATTTAGACGGAATTACTATAAATGATGATGAAGACATTGTAAAATTACATAAAGATACAATAATCTTTTTAGATAGTATAGGAGTTAATGAAACTCTTTTAAATGACTTTTTAAGTAGAGATGATGAAATTTCAACAAGTGCTGGAATTATCATCGCTGATAAGGTAGCAAGTTTTGATGACAAAACTACATTTGATTGTATTATGAACTTCGCAAATGGCAGAGATTATTCAGAAGTAGAACTAAAAGAAAATGATATGACTACCGATGGAGTTATGCCTGAAAGAAAAGCAGGATATAAAAGAGTTTTAGTCGTTAGAAATGGAAAAAAAGTTTGGATAAACAAAAGGTTACCTGGTAAAAGAGTTATTTTAACTCCAAAGCAAAAATTAGCACTTAAAAAAGCAAGATTAAAAGCACATACAGCACTTGCAAGAATGAAGAGAAAAAAATCTAATTTAAAAAGAAACCAATTCGGGCTATAATCAATGGCGATTAAAATTTATGGTTGGGATATAGAGAGTAGTGGATTTAATCAAAATCTATTTGTTACTATATATCCTAAACCTAAACAAGATAGTAATATACCTATCCCTAATAATTTAAAAGATATACACATTGTCGGAAAATTAGTTTCTGATGATGAGAGTAATAATGTAAATTGGGAAAGTAGCTTAGAAAATATGAATGCTGAAAATAAATTTTCTACTACTTCGGCTTTATTACAAACAGGGCTTTATGAAAAAGCAATTTTTGGAGATGAAAGTAAAAAATTTGCTGGTAGAACTTTAATAAATAAACAGCAAAGTATTCAAGTTTTCAAGGGTGTTGAACCTATGAATTTGAATTTAACAATAGAATTTGTAGCACTTAGAGATGCTTACAGGGAAGTTGAACTACCTTTGCAATATCTTTATAAATTTCAAGCACCTATATTGGGAGACGGATTACTAAATAATGCTATTTCGCAAGTCAAAGAATTATTTTCGGATAGTAAAAAAAGTGAAACATTAAAATTAGCAGGGTATATTCCTTTTGATTTAGTTATTGATTATGCAGGTAAAAGATTTAATAGTGTTTATGTTCTTACTTCTGTTTCTACAAGTAGAGATAAAATAAGAGTTACAAAGGACGGACACACAATAAAAAGACAAGTTTCATTGAGTTTTAAGTCTAAAAAAGCACTTGAACGAGATGATTTTGTAGTAAAAATAACATAGGAGTTATAAAATGGATGTAACAAAAAGAATAGATACTCAAACTATTTTTCATCAAGCTGATAGAATTATGGGTAAAACTATTACAGGTCAAGATTTTATTATGGTAATTACTGATTATCCACACTTGACTTTTAATATTAAAACAAATGCCTTGCCTACACTTAAAAATAGTGAGAAAATAGAATATACAACGACACACGGAGTAAAAACTTATAACGAGGGTCAATTACAAACTTACAATGAATTAAGTGTTACTTTTATTGAGAGAGATAGTCTTTTAATAAACGAAACTTTAAACACTATTTTAATGGAAGATAAAAACGGCGACCTTACAATAGAATTTTTTGCTGGTAGAACTATCGCAAAAGCAAGACATTGGGGAAGTTTAGAATATGCAAGTATCTTATTAGAAGAAGGTGGAGAAGCTGATAGTGAAGCAGGAACTACTCCATTGAGTAGAACTGCTACTTTGGTAGGACATTATAAACCATCAAGATTTGGAGTATTACTTCCAGTTTTAGAGGGTGTTATAAATATAGTAAAATAAGGTATAACTATGCAGTTAAAAGATTTATTTGATTTAAAATTTTCAATTACTGAGGAGGCTTTATCTGATACACAAAAAGATAATGCCTTTAAGGTGTCTTGTTTAGTATTTTTTAGTGAAGTAAAAATAACCTTATTATATCAAGGGGATATTGATATATATGTAGGTTATAAAGATGAAGATGATAATTTGGGTTTTGGATTAGGAGATATTCAAATTAAACAAATTTTTGAAGATACTACAACAGGTGGTAAATTTATAAGAGTTGTCCCATTAGATTATGATGAATTTGATTTACCAATAGAATATAACGATGACTTTATGCTTGTGTGCGAGTATGTTATTTTAAGCACTTCATTAAAAAATCTAAATATGTTAAAATCGCTTGGAATTGATGAGAGTATTCAAAATTTACCTATGGATATACAAGCAATAAAAGAAATTTTAAACAAAAAGTATAATGTTTTTACAGGTAATACAATTACATAAAGGAATTAAATGTTAAGATACTTATTAGAGGGTGCTGATGATTATTTCGAACACATAGGAAAACACAAAAATGCTTATCGTAGTGGTCAAAGAGATAATCAATATAGTATAGATATATCTATGGAAGCACCTATCTCTAAACCTTTTTTAGAAGAAGTATTTTTTAAAAGTATTAGTATTACTTTTGAGGGATTTGAAAACGAACCTGTGGAACTTGGTAGTGGAAATATAAATTCTTTTACTGGAATATCACCCCTTAAAATAGATATGGTATTACACGAAATGTTTGATTATAATGTAAATAATAGCGATAAAAAAGAGAGAGATTTGTATTCATATTTTTTTATGAATGGTAAAAAGCCTATATTACCAAAAGATGGCACTTTTTTGTTACCTTATGAGTATTATTTTAGTATAGATATATATGCAGTAAGTAATTCAACAGGAATGTTAGAAGGGGACAGAGCTGGGAAAAGTAGTAATAAATATTTAGCAATGGCACAAAGTGGATTAGCAAAATTAAATAAGTTTTTAGGCGCAAGAGATACTACAATGAAATTTAAACCTATTTTAAGTGGAGAATTTATTTTAGATGGACAAACACAATTAAATTGGGTAAATGCTAATAATGGAGAAAATCAAGAATTAGTATTATCTTTTATTCCAATAAATAGTAGCCAAATTCAAAGATATAGGGAGTTAGAATGAGTAATTATCACGATTTAGCAGTTAAAGATATAGAATTTAAAATAAGACCTTTAACATTTAGAGAGAGCCTACAATTTGCTAAAAAAAAGGATAGTATAAGTTTCTATCAATTTGTAAAAGAATTCTTATTAGTTACAACTACACTTGACGAATACAAAATAGATGATATGTTTTTACAAGATTGTATTTCTATAATGGTATTTTATAAAATGTTATTTTGGGGTAATGAAGAGATTACCAAAAATTTAACTCCTAAGAGTTTTTTAACACAAACACCAAATTACGAAGAAAAAATAATCACTTTTGGTGGATATAGATTTACAAACTTATTAAAAATGTCGCAAGTGATACAAGCAGAGCAAATTGCTTATTCAAGGAGAGATATAGAGTTAAAAAACTTATATATATTAGCAAGTAGTTGTATGAAAGATTTACAAAGTGGTATAAAAATAATAGTCGAAGATAGTGAAGATAATAAAGAATTTAGAGAATTTATAACTCAACTAAATGATAATATAAGTTTAGTTTCTCATACAAAAATTGATTTATTATTAGATTTTGAAAATCTTTCAATAGGTAGTGAAAATAATCAGTATATTTTGCTTGAAAATTCGTTTTTTTTTTGGGATTAACTTATAAAGAACATATAAATATTATGTCTATAATGGAATATAGTAACGAAATTTTAGATACTGAAACAAAGATTATTGCTGATATATTTTTAGAAAAAATAAAGGTTTTAAATGGCGAAAATACCGAAAATAAACAAAATACAATCAATAAGTAAAACTAAAACACCTAAAAAAAATAATCATTTTGTATTACAAAGTAAGTTATATAAAAAAGCAAAGATAAATCCTAAATTATCCGAACATAAAGAAGTAAAAGTCGCCTTAACTATTGATGAAATGATTAGAGAAGTTAAAGCACTCCAAGATATATATAAAAATGGTATTACACTTGATAATCTTTTTAGTTATGCTGATGTTGAGAGAGTTGAGAGAGCGAAAAAACAATTAAAAATATTCTTTTTAAGGGCTTTCTCTAAACATATTTTTAAGTTTATTGCTAAATCAAGTGGATTAAATCCACCTGAATATTATCAAATAGAAGTCCAATTTGTAGATATAGAAGAGATGATAAAACAAGGTAAAAGTGCTAAATATATTCTACATAATTCAAGGATAAAAACTCAATGTAGTTGCCCTGATTTTAAGTATAGATTTAGATATTATTTAACTAAAATGGATGCCGTGCTGGGATTAAAAGAACATAGGTTTCCAAAGATTACAAATCCACATAAAGAACATAAATTCCTATGTAAACATCAAATTTTGGTAATGAATGGAATAACAAAAAATTCATTCTTAAATATATTTACAAGATATATAAATAACTTGCAAAAAGGTAAAAAAGGTATTAAAGTTACAAAAAAAGATATTGCTTCTACTTATATATCATCAGGTAAAAGTGAAATTAAAAGGTAAAAAATGAAAAAAATAATTTGTTTTGATATAGATGATTGTATATTATCACACTATAACATACTACCAAAGGAACACAGATTTCAAATATTTAAGCTTAATCTTGAAAGATTGGTTCATTTATGTCAACAAACAGGAGCTAAATTATTTATGACTTCCAGCTGGGGAATGTTATTTAAGTTAGATAATAATGGAGTAATTTTATTTAAAGATGAATTTGATTATGGAGACGAATTTGAACAAAAAGTAACAAAAATTATGAATTCTTATTTACAACCATATATTATTGGGGTTAGTTGTGGAGACAGGAGAGAAGATATAAAAAACTTGTTAGAACAAAATTATAAAGTAGTTGCCATAGATGATATGGATTTATCAAACATAAAAAACAATAATTACATATATCTAAATGTGGAAACAATGATAAGTGATAAACAAATTAGAGAGATAAAAAGGTTTTTAAATGGCTAATGAAATTTTAGATAATTATTTAGATATAGAACAAAGAAAATTATTAACTTTAATTGATAAAAGGGGTGTAAATATAAATGTTTATCCAGTTCATACAAAGGATAGTAACTATAATGAAGTAGATATATTAAATCAAGAATTAAAAGTTGATATCATTGGAGAGAAACAAGAGATTAAACATCAATATATATATGATTTTGATAACCCTATTGAAACAAAGGGATATTTTGTAAAAAAAGATTATGAATTTAATATTTTATCTGATATAGAAGTTGAAAATGGTGTGAATAATAATATTATTAACGATAACGAAATTTATATAAATTATGATAAAATTTTAGAAGTTGGAACACTTATTGAAATAGTTGATTATGATATTAAATACAAAATAAGTGAAATAATGAAAAATAGAAATTTAACAAAGATATATAAATATAAAATCAATAGGGCTTAAAATGGCAAAAAGAAAAAACATTAAAAGAGATTTTAAACAAAAAAATAATATAAATATAGAAGAATTACAATCTAAAATTGATAACTTAGAACTTTTAAACGGCTTTTATAGTGCTTCTATACCAAGAAACTTATCTCTAAATGCCGTAAAAGATAATAGTATAAGTGTATTAAATAGAGATACTGAATATATGAGAAGACACGAAATGTATGAAGATACATTTGTAAGGGAAATGGTAAAGGTTATTATTGTAAGAGCGATAGGAACTACACACGATAATATAAAACCTTTTGAAATTACTCTTAAAGATAATGTTAATATAGATGAAAATTTTAAAGAGATTTTAAAAAAAGAATTTGAATATTTAACCGAACTTATTGATGATAACCTAATAGATATAGTGCTTGATAGTCAATTTTTTGGAGATGGTTATTGTAGGATTAAATTCGAAAAAGAAAAAGGAGTTACTGCCCTACTTCAAAATTATTCAACTAAACCTTTTAATATAATTCCTATTGTTACAAATAACTTAGAAACTATTGCATACGAAGTAACAAATAATTATGGGATACTTAATACAAATCATTTACAAAACAATATACTAAATACTAAAAATAATCGTTATTATGTAGCTCCTATAAATATAGGGAGAGTTAATTCAAAAGGTAATGGAATTGTAAAAATAACACAAGACCAGTTACCAGTTATAGAAAATCTTAATGTATTTAGCGACCATATTAGAGTGTATGAAGACGGAATTTATGGAGGAGTTGCTGAGGGTTGCTATGAAGATTATATATCTTTTAAGTGGGCTTTAAAAGCACTTGCTAATACGAGAATAGCTAATAGTGTTGTGGAGAGATTTATTATTCATAGTTTAAATAATGTGAGTGATAACGAAAAAAGAATGCTAAAAAATGCCTTAGAAACACAAATTAAAAGCACAATGGATGCTATATCTAAAAAGGTTACTGAAAAAAGCCCTGATATTTTAATAGCAAATCATATAATCCCTACAACTGCCGACGGAACTAATAATGTATCTATTCAAGAGAGTAACCCAAATTTTAGTGGTTTCCAATCTATTGAAGATATAATGATACATATTAAAAAGTTCATAGGTGCGATAGGTTTTAGTTATGAGCTAACATCTTTTGGTGGTAGTGTTGGTGGTAATGAAAAAGATGGAATTATTCAAAATTCATTACAAATGGATGCACAAGGAACACAAATAAGAAAAGCGATTAGAGAATATGTATTAGATATAATAAAAGTTCATTTTTTAGCGAAATATAACCTTGATATTGATTTATCACAAATTGAAGTTAATTTCAGAAGTGTTTTAAATCAAGCAAAGATGACAGCCGAACAGCAAAGAATGGAAAATATAACTAATTCTCAACAAATTTTAGGTATTGTAGAACAATTTAAACAAATGAAATTAGAAGATAACGAAAATAATAGAGTAATGATTAAAAGTCAATTAGAAGATATGGTTTCACAAACAATAAGTAATAAAGATATAGTATTAGATAGTTATGTGGAATATGTTTTTAAACAAGAAGAAGAAAATCAAGAGGAGATGTGATGAGTAAAAAAATAATAGCAAATGATTATAAAGAGTTGGAAAATGGAGAAATGGAAGTAACAATAACTTTTAACCCTTTTGAACACGGACATTTTTTAGGTCCTCCGAGAAACTATAATAAAGAAAAATACAGGGAAATGGTAGAAAATAAGAAAACTCAAATCCATATAAAAAATGGTTATGCAGTTGGTTATTACGGACACGATAGTAGAGACCCAAATAAAGGATATATACCAAACGAGAGAGACAAAAACGGAGATGTAATCTATCCTTGCTGTAAAACTTTATCTATGGAATGGTTAGACAATGGATTAGTTAAGCATACTCAAAGAATTTTAAATAATGAAATAGGTCAAGAAGTGCAAAAACTTATTCGTGCAGGTGTCGGTGGTTTTAGTAGTGCTCACAATTTAAAAACAGGTGGTTTTTATGGTTTTGATTATGTTATATCTCCAAATTTTACTACTAATAGAGTGATAGTAGATAACACTTGTAAAAATGGAATGTGTGGGATAAATATAGATAGTGTTTTTAGTGGTATAGATAATGAATTAAAAGCAAATATAAGTTTTTACCTTGATAGTATAGGTATTGATGATAATTCGCTATTAGAAACGATTTATAACCTTGAAAAGCATACATTAACATACCAAGATAATATAAGATTATTAAATGAAATAGAAAATCAAAAAAAAGAGATATATACACAACTTGATAATGTAGAACACTCTAAAAATAGAATACAAAATGAGTTTCAAAATTTCATTGAAAATAAATATAAAAAATTAGTTATTCAATTAGATAGTTTAGGTTTTGTAATTGATAATAACGATGAAATAAAGCCGACTGAAAATACTTTAAAAGGACTTTTTAAGCCTACAAATTTCGATAGTATATTAGAAAATCAATACAAAGCAACTGAATTTATAAAAAGTATAAGAGAACCTTTAAAAAAAGAAGTAAAAGCACAAACAAAACTAAATATAAAAAATCCTTTTGGGTTATAAAGAGTAGAATATGCTTAAATTTAATGAAACAACAGGGTTATTGTTAAGTATAAAAAATAATTCTGATGATATTAGAGATATATTAAATAATGAATATAACGATAAAACAAGTATTGTAAAAGAATTAAAAAAAAATAATAATAAAAAACTTGAAAAACATTTAATAAAACAAGATAAAATAACTACATTACAAGTAAAATCGCAAAAAGAATATAATCAAAAGTTAGATAAAAATTTACAAAAACTAAATGAAATACAAAAGAAAAAACAAGCTTTAAAATTAGATGAGAAAGGTAAAACAAGAGATGAGAAAGGTAGATTTATTGCTAAAAATAAAACAGCAAGTGAAAAAGCAAAAGAAAATAAAAAAACTAATAAAGAAGATAAGGAAAAAATAGAAGTAAAAATTCCGGTTGAAGAGATAGGGGAAGCAGTAGGAGATGCATATTACCAATCTTATCACGAATTAAAAACTTTTTTCACTCCTTTTATAGATTTTTCAAAAAATATATTTCAAAAACTAAAAGCACCTTTTGTAAATAAAGATAAAAAAGAAATAAAATCAGCAAGTGAAAAAGCAACTAAGGATAAACACCAAACAAACAAAGATGAAGAGATACTAAAAACAAACAAAAAAGAACTTGAAGTAGATAAAAAAATATTAAAAGAATTAAAACATCATAGACCAAAAAGTGAAAAGTCTGTTTTTAGTTTAGATGGTATAAAGGGTATATTAAAAAGTATATTAGGAGCATTAGCTCCATTAGCTTTAATTTATGGAGTTTTGAAAGATAAACTTAAAAATATGTTACCAAAAAGAAACTATAATAAAACTCCGAAAAATAAAAGTAAAACACCAAATAAAACAAAAAACAATACAAAACGACCTCAACAAAATAAGAAAAATAGACGAATTTTAACCAAAGAAGATAAAAGAACACCAAAACAAAGAGAGATACCGAAAAGCAGGAAAAGAGTTAAAATACCAAACAAAGTTAGTCAAAAAGCAGGTACTAAAATTGGGACAAAAGTAGCAGGTAAAGTAGCAAGTAAATTTATACCTTTTTTAGGTTGGGGGTTAACTGCTTATGATACTTACAATATTGGTAAAGATATGTATAATGGAGCGAGTTTTTCGGATAGTTTTAAAAAGAATTTTTTAGGTATTGAGCCTGAACAAAAAAAACATTTAAGTAAAAAAGAACTTATAAAAATAAACGAAACAAAAGAAGCCTTAAAAAAAAGCAAAAGCACATTAAAAATAGAAGAAAATAAAACAGAATATAAAGTTCCTACAACTAATAATAAGAATTGGAGAGATTATGACCCTACTCCACAAAAAAAAGAAAAGAAAAATGAAAAAAAAGGGACAATAAAAAAAGATAAAATATATAGTGAAAATGTGAGTAATAACCCTATGTTAAAAGCACAATTAGATACTGAAATAGAATTATTGAAACAAAATATAATAACAAATACTTTATTAAGCCAACTTATTGAAAAAAGTGGTGGAAAAACGATAAACTACTCTCCAAATAGAGAAAGTTTTAAGGAATGGTAAAATGAATAATAAATTATCTATTTTAAGCGAATATGACCCTATAAAGTGCTGGTTAGATACACCAAAGGGGTATTATATAGGTATGCCTGAATTCGGCAATAATCTTTTTGAATTACAATTTAAAAACGAACGAAATGTTAGATTAAAAATACATAAAATTTTAGATAAAATAGAGCAGGACTTGGGGAGTGATATAGCAAATATAATTGATAGTGTAGATTTATTAAAAATAGAAGATTTTGACAATTTTTTTATAGGTATTATTTACAATAATGGACAAAATGTAGCATATAAGGAGATAAAATGAGTGTTCCAATAGATGAGTATTTTTTAAATTTAATTAGGGCTGATGATAGATTAAAAGAGTTTGAATATGATTTCGGATTAGGACTTATATCTAAAAGTTTAGATTTTAAAATAAACACAACATTAGCAACTATACAAAACGAAATAAAAGAATTATATTACCCTACTCTCGAACGAAATTTATTAGCACATTTACTTTATAAAGTTGGATATATAAGATTTAAGAAACCTTTACAGGTAAAAACAACTTTATTAAGCGATAATGATGTAGATTTAAATAAAGATGATAGATTTTCGGATGGTAAAGATTTATATTTATTAGATGATAGTATTAGTTTAGAAGCTGATAAAGAAACAGAAGTTACACTCACATTAAAAGAAAAATATACATTAGACGAAGTGGAAATAAAAGATAGCACCCTATTTTTTAAAATACCTTTAAATAATGTTACTTATAAGGAATTAGTAGACTTTGAAGTTTATAAAGATGATAAGAAACTAATATATTTACAAAACTTTGTAAAAGATGAGAGCGAAGTATCTATTGAAATAATTAACGATGGCACTTTACAATTAGTTATTCTATTACATAACGAAAAGGCTTTAAATTTAGATAATGGGGATAAACTAAAAGTAAATTATTATTTATCTACTGATACAAAAATATGTCCTACAAATCTTGCTATTATTGAAGATGGCGATTATAATTTAGTATGTAAAGATATAAAAGTAAATAAGAATTATCAATCTCCAATGAGTTTAGATAATATGGCAGAAATGATAAAATTCGGTCGTAAAAATTTAGGGGATATATGTTTAAATGAAGATTATAGACAATTCCTGTATAAAAATATAAACAATCTAAAAGAATTAAAAGTATGGCAAGAGAGAGAAGAAAATAAAGAATATAACAACCCTAATATATCTAATATAAATAAAGTGTTTTGTAGTTATATAACAACTGATAACGAAACATATAATGAAGAAATAAATAAAGAGATTAAGAATTTTATTTTTAATGAGCTTTATGGTAAAGAAGTTATAATAAGAGAAGCTAATCTAATACAATTAAATTTAAGTGTTATTATAAAAACAAATGATAGTTATTCTGAAACTTTATCTAATACAATTAAAAACGAAATTGTAGGTATATATGATGATTTACATACAAAAATAGATGAAAATATGATTTATAGAAAAGTATTTGAAATTTTAATTAAAAATCTAAAAGTATTTAGTTTAAATGTCTATTTAAGTGATAAAGGGGATTATCGTAATAATAAATTCTTTGAATTAAAATCTGAAAATATAAATATAGCATTTAAAGAGTAAAAAGATGATAAAAAAACTATATGAAACAAAACATAAAAATAAAACTTTGGATAAAGTAAATGAATATATAAACAATACAATAGATGAATATATAGATGATGATATTTATTTTAAATTAGTCCCTATTTTATCTAAAAGTGATAATATAGACGAAACAAATGAGTTTTTTAAGAATTACAATATTACTCCAAAAAGTGGATTAAATAGTGAAGAATATAAAACTATTAGTTATTTAGCATTATTCTATAAAGAAAAAATAAAATATAATGTAAAAGACATAGAGAAATATTTTAAATTTTTAGGTTATGAAATTGATGATGATTTTATGACTATATTATGTTTAGAAAAAAATAGCGAATATAATTGCGATATAAACAATTATATAAGTTTTGAAGAATATTTGACACTTGAAGATAAACAAAAAGTAAAAAATGAAGTAAATGAAAAGATTTTTAATTATATTGATGGCTTCGATAGATTATTTGATAAAGGAGATATGAAATAATGGCTCTGGAAAAAAGAAAAACAAATTATATTATTACAAATAGAATACAATTAAATAAACATCGTAGGATAATAGAAAATGATTTAAAAAATTGGATAAATGAAAAATATGTGTTTTGTTTTAAAGAACATAATACTATAAAATTAACTACATTAGAAACTATTAAAAAATCTATATATATAGATGGTTTTGACCTACAATTTGATTTTTCTTTGATGAAATAATTATAAATTTATTATTTTTTTTATTTATTTGTCAAAAAAACTTGACATTTAAAATAAAACAATATATAATTCCAATAACAAAACAAAAAAAGGAGACAGAATGAATAAAACATTAGTAAATGCTTTATTTATATTAGTGATAATTACTATCATAAATCCGTTCGGAGGTGTGGTAACTTATATCGCATATACAATGCTTGTAGAGAAAGACTGGGAATGGCCTACTAAGGCTATGGAAGAGATGGGGTTCTAAAAAAAATTGAAGCAGTTAAAACTTTTACAAAATAAAATAAAAGGATAAAAAATGAAAAAAATAATAACATTAAGAGAACTAAGTAACATTTTTTACAATGTTACAGGGAGAGACTTCTTTGATGAGGATGTATGTAACGATATTTTAGCTGATGGTGTAGGTAGTGTAGTATATGAATTAGGAGACCAAGAAGTAAGAGTTGAATTTAAATACAATAAAGATGAATTAGATTGTGATAATTTATTAGATTTAAATATAACTATTACTTATAACGAGAATATAGCTTTTTAAAGCTTTTATCTCTTAAAGCACTTTCAGGAGTGTTTTAAAAGGCAAAAGCCGAAAACAAAACAATAAAAAGGATTGAGAATGTTTAAAAAGGATATAAAAAAAATACAACATAAACAAAAAGTTTATGAGAAATTTATAGAAGCAGGACTATTCAAAATAGAATATCAGGGAAATTGGCTGAATATAGACTATTTACCGCAATTGATAGATTTACAAGCAATAATACAGCATTTCGAGGAATTATTGGATGCATTACCTTCTAAAATGAATATTGATGAAAAAATGGAAGTTATAAAAGAGTATGACTTTCACCAAGTTGAAGTTTGTATTTGTGGTGGGTATATGGGGACTGATAAAACTCTTACAGTCACTTATCCTGGATGGGTGCATTATTATGATTTGTTTAGGGACTATGAAAAAAACCCTGAATTACACAAAAAACTGGTTAAGAGAGTTAAAAAAGGGACTTATGCCAATTAAGAATTAAACAGAGACCATATAAAATGATAAAAATACTGAAATACAGGGTTTTTCTGTGAGTTTAAGGTCTTTAATCATATTAGGATTGGTATTATAAAAAACTTGAAAAAATTTACAAAACAAAATAAAAGGAGATAGAATGAAAAAAGTAACTGTAAAAATAAGATTTAATGAGATTAAAAAAGTAATAAACTCTAAACTTGAATTTAATTTTAATATAGATTTATGGGAAACAAAATATATGAAAATGATTGATTTTTTATCAAATGAAGAATATCCGTATGATAGATTTACTGATTACAGAATTGTGGTTTTTAATTACAAAAATACAGGAAAATTAAAAGTAAATAAATTACACTTTATTCAAGGTATTAAACATTATAAAAAAGAAATTTTAAATTTCTTAGAAAATCTAAGAGATTTAACAGCAGAAGTAAAAAAAGAAACTAAAAATCCAAAAGAATTAAAACAAGGGGATTTTATCTATTCACAAGACTATTCAAATTGGAGAGCAGGAAAATGCTTTAATGGTGGAAATTATGGGTTCAGTGCTGAGGGGTATATTGGTGGAGATTGGTATTTTAGCACTACACACGATTGGGGTTGTTGTCCTGATTGTGGTAGAGATTTATTTAATAATGAAGAACACGAATGTGAACCAATAGCAGTATCTGTGAACAATATACCTTACCCTGATGATGTAAAATTTTATAAAATTACTAATTACAAAATAGTGATTAAATATTTAGATGAAGTTATAAAAAACTTCAAAGAAAATGGGGAAAAGAAATTATATCAAGCGGGGGTTAATTATTTAAAAAACAATTATCCAGAATTAGAAAATGAAATAAATAAAAAATTATAAGGGGTAATTCCCTTTAATTTAATTGATTGATGATTTTAAGGAATTATCAACAAATTAAATTAAAAAAAAGGATTGAAATGAAAAAAATAATTCCTATTCCTTGTAGGGACTTAGATGTTAGTGTAGATTTATTAACATCTTACTTAGAAGATGTAGCAAAAAAATTAGACTCTATAAAAGAGATTAAAATATCTCTAAGTAACTGCTGGAAAGATGTAGTTCTTAGAGATATAAACAACGAAGCTTATAACACTATCAAAATTTTCTGCAAGAATAGAAAAATAACTCTTACAAGTTTTATAAGTTATTTAATAGACGAAATGAAAAAAGAGTATAATTTATAATACTCTTATTTTTTCTCCACAATAATCTCCCAAATTTAATTTTGTAAAATTTTAGAGTTAAGTAATCCAACAATGGTAGCACAAAACTTAAAAATAGATGACCTAAGTAGTATTGAGGTCATAGATAAAATAAAAGTGGATTATATCAAGTTATTTTTCAAAATAGAAAATCAGAAGTAAAAAACAATTTAAAAAAAAATAAGTAAAAAATCTATTTTAAAATAAAAGTATTACTATTTTTTATAAATTTAATATAACTTTAATAAAACTTATATTATAATTACAAAAAAATATAGGAGTTTAAATGAAAACTAATGTAATAATAAAAAGAGGATTATTCGGAGATGATGTATCGCAAAGAACTGATAATGGTTTTTTTAGTTTAACAGATTTAATGAAGATTGGCAACAAATGGAGAGCTTCAAATGGTTTTAGTATTCAAAAACAAGAGAATTATTTTAAAAATGAAAGTTCAAAAGAATATGTAAAACAATTAGAAAAAGAATTTGGAAAAGTAAAAATAAGTGGTAGAGGACGAGGAAAACATACTTGGGTTCATCCACTTTTATTTATTGATATTGCTTTATGGTTAAATCCTAAATTAAAAATAGAAGTTTACAAGTGGTTGTTTGATGAGTTAATTAAATATAGATTAAATAGTGGAGATAGTTATAAAAAAATGTGTGGTATTTTATATTTAAAATCAAATAGAAAAGACCAATTTCAAAAAAATATAAAAAAGTTAGCAAATTTTATAAAAATTGAATGTGGTGTTAAAGATTGGGAAACAGCAACAGAGAAACAATTAAAATTAAGAGATAAAATACACGAAAATATCGCTTTATTAGCTGATATTTTAAATGACAATCAAACTGCTATAAGGTTAGGTATTTTAAAAGCAAAAGAAGATACAAAGGATTTAAAATGATAAACAGACCAAGTTATTATATAGTTATTCCTGCTAATGTGTGGGATAACTATAAGTTAAAAGATTTAAAACAAGAAATTTTACTATTTTTTTGGTATAATTATTAAAAATAAATATCTTGATAAGGCTCGCCACAGCCTACGACCTATAATCTTAGGGCTACCTTTTGGTGGCTTTATCAAGGTATTTATTGGGGTTTATAGGTCGTGAATGTGGCAATTCTACTTATAATCCTCCATAGGACTTTCTTAGTAATAAATACCAAATTCAAATTATGCCAAGGTAAAATGAGAGCATTTATATCTATAAATCAACAAGCTTTTAGTCAATTAAATGGGGCTGATTTAGTTGATGCTACAATTTTCGAATATATATACAAATTTGCAGTATCTAATCAAGCACTAAAACAAATAATTGATAACAAGCTTTACTTTTGGGTGTCATATCAAAAAATTATAGATGATAATCCACTTATAAACATATCTTCAAAAGAAGTAATTGCAAGAAGAATAAAAAAACTTATAAATTATGGATTATTAAGTAAATATATTGACAAAAAACAAGGTAACAAAACATATTTCAACATAACTGATTTTGCTTATGATTTTATAATAAATGGAGAGAATACCTATCTACTTGAAAGTAGAAACCTATCTACTCAAAAGTCGAAACCCCTATCTACTTTTGAGTCTAATAATAGAGAGTTATATAATAGAGAGTTAGATAGTAAAGAAAAAAATACTAAAAAAGAAAAAATTACTAAGGAATATAATGTAACCTTTAACGACAAAAATAATCAAATAGGTTATTCTAATCCTCCTTTAAAAGATGAATTAAAAGAAACTAAAAACAACGATAAAGATAAAAATACTAATAAGAGTTTAACTAACTTTTATAAATGGTTAAAAGAACACTCTCTAATCGCTTATAATAAACGAAACGAGTTCGATAGTGTATTTTATTATCTTAGAACACTTTATAGCTTAGAAACGATTATAGAAGTATTGGAATGGGGAATAAGTAATGAATTTTGGCAAGATAAATTATTAAATGCTAAAAGCATAAAAAATAACTTCGATAAAATGAAAATGCAAATGTTAAAAGAAAAAGAAAAAAATAAACCTAATGAAACTGGTATAGTAGGATTTATGTAATGCAAAATATAAGAGAGAGTATAGAAAAAATGATTATAACAACACTTTTATTTGAGTCAGAACATAACGATAACCCTTTTGATATAGAAGAGTTACAAAATTTAGTAAATAATATTGATATAAATCTTTTTAAAAATAAACATTGTATTTTTTTATTAAAAGCAATGAAAAAACTAAACGAAAATAAAGTAGTAGTAACAATAAAAGATATTGAGAGTTATTTGGAAATAAATGCTCCAAAATGGTTAAATTACTTAGAAGAATGTGAAGTTATGGTTTTAACTTGTTCTCCAACTACAATTAGTGTAGTAAAAGAATATTTGAAAACTTTAAAAGATTATAATAAAAAAGATAAATTAGCAAAATTAGGAATTTAAAAGGAATATAAAATGAAAAGTATAGATGAGTTAAAAAGTGAAATAGATAGCCTTAAAATAAAACTATCTAATTCAGAGGATTTTGTAGAGCAGATACAATTAAAAAGAGATATAGCTAAACTAAAAGCCGAAGCATATCAACTTATATTAGAAGATGAGGAAAATAAACCTTTTATTACTGCTTATGAGCTATTACAAAAAAAACATAAAAAACCTATCTTTTTTGAAACAGGTTATCATTGGATAGACAAAATGGGTGGTATCCCAAAAGGAGCTTTTATTCAATTTGGTGCGAGTAGCGAAAGTGGTAAAACAACAATGACTATCGCAATTGCTTTAAAATTAGCAAATTATAAAAAAGTGGTTCATTTTAATTTTGAGATGAGCGAACAGCTTTTAGCCAAAAAGATAAAACAATTTACACCAGAAGAAAAACAGCTTAAAAATTATTTAATAGATAATGTATCTAACGATATAAACGATTTAAAAAGAGAAATAGAGTTACATATTCGTGATGGAGTTGAAGTTTTTATAATTGATAGTAAAATGAAAATAAAAACAGATAAAAGAAATGAATATGAGAGTGCGAGTCTTATAAGTAAAGAATTGTCCCTTATTTGCCAAAGAAATGAAATAACTATTATTTTAATAAATCAAATGAGTGAAGAGAGCCAACGAAATGGATACCCTACTCTAAAAGGAAGTGGCGACCAAAATTATGATGCAGATGTAGTTTGGTTTTTAATGAAGCCTATAAAGAAAAAAGGTAGCGAAGATGGAATGATTGAGTTTGATGAAACTTTTAGGAGATTTATAGTATTTAAGAATAGATATGAAACAGGCAAATATATAGTAGATGTAAAAAAACACGAATTGATAGTAGAAATAAAAGATTATACATTACCAGCAACAGAAATTGAGATGACTACTATTTAAAAAAGGATTTAAAATGAAATATATAGCAACGATTTCAGGTGGAAAAGATAGTGTCGCGATGACTGATTTACTTTTAAAAAATGGTTATCCAGTAGATTATATTGTGTTTAATGATACAAAATTAGAATTTAAAATGATGTATGATTATATAGACAAATTGAATAACTATTTTAAAGAAAGATACAAAAAAGAGATTATCGTAACAGAGCCACGAAAAACATTTAAAGAATTGATATTTAGTAGTAGAACAAGGGGTAAAAGAAAAGGTAAAATAAAAGGATTTTTAAGCCCTGAAATGCCCTTTTGTGATTTTAGAAAATATGCAAAAGAATATCCATTAAAAGATTTTTTAAAAGAAAATAATATCAAAGATTATATTATTATGTATATTGGATTTACAAATGATGAGAGAGAGAGCTAAAAGTTTTAAAAACAATAATCAAAATGTTATATTCCCACTAATTGAATATTTTGATATGAGCGAGTTAGATTGTAAAAGGTATTTAATAGACCAGGAAATGGAAAATCCACTTCATAGATATTTTAATAGAACAGGTTGTAAATTTTGCCACTATCAAAGCGAAAATGATTGGTATAACATATGGAAGTATTTCAATGAAGATTGGCAAGAACTAAAAAAAATAGAAAATGATATATTAAAAAGTAGTGCCACAAATAAACATATTTTTAGTAAATTTAGAACTACTAACGATATGGAAAAATTATTTATTCAAAAAGATAAACAAAGCAGTTTGTTTAATTTTAGTAATGAGCCATTAAAAGATTGTTTTTGTAAGATATAACGAAAAAGGATTTAAATGAAAATAACATTAAAAAAAGAAGTAGAAAAAGCAAGTGAGTATACAAAATATATAAATGAAGAATTAAAAACTAATTTTACATCAAAAGAAATAGCAAAATATAGTACTTTTAAAGTAGATGATAAAAAAACTTGTTTTGAGTTCAAAGCTTATTTACTATCAGAAAAAGAGTATAATAATTTTCTTAAAATAAAAGAGTTAAAAAATGATTTAGAAAAAGCAAAAAGAGAAATAGATAATATTTTAAACAATTTATAAAAGGATTGAAAGTGAAAAAAATAGATTTAGGATTTATACACGATATAAATAAAGATGAGTTTGTAGAATATAAAATAAACGATTACACGATAGAAGAAGTTTTTGGAGTTAGTATTATAGACTATTTAAAAATACATAATAAAACAATAGATGAGCTTATAAATGAAGTTAAAATAAATGTAAATATATTGAAAAGTAATTTAAAAGAAAGATTAAATAATGATTTGTTAGATGATTTAACAGAGTTTATAAAACAAAAACTAAATGACAAAGAAAAACATTTAAAAAGATTAGAAGAGCTTAAAAAACTTTATAATTTATAGCTTTTTACTCTTTTTATTATATTTTTGTCAAAAAAACTTGACAACGAATTAAAATTTAATTATAATTCCAATAACAAAACAAAATAAAAAAAACAAAATAATTTATCAGAGCTTTTAAAAAAGGTTCGAATAAGTTATTAAAACTTAAATTTTCACTCTTTACATCAAGGGGCTTTTTAAAAAAGTTGATATTTGAAAATTAGTTGTTAATTTTAATTCTTTTATAAAAGATATATTTGTGTTTTTTGTAAAGGAGTTTAATCCTTAAATTAAAAAAAAAAGGAACAGAATGAAAAAAGATATTTGTTTAAATAGTAGATACAAATCTACTATTGACCTTTCAAGAAAGGGAGATAACATCGAGTTAAGTATCCCTATTACATTGGAAATAGAAGAAATGGAAAAAATTATGGATATGTTAAGTTTAGATGATATTGTAAGCTACTTATATGAAAATTATCATCTAAACGAAATTGAAGAAAAAATAAATAAAATTAAGGAGTTAGAAAATGAGTAATCAAGTTATAGAGAGAAAACACCAATTAAGTAGTTATATAAATAGTAAAGAAGTTTCAAAAAGGTTGGAAGACCTTTTTGGTGGAGATGAAAAAAAAGCAAGTAAATTTAAAGCTACTTTATTTAATGTAGCATTAGATAAAAGCTTGGTAAGTTGTGAGTTATCAAGTGTTTTAAAAAGTGCTTTAATGATAGCAGAAGCAGAGCTACCAATAAGTAAGCAGTTAGGATTAGCTTATATAGTGCCTTTTGGTAGAGAAGCTCAACCTATTATATCTTATAAAGGATATAAACATCTTTTAAGAAGAGATGGCATTCTCATAAAAGCAAGAGAAGTTTATAAAACAGACGACTTCAAAATGGAATTTGACGGATTTGATGATATTTTTAGGTTAGAAGTAGGTAAAAGAGAAGACAACGAAAAATGGATAAGAGAAAATTTAACCGGTATTTGGGTAGCAGTTAAATATACTGATATAAATGAAGTGGAAAACTTTTTTGTATCAAGGGAAAAATTAGACCAATTAGCGAACTTATCAAAGGCAAAGAATTCGAAATTCAGCCCATATAATACAGGTTTTTGGTTAGAGATGTATGTAGCCAAAGCAGTTGGATATATAAGTAGAAAAATAGGAGTAAGTGGTGATAATGTCGCAAAAGCTTTTGAGATAGAAAACTCTCAAAGCACATTATTAGAAGAGCCACAAAGAAATGATGGTATAGATATTTTAGATATGGAAATAGAAGATATTAGCGAAGATAATAAAGAGACTGAATAAGTCTCTCTTATTGTTTGATTATATTCTTATTCAAGGATATAACAAAACAATAAAAAGGATTGAGAATGACTGAGTTTGATTACAAAATGTTTGGAGAAGTTAGTGAAACAATTAGACAAAATGTAGAGTTAGAGTATAAAGTTAAAGAGTTAGAAAAAGAGTTAGAAAATAGAGTTAAAATAGACCTTATAAAAGGTTTCTTTGATGTTTTTGGAGATAAAGAAAATGGGTATAACATTTATATCAATGAAGATAAAAAAGGTGAAATTTTAGAACTTTTAGGATTTAAAAGGGGAAAAAATGACAAATAAAGAATATCATAGTCATAAAGCAGTAGGTAGCACAATGCTATCTACATTACTTTTAAATGCAAAAAAATTCAAAATGATAAGAGATGGAGAACTTGAAATAAAAGGTAAGGCACTTGATATAGGAAGTGCATTACATAAAATAGTATTAGAACCTGAAACATTTGATGATGAATTTATAGTAGGAGATTATAAAATACCTACTAAAATAAAAGAGTTAGTAGAAAATAATGAAAATGTTTTAGTATATCCAGCCGAAGTTTTAACACCAGGTGGTGGTTTAAGCACTTCTAAAAAAGCAAAAGAAATTTTAAGTAACTTAGAAGATAGAATTTATTTAACTCCAAATGAAAAAAAGGTTTTTGACTTTTACAAAGAAAATAAAAATAAAACTATCTTAACATTAGAAGATATGGAAGAAGTAAAAAAATTAAGAGATAAAATTTTAACACTTCCAAAGTTAAAAGAGTGGATTAAACACGGAATGGCCGAAAAATCATTTTTTGGAATAGTTGATGATGTAGAAGTGAAGTGTCGCCCTGATTTATTAGTGAAAACAAAAGAGGGTTATATCGTAATAGACCTTAAAACAATGGGGGGAGAAGCAACTCCTGAAACTTTTGCTAAAAGTAGTGGCAATTTTTTATATCCATTACAAGAAGCACTTTATAAAGAAGTTTTAAAACAAAATGGAATAGATGTAATTGATTTTATATTTGCAGGAGTTAGTAAATTAGAATATAGTGGAGCAGGGTATTTTAGACACGATATTCAAGCAATTCAATATGGAGAAGATTTATTAAAAAAAGCCATTTTTAAATATAAATGGTGTAGTAATCACGATATATGGGGAGAAGGAAATTTTGACTTCTTAAATGGTGGTTTTGAAGTTGTAAATGATGTTATTTTACCGAATTATGTTTATTACAAATTTTAAAAAGGAGATAAAATGGAAGTAATAAAAACTTATGAAAGTGGAGAATTTTGGGGAGCAAGATATTGCGAACCTACTTATGAGATAGAAGAAGAGTATGCAGGGGAAATGAAAGATTGGGTATTAGAGCAAATTGAAAATGGGGTTGATAAAATACCTACTTATAGAATGATAAGTAGTGATTATGGGGAATTTGAAGTAAAAGTAAAAGACTATTTATCAAAAGATGATGTAAAAGAGATAGAAGAACAAGGAATGTAAAATGACTAAAAGCTATGAAGAAATTGATATAGATACAAAAGTGTTTTTTAACACTATTTGTATTCCAGTAGTTTTTGGAGTTGTTTTTGGTAGTTTGTATAGTATATTTGTGATAAGTTCATTGATGATATTTTTATATGAATTTATTCTACTTGATGAATTTAATGAAATATATACAAAAGAAGAGATTGAAGTAAAAAGAGATAGTTTATTTTTAACTTATGTAATGTATGCTATCTTTCTATTTATCTTTTGGCAAGATATAGTAAATTACATTAAGGGTTAAAAAATAGCCCTTATAATCTTTTTGTGTTTTTGTAAAAATTGTTTTAATTTAAGCTTAAACATATAAAGCCTTTTAATAGTTATTTACCAAGCCCCCACACCAGCAAGGGGACTTTATAAATACCTATTTGGTATAAAAAACAAAACAAAATAAAATAAAGGAATGAAAATGAAACTAAATGAATTTATAAAAGAGTTAAGAGCTAAATACAATTCAGTTTCACTTAAAAAAATTGCTTTTAAGAAGCAGTATGAATTATATCATTTTTGTTACAAAAATAAAAGAGAACAGAACGAAATTGTATTAGTTAGTAAAAAAACAAAAGAGATATGTAAAAGAGAAAAAATTAAAAAATCTGTAAATATAAAAGAACTTGCTACTAATTTCAAAAAAGGAATTGAAATATATAGCAAAGAATTTGAAGCACAAAAGAAAAATTTTATAAAGAAATCACAAAATACAGGTGTTAGAAATATAATAAAAGCTGATAAAAAAATAACTAACATAAAACAAAAAAAACAAAAAGAAAGGCAAAAAAAATTAAGTGATTTTAAGTTTAAGAATGAAAAACAAAAAAAAGATATTCTATATATGTGGTTTGTGTTTTCTTTTTTAAGAGAACATCTGATACAAAATGAATTAGTTACAATAGGTAAAAATAATGAACCTATTTTAAAAAGTGATAAAATGATAGATAAAAAACTTTTAAAGTTTTTGAACGAAGTAGGTGCAGAGCTGACTGAAAAAGGTGTAAGGGATAATAGTGTTAAGCTGGATATAATCCAAAGTTTGCAAAAAACTACTTATAATAAAGTTTTGAGTAAAACACATCAAGAAGATATGTTTTATATAATAACTTTATTGTATATGTTAAAAATGTGGAAATTAGATAATGATTTTAAAAAGTTGTTTATACCAATAGACAACGAATTTATTGAACCTTATTTAGAATATATGACTAATTATTTATTAAAAGAAGATGAAAAAGTTACTGAAAATAGTATTAAAATAGCTTTCTATTTATTTGAAGAGATATATAAAAAATTCCCTACAAAAACATTTTTTAGGGATAAAATGGCAAAAAAAATAATTACAAAGGGTTAAAAGATGTTAAGTAGAACAGAATTACAAAAAGCAAATGAATTATTAGAGAAACAAATAATAAATTTAAAAATTAAAATAATTGAACTTGAAAACGAAAAAGGAGGTTACGATGAATTAAAACAAAGATATAATGAAATATTAGATAAAGTTGATGAATTAGAAAAAGAAAATGAATGTTTAAAAGTTGAAAATGAATGTTTAAAAATATTAAAGGATAAAAAATGATAAAAATTGATAAAGAAGATATACAAGTTGATGGAGATTTTGAAACAGTTATATCAGAATTGATGAATTTAAATATACAAATAGCTGATAAAGTAGTTGAAAATAAATTAAAAGATAGTGGAGTTGATGAAGTGAGCGACAAAGATATTAACGATATGTCTATTAAATTTTTAAATAAAATTTTTAATGGTTGTGTTAACTTTATAAATGATAAAGAGAGTTTAAAATGAAAACACCAAAGCATTATGATTTAGGGATACAACCTGTTGAAGTAATAGACAAGTGGGAGTTAGACTTCTATTTAGGAAATGTGCTTAAATACATAGCAAGAGCTGGTAAAAAAGATAATGCGAGTGAGTTGGAAGATTTAGAAAAGGCAAAGCATTATTTGGAAATGAAGATTGAAAAAATAAAGGAGAAAAGATGAGGAAGATAAAATTTAGAATTTGGGATAAAATTCATAAAACATACACAAGAGAAGTGAATAAATTTTTAACATTAAATGATATGGAGAGAGATGAATTTGTATTTTTACAATATACAGGATTGAAAGACAAAAATGGAGTTGAAATTTATGAAGGGGATATTGTTTTTTTAAACGATACTCCTTATAATCATTATTCTGAAAATTTTAAATTAAATGAACCAGAACCTTATTTAATACCACAAGAATATAAAATTATTTTTCATAAAGGAGCTTTTGTTTTAATGTCAAAAAAAGAGAATATTTATTTTATTCATTATGAATTTGATACAGATATTGAAGTAATCGGAAACATTTACGAAAATTCAAAATTATTAAAGGACAAAAAATGAAAACATACACAGAAAAAATCAGAGAATGGGCGAGAGATAGAAAGATTATACCGAACAGCACACTTGAAGCACAAAATATAAAATTAGCAGAAGAGTTTGGAGAATTAACAAATGGTTTTAGAAAAAATAATGAAGCACTTATAAAAGATAGTGTCGGAGATATATTTGTGGTTGCTACTATTATTTCAGGACTTTTAGATAAAAAAATAGAAGAATTACCGAACTTACAAAATGAATATTATCAAAATAAAGAGAATTTAAAATATAGTTTTATGTGGTTACAATCAGATATAGGAGATGTAGCAAAAGCAGTTATTAGAGATAAACAAGATAAGCTATTAGATAGTTTAGGTAATGTAGTAAATGACCTACAAGCTTTTTGTGAGTGGCAGGGTATAGATTTTTCGGAATGTATTGCTGGAAGTTGGAACGAAATAAAAGACCGAAAAGGATATTTAAGAGCCGATGGAGTATTTGTTAAAAGTGATGATTTTACAAATGATGAAATGGTAGAATTAGAAAGAAAAGAATACTTATGAATGTAGTTATAGGTTGTAAATATAGACACTATAAAAATAATAATTATTATATAGTTATAGGTTTTTGTAAAATACAAGTAAATGGAAAATGGAAAAAAGCTGTTTTATATAAAAGTGGAATTTTATATATTAAAGATTTATTTTGTAGAGAATACAATGAATTTAAAGAAAAATTTAAAATTATTAAAGGATAAAAAATGGCAGTTATAGGATTTGTAAGAGATGAAGAAATGGAAGTTAAAAATGGAGAAGATAAAAAAATAGTGAAATGGTTAGAGTGTCATTTTAGAATAGCAGGACTTAGACCATTTAAAGCAAAGTTATCAAAAAATAAAAATCCACAAGGAAATAAAAGCCCTGATTTTTATATTTATATGAGAGCCAATATAAACAAAGGGGATACATTTAGAGATATTAGAATAGGTAGTTTGTGGTTAAAAAATAAGATAGATGAAGAGACTAAAACAGCAACACAATATATGACAGGTTTTTTAGAAGTAGGTTTTAAGCAAGTAAGTATATTGATACAAAAACCTACTCCATATTTTGAAAATGAAAAAATAGGTTTCAGATATGAAATAATTGCTTTTAACGATGACAAAAAAACACAAAATAATAATGAATATGAAAATAGTTATAATGAGTATAATACCGAAACACAATTTGATGTGCCAAGTGATGAAGATATACCATTTTAATTTTGTGAGTTAATAAGACAAAAGGTAGGAAAAGGTTACTGACCTCCTACTCTTTTAAGTGTTGAAATTATTTTATAATTAAAATAGTTGTTTTTATTGCTTATTTATCAAAAATACTTTACGAATAAGATATAATTTGATATAATAAGGATATAAAACATATAAAAAGGATAAAACAATGTGTAATGGAATAAATTTTGAAGTAATAAAAAAGCTCCAAGAGATTGGAATTTTAAAAAAACATAATGGTCGTGCTAAAATATTAAGATTTTGCGAACCTTTCATTATAAATAATCTTAAAAAAATGAGTTACGATGATGTGTCCCAGCTTCTAACTAAATGTTTAAAAGAAAATGGGATAGATGCTGAAATTTTACATTCTCATTTGTATTCTTATGTTAAAAAGAATGATTTAGATAAACAGGAAGAAGTTGAGATTGCAGAAAACAATAAAACAAAGGGTAAAGGAATTTTTGATAATTTAATCAAATAAAATTCCCTTTTTGTTTTGATTATGCTCTTTTTAAGGGTATAACAAAAACAAAACAAATTACAAAGGATTGAGAATGATTAAAGTTGTAGCGAATACAAAGGGTGGAGTTGGTAAAAGTGTAATTAGCAGTATGATTATGCCGTTTGTATGTAAAACGGAAGATATAGTAATACACGAATTTGATGATAATAATGTAACTAAAATTAAAAATACTAACTTAAAGTTTGATAATGTAAAAGCAAGTAAAAGCGATGAAAAAATAGATGATATTTTGTTTGATAAGCTTATGGATAAAAGTATATCGCACATTATAGATTGTGGTGGTGGTAATGATACTATACAAGTGTTAGACTTTTTAAAAGATAGTGATTTGACAGGACTTGATTATTATATACCAGCAAATGATGATTTAGAACAAGTTAAAAATGTGTTAGATACTATCCAAGAGATTAAAAGTAGAGATAAACAAGCTAAAATCAATATCATTTTTAATAGATGTAATAATCTAAACGAAGATGACATCAAAGAACAATTTGTAGGTTTTTTTGGTAGTGAAGCTTATGGAATAGATGGAGTAATGGAAACACTTTTAAATGATGTAGAAAATATATATTTTGTTAAAAATACACCTATTTTTGGGATATTAAAAAATATATATAATACTACTTTACACGATAGTTACAAAGAGGCAAAAGAGATAACTAAAAATATATCTAAATATCAAAAAGAGTGGTTAAAACTTGGTAAAAATGAGTTTAAAAACAAAATGAAATTTTATAAATTTTTAAAAGATGTAGTTAAATTTGTAGAAATCGATTTAAAAAGTTTTAGAGGGTGAACCCCTCTTAATTAAGGAGAATAATATGTTTGTAGCATTAAGTAATTATAAAAGATTAAAAAGGCTTTTTAAGGAATATAAAAGCAAAAAAGTGTTTAAAATAATAGATTTGAAAAGACATAACAAAACACTTGAAGATGTAATAAAAACACAAAAACAAGAGATTGAGAAGTTAAGAGAGCAGAAAAAAGAATGTATTCAAAAGGTAATGGAGTTAAAACAAACAAATGAGAAAATTAGAGAAAATTATCAAAAATTATCTAATAAAAGAATGGAATGTGAAAAAGAATTATATAATACAAAAGAGTTATACGAAGACCTTAAAAAGGAAACTTTTGGTTATAATTTTTTTAGCAAGGTAGCAAGCAAAAAAGCACTTTTAGAAGCACTTAAAAATGAATAGATTTATAAATAACCTTTTTAAATTAGGAATACAAAAAGTTTTAATATGGCTTTTTGTTGTATTCCTTTTTTATGTATTTTTAGATAGTGTGATTTATACGATAGAAGCAGTTTTTAAATGGGAGCATAAACTAAATAAACTTGATTTAGTGAATGAGTTTATTTGTTTTATCCTGTTTGTGGTAGGTATTTACAGATACAATATTCCAAAAAAAAGATAAAAGGTTTTTAAATGGAAAAAGTAATAAAAATGAAAGATAATTTACTATTAGTAAATAATGTAGTAATTAAGAGATTTAGAAATGGTATTTATGATAGTATGTTGCAACAAATTATAGAAAGCATAGTAAAACATCAAGAAAGTTTTAGCCCAAAAGAGATATATAATAGTATATATGAGTTAGAAAATTATGATTATGTATATGTTGTTATATATCAATTAAACAAAGCAACTGAAAAGGTTTTTGGAGTGCCTTTATTTTTAGAAGACGGCAAAAATAGAATTATAAATCCAGCCTTAAAAAAGAAAAAAACGATAAAAGTAACTATAAATTTACCAACTGAAAAATATGAAAAGTTTTTGAATGAATATAAAAATTATGTAACAAAGGAAACTAAATGAAAGAGTTTAATATAAATGTAAAAAATTTAATGAAAAAAGCATTTAAGGATATAGATAATGAAAAATAAACTATATTTTATGAACAATTATTTACGAATGGAACAAATTTCAGACACAAAATTTGAGTATGATTTTTTAGGAGAAACTTACTATACCTGTTGTAGCAAGAAAAGTTTAAAATTTCTTTTTGAAGAAACAAAACAAAAAAGAATAAGAGCTTATAATTTAGTTCCAAAAGAGTGTAGAATAATTCCTAAAAGATTTATTCATTTATATAAAGGATTATTAGTAGGTGGAGTGTTAGAAGATAGCATTGAAATTGTTTATGGAATAGCAAATTTTAATGGAATAAATGGTTATGGGTGTAGTCTTTATTTTTTGCCAAATAAAAAAGTTTTACAAAAAATAACAGATTATGAAGCAGTTAGTGAAAACAATTAAATAAATTTCTTACTACTATTATTATTTATATATAAGGAGAATAAAATGTGTGATTGCGAAAAAATAAATCAAATAGAATTAGAGATAGGAATATTGAATAGGAGAATTGCTAATTTAGAATATTGTGAAACACAAGTAAAAAACGAAACGGAATTAAAAAAAATTAAAAACGAATTAGAAGAAACTTTTAATGAATTAAATAACTTAGGAAGAGAATATCAAAAAATAAAGGATAAAAAATGACAAGAGAAGCAATGTTGAATTTAGAAGATTTAAAATTACCAGATAGAGGAGAAGAGGGGACATCTGACCCTCTTTTTGTTGTTTATGACAGAACAATAAAAATGCCAGAAAAAGTTTTTTATGTATTAGAAGATGATGATAGAGTAGAATATTTACAAGAGGCAGGAGAATGGATTTTAAAAGGAACATATAATGAAGATAGTGGAAACTATGAAAAAGTTCCAGACGAATGGTTTGTTGAGGAAAGATATGCCATTTGGGAACAAAGGTTCTATGGTGTGTTTTTAACAAGAAAGGAAGCTGAAGAGGCAATAAAAGAAAGACATTATGCTTTAAATAATCCATATGTTTTTTGTGAAAGTATGTGTAGAAGTAGTAAAGCAATTAGACAATTATTTAGGTTATACAAAAAATTTATGGAAGATGAAAATGAAAAACAAGACAATCTGTGAAGAAAAATTTAATCAATTTTTAAAGATAGGTAACAATATCAGTAGTATTAAAGTATCAAGTAAAAATAAACCAGCATTATTAGAAATAGCAATAACAGATGAATTAGCTAATAAACTTATTAAATGTTTTGGTAATAATTGTGATATAGCTAATATGTGTTTATGTTGGAAAGATTTAACAAAGGTAAACAATGAGAAGTAAAATAGAACATCAAGAGCAGATAAAAGTTGTAAATTACTTAAATATCCTACAAAAACAAGGTAAAGTTGTAGAATTTTTTGCTATTCCAAATGGTGGAAGTCGTCATAAATTAGAAGCTATAAATTTAAAAAGGGAGGGGGTTAAGAGTGGTGTAAGTGATTTATGTGTAATTCTAAAAAACAAAGTGTTATTTATAGAAATGAAACGACCAGCAAAAAGATTAAAGAGTGGAAAACTCTCAACTGCTGGGATAATCGTATCAGAATATCAAAAGCAATTTTTAGAGAGTATCAGCAAAAGTGAAGTTTGTGAGGGTATAGTTTGTTATGGATTTGATGAAGCTAAAAATTTTATTGATACACAAATACAAATAGATAAAGCAAAAGGTTAGAGAATGAGTAATAAGTATATAAAATTGTTTGATGATGAATATGTAAAATTAGAAGATGTTGGATTTAATGTTGAATGTAAAAATAAACAATACATACTAAAAGTTAATTATGGGGATATAGATACTGAGGAATATTATAGTGATGATTTAGAAGAAATTTTTGCAATTATAAAAAATATACTTGAATAAAAGGTTAGATGATAATTCTATTGATTTAATTTAATATTTTTAGATATAATTACATTGGTTTCATACATTCTCCTAATAAAAACAAAAAAAAGGGAAAGTCATCTAACAATTATTCAGTGACATACTACTCCTTCTAAAAATCTTCCCTTTTTTTGTTATAATTATCTAAAAAAAAGGTTCTATTTTGTTTAGTAAAGAAGAGATACAAAATCTATATTTAGAATTGATTAAATTTGAAGAAACTAACGACCTACACAAAAAAGCAAGATTACTACTTTTAGAGAGTTCAGGACTAAATGGTAACAAAATTCCTGATGATTTTAATCATTTTAGAAAAGGTTGTATTATATATAAAGCAAATAATTTTGATATAAAAAAAACTATTGATTTTATATATAAATACAAAAGATACACAAAAGGAACACTCTACAAAATCAAAGGTGCTTTATTACGAACTTTTGAACAATACTATGATATGGCAAAAATCAAAAATGAAATAACAAAAAATAGGAATGCTTATCAAAAGATAGATAAATCAGTTGATAGAGTAAAAAAGGTATTAAACTTTTTTAATTTACACAGCGAAAATCTAAAAGAAAAACTAAAAAAAATCTACATAGGGGAAGATATACCACAAGAAGAGTATTTAAAAGAATTATATACCCTTAGACAATTATTTTTAGCAAAAGCAAAAGGGGAAATTACTCAAACTACTACAAATGTTATTTATGAAATAGAAGAAGATGAAAATGGGAATATAATCAAAAAACAAGTATATACTAATAAAAATGGTAAAAAACTAATGAATGTTGAATATAAATCACAATTACCTGATGAAAAATCGTTAGTTGCTTTAAGGGTGGTTGATGAGATGATTATACAAGCAAGTGTAAATAATGATAATACTATTGATGATGAAGAACTCGAAATGATGTTTAATGAGTATTTAGAAGATACAAAAAAACAAAGAGAAGAATTTATGCTTATAGAAAAGGAATAAAATGGATTATATAAATTTATATAATGGCGATTGTTTGGAAGTTATGGACGAGCTGATTGAAAAAGGTGTTAAGGTTGATGCGATTATTACAGACCCACCTTATGGGACAACAGCTTGTAAATGGGATAGTATTATACCTTTTAATGAGATGTGGGAGAGATTAAGAAAATTAAGATACGATAATACTCCGATTGTTTTATTTGGTAGTGAACCTTTTAGTAGTGCTTTAAGAATGAGTAATATAAAAGAATTTAAATATGATTGGATATGGCATAAGAATATGGGGGGGAGTTTTGCTTTATGTAAAAAACAACCTTTAAAACGGCACGAAATAATTAGTGTATTTTATAAAAAACAATGTTTATATAATCCACAATTTGAGCAATATTCTGATAGCACTAAAAAAAGATTTAAACAAGGAGAAAAAGTAAAAAGAAACACTAAAAATGTAACAAATCAAATAAATGGGGGGATAAATTACGAAGGGATACAGCCAATAGATTTAAAAAGGGGAACTTATCCAACAAGTGTTAAATTTTTTAAAAGACCACATACTGCAAATGGTGCTTCGTATCATCCAACTCAAAAACCAGTAGAACTTTTAGAATATCTAATAAAAACTTATACAAAAGAAAATGATAAAGAAAATGATTTAGTTTTAGATTTTACAATGGGGAGTGGTAGCACAGGGGTTGCTTGTAAAAATCTAAATAGAAAATTTATAGGTATTGAACTTGATAAAGAATATTTTGAGATTGCTAAAAATAGAATAAACAAAACACAAAAAAAGTTATTTTAAAATGAAAAAACTAACTAAATTAGAACACGAACTTCATTTGAATAGATTACAAAAATATAATAACTTTTTAGAAATATATAACGATTGGTATTATCAAGAGTATTTTGTAAAAAAATATATAAACGATATACCAAAACTCGCTTATGAAGTATTCGGAACTACATTCACTTATCAACAAATGGATATATGGAATGAATTTGTAAAAAGTGGAGGTTGGAAAGGTGGAAGATTAGCAGTTTCATCAGGACATGGAACAGGTAAAACTCGGTTCATAGGAAATATAGTCGCAGGTTTCTTTTTATTATTTAGAAAATCAATCATAAGAATACAAGCACCAAAACAAGAACAGGTTACAAAATTCTCTTGGAAAGAAATAGGGAATGCCTTTGATAATATGGGTAGAAAAAGAAAAATAGGAGATAAATACATAACTCCTAAATGGGGTTTTTTAAATAGATATATTCAAGTAAATAAAACAATTATCTATATAAAAGGTTTTAATGAAAAGTGGTATATTGAACCAGCAACAGCACCAAAGGGAGACCCTACAAATTTATCAGGTCAGCATAACAAATTCTATCTTTTAATTTTTGATGAAGCGAGTGGAATAGAAGATACACATATAGAAGCATCTCTTGGTGGGTTATCGGAGCTATACAATAGTTGTATTATGTTTTCACAGCATACAAGATTGCAAGGTAAATTCCACGAGTTTGTAACTGCTAAAAATGTTGCAAAAGGTGGAGTGTGGCATACATTAAGATTATCAAGTAGATATAGTCCTATGGTGTCATCTACACAATTAAAGAATTGGCTATCTACTTATACAGAAGATGAAGTAAGGGTTAGAGTCGATGGATTACCACCAATACATCAAGATGGAACACTTATTTCAGATATACAAGCATATTCTATTTATGAAAATAATCACGAATTGTTTAAAAATGAAACTATATTCAAAAGTTTAGTTTTTAGTTACGATTTAGCATATACAGGATATAGGGATAGTAGTGTTTTATCTGTTTTTGAAGTTGCTACAATAAAAAATAACATTACTCAAAAAGTAAAAAGTTATTATAAAATAGTAGATATACATTTATTTCAAGGTTTTAATGGTAAGTTACCTATGGAATTTATAGAAGAAGTATTTAAAATAATTTTAACAACGATAGATGAGTATACAGAATTAAAGCAAAAATATTTTGATAGAATATTTGTTATCGGAGATGCCACAGCAGGAGGACACGAACCTTTTAAAAAACTTGAAGAGATGTTTTTGGAATTAAATAGATATAACATTGAGTTTAAGCCGTTAATGTGGGGTAGTGAAAAGCTATATTTTGAAGATAAAAAGAGATTTATAAATGGTAGAGCCAAAGCATTTGTTAATCTAAAAGAAGCACTTGAAGAAAAAAGAATTAAAAGTGTAACTGAAAAATATAAAGAGAGAATTCTAAATGAACTTAAAAATATATTTTATTCATTTGATAGTAAATTTAGATATAAAATCTTAAATAAAGAAGAGATGAAGAAAAAGGGTGTAAATTCTCCTGATATAGCCGACACATTAGCCCAAGTGATGTTATTAAAATTTGATGAGGTAGATTTAGAGATAGAAAATCAGAAAAGTGAAATAATAGAAGAGATAGAATTTAATGAAAATGAATTAGTTGAGTTAGAGAGTGAGTTTGAAAATGATAACAAAAAAGAAAAAAAACAAACAGAAGAGATACAAAAAAATGATGATATTTTGTTACCGAAAACCCTTAATAACTTTAATTTAGATGATGAGTTTTAAAATAAAGTAAAAAAACAAATTTCCTTTTTATAAGGAATAAAATAAGGAATATAACAATGGTTAAAAATAATTATACTAATAATAGTTATAATGTTTTTGTTTCAATAGAACATCATAAAATAGAAAATAGATACTTTGCAGGATTTATGAGAGTAAAAAAAAATTTAGCCACTAATAAAATAACAGCAATAACATTAGGTAGAACCTGTAATGAAAATTATACTTTTGAAGAAGCAAAAGAGTTATTTAAAAGTGTTGTATATGATAATCCAAGTAGTGATAATAGAATAGATTTAATTATATCATCAATTCCAAGTAGTAGAAAAGATATAATCTATAAACACCCTTATGCGATAGAAAATGAAAATGAACTTATAAGATTATATAAACTTTATCAAAATAGTATTTTTAAGGGGAAAAGCAGTTCAAGAATACAAAAAATTGGAATGGGTAAAGGATTATATTTAGATGATGTTAGTAAGCCTGTAAGGTTAAGAATAGATTTTAATGAAATACAAATAACTACTATCGCAATAATGTTTGCTATCGAGGAAGTATTAAAAAGTCAAACAAGGAATTTAATAAATTCTATATTAGCATTAAATGAAAAATGATATAATAAGATACAAAAAAATTACAAAGGAAAAATATGACTTTTGAAATAGAAGCAAATTCACTTGGTAAGTCCTATTTTGGGGATACTAAGAATTATAAGGCAATAAAGGTTGTTCCAAGTGCTTTAATGAGAACGACAAGCCTTGATTTTGGATTAGAGAGTCAAGTAGTGAAATCTGTCGGAGTTTATGATTTAGATATAGTCGTAGATGATGACGATAGTAGTATTTTGAATATTAAAAAACTTGAAGGGCACTTTTCAAGCAATAAAGGTAAACATTATATAAAATTACTTGACACAATGTCGTTAGATATGTCCGATTTAGATGATAATGAAGACTACAATATAGCAGTTGAAATTGAATACAATGACCCTGATACCGAAAAAGCAAACTATCCTTTTACAAAAATAAAAATGAATGTAGAGAAAACTTCTGATGATATAAATGGAATTATTTTAGCAAGTTTTCATTTTGAAGATGATGAGATAAGTAATTTAGTTTTAAAAGATATAATTACAATTTATCCAGCAAATCATCTAAATTATTTATATTCACAAGGATATATTCAAGTTAATAGCGATGTAAATAGACCATTTTTAGGTGCTACTTATGGGGCTGATACTTCCGATGATAGTTTTGATATTACTTTACCAGCAAATCCTGTTATAGGGGATTATTTTTTAGTTGTAGATGAAAAAGGAACTTTTAATGACAACCCTGTAACTTTAAAAAGAAATGGTAATAAAATAATGGGTAAAGATGAAGATTATGAATTAGATGTAGATAATTTAGAATATAAGATAATGTTTAATGGAAATGATTGGAGGGTATTGTAATGGCAAAGTTTAGTGATAGTATAAAAAATATATTATTTAAATTAAAAAATATAGTATTTAGTTCATCAATAACTATAAAAAATGATAATCCTGAAATTATACTTAACAATACAAGTGATAATGGTTCTGATGTAGCAATAAAATGTGATAAGGAAGATTTAATAATATATGAACCAGAAGACAGCAATAAAGAATGGTTAAGAATAAAAGATGATACCGGATTATATTTATCTTTAAAAAAGTTAATAACAAACAATGGGAGTGATTTTAACACCGAAATAAATGAAAATGATATCACTTTAAATGCAGGAGATGATGGGGGAAAAGCACAAATTATTAAAACTAATAGTGATACAACATTTAGAATTGAACAACAAGATAAAGATGGAAATGTTTTATCTTATATTAAACTTGATGATTATATGGGGTATTTAGGTAACAATGATAACCGACTTGCTATTTCTAAAACTTCATATAGATTTAATAAACTACACGGCTCCGACACTAAAATAAAAGCAGATTCTGATTTAGATACTGGATGGTATACTATTGCTACTTTTGGCTCTCACAAAGGTAGGGGTATGGCAAGATTTATGATTTTAGATATTAAGTCAAATCATCATCAAGTTATTGATTTTCAAGCTACTCATATGTATGGGGTAGATGCTTCTAATAATATAACAGTATTTCAACAAGCTTATTATTCAAATCAAGTAATAACTAAAATAAGAATAAAAGAAAAAGATACATATGATGGTTGTGTAGTTCAAGTAAAAATAGATCAAGATAAGAACGATTTAACAGTTCATTACTTAGGTCATAACTCATTAGAAGATGGATGGAAATTAAAAAACTTTATTCCTGATGATACTGACCCGGGTGATGTAGATAATTACGATGATATGACCGAAAAAGTTAGAGTTAATATGACTAATAAACAAGCAGGTATGTTTATGGGTAGAGATATATTTTTTAGAGAAGGTAAAGGTATTTCCTTTATGAATGATACTGATAGCGGAGTTAATGTATCTTTACATGCAGAAGGAGAAGATTTTTTTATTAGAGAAACAGAAGATAGTAATAAAGAATGGCTGAAACTAAAAGATGATGATGATTTATATGTCTTTGGTAAAAAAGTATTTAGAGATATAGCACACAATTTAAGTGAGGATGGATACCAAAAATTAGGTGGTAGTGGATTGATTATTCAATGGTGTACTTTTACATCTAATACTGATGATGACCAAGATGTTGATTTTCCTATTTCTTTTCCGAATGAGGTTCTTAACATAGTTTTAAGTCCAATACCATATAAATTTTTAACAAATGTTGATACTGACGGATTTACTTGCAATAGATGGAATGATACTGATGGAAAGGGAACTGTTTATGTAGTAGCAATAGGATATTAAAGGAGATTAAATGATATATACAAGATTAGATAAAAACAATTGTGCGAAAGGTGCTTATACGGAAGAAATTCACGGAAAATTCAAAATACCTGATAAAACTACAAAGGAAGAAATTCCTTTTGAAGAGTATGAAAAAGATACTGAAAATTATGTTTATAGTAAAAAAGAAGAAAAAATAAGAAAGCAAGATGAAGTTATAGTTGAAGTTCCACAATTTGATGAAAATGGAAAAGCTATTTTAGACGAAAATGGTAATCAAATTGTAGATATAAAAACTGAAATTGTGGATGGTGGAGAAGAAGTAATAGTTAAATATTTTAGAACTAAACTAATACCAAGTCCTGATTGTAAAATACCAAAAGAAGCTATTCCTATTTCAAAAGAATTATGGAATAGACATAGAAAAATAAACAAACAGCAATGGGATGGTAGTAAATGGGTTGATTATATAGAACCTGATGATATCCAAATAAGGAATTTAAAAAACAAATTGTATAAAAGATATAAAACTAAAAGAAATGAAGAAGTAAATAATCTAATTATAGAATTAAACGATATTCTTTTTAATGCTGATGAGACAAGTCAATTAAGGATATCAAGAGCTATACAAATTTTAGAAAATGATGATGATACTTTACAATGGATAGATGTTAATAATAATATTCAAACACTTACAAAATCTGATATAAAACAAGGGTTATTATTAGCAGGACAAAAACAAAGTGAAATTTTTATTAAATATAGAACACTTATGAATGATTTAGAAAATAAAACATTAGAAGAGTTAAAAAAAATAACAAAGGAGTTATAAAATGGCTGATATTAAAAGTGTAGATATACCGATTAACGAATGGACTGAAATAACGGATGCAGATTGTTATTATCAAAATAGAAGTAATGGAGATATTCTAATTACTCAAAATAGTGATACTCCTGATAATACAGATGAAGCTTTTGTAGTCCAACCAAAGAAAACTGGTAATTATACATCTGACGATGACAAGTTATGGGCTTATAGGACTTTTGAAGGTAGTTGTAAAGTGATTTACCAAGCGACTTAAAAATGGCTAATTATGTGTAGGTAGTGCTTTTAAGAACAAAGAAGAGATAAAAGATATAATCTCTTTTTTGAACCTTAATAAGCAAGATTTTATGAAATATATTCAAGTGGATTTTAAAAACAAGATAGTATATTGCTTTAAAGATGAGATTATATTTGATGAAATGGTATTAAATACAGATAATGGCTGGGAATTTGTTTTAGATACAAATATACAAAGGATTTAAAAAAAATGAGTGTAAAAGTTAATAATAATGGTGTGTGGATAAACGGCGAATTAGTTTCAGGTGGTGGAGATGCCACAGCACTTAGTTTTGAAAATATAGATAGCGATACAGAAGCGAGTACTTTTAAATCGTATTTATGTGATGTTAGTGATGACGGATTTACAATTACTTTACCCGATGACCCAAATGATAATGATATTATAGAAGTAATAAATTATAAGGGTTCTTTTAAGGATAATAATTTAACGATAGACGGAAATGGCAATAAAATAAATGGAGAGGATACATATACTTGCAAATTAGCTGATACTTCTTATACTTTACAATATAGTGAAGACAATGAAGAATGGGTTTGTTTAATAAATAGTTCTTTTGACTTAGGAAGTTTATTTGCTGAGTTTATGTGCGAAATTCCTGAGCTAAGTAATCAAAGTGCAGATGAAGTAAATGAGAGAGATTATATCGAGATTGATATAGACAATTACGATGAAAATGCCGAGTATTTAGTTGATAATGAATTAGTTACGAAATTTGTTTATAAAAGTGATAAAACTTTTAAGGTATATTTCGGAAATGTTGATGAAGATACAGACACAACTTTTAGAGTTAGGGCAATTAAAACAGGGTATATTTCAAGTTCGTGGAGTAATGAAATATCAATAACTATTAAAGATAAACCAGAAGAAGAAGACGATGCGATTATAAATGATGCTTTTACTGATAATGAGAACACTTCAAACGATTTAGATAATGCTCCTACAAGT
>Ga0256836_1000167_pt1 | contig 39023 bp, 45 predicted proteins | sample 4561380metaG_FD_185974 | JGI IMG/M metagenome (GOLD analysis project Ga0256836, IMG submission 185974) | Hydrothermal vent microbial communities from Guaymas Basin, Mexico - 4561-380 | ecosystem: Environmental > Aquatic > Marine > Hydrothermal vents | place: Mexico: Guaymas Basin | collected...
ATGGCGGAGAGGGCGGGATTCGAACCCGCGGTACCCGAAGTGGGTACAACGCCTTAGCAGGGCGCCGGTTTCAGCCACTCACCCACCTCTCCTTGTGGTTTGAAATTATAACAAAATTATTTTAAAATTCAAGTCAAAAAGGATGGATTTTGAAAAAAATTTTAATTTTATGCACCCAAAACAGTTGCCGCTCTATTATAGCAGAAGGATTAATTAATAAATATTTCTCTCAGATTAAAGCATATAGTGCAGGAAGCAATCCAAACGGCAAAGTAAATCAAAATGCAAAAAGAGTCTTAATAGAAGAAAACGCATGGAGTAAAAAATATCACTCAAAAAGTATAGAAGAAGCTCTAAAATTTGGGCCTTTTGATTTAGTAATTACAGTATGTGAAAATGCCGCTAAAAACTGTCCAACACTCCCTGGGATAAAAACACTCCATATTCCTTTTGAAGATCCAAATGGAAAAGAGTATAAAGAATTTCTAAAAACAAAAGAGGAGATGAAAAAAAGACTCTTTAATGCAATCCGCAAGTATTTTCAGGTTTAATCTCTTCTACTTCTCCTCTTAAAAACTTCTCAATAACTTCTCCCACAGTAGGAGAAACATTATCAAAATAGACTTTTATCCCAGCTTCTCTAAATCCCATCAAAGGTCTTGCACCAATTCCTGCTACTATTAAAGCATCGGCACCAAGACTTTTTATATTCTCTACTGCATTTCCACACGCCCCACCTGCGTGTCCTGGATTTTTGACAAAACCTACATCTTTAATCTCATTTCCTTCAATATCAACTATCACATAAAAAGGAGCCTTCCCAAAATGAGCTCCTCTTTTTGCAAGAAGTCCATCTGGAGTAGATGTTGGAATTACCACTCTCATTTTAATTTCTCCTTGATTTTTTCAAGCACTTCATCTGCTTTATCTCCATCTTTTTTACTGATTTTTATAATCTTAACCCCCTCCATCCTTAAAGCATCCTCCATATTAGGTCCAAGGGCTCTAACTATTATATAATCAACTCCGCTAAGCTTGCTTGCTTTTACGTGTTTATGGTGGTGAGCTACCTCATCTGCCGTATGTTCTTCTTGATGTCCGTGTTCATGGTCGTGTTCTTGGGCGTGGGTGTTTTCATTAAGCCCCAAAAGTTTAAATTCTCTCCCGTCAAACTCAAATATCGCAAAATATGGAGCCCTTCCGGTTCTTGTAAAAATTTCTAAGCTTTCATCTTTTACAGGCACTGCTATCTTCATTCTTCTTCCTTTATCTCTCCCCATCCGAGGAATTCATTTGTACGCGGTAAATATAACACATCTTTTGGACGAATGTCAATATGAAGATGCTTTAAAAGATAATCCCTAACCTCTTTTACCCTCCAAAAGAAAAGTAAATCCCCTTTATAAGGAGTGTTTGTCCAGTGCCCAACACGAATAGGTATCTCCCACTCATTTGCGATACTATTTTGAATTTCAGTTATCAAATCTTCAAATTCAGTTCCTTTTAGGGCTTTATGTTCATATTCAGCTAGTGCCCTTGCATACGCTTTGCAGGCGTTTTTAATTTTTTCCATATTGCTTGATTTTACTTTAACATCCTCCAAAACCCCTTTAAAAACATCCATTCTAAAACTCTTAACAAACTCTTTTTTTTCCAAGTCAAAAACTTTTACAAGCTCATTTGAGATTTTATCTTTATCAAGATACATCTTCTCAGGTATTTCAATCCCTTCAAGCACAGGATACTTCTTAAATACTCTTTTCTTAACCTCTTTACTAATCTCTTTTAGCTTTGGCTTGCTCATAAGATATTTTTTTACTAAATTCTCTAATGCCTTATCTTTTTTAATGTAATAAAAAACAACCGCACTCTCTAAGGCTTCAAGCAAAGCATTTCTTGGCAAAAAAAAGCCGTTATCATCCTCTAAAAATCCCCCCTTCTCAAAAGAGGTTGGCATCCAAAAAATAAGCATTTTCTCTCCTTACTTAAACTCAGCCAAAGCTTTATCAATTTTTTGTGAAATTTTCTCATCAAAAAGTGCAATTGTAGGCACCATCCATTCAAGCCAGTATCTTGCCTCACCACTTTTATTCTCACCAAAGTAAGCAAGAGCAATCCTTCCAAACCCCATCTCTTTTTCAATCTTTTTAGCATCTCTTAAAAATCTTCTTGGCACTGGCGGTAACTCTTCAAAAGGCAAAGGTTTTCCTTCATCTCCGTGTTTTTTAACCAAACTTGCAGCACTTCCAAGGTTTCTTATAGCTTCAATGATTTTTATGAATTTATGCTTTTTCAAAAACGCAAGCAACACTTCACCAGCTGGTACATGTAAAATTGGAGTATCAATATCGTCTTCTCTTAAATAAACATAAAGATAAGCTCTACCCTCAATCATTTCAATTTTTGCAAACATTTTTTTATTTTTTGGAAGTTTTTCCAAAATTTCAGTAACTTCATGATTTACTTCATCTTCTGTATAAATATCACCAGCTTTTTTACTTCCTTCTTCAACCCCCCAAAAAGTCTCGACTCCATCTTTTTTACCAAATACTAAGTCAAATCCCCATTTTTTCAAAGATTTTATCTTAAATTCCCTCTCTCTTGAAGGCTCTCCAAGTGTTTCAAATACGAGTGTATTTAAAAGTTGCGCTTCCCTTAGCTCAGTTATCATTACTTCTCCTTTTAGTTTTTTATAATTATAAATTTTTAGCCATCTTTTGTCAAGTTTTATGAGTTAGTTACAAAACCATAATAACTTTTAATAGAGTTTCATAATTTTTTCTTATAAAAGAAGATTTAAAAAATAATTTTTAGCTTTTAAGATAAAATTTCTCAAAAAAAGGATACAAATGAAAAAATTTTTATCAGCTCTAACAATCGCATCAGTAACACTATTTGCAAGCAGCAAAGCAAATTGGAGTTATAGTGGCAAGATAGGACCAGATTACTGGGGGGATTTAAGTCACGATTATATTATGTGTAAAGTTGGAAAAAATCAATCCCCAATTGATATAAGCAAAGCAGTTAATGCAAGCTTAACACCTCTTAACATCTACTACAATGTAAAAGCAAAAACTTTTCTTAATAACGGACATACTCTAAAAGCAAAAATGAAAGATGGGGCAAAGCTTTATATTGACGGCAAAGAGTTTAAACTCATTCAGTTTCACTTCCATACTCCAAGTGAAAATACAATTGATGGAAAATACTATCCAATGGAAGCTCACTTTGTCCACTCTACAAAAGGTGGGGAGCTTGCCGTGGTTGGGGTTATGTTTAAAATAGGCAAATTTAACCCAGCAATCCAAAAACTAATTGATAATATGCCAAAAAAAGTCGGAGAAAAAAAAGATATTTGCCAAACAAGCCTAAAAGCAAAAGATTTGCTTCCAAAGAGTTTAGAGTATTTTAGATTTAACGGCTCACTTACAACTCCACCTTGCAGCGAAGGAGTTAGATGGTTTGTGTTAAAAGAACCAGTAGAAGTAAGTAAAGAGCAAGTAAGAGCATTTGAGAGTGTAATGGGCAAAAATAACCGCCCACTCCAAAACTTAAACGCAAGGGTAATCCTAAAATAATCAAACTTCACTTGGTGGAGTGATTTTTTCTTTTTTAAGAAGTTTCTCAAAAAGTCTTTTATCGCTCCATTCCTCTTTTATCCTATTACTAAATTTAATCTCTTCAAGTTTTATCTCACCCATATTTTTATTATAAGCATCCTCCCTAAAACACTCAGCATACCCAGTATCAGTTTCGTGAACTACAATTGAGTAAAGCTTAACCTCTCTCTCTCCATTTCTAAACTCCATACATTCAAGCACCCTATCAATCATAACAAAAAAAACTCTGCTAAACTGCTCGGCACTTGGATTAACCGGAAGCTCTATCCACCTCTCACTAAACTTCTTAATAAATTCCCTATACTCTCTATCATCCTCCCTCCACAAAGTAACGGCGTGGTCAAAACTATCTATTAACTCTTTTATACTAAGCTTCATAAGCCCAAAATCATACACCATCTGAGCATTATCCAAAAAGTTGCTGCTAAGCTTAACCTCAACTTTATAACTATGTCCGTGAAGGGAGCGACTGCATCTCCTGCTTGTACACTCCCTTACGATATGAGCGTTTTCAAATTTGTAAAGTTTTCTTATTATCATCTTTCTCCTTTTTAATCGACTCCTAAAATCCAAAAGAAACATCAAAATAAAAAAACCTCAATTATCTCCCTTTTTAAGAAGCTTCCAAAATAAAACATCAAACATAACAATAAAAAATAACGCCAAAAAGTCTGCAACTAACTCTAAAAAAGGTTCTTTACAAGGTTTTGTTTCATAATATCTATAAATTCCAGATATTTTAGGATAATTTTCTACAAGATAATTACAATCAATATCCCCTATCAAATATCTTATAATTAAAATCAAATTATAAACATACTCAACTATTACAAATAAACTCCCGGCTATTAAAAAAAAGATAAAAAACCTCATATTCCTTTTTTCTTTCCAAAAAGCCTAATATGAATCCTATCAGAATAACAATATCCGTTTTTAAGACAAAACTCAAACACAAACGGGGCATTAATTTCTAGCTCCTCTTTATCGCTACCCAGTGGCATACAATAAATTTTGTTTCTTAAATCACCTACAACATCCTCAATCTCTTCTTTTAAATCCCTATCAACAACAAATTTAAAAAAACTCTTAGGAGCATTAAGAGCGTATGACTTTATTACCTCTTTTTTTACCCTTTTTTTATACTCTTCACCGCTATTTGATAGCTTAACGCTCATAGCAAATACAACGTCTTTATATTTTGGATATTTCTCAAAATCAATCTCAATTGTAGCGTTTGTCTCAATAGTAACAACTCCTCTAAACCTCTCAATCAAAGGATAAAGCTCTTTAAAATAAAGCATAGGCTCCCCGCCTGTAATGACTAAATGAGGTTTAAACTTTAAATATTTACCAATCTCTTTTTCTATCTCTTCAACACTCATCAGTTTCCATTCATCTTTATAAGCTTTATCTACTGCATAATAACTATCACAACCCATCTCACCAAAGCCAGGACACTTTAAATTACATCCCCCCACTCTTACAAAAACACTCGGATGCCCTGCAAACTTGCCTTCTCCTTGAATTGAATAAAAAATCTCACTAACTGGAATTTTCAATTATCAACTCTCCACTTTTTAGAAACTAAAATTTTATCCCCTTCTAAAATCCTTCCTTCAAACTCATCACCACTTCTTACAACCCCAACCCCCTTTGGAGTCCCACTCATTACAATATCACCAAAATTTAGCCCAAAAATTCTATCAATATCTCTTAAAAGCCACTCTGGCTTATACATCATCAAACTAACATCTCCTTTTTGAACAAGCTCACCATTTTTATAAACTTCAAGCCCAAGGGCATTAATATCATTAAACTCTACAAAATCACTAAATACAGCAGAATTTTTAAAAGCCTTCGCCCTCTCCCAAGGAAGCCCTCTTTTTTTTAACTCACTTTGAATTTCTCTTAAAGTAAAATCAAACCCAAACCCAACTTTAATCCTCTCTCCCATTAAAAAACAAATCTCCCCTTCATAATGCATAGGAGAGTATCCGGGCAAAACAATATCTTCACCAATACTTGAAAAAGGCTTCATAAAATAAACAGGCTCGCTTGGAATTTCATTATTAAGCTCTTTTATATGCTCTACATAGTTTCTTCCAACGCATACAATTTTATTCATTGTTAACCTTAATATCACAAAGCCTAGCATACCCCTTTCCAACTCTTGCAACAGGCTCAAACTCACCATCCATTATCATTTTTTTAATTTCAAGAAAAAAAGGAATTGTAGCCATCTCTTCATTTTCAAAAGTCCCATAAAGCGTTGTTAAAAAAGCTCTTTTACAACCTTTTATAATTGGAGGAAAATTATCATCCACCCTTTCAAGCTCAATACCAAACTTTTCAGCTTCACTTTCATTTGAAGGCAAAACCTCTCCCGTTTTATCCATTTTTTCATACATTTCCAGTGGCACCAAACAAACACTCGCTTTTTTTGTCTCTTTTATGTTTTTAAAGGTATCCTTTGGCTCATCAAGCCCTTTTTTCTTTTTTCCTATACTTACCATTAGAAGTGGTGGCTTACTTGATACTCCGGTAAAATAACTAAAAGGAGCTATATTTATAATTCCGTTATTTTCAGTTACAATCCAAGCAACCGGTCTTGGAATAATATTTGAAGCCATTAGTTTATATCTTTGAGCAGGTTCAATTTTGTTAAAATCAATAATCTCCATAATTTCTCCTTACAAACACTCTACATTGTAATAAAAACTAAATTTCTTTTTGTTGCTGCTTGGCAAAGGCATATTAAACGCTCTTATCCCTTTGCCGTAATCTTCATTATTAGGAGAATAAAATTCAACACTCTTTACAAAGCACTTTTTATTAAGTTTATTTGAGAGTTCTTTTGCAAACTTTTCAGCTTTACTATAAGCTTTTATTTTAAACTCTTTTTTTATAAGCTCTTTATCTTCAAAATAGCCTATTTTATTAATAGAAATCTGCGCAAATCCAGAGATGGTATGAAGATATCTCTCAAACTCATTCCCCCTTTTTTTATCAAAAACACACTTTAAAAATACATCCGATTTATACCCGATAAACTTTTTTTCTTTTTTTTTGTAACTGTAAAGAGGGGAAATTGTGTAATTTTCTATTTTGCAAAAATCACTTTTTAATTTTGAAATGTTTTTTATAACCAAAGAGAGATTTTTGTTTATAATAAAAGCGTTTAAATTAGCTTCAATTTTATTGGTGTTGATTTTTATATCCACCACATCGCTTTTTATCACTTCAAAACCAAATAAAAACACTCCTAAAAAAAGTATCAAATATCTCATTACATCCCCCAAATAGTAATAACAATTTCACGCAAACTCGGATAGTCTCTGTGTTCGTTTAAATAAATTCCTTGCCACGTCCCAAGATTTAAACGCCCGTTTGTTATTGGAATATTAAGACTAACCCCAAACATAGAGGATTTAAAGTGAGCCGGCATATCATCAGGACCTTCAAGAGAGTGGGCATAATTATATCCATCTGGCACCAGTGCACTTGAAATTCTCTCCATATCAATCCTAACATCAGGACTTGCATTTTCATTAATTGTAAGAGACGCGGAAGTGTGCTTTAAAAACAGATTCATAACCCCCATTTGAATATCATCTATCTTTATAGCCTCTAAAATTTTATCCGTAATAAGATAAAACCCTCTATTTGGGGCTTTAATCCTCACTATCGTTTGTTTCATCTTCATATTCAACCTCTTTTGCGTCATCTTCATACTCAGCATTAAAATTAATAACTAAATCATCCCTTAATGCATTCAAAATATCAAAAAACTTTAATACCTTCTCATCCTTTACTTCAACCTTTACAATCATCCCTTCTCCTTTTTAATACAATTTTAACTAAAAATCATCAATATTGAGCTTACCTTTACTATAATTTACAACATTTCCCTCAAAAAAGTTTGTTTTTTGCTCATTAAATGAGCTAAAACTATCAAACCAGCTAATAGGATTTTTAAGTCCCACTTCTGGAAACAAAAGTTCAAGTCCCATAGCCTGAGCTCTTTTATTTGCTAAATATTTAGTAAACCTATCAATTAACTCCTTACTCATTCCAAGAATTTCATCATTTGTAATATAAAATCCCCAATCCCTTTCAAGTTCATACGCTTGATAAAGCATCTCTTTTATATTTCTAATAACCTTTGAGGTAAAAAGTTCTGGATACTCTTTTTTTATCTCTTTAAAGATATTTGCAAAAAGCAAAGTATGAGTTACTTCATCTCTTTGAATAAATCTAATCATCTGAGCACTTCCTATCATCTTACCAGCTCTTGCAAGCACATAAAACGCCGCAAACCCATTATAAAAATAAATTCCCTCTAAGGCTTGATTTGCAACAATCATATAAATTTTTGCCTCATCATCTCCATTTAAAGCTTTTATCCCCCACTCTTCATAAACATTTCCAATAAACTCATTTTTCTTTCTCAAATTCTCATCACTCCTCCACATCTCATAAATCTCATCAGTATTAAGTGAGATACTATCAACCATTACCGCATAACTTTGAGAGTGAAGCGCTTCTTCAAATGCTTGTCTTACTAAACACATATTAACCTCAGGTGCAGTAATCCAAGGATTTACGTGGTCTGGGGTATTGTTTGTTTGAATTGAATCCATAAAAATAAGCTGAGAGAGTGCCTTATCATACATTCTTTTTTCCGCTGGAAGAAGTTGACGATACACTCTTGCATCATCTGTTAAATCAACTTCCCTTGGAAACCAAGTATTTGCAAGCATCATCTCCCACAAATTATAAGCCCAAGGATAAGAGAGTTTATTTAAATTAATTATCCCTTCTGTGCATCCGTTTATTATTGAAGTCGTGCTACCTTTGTGCATAGGGCAGTTGTAATTGTAAAGTTTTTTTACTTGCATTTTTCCTCCTTTTTATTGACATCCAACACACTCAAAACTTCTATCCATTACCTCTTCAACTTCTGGTGATTTACTTCTTAGATAATAAAATGATTTAAGTCCAAGTTTCCATCCAAGCATATAAATATCATTTAGATACCTTCCGCTTGCTTTATCCGGTGAGATAAAAATATTTAGACTCTGTCCTTGGTCAATCCATTTTTGTCTAATAGCAGCCGCTTTTACCAAAATCCTCTGGTCAAGCTCATAGGCTGGAATATAAAATCTCCAACTATTAGCATCAAGTTTTGGCACAACCACTGGAATAAGACCGCTTAGATTTTCTTCATACCACTTTCTTTTATAAACTGGCTCAATTGCCTGGGTTGTACCAGTTAGAATTGAAATTGAAGAAGTTGGCGCAATTGCCATTAAATATCCGTTTCTTATTCCTTTTTTTACTTTCTCTCTTAATTTCTCCCAATCATATTTAAACTCTCTTTTTACCAGATTTTGTGCCTCTTTATTTGCAGTATCTATTGGCAAAATCCCCTTACTCCATCTACTACCTTCAAACTCTGGATAAACTCCTTTTTCCTCTGCAAGCTTGCAACTTGCATTTATTGCCTCATAACTTATCCCCTCAAACATTTCATCAATAAGTCTTAAATGCTCATCACTCCCCCACTCAATCTGTTTTGTAGCAATAAGCTCAGCTTCACCCATAGCCCCAAGCCCAATGGCTCTGTTTTTTAGGTTAGTATCTTTTGTTTTTTTTACCGGATAGTAATTTAAATCAATCACATTATCAAGCATTCTTATTGCAATTGGCACAACTTCTTTAATCTTTTTAGGGGTATTTACCTTAGCTAAATTTAAACTTGCAAGGTTACAAACGGCAGTTTTACCCTCTATTGGAACTTTTTCAACCATATAAACTTTTTTATTATCAATTGAGTGAAGAGATGTTAGCTTTTTACCCTTAACCACAACCTCAACATCTCCAAGCGATACCTTAACATCTTCTTCCTCTTCATAAAACGCTTCACTCTCATCTTCAAAAGTAACTTTTATTTTGTAATGATTTGGCTGAGTATTTTGAAAAATTTCTGTGCATAAATTTGAGCTTCTTATAATTCCTGAGTGAGAATTCTGATTTCTTCTGTTTGCTTCATCTTTAAAACAAAGAAAAGGATTGCCAGTTTCATAATACTCTACTAAAATCTTTTTCCATAAATCCTTTGCTTTAATTTTCCTTTTTGGGATAGAAGGGTCATTTTCATACTCAATAAATCTTTTTTCAAACTCTTCCCCATAAACTTCCGTTAAATCTGGCACATCATAAGGGTCAAAAAGAGTCCAAAGCTCATCATCTACAACTCTTTTCATAAATAAATCCGGTATCCAAAGAGCTGGAAACAAATCATGAGCACGGCGTCTCTCTTCTCCGCTGTTTTTCTTTAAATCAAGAAAATCAAGTATATCCATATGCCAAGGCTCTAAATATACAGCAATAGCCCCTTTTCTTGTTCCAAGCTGGTCAACCGCAATTGCAATATCGTTTGTGATTTTTAGCCAAGGAATTACTCCACCAGCTGCGTTTTTGTGATTGTCAATAAAGCTTCCAAGTGCCCTTATTTTAGAAAAGTCCCATCCAATTCCGCCTCCAAATTTGGACAAAAGCGCCATCTCTTTGTATGAGTCGAAAATTCCTTCAATATTATCCGGACACGATCCAAGATAGCAACTGCTAAGCTGATGACGAGTAGTCCTTGCATTGCTAAGAGTTGGGGTTGCTACCATTACTTCAAATTTGCTTATCACATCATAAAACTTCTTAGCCCAATACCCTCTTATTGATTTTGGATCATTTAAATTAACTTTATCTCTATCTTCTTCTGGGATACTATCTGGGTTTGTTTCATTTTGAGCCAAAAACATAGCAACCCCCATAAAAAGATGCTGAGGAAGTTCTATTGGATTGTTCTCCTTGTCTTTTAAAATATACCTATCATAAAGGGTTTTTATCCCAAGATAAGTAAATTGCAAATCCCTCTTTGGCTTAATATAATCATTAAGCTCATCTAAATTATATTTTTCTTTAAGTCCTGGTAAAATCCTCCCCTCTTTTTCACCTCTTTTAAAATAATCTCTTAAATGTGAATATCCATTAAATCCATTTACTCTATGATACAAATCATACAAAAAAAGCCTTGCGGCTACAAAATTCCAGTTTGGTCTATCAACATCAATCTTATCAACAGCAGTCTTAATCAAAGTCTCTTGAATCTCAGCCGTGGTAATTCCATCCCTAAACTGCAAATGGGCATCAAGTTCAAGCTCACTATAATCAACTCCACTAAGTCCTTCACAAGCAGCTTTTGTATATTTTCTAATTTTTGTAATATCAAGAGGCTCTTTTCTTCCATCTCTTTTAATAACAGTAATTCCTGGATACATTCATCTCCTTTGAAAGTAAAAAGTAGTATTTTGTAGATAGCGAATAATATCATATAAACCTTAAAAAAGTTTTGATAAAAGTCAAAATTTTAAAATTAGTTTAAAAAAACAAAATAAAAACTCCCAAAAATTGGAAATATTAAATATCGCGAAAAATTTAGACTAAAAGTAATAAATATAAGAGAGTTCAAAACCCTTGGATGAATTATTTAAGATAATTTTAAACCTAAGCTCATCAGCTTTTATAACTCTTCTCTCAACTCCAAAAATCATCCCCCATCCAACCCCTCCAATATCATTATACACAACTGATGGATTAATAAAACCTTTTAGCTTCTTGCTCTTATTATCCATAATTCCATATAAAAACCCTAAACTTATTTCATTATAAGTTTGTAAATAATTTGAATAACCTTCCCTTTTTAAAGAGAGAGTATAAAAAAGATTATAATGAGCTTGATGTTGAAGATTTGATTCTACTTTATAGCTAAAAAAACGGTGAAAACTTAACTTATTGTTAGCAAGAGAAGCTAAAATATTAAAAGTATTTCTTCCTCTTTTGTAAGTTGAATTTAAAGAGATTAAATCTTGTTTTGTAATATACTTTTTATCTAAAAGCGAAAACCTATTAGGATAAGACTTTGCAATAAGAAGAGTTGAAGTAAACAAAGGAAAAGTAAAATTTCTCTTTATTCCTACTACAAAATCACTCTTACTATCCTTAACTCCACCTATTAAAATCTCATAAGGATAAATACTTTTTTGAATAAGTAAAGCATCAATTAAAGAGTTTATATTAAAAAAAGTATAAGAAGTCTTTTTATACTTCAAATTAAAAAGAAGGGTATAATCTTTTTGATATTCAAGAGAGGTAAAAAAACTATTGCCAGTTTTAGTAAAAAAGTCATAATAACTAGCATAAGAGAGGGCATTAATTTGTTTTAAATTAAAAAGAGCATCTTCTGCTCTTTTATAATCTTGCATAATTGCATAAGCTTGAACTTTTTGATAGCCACTCATAACTCCTGTTAGATAATACAATTCATCACTCTTAGCATTTAAATAAAAATCAACCCTCACATCAAATGGCACGCTTTTATAAAAACTATCCTTTAATATCAAATAAGCCCTTGGAGTTAAATTTATAAACTCTCTTACCTTAAAAAAATCATCTTTTACAACTTTTCCTTTAAAATCTTTAATCTCTAAACTCTTCTTACTCTTAGATACCAAACACCTAACACTAACCTCTCCTCCCAAAGGATAAATAAAACAAAATCTTCTCTTTATCCCTCCCAAATGATTCAAAAGCTTCATAGCAGAAATGCCATCTCCCCTATAAATCTCAATTGAATAATACCCCCCCCAAAGAAAAACTCCCATTAAAAAGATAATAAATCTCAATTAACTCTCCTACACTTAAACTTCATAGCATCAAACATATTAAAATAATCATAATAAATGCAAAGATAGTGCTTATATCCAAGTTTATGCTCTTTAATAAACTTTAAAAGCTTTCGTATCTCATAACTTGATTTATACATCAAAGAAGCCCAAAAATAAAAATCCAAAATATCTTTATTAAATAAAAGTTTTGGGTTTTGCTGAATTTTTTCATCAATTAGCCTATAAGCCCAATACTTTTCTTTCTTAGAGTCAGTAGAGTAAAAGTAGTTAATTAACAATTCAATATCTCCACTTTTTGCAAGCTTTTTTAAAATACCAAGCGCTCTTTTTTTATCTCCAAGAAGCAAATATGCTTGATAGAGAATTTGAGGATTTTTAATAAATTTTAAATATTTTCTTATATCCTTATCTTTATGAGAGATTAAAAACCAAAAAAAGTCATCTCTCAAAGATGGATACTCAAAAAAAATCTTCTCATAAATTTCTTTAATTTTATCAATTCTACCAAGAGCCGTGTAAGTTTTAATTAAATAAGTATAATAAAATTCAGGCAATTTTTTAAGACGAGGATTAAAGCTTACAATAAAATTATACTCCCCAAGCTCAAATGCAACATCAAACAACAAATAAAGCAAATATTCACTTGGAATATAATTTTTCTTCAAAAATTCAAAAGCTTTTTTTGGATTATCAGCTTTATAGAGTTTAAAAAGTTCTCCAATATAAATTGCATCTTTTTTAAAAGCTAAAATCTTTTTAAGATAAAACTCCTCTAATTTTTTATCATTTAATTGAGCCGCTAAAAAATACATTCTCTCATAATAAAAAAGATTCTTTGTTTTTGACTTTTTCATAATTAAAAGTGCTTTTTTATAACTCCTATCTGAAATAAAAATATCGCTAAAATAGATAGCTTCATTTAAATCAAGGCTTTTAAAAACAAAGGCAAGCTTTTTTAATTTATCAATTTCTCCTAAATTATAATAAATTACAAAAAGCTGGTGTAAAAAAATATCATTATGGGTCTTTCTATACATTTTCCAATAAAATCTCTCAGCTTCTTCAAATTTTAAACTATTTAAAAATGCATAAGTAAGCAAAGACAACTTTTTATAATCTCCTCTTAAAATTTTCTCTTTCATAATTCTTAACGCTAAATCATACTTTCTTAATCTATAAGCAAGATAAAGAATAATTGATTCAGTCTTTTCATTAATTCCAGCTTTTAAAAAACATTTAAGAGCTTTTTCTAAATAACCTCCATTATTAAACATATAACCAGCCATTAAACAATCACCTTTTTTCATCGCATACTCAGCTGCCTTTAAATAATCTTTTAAAAACGAATAAGCTTGAATTAAAAGATTTATATTATTAACCTTAGGGAGTGCATATTTTACAAGCTCTTTATCTTTAAATTTAAGTCCAATACTCAAAATTGCTTCATATCCTCTTTTTGTTTTTATTTTTTTATAGTATTTTTTAGCAAAAACATATGCCATCTTAAAATAATACTTCTTCTCATCCTCTGGTATAGGTTGATTTTGAAAATAATAAGCAAGAGAGATTAACTCTACTAAATACTTCTCATTAAAATGATTTGATAAATAAATCACCATATATTCAAAACTTTTTTTATACTCTTTAAACTCTAAGCTAAACTCTATTTTCAACTTTAAATCATCCACATATTTTAAATTCTTTTTTGCAATATCAAAAAATCCAAATTCAATCGCTTCTTTAAAAATAAACTTAAACCATTTCCTAGGCTCAATTTCTTTTTCATAAAACTTTCTATCTTCTCTCGTGGGAGGGTGTAGAACAAAATAATAAGATATATAATAAAGCTCTAAAAGTAGAGTATGAAGCTTTTTTTTTAATTTTTTTTTATATTTTGAAGCAAAGTATAATCTTTTATAAATCAAATACTTATAGTAAAGCCTAAGATAAGGAGAATTTATTTTTTTTAAAAACCTAAGAGCCTTATCATAAAAGCCAACTTCCATATACTTATTTAATAAAATAAGCTTAAAAGTTTTATCATTTTTGTAATCTTCTACTAAATTTTGAAGATATCCAATTGAAGCCTCGCTATTGCTTTTTAATACTATATCTTTTAAGATATTCCTAGGATAAAAACTTACAAATAAAATAATAAATAGCAAAAAAAAGACAATAACTTCTTTTAAATTTAAAAACTGCTTATCTTCTGGGAAGTCTCATTTGCAAATGACCTTTACTTTAAAATGTTTTTTAGAAATTTTACACTTTTTTTGCAAATGAAACTTAATTTTTAGTCTCCCAAACCTATTATCAAATATATACTCATTTCCTCTTTTTTTCAACAATCTCTTATTTGCAAAAATTAAATAAGGCTTTTTACTTCTACCAAAAACAATTTTATGTAAAGTAGAGTTATCAAGCCAAATATAAGTATATCCTTTTAAATAATCATATCCAATAACTCCTTGGCTTTTTACCATATCAATATTAACCTTTCCTTTTATCTTTAAAGTTCTAAGATTACTATCGTTTCTAAAATAATATTCACCATCTAAACCTCTTATCATTACTGAATTTTCAAAATCCAAAACAACTTTTATAAAATCACTTGCAAACATTGGCACAATCTTTTGAGAGAGAGAATATTTCAAAACCTTTTTTAAACTCCAAAGTGAAATATCAGTTGAACCAATATAATAGTGAAAATAGACATCAATAGGTTTTAATCTATACTTATCATCTGTTAGTTTCATTGTCTGAATTGCTTTTACATATCCAGCTTTATTTTTCCACAAATCAGTAAAAATTTCTTCATTCGCAATTTGACCATATATTTGAAAATAATCCCCCTTCCATATTCCAAGTGGAGCTATTAACATTAAGAATTTTTTATCATAAGTAATATAAGTATCTTTTCCATTCATATTAAAAATACCATTTTCATACGCAAGTTTTAAAACATCTTTTGATGGGTTACAATTTCCACTCCAAAAAACCTCCCTAACTGGTTTATTAATCCACTTCTCTAAAATCTTAGCAGCTCCAACAACTTCTTGATAAAAAGAGAATTTATATCCCTTAATGGGTAAGTGAGGGATTGGATGCGTTTGCCAATCAAATGGATGAGAAAATGTATGAGTTGCCGGTTCTACATTTTTTAATTTATAAATTTTTTTTAAAACTTTTTTTCCTTTATCAACTAGCAAAGGATATGGACCATTTTTTAAAAAAGTTCCAACAATTATAGAAGCAGAAAAAGGTTTATTATATTTTTTAAAAATTTTTTCATAAACAACTTCTGCTGAGAATTTATTATATCCCACATGCATATTAAAAAAACCATCTCCATCAAGATGAGAATACCAAATTCTCCCTCCATTTTCTGTGGTATAATCTGGAAGTGGCTCTCTTGGCAAATCCAAAACATATGGAATAAAGTCAAAAGGATTTACCCTCCACAAAATATAATCTCCAAACTCAACAAAAGGATTAACAAAATATCCTCCCCATTTAGTTTTAGCTGCAATTACATTTTTATACTCACCACATTTATAAGTAATTAAATTCTTTGCATCTTTTGGATAATAATAGATTGAAGTTGGAACAAAATTAGCTTCAAATGGATTAATTTTTTTACTCTCTAACTTACACTTTTTATCTCCAACAAAAGTCTCAATCCCAAGAAAACTCAAATCATCAAGTCCAAAATCTCCTAAAAACAAAATTTTTTTACCTTTTTTAATCTGTTCCTTATACCAAGGAGCTAAATTATTAAAACTTTTCCCACTTTCCAAAACAACAATTATCGCTTGATAAATGGATGTATCTTTTGGAAGATGCTTATAAGAGACAAGCTTTGGAACATACCCAAAAAATTCAAGAGGCATAGAGACCATAGTATGAGCCAAAGAGTCTTCTTTGTGAGCTTCTTCATCATAAACAATTAAAATCTTTCTTGGAATAAGATAAGTATTACTAACTCCAACCGCTTTTAAATTAATATCCCCAACATAAGGCAAAAACCCAAGTTCTCTTATCTTTTTGGCTATTTTTATTGCGTCTTTTTGATTATAAGGAGTTACATACTCTATCCCAATTGGAATAATTCCATCTTTTTTCACTTCATTAAGTTTTTCAATAATCCATCTTTTCTCACTCTCACTCAAAGGTTTCCCATCAACTTCAAATAAATTTTCAGCTACAACAGCAGTTGGCTTAACCACTTTTGCAATATCAAACCCTCTATTATAAATTAAAATTTTTCCCTTAAAGATTTTCTTAACCCTCTTAAAAAACTTAATCAATGCTTTTTTGTAAGAGGTTTTATCTACACTTGTAAGTTCATAACTATCCAAAGTATCAAAGAAAAAGCCATCAAAGTTATAACTCATTTTCTTCATTTTTTTAATTAAATAGTCTTGATACTCTTTATTTCTAATATCCATTACATAGCTATGCCATCTCTTATTCTCACCAATAATCCAACTCTTTTTTATACCCTCTTTACTATCTTGCTCCCCAACATCAACATACCCTATAAGTTTTGAAATAGTAGGATAAATTCTTTTTACATCATCATTAATAACAAGCCAATCATATGTATAAAAAGCCTCTCTTGGAACATCATATGAATAATTAAACCCAACACTTAGGGCAAACAAAAACGATACAAACAGATTAAAGAAGCATAAAAGTCTCATAATGTAACCTTTTCATAGCTCTATTTAGATAAAATAATCCAAGCAATGATACCAAAAAATAAGCCAAAGCAAATCCATATCCATAAAAATATGGTCCAAGCATTTGAGTAATAATTGTAAAAGAGAAATTTGCAACAAAAAGCAAAACTACAAGTTTCATAACATCTCTTCTTTTATCAAGATAAAATAAAATTGTTAAAATTGCCATAAAAAAAACTTGCAAAGTAGTTCCAACCAAATCTATCATAAAAAGAGGAATATAAACTAATGGAATCTTAAAAAACTTAAAAATTGGCTTATCAAACATAACTAAAATTGCTAAAAACGATAACTGAACCCTTAAAATCTCAGCAAGCCCAACTCTTGCTGCATTTTTCATATCATTTGCATACAAATAAAGCTCTTTTAATGTTCCACCTTCTCTTGCAGCTGAGAAATATTTATCATAATATAAAGCAAAATCAGTCTCAATCCTTAATAAAAACATAGCCATAGCAGGAGCAATTGAGAGATAAGCTAAAAATATTGGATAATCATAAATTGGAGAATACCTCAAAAATCCAGCAACTTTCTCACTTGTTGATGGGTTAAACCAAAACAAAAACTTATCAATCCAAATACTAAGATTTAACAAAAACCCAATAATTATCAAATCTTTATACTTTGTCCTTAAAAAATCAAATCTAACTAACTTATCTGACTCAAATTCATAAAACAAAAGCCCCATAAGCAAAAAAAGCAAAACCGCTTGCCCAACAAAAAACGAAAAAATAAAAAAATCAATCCCTCTATCTCCTAAAAAATAAATCAAAACTACCATCAAAAGATATGAAAATAAAAACGAATAAGTAATATATTTATATCTTTTTAGCCCTGTTAAAACGACATTTACAATCCATAAAACATCAAGCACTAAAAAAGTATTAAGAAACGAAAAAGCAGTTAAAAAACTTTTAGTAGCCTCAAACAAAGAAATTGTAAAAGGTAATATAAAAATAAATCCAGTCACTAAATTGAAAATAATAACTCCAATGGTATTTGATAAAACTTCGTTTTTTTTACCCATAAAAATCAAATCACTAACATAGCGAGTAAAAGAGAGCTGGAAAAATCCAGAAAAGATAAGACTAAACGCAATCAAATAAGTTACCATAATAGTAAACTTAACAACATCTCGCGAATAATGAAAAATATTATTTGCAATATAACCGGCAACAAAGATACTCATCATAGAAATAATCCAAGGACCAGAGCTTACAACCCCAGCATAAGAAAAAGCCTTAATAACCGAAAAAATAGTCCTCTCTTTTAAAATTTTACGAATCTCAAAACCTATACCTGCCATTTACCTTCCCTAATCTCCTCTAAAAACTGATTATAAAGCTCCCTATAACTATTTAAAAATTGCTCCTTTGTATAATAAGTCTCAACTCTTTTTATTGCGGTATTTTGACATTTTCTATAAGTTGCTTCATCGCTCAAAAGCTTAATATACCCCTCAGCCGCAGCTCCTGGATTTGCAATTGGCACAACAAATCCAGCTCTTCCAAGCTTTTTATCCTCTTCACTCCCACCCTCAATCAAATCTCTACAACTCCCAACATCAGTCGCAACGCAAGGAAGCCCAGCCGCAAACCCTTCAATTACAGTAAGAGGCATTCCTTCACTAATGGAAGTTAAAGTCAAAATTCCAGTCTTTGGCATAATGTCCATAATATTTTGAAATCCAAGAAATTTTACCTTATCTTGAAGTCCAAGAGACTCTACCAAAATATGACACTCTTTTGCATAATTTGGATCTTCATCCTCAGGACCTACTATCCATCCCTCAACTTCTGGCATTGCATCAACTGCAATTTTCATAGCTTTAATAAAAGTTTTTATATCCTTAATTGGCACAACCCGCCCAATAAGCGTTACAACTTTTGGAATTTCAGGCTTTCTTACTTTTGCAAGCCTCTCAATATCAACTCCGTTTGGAATAACCCGTGTCCTCTCTGGTCTTGCACCATATTTTATCTGAATTTTCCTCGCCCCTTCAAACAAAGAAATAATAGGATTTGCTGCCTCATAAGTAATACGCCCCAAACTCTCAAAAAATCTAATCCACATCTGCTTAGCATAAGCAAGTTCTCCAAGCTTTTTTTGAAAAATCGTTTTATTATCTTTTAACCAAGTAGCATTTAGCATATCAATTTTTCTCTCTCTTACATAAATCCCATGTTCTGTTAAAATAAAAGGCAAATGATAATGAAAATGCAACAAAGCTCCCAAAAATCCAGCATATCCAGTTGAAGGGGAGTGGATAATTTTGGGTTTTTTTACATTATTCGCAACGCTAACAACCCTCCAAATTGGAGTGTGCATATTTCTAACTGACCAAAAATAGTCAATAAAAGGAGAATCTGGACAATTTCTTGTATACTCTTCTTGAATATAATCCCAAGAAGATTCCGAATACAAAAAATTCTCAAAAGGCACTACCTTATTGTAAAAATCAAGTGATTTTACACTATCTGGAATATCAAAACTTCCACTTCTAAACCACTCATGCAAATCTCTAACTGCTTTAAAACCTTTATACCTTGGAATATAATGAGGTGGGGGCTTTTCGCTATCTTTAAAGAGATAATCTACATAAAGATAAGTTAGATTCTTAGGCAACTCATACCGTATCTTTCCATAATCCTCAGGTCGTGACCCAAGAAAAACTATCCCAAAGTTAAATTCAGGCAACCCGTTAATAAGCTGGTGAATCCAGCTTGAAACTCCACCTCTTATGTAAGGGTAAGTCCCCTCCGCTATTAGCAAAATATCATAATCACCATCTCTAACAATTTTCACACCACAACCTATATATTGGATAAAATTTTGGAACAAATCTAATGGAAGGATACTTTTTCATAAGCTCTTTTATTCTATCAAAATCTCTATCATAATACGCTATCTCCATAAAATATGGAGCAGTCTCTTCATTTTCTTCCATCGTAGATAAAATTTCTCTTATTTTATCAAAATTTTTTTCTAAAAGATAGATTTTTAAATAAAGCATTTTAGCTTCTTTACTATCAAGTCCTTCTAAAAGCTCTAAAATTCTTTTAATAATAATTTTTTGAAAAATCTCATCTGCTAAATTTAAATATATAAACTCCCAATAAAGCTTTGCAATTTTTAACCTATTTTTTTCAACTCCTTCTTGTTCAAGTTTGTAAATTTCATCATTTAACTTCTTTTCAAGCCTTGATAAAATAGAAAAGCTAAGAAGCCTAATCTCATCTACCGTATCAGATAATCCAAGTTTTAAAAGCTTAATAGTTTGAGGAGAGATATTCTCAGCAATTATCAAAAAAGCTTTTAATCTAAGATCTGGATTTAAATTTCTATTTTTAATATACATAACAACCCCACCCTCTCCAAACATTCTCCTTACAAATTGCACCTCATCAATCAAAAAAAGCTTCTTAAAATCCAAATACAAAGGTTTAAAATCTTCCTCTTTTACAACCTTCTTAAAAAAAGTAACATACAAAAAAAATCCAACATATGAAACTATCGGAATAAAAAAGATAAACAAAAACAAAAAAGTCAAAACATAAATCTTTGGTTCTTTATATTTACTTGGAAGTCCAAGATAAACTAAAAACGAAATACCAACAGAAGCAAAAAGATGAAGAGTTAAAAAAGCTAAAAATGTAGTTAAATTATCATTATACAAAAGTAAACTAAGCCCAGAAATATCTAAAAAAGCATAATACCAAAGCTTAGCACCCACTTTTTTCTCCATTAAACTTTATCCAACAACTCTTGAATCTCTTTTAAATCAGTCTTTGATAAATCAACAATAGTATAACTTAACTCCATCTCTTTTGTCATTCTCTCAACAAACTTACTAACTCCAAGAGATGAAGTAAATGGTAAAATCACACAAAACTTATCTTTATACTCAAACACAATATCACTCCCTCTTATATACTTTTGAATATGAGCTTTTTGAATATCACTTTTGATATGGAAAATTACAAGATAACTCTCAACTTTATATTTTCTAAAAATATGTCTTAGAGTTTTAATCTCTCTTGCAATAAATGGGTCAATTTTCATAATACCTTTAAACTCTTCAATCCCCTCAATTAAATTTACAAAATAGCTAAGGAAAAGCGAAATAATCAAAAGAGTATCTTTTGAGAGATTAAAAAAAGGAATTTGCTCAATTACAAAAATTCCTTTTACCTCATCATTTAAAGAAACAATTGGAATAACTGCTAAATATTTACTCTTTTTCTCCCTTAAATTTCCAACAAAAGCAATCTGATGATAATTAACAGCATCAACCACCAAAGGATCGTTAGTATCAAGTTTATCAAAATCCCCAATCATAGCCTTTGGATAAAAAACTCCATCCTCATAAGTAAAAAGTCCACCTTTTTCAAGCTTAAAGAGATTTTTAATCAAAGTAGTCAAAAGTGAAAAACTCTCTTCAATTGATTTATAAGCAAGTTCTTTAACTTCCCTTAATACTTCTCTTATACTAAATGGCTTTAAAATGTAGTTTTTTTCAAGCTCATCATGAGAAATTTTTAAAAGATAATAAGCATTTCCCACCTCTTCAAGTCTATTCTTTAAATAATCGTTTTGCTCTTTATACTTTGAGAGTTTATTATTCCAATAAATAGTAAACTCTCCCATAATTATCATAAGCAAAAACATCTCAAATAAAATTGGCCAATTAATTTTGTGATAAATTATATACTCAGCCCCAAAATACAAAACAAAATAAAAAATTGATGCCAAAAGAGAATAAAATAAAGAAACTGCAACAAAGACATACATATAGGGGTTTACAAAACTATCTGGGTATAAAAGATGTTCCCTATCAAAAAAGTAATTTAACAAAAAAACTATCATAAAAATAATAAAAGTCTCAAAATATTTATTTTTTGTAAATTCTAATTTCATTTTATAATTTCATTAAATCCCATTTGAGTTAATACTCCAAGAGAGTTATAAGTATCTCCAACTAACGAAAAAGAAGAAGTATAAATGTACTTACCAAGATTTTTAGAAAACACTTTTATAGTAACACTAACAGCAGGTTCTCCATCAATCCCAGTTTTATACCTAAATTCATTTACATATCCAGTAATTACCAAATCTCCCTTAGCTTTTTGAATCATTTTATTAATATCCTCTATCCCATACTCATCCTCTTTAAAAGAGAAAAGAGAATTTTTAATTTTATACCCTTTTGAGCGCAATACCCCCTCTAATATCCCAGCTACTCTATATCCAGCAAGAGGGGTTTGAGTAAAATTTACAAAAGGGACTACACTAACTTCTTTTTGTTTTATAAAAGGTTTTTGGATGTTATACTCTTCTTGCATACATCCTAAAAAAAGCAAAAAAATCCCAAGAAACAAAATTCTCATCTCATCTCCTAAGAAAATAGTAATGCAATATTATACCCTATTAATGCCATTAAATAAGCTAAAACATTTGGATAAATTGTATAAAAAAGTCGCCACTTCCACTGAGGCACTTCTGCCCAAAACGTCCCCATAGCCGCAAGACAAGGTGAATAAAACATAATTATTAAAATAATCGCAACAGCCGTTGGAAAAGAAATATTCTTTCTAATAGTTTCAACTAGCTCCTTGCTTGTCTCATCACTATCAGGAGTATGATAAAGAACCGCCATAGTTGAAACAACCACCTCTTTTGCAGCAAGTCCCGCTATTATGGATACGGTCTCTTTCCAGGTAAATCCAAGAGGCTCAAATATTGGATTTATCGCTTTTCCAATATCTGCCAAATATGAATGTTCAAGAATATATGCCTGCTTTTCACTACCCGGGATATTTTGAAGCTCTTTTTCATGTGCAGGATATGAGCTTAAAAACCAGATAATCAAACTCGCAGCCGCAATAAATGTCCCAGCTTTTTTAAGATACATTTTTGTTTTAATCCATAAATCAAAAAGAATGGCTTTAATTTTTGGAAATCTGTATTTTGGAAGTTCCATTACAAAAGGCTCCGGTTCACCTTTAAACAAAACAGCCCTTAAAATTTTAGCTACAATCAGCCCCGTTAACGCTCCGCCGATATATATGGCAAACAAAACATTTCCCTGAATTTCAGGAGCAAAAAAGGCACTTACAAACAACACATAAACAGGAAGTCTTGCACCACAGCTCATAAATCCAATAATTAGCATAGTTATAAGTCTATCTTTTGGATTTTTAAGAGTTCTTGCCGCCATATATGCCGGCACACTACACCCAAACCCGCTTACAAGCGGAATAAACGACCTTCCTTGAAGCCCAAATCTCTTTAATACCCCGTCCATCACATAAGCAGCTCTTGCCATATACCCGGTTTGCTCCATTAAATTTATTCCAAGATATAAAATTAAGATGTTTGGCAAAAACATAACAACCGCACCAATTGCCGGAATAACACCATTCACAATAGCATCTTTTATAAATCCATCAGGCAATAATCCTCCAACCCACTCTCCAAACGCCCCAAAACTTGCATCAATCCAGTCCATTGGAATACTTCCTAAGCTAAAAGTTGCTTGAAAAATAGCCCACATAATAAATAAAAATATAGGAAGTCCTAAGATTGGATGAATTAAGATTTTATCTATTTTTTCAGTGAGTGTCTCTTTTCTTGCTTTTTTTGCAATTTGAGTTACAACTCCTTTGCTTAAAGCAAACCTCTCTTCAAACATAATAGTTTTGGTATCTTCTTCGTCATATTCAACTCTAAGTCTCTCTTTTGCCGCTTTTAAAACATCAAGCAGCTCACTATACCAAGGCTTTTCATGAATAATCTTATAAATATCCTCATCGTCTTCTATGAGACGAATTGCTACAAATCTTTTAGAGAATTTACACTCTTTTATTTTTTCTTTTAAATTTTCAATCTCTTCTTCCACAATTTCAGAATAATAAACTCTTGGAATATTTTTCTCTTCATATGTTTTAATAACTTTACTAAAAAGCCTTTCAAGCCCAAATTTCTCTTTTGCGGATACATTCTCGGCTCTAATGTTTGTGAGTTTAAAAAATTTATCCGTATCTATTTCACCGCCTTGCTTTGAGTATTCATCATACATATTAAAAGCAACAACCATTGGCTTGCCAATATCTGCAATTTGCCAAGTAAAAGCCAAATTTTTTTCAAGCTGATTTGAATCAACTACATTTAAAATCAAATCATACTCTTCTTTTAATAAAAACTCCTTTGTTACTCTCTCCTCAGGAGTATAAGGATGCAAAGAGTAAGTACCTGGCAAATCTATTAACCTTAATTTAATACCCTCTCTTTCAAACTCAACTTCTTTCTTCTCAACCGTTACTCCGCTAAAATTTCCAACATGTAAAGTCGCACCAGAAATTGAATTGATAAGATGACTCTTACCAACATTTGGCTGACCAACTAACGCTACTTTAATCTCTTTCATTGCTTCTCCTTACATTTTTTCTACTTCAATCTGCTTAGCTTCTTCTTCTCTTAGAGCAATATTTGAATTGCCTACTTCTATATCAAATGTATTTTTTGCCAAAGTGTGTTTTAAAACCTTTATTTTCTCACCCCTTGTAATACCCATTGAAAGAAGCTTTGATTTTAAAGGCTCTTTTGCGTAAATTTTTTTTATTATTCCACTCTCTCCAATTTTTAATTCATTAAGCCTCATTTTTCTCCTTTTTTTGTTTGGTATAATAGCAGAAGCTAAATAACTTTTTTTTGACTTATATCAAAACTAAGGAGAAAAAAATGAAACTAACAACCCCTTTAAAGTCAAACTCAATAAAAATTATGCTACTTGGTTCAGGTGAACTTGGTAAAGAAGTAGCAATTGAAGCAAATCGTTTAGGGTGTGAAGTAATAGCCGTTGATAGATACCCAAATGCCCCTGCAATGCTTGTTGCTCAAAAATCATATATTATTGATATGAAAAATAAAGACCAAGTACTTGATGTTATAAGACGCGAAAAGCCTGATTTTGTCCTACCTGAAATTGAAGCTATAAATATAGAAGCCCTTTTTGAAGCAGAGAGTGAAGGAATTCATATCATACCAAATGCAGAAGCGGTAAATAAAACAATGAACAGAAAAAATATCCGTGTATTTGCAGCCGAAATACTTGGACTTAAAACTTCAAAATACAAATTCGTATCAACTTATGAAGATTTAAAAAAAGCGTGTGATGAGCTAGGATATCCTGTTGTTGTAAAACCTATTATGAGTTCATCTGGACATGGACAAAGCATTGTAAAATCCCCTGAGGAAATTATTGCAGCTTGGGAATTTGCAAAAGCAGATGCAAGAGGAAGCGCGGATGAACTGATTGTTGAAGAATTTATAGATTTTGATTATGAAATTACGCTTTTAACTGCAAAAAACGATAAAGAAATAGTATTTTGTCCACCAATTGGTCATATTCAAAGCAAGGGAGATTATATTTTCTCATGGCAAGAGATGGAAATGAGCAAAATCGCTTTAAAAAAAGCTCAGGAAATTGCCCGTAAAATAGTAGAAGGTCTTGGAGGTAGAGGAATTTTTGGAGTTGAGCTATTTGTAAAAGGAGATGAAGTATATTTTAGTGAAGTGAGCCCTCGTCCTCACGATACGGGACTTGTAACTTTAATTACCCAAAGCCAAAGCGAATTTGCGCTTCATATAAGAGCAGTGCTTAATCTTCCTCTTGGATTTGAATTTTTAACCCCAGGAGCCTCTGCTGCGTTTAAAGCCGATAAAAAAACCTTCACTCCAACATTTGAAATTGAAGATGAGGTATTTAGTCAAAATAGTCGCTTTATTGTATTTGGAAAACCAGAGGCTCATCCAGGGCGCAGAATGGGAGTGCTGTTAGTAAGTGATAAAGATGCAAAAACAGCTCTTAAAAAAGCAAAAGAACTTATAAAAAAAATAAAACTAATCTAACAAGGTCTAATTACTCCTTGGCTTTTTCTTTTTCTAAAATGTTTAAAAATTAATCAACTTACTTTCAAACTTTTTTTATAATTTTAACTACTATTATAATTACAAAAACTAAGGAGAGACAATGAAAAAAATTGAAGCAATTATCAAACCATTTAAACTTGAAGATGTAAAAGAGGCTTTATTTGAAATTGGAATTAGTGGAATTACGGTAAGTGAAGTAAAAGGTCATGGTCGCCAACAAGGTCACACAGAACTTTATAGAGGTGCTGAATATGTAGTGGACTTTTTGCCAAAATTAAAAATTGAAATAGTAGTCAAAGAAAAGGAAGTAGAAAAAGTAATCGAAGCAATCATTCAGTCTGCAAGAACAGGAAAAATTGGAGATGGTAAAATTTTTATTTTACCCGTTGAAAAAGCAATAAGAATAAGAACCGGTGAAGAAGACGAAGATGCAATTTAAAGGAATAAACCATGTCTGATTTTGCATGGGTAGTTGATACTTTTTTTATACTTTTTGCATTTAGTTTAATTATTTTAATGGTCCCAGGCTTTGCAATGCTTGAAGCTGGACTTGTAAGAACAAAAAACGTTACAACCGTTTTAACAATTAACACAATAATTTATATAATAGCAAGTTTAGTATTTTTCTTTTGGGGATATACTTTGGCATTTGGTGAATGGAATGAAACCAATATGAGTAAATATGCAGCTTTTCTTTTTCAAATGGCATTTGTTGGTAAAACTATAAACATTATGAGCGGAGGGATTAGTGAGAGAACTCGCGTAATCCCAATTGCAATTTTTGCAATTATTATGGCTGGATTTATCTACCCAATTGTTGTAAATATAACTTGGGGTGCAAATATCTTAAAAGGAACTTTACTTGATATTTCAAGTATGCACGACTTAGCAGGTAGTACAGTAATTCATTCAACAGGAGGATGGGCTCTACTTGCAGCAATTTTAATAATTGGTTCAAGAAAAGGAAGATATACAAAAAGTGGAAAAGTAAGAGTAATTCCCGCAAGCAATATTCCTCTTGTAGTACTTGGAGGATTTTTACTATGGATTGGTTGGTTTGGATTTAATGGAGGAAGCGTTGGAAATATATCAACAAAAGAAGCGGCAAACAGTGTTGCACTTGTTATTATGAATACAAACAATGCTGGTTTAATTGGTGGGTTTATTGTAATAATTTTAAGTTATCTAACTTATAAAAAATTTGACATTACAATGATTGTAAACGGTGCACTTGGCGGACTTGTTGCAATTACCGCCGGTGCTGATGTAGTTAGTCCATATAAAGCACTTTTAATTGGGGCAATTGGAGGAGCACTTGTATTTTATGCAGTGCCATTTTTTGATAAACTAAAAATGGATGATCCGGTTGGTGCACTTTCAGTCCACTTAATAAATGGAATTTGGGGAACACTTGCAAGTGGTATTTTTGGAAAAGGAGTTAGCATAATAACTCAAATAAAAGGAATAATAGAAGTTGGTATTTTTGCATTTGTAACTTCTTATATTGCAATTTATTTAATTGATAAATTTATTCCATTTAGAATAGAAGAAGAACAAGAAATTGAAGGACTTGACATTAATGAGTGCGGAATTGAAGCATATCCAGAATTTAGAAGGGTTATTTAATGAAAGCAAAAGAGTTTTGTCTACCAAATCAAGATGGAATTGAAATTTGTCTTAGAGATTTACTTGGGAGATGGATAGTGTTATACTTCTATCCAAAAGATAATACCCCAGGATGTACAACAGAAGCAAAAGAGTTTAGCGAGCTTATTGATGAATTTGAAAAGCTTGGGGCTATTATTATTGGAATAAGCCCAGATAGTCCTAAGCGTCACTCAAATTTTATCCAAAAACACAACCTAAAAATAACGCTTCTTAGCGATGAAAATAAAGAAGTTTTAAAAGCATACAAAGCTTGGGGTAAAAAGAAAATGTATGGAAAAGAGTATGAAGGAGTTATCCGCTCAACCTTTATTATCTCTCCTGATGGAGAAATTGTAAAAGAGTATAAAAATGTAAAAGCAAAAGGACACGCAAAGAAAGTATTAGAAGAACTTAAAAACCATATCTCTTCATAGCCGCCCTTGCTTCTTTTTGAAGCTCCTTTTCTTTCATAACGCGGCGTTTATCGTGAAGTTTTCTCCCTTTTGCTACGGCAATTTCAAGTTTTGCTCTATTTTTGTTATTAAAGTAGAGTTTTGTAGGAATTAAAGTATACCCCTTCTCACTCGTATATCCAGCAAGCTTTGCAATCTCACTTTTGTGAAGAAGAAGTTTTCTTGGTCTTTTTTCATCGTGTCTAAATGCTGAATACGAAGTATCAAGGTTGCTTATATGCCCTTGAACCCACCAAGCCTCTCCATCTTTAATTTTGATAAAGCTATCTTTTAAATTTACTCTACCAGCTCTAATAGCTTTAACTTCACTACCTTTTAACTCAATTCCAGCTTCATACTTATCAAAAATATCATAATCGTGATACGCTTTTTTATTTGTCGCTACTACTCTCACTACCCCCTCCTTTAAACAAAGTCCCTTTAATATGTTTGCCTTTTAAAAACTCTTCAATCGCTTCAAGATTCTCTCCACTTGTTAAAAACATTGGCTTATTTCTCTCCATCAAAAACTTAGCCGCTAAAAGTTTAGTCACAATTCCACCAGTCGCAAAAGCATCATTTGGATTGCACTTTTGCTTTAACCACTCATCCTCAATTTTTTCTACTATGCTAATTGGCTTTGCATCTTTATTTAGCTTTGGATTATCGGTATAAAAAGCGTCAATATCACTTATAATAAACAAAATATCTCCATCAAAATAGTAAGTCACATACGCACTAAGCTGATCATTATCTCCAAAGAGTATTTCATCAACTGCCACAGAATCATTTTCGTTAATAATAGGAATTACTTTATTTTTTAGCAAAACTTCTATCATCTTTTTTGCATTTTGAGTTCTTTTACGAGAGTCAAAATCAGCAGCAGTAAGTAAAACCTGAGCCACAACAATTCCATACTTATTAAATCTCTCCTTATACTCCCTCATCAAAAGAGGCTGACCAATAGCGGCAAGGGCTTGTTTGTTTTCAAGCTTGCTTTTATCAAGAGGGCATTTAGTATAACCAGCCCCAACCGCCCCAGAACTTACTAAAATAATTTCATACTCTTTATTTAGCTTTGCAAGTAGCTCAACTATTCTATCCATTCTCTTACTAAGCTTACCATTTTCATATAAAGTAGCAGTTCCTACCTTAAATACCAGTCTCTTCATTTTTTGCCTTCTCTACTAAATCAGCAAGTGCAAATTTAAGTGCATCAAGATTAATTCTTGCAGCCGCACTAATTGGCAAAATAAAAGTCTTCTCATCAAAATAGCAAGGGTACTCTTCACTTGCCCCATACTTTGGCTTTGTTGGAGTAATATTTAGTTTTTCAAAAAACTCTTTTACTTTACTTACATCAACTGCATCTACTTTATTAAGTGCAATAGCATAATCTCTTTTATAAAGCTCTTCGCTATATTTTTTAAGTTCCTTTTGAAGTGTTTTAAATTGATAAATAGGGTCTCTAAAAGAAGCTAAATCAATCACATAAAGAATAGTTTTAGTCCTCTCAATATGTCTTAAAAATTCAAGCCCAAGCCCCTTTCCTTCGCTTGCACCCTCAATAATTCCAGGAATATCAGCCATTACAAAGCTTCTATACTCATCAACTTTTACAACCCCAAGTTTTGGAGTAAGTGTAGTAAATTCATAATTTGCAATTTCTGGTTTTGCATTGCTAAGGGCTGAAATTAAAGTAGATTTACCAGCGTTTGGAAAACCAACAAGCCCAACATCGGCAATAAGCTTTAACTCAATTATAATATCAAGTTCTTTCCCCTCTTCACCAGGCTGCGCATATCTTGGAACTTGGTTTCTACTGCCTCTAAAATGCCAATTGCCAAGCCCTCCACGTCCTCCTTCAAGCAATACTTTTCTCTCCCCATGCTCTGTAAGCTCCATTAAAATCTCTCCACTATTTGCATCTTTAATAACACTCCCAGGTGGCACTTTTAATACTAAATCCTCTCCATCAGCTCCGTGCTTTTTCTTTCCTTCCCCAGGACGCCCGTTTTTTGCTTTTAAGAGTCTTTTTCCTTTAAAGTGAGAGAGTGTGTGGGTATTGTTATCACACTCAACTATCACATCCCCACCTTTTCCACCATCTCCTCCATCTGGTCCACCTTTTGGGATAAATTTTTCCCTCCTAAAACTAACGCATCCAGCTCCACCTTTTCCAGATTTAACTTTAAGTTTTATCTTATCAATGAACATTCTCCTCTCCTATTAAAATGTAATCTTTAAACAAATCAAGCTTTTTAAACTTCTTAACTTTATAAATCAAATTTCCCCTATAAAAAAAAGAATAAATAAAAACTGGTTTTTTTACTACGCGAGTTTCATAAAATCTAACAAACCCCTCTTTTGCAATTTCTTTTCTCTCTTTAATATTTACAAAAGATTTTTTAATCTCTATCCTATCAATTTTAGCCATAATATCTTTATTAGAAGAGTTAAAAATAATCCATTTACCAAATGCAAAAGAGAATAAAAAAGCCAAAATCACTACTCTCATAACAACATCCTAAAATTTAATTTATAAAATTATACAAAGTAAAGGAGCAAAAAAGAAGAGGATTAATCCTTCGTAGGGTAAACTGAAACTTTTTTTCTATCTTTATCTTTGATTTCAAATTTTACATATCCATCAATTAATGCATAAATTGTATGGTCCTTACCCATTCCAACATTGTTTCCAGGATGATATTTTGTTCCTCTTTGTCTAATGATAATATTACCAGCTTTTACAAACTCTCCACCAAATTTTTTTATCCCAAGTCTTCTACCAGCTGAGTCTCTGTTATTTTGGGTTGACCCTTGACCTTTTTTATGTGCCATTTCTTCTCCTTACGCTATAATTTCTTTAACTCTAACTTTTGTATAATCTCTTCTAAAACCTCTTTTTTTCTTAGAGTCTTTTCTTCTTCTTTTTTTGAAAATTATTACTTTTTTACCTCTATAATTTCCAATAACTTCTAAGATTACTTTTGCACCTTCTACTTTTGGATTTCCAACTTTTAAATCATCCCCATTAACTAATAACACATCATCAATCTCAATAGCTTGCTTTGGCTCAGCTCCCTCAATTCTATCAAGGTCTAAAATATCACCAACTTTTACTTTATATTGTTTCCCACCATGTTTAATAACTGCATACATACCCTAACCCTTTAATAATGGTTTTTTAGTGTGAAATATTACAGACTTAATCTTAAAGTAATCTTAAATTAAGTCTTTTTTAAGATTTAATCACTCCAATACACTCAATCTCTACTTTTGCCCCTTTTGGAAGTTCTTTTACAGCAACCGTGCTTCTTGCAGGTTTATGTGAAAAATACTCCCCATAAACTTCATTAACCGCTGAGAAATCATTAATATCAGTTAAAAAAATAGTTGTCTTTACAACATCACTAATCTCACATCCAGCAGCACTTAATACAGCTTTCAAATTCTCACATACTTGCTTTGTTTGAGTCTTTACATCAGCATCTAAAAACTCTCCACTTGGAGTAAGAGCAATTTGACCGGAAGTAAATACCATATTGCCAACTTTAACAGCCTGAGAATAAGGACCTATTGCCTCAGGAGCCTTTTTTGTATAAATTTTTTGCATATTTTTCCTTTTTTTAAGAAATTATACCCTCTTTTTTAGCTTTTTGAAGTGCTTCTTTTGTTAAAAATCTTCCTATCTCAATTAGCTCTGGCGCTTTATGAAACTCATACCAATTGGCAATATTTTGAGGAATTACAATTTCTATATCAGGAATATACTCAGCCTTTCTGTATCTGAAAATAACCTCCATCATTAAATCTATGGATTTATTAACAATATTTTCTTTTATATTTATATTAAAAACTTTATTCCATACATCCTCAAATAAATTTTGCTTTTTCTCTATTTCTTTTGGAAATTTAATCTTTATATCCCTATTTTCTCCGTATAAATTAACAGCGACAATCAAATCGGAAAAATCACTCATAACAGGAGCAACCGGCATTAAATTCAAAACCCCTCCATCCACTAAAATTCTACCATCTACAATAACAGGATCAAAAACCCCAGGAATCGCACTTGAAGCTTTAACAGCAGTCCATAAATCTCCTGTTTGAAACCAAATTTCTTTCTTTTTACTCAAATCAGTAGCAACAGCTGTAAATTTAATCGGAAGTTCTTCTATTTTATACTCTCCTGCAAGTTCTTTTATTTTATTAAAAATTTTTTCTCCATCAAGCTTAAAAGGAGGTTTATAAAATTTAAAAATATCTAAAAAATCAAGACTCATAACCCACTTTTTATATGCATCAAGCTTACCACAAGCTTCCATTCCCCCTATTACAGCTCCCATTGAAGTGCCTGAAATGCTAATTATTTCAAAATGTTTTTTAAGCTCTTCAATCACTCCAATATGAGCATATCCTCTTGCCCCTCCACCACTTAACACAAGTGAAATTTTTTTCATTATTTACCTTTAAGAAAGTTTTTAAGATTATATCAAAGAAAAATTAAAGAGAGATAAAAGATTGATATACAAATTCTTAATTAGGAGAGTTTTTAAATTAAAAAAGCCAAGGGATTACATCATCCCTGGCATTCCTCCCATTCCACCCATATCAGGTGCTGCTGGTGCTTTTTCTTCTTTTGGCTCTTCTGTTACAGCCGCTTCTGTTGTAAGAAGTAAACCGCTTACACTTGTTGCGTTTTGAAGTGCAATTCTTTCAACTTTTGTTGGGTCAATAATTCCAGCTTCAAACATATCCACATATTCACCAGTAGCTGCGTTAAATCCAACGTTTTCATCAGCCTCTTCAACATTTAACGCCACAACTCCTGGTTCATATCCAGCATTTTCAGCAATTTGTTTAATTGGAGCTTTTACAGCTCTTTTAATAATATCAATTCCAATTTGCTCATCAGGGTCAACTGACTCAACTTCTGCTTTTTTAGCAGCTTTTAAAATTGCTGCTCCACCACCAATTACAATTCCTTCTTCAACAGCAGCTTTTGTTGCACTTAATGCGTCATCTACTCTATCTTTTTTCTCTTTCATCTCAGTCTCAGTTGCAGCTCCTACTTTAATTACAGCCACTCCACCGCTAAGTTTTGCAAGTCTCTCTTGAAGTTTTTCTCTATCATACTCGCTTGTTGTCTCTTCAATCTCTTTTTTAATTTGTTTAATTCTTGCTTCAATAGCTGCTTTATCACCTTTACCATCAACAATTGTAGTGTTTTCTTTATCAACTACAATTCTTCCAGCTTGTCCAAGGTCAGCAAGTGTTGCACTTTCAAGTGTTCTACCAAGTTCTTCACTAATTACTTGCCCACCAGTTAAAATCGCAATATCTTGAAGCATTGCTTTTCTTCTATCACCAAATCCAGGTGCTTTAACAGCAACTACATTTAACACTCCTCTTAATTTGTTTACTACAAGAGTTGCAAGTGCTTCACCTTCAACATCTTCTGCAATAATCAATAGTGGTTTGTTTCCAGCTTGAACGATTTGTTCAAGTAATGGTAAAAGGTCTTTCATATTACTGATTTTTTTATCATATAACAAGATATATGCATCTTGATACTCAGCTACCATTTTTTCTGGGTCTGTTACAAAGTATGGACTTAAATATCCTCTATCAAATTGCATACCTTCAACTACTTCAAGTTCATCTTCAAGTGATTTACCCTCTTCAACAGTAATAACACCGTCTTTTCCAACTTTATCCATTGCTTCTGCAATAAGTTTTCCGATTTTTTTATCATTATTTGCAGAAATTGTTGCAACTTGCTCAATTTGTTCTTTGTTTTCAACAGGCTTGCTCATTTTTTTAAGTTCATTGATAATAGCCTGAGCTGCTGCATCCATTCCTCTTTTTACTGCAATTGGGTTTGCACCAGCAGTGATATATTTTAGTCCTTCTTTAAATATTGCATGTGCTAAAACTGTTGCAGTTGTTGTTCCATCCCCTGCCTCATCAGCAGTTTTACTCGCAACTTCTTTTACAAGTTGAGCACCCATATTTTCAACCGGATGTTTAAGTTCAATCTCTTTTGCAACACTTACCCCATCTTTTGTAATATGTGGTGCTCCAAAACTTCTTTGAAGCAATACATTTCTACCTTTTGGTCCCATTGTAACTCTAACTGCATCTGCAAGCTTTTCAACACCTGCAAGTAATTCGTTTCTTGCTACATCGCTATATACAATTTCTTTTGCCATTTTCCCCTCCTTTTAATTATTTTTCAATTTTTCCTAAGATGTCATCAGTATTTAATACAAGATACTCTTTACCATCAATTGTAATATCAGTTCCTGAATATTTTGCAAATACTACAATATCGCCTTCGTTAATTGGAAGATTTTCATCTTCTTCAACCTCTTTTGAAATTGCGATTACTTTTCCTTCAAGTGGTTTTTCTTTTGCGTTATCTGGAATAATAATTCCACTTGCAGTTTTAGCTTCTTCTTCCATTCTCTCTACCAATACTCTAAGTCCTATTGGTCTAAACATTTCCGCCTCCTTTTTATCAAGATTTTTAATCTGATGAAATTATATAAAAAAAGCTTATCTTTGTCAATAATTTTTATAGAAATTTTTAATTTTTGTGACACAAACTGACTAAACTTTTATAATAAAATCAATTAACATTTTCCAATTTCATAATTTCTTTTATAAGTTTCTTACCAACTACCCTATAAAACTTTGGATAAACTTTTCTAATCATAATTTTTTTCCAACGCATCCTATCCTCAGGAGTTAAATAATCAATCCTAAATTTACCTTCCCTTGCAATTTTTTGTAATTTTTTAAGCGCTCTTTTGTTTAATTCAATTGCCCACTTTCTCCCTTTAATAGTAGCTTCTCTAAAAGCTTTTTTTATAACTTTTTTTAAATCATCTGGCAAACTTGCCCAAAAATCAGGACTTACTACAACAATGTAACCTAAATATCCATGATTTGTAAGAGTCATATATCTTTGGACTTTGTAAAACTTTTCTACATAAATAGTTGAAATTGTATTCTCCTCTCCATCAATATATCCATTTTTTAATGCCTCATACACTCTACTAAATGACATACTAATCGCAATAGCTCCAAGCGCTTTATACTGCTCTACTAAAATTTTTGAGCTCATTACTCTTATTTTTAATCCTCTAATATCCTGAGGATAAATAATTGGACGCTTATTATTTGTAATTTCTTTAAATCCATTACTCCAATATCCAAGTGCAACATACCCCTCTTGACTTAATCTATTAAGTAATCTTTTACCAATATCCCCATCAAAAACTCTTCTTACATGCATTTCGTCCTTAAATAAAAAAGGCACATCAAAAACCCCAAGCTCTGGCACAATAGAAGTAAATTTTGCAATACTTGGTGCTGCCATTTGAACTTGATTATTAATCAACATTTTCCTAATTACAACATTATCCTGAGCAAGCTCTCCATTTGGATACACTTTAACTTTAATTCTACCACCAGATAACTCTTCAACTCTTTTTGCAAAATACTCAACCGCTTTACCTTTTGGAGTATCAGGAGAGACAACATGTGAGAATTTTATAAGATATTCATACCCAAAAAGAGAAGATATCAAAAATAAAGATAAAAAAAACCTTACCATCAAAAACCTCCTTACAAAAATTTAACATAATTTTAACATTAAAGGAGGGAAAAAACAAACACTAAGCTCTAAGCCAAAAGGAGATTGTCAAATCTTTTATTAAATTAAGTTTATGAGCATTTAATAAAACTCCCCTTAAAGAGGTTTTACTTAAAGTCTCTAAAAACTTCATAAAAGCAAAATCTTTTAAATAAACCTTTTCCCACTCTTTTTTATAATCAAGCCTATTTATAATTGAATTTGCAAGAATTTTTGCCGACTTCATCGCATAATAAATTCCCTCAAAAGTCATAGGCATAACCTGAGCTGCTGCATCTCCTACAAAATAGACATTGCCTTTACAAATCTCAATTCCTTTTTGCCAAGTTGGAATATAATATCCTCTTGGTTTTGGAGATACCCCTAAATACTTACACAAATTCTCAAAACTTCTCCTCTCACTTCCAATATGAGCTAAATTATCATAAGGAAAAGCCCATCCATAATAATCTCCTCCAAGCTTCTTATCAAAAAAGAATCTACAACTATTAACTTTTAAATTAACTTTTGCATAAAGAGTTAATACTTTTGGCACTTCTAAAAGCCCAATAGCCTTTCTAACACTTGAATTAACTCCATCAGCTCCAATTAAAATATCATAATTAAACTTTTCTTTTTTATCTCCAACCCTAACAATAGCCCTTCCATTCTCTATCCCTAAAAATTTCCCATAAATTATCCTAACCCCACTCTCTTTGGCAATTTCTCTTAAATAAGCATCAAACTCATCCCTTCTTACAATTGCAAGATTTTTGCCTTTTAAAGGAATAGAAATTTTATTTTTTTTATAAAAAATCTCAACCTCATCTATCAAATGCCTTATCAATCCCTTATCAAGTCCAAACTCTTCAAAAACTTTTACTTTAACCCCTCCTCCACAAGGCTTCTCCCAAATCTTATCTTGAATTAAAGTTACATCATACTTTTTTGCCAAAAACCTTGCAACACTCGCACCAGCTACTCCTCCTCCAATCACTAAAATCACCCTCTATCCTTTTTATAAAACAAAAAGTGAGAAGACTTTGGTTTTATCCTAACAATAGCAACTACTCCTTTTTTAAATAAAAGTTCATAATTAAACTTTTTTAAAGAAGTAACTGGCATAATTGCTATATCTCCAACTTTTGGAACTCTTTTTTCTACAAGCATATTTGCATAAACATTAAAAGATGGAGTATTTAAGTGATACATCACTACTTTTTTAATCCTATGCTCTTTAACAAACAAAGCCGCTTCTTTTATAGGGATAGCTCTAACATTAGCATAAATCCACCCAACATAATTTAAAACAATTATCATTGAAAACCCAAGAATAATAGTTTTTAACTCTTTTCCAAATCTAAAAAGTGCTAAGAATAAAAGAGTAAACATAACCCCAAAATAAAACTTATTAAAAAGAGGTAACAAAGTGATAATAATTACTTTAACTTCATCTTTTGCAAATTTTAAATAATCTCTTGCAATAAACGGAAGAGTAATTAAAACTATTAAAAACAAAATAAAAGGCAAAGAGAGTAAAAATTCACTTCTTATTTCCTTAAAACTAAGTGCCATAAAGATAAAAAGAGGCGTATATCCATAAATTACATAGTGAGGAAGTTTTGTCCCTGAGAGTGAAAAAAAGATAAAAACAAATAAAAACCAAATACTTCCAAATAAAATAAAATCATCCTCTCTTTTTAACCAATCCTTCAACTTTCTTAAATATTTTAAAAAAAGAGAAGTCCAAGGCAAAAGTCCAATCAATACAACTGGAATATAATAAAACAAACTCCCCTTATGCTTCTCAAAACTACTCTCAAACCTACCCAAATTGTGTTTTAAGAAAAACCCATTAATAAACTTTTCTCCCTGAGCCATATACTCAGCCACATACCAAGGCAAAGCAATTATTAAAAAAATCAAAATTCCTTTTAAATCAAAAACATCCCTAAAAAATTTTTTTAAATCCTTCTTTACTAACGCATAAATAAAATAAGTCCCAAGAGGCACCAAAACCGCAACCGGTCCTTTTGTTAAAAAACCAAATCCAATAAAGGCAAAAGTAAAATAGAGATACTTTTTCTTACTCTCTTTTAGATAAATAAAAAAGCTAAACATACTAAGAGCAATAAACATATTAAGCACACTATCAGCAATAGCAGCCTTTGCAATAAGAGAAATTTGAAGAGTTGTAACCATAAAAAATGACGCTAAAAGCGCTATTTTCTCTTCAAAAAATCTTCTTGCAAAAAAATAAATCGTTAATGCCCAAATTGTAGCCCCAATTGCACTTGGAAGTCTAAGAGCAAATTCATTAAGTCCAAAAATACTCACACTCAAAGCTTGAAGCCAATAAATGAAAATTGGCTTATCAAATCTTAAATTTCCATTCAAATAAGTAGTAATAAAATCGTGATTTAAAAGCATCTCCCGAGTAGCTTCACTAAATGCTCCCTCATCAAGGTTAAAAAGAGGAGTTAAAGACAAAGTAAGATAAAAATTAACTAAAATTGCCAAAAAAAGAGCAACTTTAAAGGATTTTTCCATAAAAAGACCTTTTTATGAAATTATATCGGAAAAACCCTTATTTTATCTGAATTTAATCTTTTTCTAAGAGTCTCTTCAATTGCAAACAAAGTAGCTCCCCCAGCACTACTACAAGCAGCACAAGCTCCCCCATACCTTATAAAAACATGACTCTCCCCATTATTTCCCTCTCTAACATCAACAACCTCAGCATATCCTCCATCAAACGCAAGCATTGGTAAAATATCTTTTTTTACCACTTCTTCAATAGCTTCAATTTTCTCTTTTATGTTCATTTCTTCAAACTTTTTATCCATAAAAAACCTTTTTTATTTTAATATACCCTAACTACAAACCTTTGTCAAATATAATTCCAAACCTAACTGGTCCGTGTGCTCCAAATACCAAGAAACTCTCAACATCGGCAGTCTTGCTTGGACCTGAGATAAAAACTCCCGGGCTATTAATAAGTTCCATTGCTTCTTGCATAGTTTTTACAAACTTTTTTGGCATCTTTACTGCTACCTTTTCACTCAAAAAAAGCTCCTTTTTATACTCTCTAACCCAAACAGTCCCATTTTCCACAACCCCAAACTCAGCCTGAGTAACATACCATCCATCCGGAATTTCTTCTAAAACCTCCCCGCCTGCGAGGCGTAAATTTTTAATAAATTCATCCATCTATAAACCTTTTTGGTGGAATAGTAGGAAACTCT
>Ga0256836_1000168_pt1 | contig 39010 bp, 43 predicted proteins | sample 4561380metaG_FD_185974 | JGI IMG/M metagenome (GOLD analysis project Ga0256836, IMG submission 185974) | Hydrothermal vent microbial communities from Guaymas Basin, Mexico - 4561-380 | ecosystem: Environmental > Aquatic > Marine > Hydrothermal vents | place: Mexico: Guaymas Basin | collected...
AAGGACTCATCAACGCAGACGTTAACGGAGCGAGGAACATTTTAAGGAAGTTCAAGAAGAGATGGTTTGACCTTGTAACGGGACTCAAAAAAGTGGTCAAGGTAAGAATCTACAAGTTAAGCGAAGGTATCTCCGAATCCCTGCGATTTGCGGGGATAGGAGTAGAGGGCGGCGTGAACCCGCCCAGAGGGATAAGGGTAGGGATAACTTACCAAACTCCCTCAGAAGCTCCGTCCGTAAGAACGGAGTAGTTCACCAGCTGTGCAGTAGAGGAGCTTGATGAGGTAGTAATGGTCGCAAAGGAGCTAAAAGGGGAAGCTAAACTCCTATTTACTGTTAAAAGAGAACTTCCCCAAGGAGCAGAACTCATTCTCAACTTCGTAGCTAACTACACAGAATATATGGTTTCTCTTAACACCTACAGCAAAGTAGTTGTTTTACTCAAGAGCAAAATCCTGCGTGCAGGGAAGTTCTATCTGAACGCAGATTCTAAGCTTGCAGGCTACCTGCTTTCTGAGGAAGTGAAGCAAGAGATTAAGAACCTTGCAGAGGAAGAGTTTAACAAAACTTGCAGTTTTTTTGAGAAAATACTGAAAATTAGGAGAGGTGAAGACGAAGAAGATACTTCTCCTGCGACAACCCGCTAACGATTATTTACACTTCTTTTAGGAACTTCTGCATGTGCTTTCTGTGTTCTTCCATACGCTTACGCATCTGTCTGAAAAAGCGGGAGCTAAGGGAGAATCCTCCCGCTCCCGCTGGTTGGTTAAAGCAAATTTGCTGCAAGGTCAGTCTGTTTAATTGCTTCTACTACTCTTTCTACAAACCTTCTTACGCTCTTAGGAAAGTCAAACAGCTCACAGTTAATGTCAATAAATCCACGGAACAAAACGACTTCAAGGTCGTTAAGCTTCCCGAAGAAGTAAAACCAAGCGTATTCTCCTTCTTCATCAACGTGAACCATAACATCTGTAACTGTGTCCTTTAAAGCATCCCTGATACTGTCGGCTATAATTTCGCATCTTAGATGGTTGAACGTTATATCGTATTCTAAACCGCACAACCACTTCCAAGCATCTTCAGGAGACTCCCAACCGCTTTCGTCTAAAGCTCTCTCTTCAATACTTTTCATAATCCACTCTACGCTTTTCATCCTCTCCCCCAGTTGATTTAGTTTAAGCACAATACAGCAGCAGCAGAAAATCCAGCTACTGCTTCCCTCTGCTCCAGCTTCTTTTCTACTCGCTGGAGCAGTTCTCTTTTGTACTGCTGGAGAAGTTGTGAAGATTTGAATAGCTCCACCTTTCCCCAGCTTTTTATTACTGCGTAGGTATCTCCACGATTGATAAGGTAAAGACACCTAAATTCGTCTCCATCCACTTCCACCAGAACGGAGACATCAGAGTTGGTTTTTCTTCCAGCTTCTCGTCCGAGGGAAGACAGAATAGATTCAATAAGAGACTCAGTTAGTTTCATTTCTACCTCCCACAAGTTGGTTTCAGGATTTAGGGAAGCGTAAGGGGTTACCGGGAGCTCCCCGCAGAGGATTTGAGATTGATAACTACCTGGTCATACTGCTCTTTTAATCTGTCTTTTAAAATCTCAGGATGGTTCTTATAGTAACTTCCTTCCGGGGTTGCAGTAACTCCATTTTCGGCCGGTTTCGTGAAGTTTGAGTTAACGTAGGAGGAGGGGGAGACCCCCCCTCATAGTTTTACTTAATAGTTTTACTTAATTGTTTGATACACCCTTAGGACTTCTTCGTCTTTTATCTTCCTACTTTGTTCCATCACAATCTTTGTGAGTAACAGCGGAAGTTTTACAAGTATTGCTAAAGCGGCGAAAACTCCCTTCCTTCCTTGATACTTCTTTATCAAGAAGTCCTTAAGCATCTGTTTTTCAAGCTCTGGATCCACAACTACTGAGTAAACTCCCCTTTGGTCTTTACCGAGGAAACCAAAGTTGGGTACATATACAGCACTTTCACTTTCGAGCTTTTCCAGAAGAAGCTCTTTAAAATAGTCTCCCCTTACAACGGCTTTAACTCTTACTCCATTCTCCTCTGCAATTTCTAATCTCTCGCTCAAGCTCCTCATCCTTTACCTCCCTAAAGTTGGTTTTCCCGCTAACCTACTTTTACTCCTAACAACAAGAGCAACAGTATCAATAGTGCTTCCATTTTCCCCTCCTCTATCTGGTTCGGTAGTTGGGGGAGACAAGCTCCCCCCTGCAGACGACCCGGAAACGACTTAGAAGTCTATGTCGTCTACGTCATCTACTTCTTCTAGGTCGTCCACCTCTTCTACCGAACCGTCTGGGGAGGGAGAAGATGGAGTTTCCTCAGTTTCTTCTGTATCTTCTTTAGATACTGCAAACCAGGACTGCTCTACTGCAAGATGCTCCATAAGCAGTCCCAAGTAGTAAGCAGTATCTTTGTCCATCGGAACGTTAATCTTCACTTCTCCACCATTTTTTTGGTGGAGAACAAGTGCGTACCCCGACTTTTCTCCCTTAACCCACTTTTCAGCAGTTAAGGTGGTGGAGATCTTTTTACCGTCTTTCTCGTACGAGTGATAGAAAATCTGCACCTTAGCTGCTTTCTGGGAAGAGGTAAGTTTTTTCAAAACTCTTCCCAGCTTTGCAGCTTCCACTGGATTGAGTATTACCCTGATGCTGTTCTTATCTCCTTCCATCTGGAAGAAACGCATGCGAACAGCACCGTACTTCTCTACAAACTCTCCCTTAGTGCGTCTACGGGTCACTCCTACTACTTCTACCCCAGTCTTTGCTGCATAAACAGTAGTCCCCTTCATCTTCATTCACCTCCCTAAGTTGGTTAATTTGCTTCTGCTACCATTATACCACTTGTAACATTAAGTTGCAAACTTGATGTTTTTCTGCTATTATTGTTAGGGAGATTAGTGATGTGGGAGGTTTTTAAACGCAGTAAAAACAAGTTCTTTCTGATAAGAAGATGCTCCGATACGGAGCTTGAAAGTTTTCTATTTGAAATTCTTCCCCTTTTTGTTGGAGAAGTATTAGAGGTAGATAGAAGCAGAATTGTGGTCTTTGTCAGGTATCAAATAGGTCAGGTTGTTGCAGTTAAAGAGACTGAAGAGGTTTTGGAGAGAGAAGATGAGAAAGCTCTTGCTTTTACTTCCGTTCCTGCTTAGTTCTTCTGCTTTCGGTAAAGAACTCCTATACACCGAGAAAGAATTTACAATCCAAGTTCCTGCATACGACGTCACCACAATAGAGGTTCCCTGTGAAGTTACAAGTGATGCGTATCCCAAAGAGAAGCTCCAGTTGAAGGAAGTAAAAGCAAAAGACAAGACTATCGTCTATCTGCTTCCAAAAGACCAGGAAGCTACCGTGTCTCTATCTTGTGTTGACAGAACTTACGTCTTCAAGCTCAAACCTGTCAACCTGCAACCTAAGAAGAAACTGGAATGCAAAAACGGAAAGTGTCAAATAGTAGAGGAGAAACCGAAGGTTGATCTCTCTTTAATTGACAACCACTACGTTGTCGTGGACCCGACGGTAGTCAGGGAAGAGAGCGGTGGAAGAGAAAGCTCTTTTTCTTCAAAGGAGCAGATAGTAGACGCTGCAGTAAAGCTTATGTCTGCTATGGTAACCGGTAGGAAACCTCCGGGGTACGTAGTTAGGAAAAAGGAACTTTCCTACTACCTCACTCCCGACTTGTCGGTGTCTTTAGTTCGTTTTTACAAGGGACTTCTCTACGGACAGGTGGTCAGGATAAAGAACAACTCCTACTTCCCTGTTTCCTTTGATGTCAAGTCTTTAGATGGAAACGGGAACGTTCTCCTCTACTCACCGACAATGGACAAAAACGGAGTGATCCACTTTGCACCGAAGGGAGAAACTCTGCTTTACGTGGTGCAGGTTAAAAACAGGTTGAAGCTACCGTACGTGGAGAAGACAGATAGGAAGGAGAAAAGATGATTACAGAGGGAGGAAGTTAATTGAGAGTCTTCAAGGTTGATGCTAAACGCATCTTTGACTTTGAAGTAGCTAACCGGATAGCTCAAGCTAAGAACCTTTCCTTAACCGTTGAGTATTTCCACTTTGACGGTAAAAGCGTAGCGGTAAAGGTAAGAGCGACGGACGGAAAGCGTGTAGAGGAAGAGGTAGTAGCTTTCACCTTACAAGCTCTCCTTGACCAGCTTAACAGGGAAACGGGAGCTGCTACCAGGGAAGAAAAGGAAAGGAACAGAATCAGAGTTGAAAACTACGCAGTCCAGTTTGCAGTAGAGAGAGCAAAAAAAAGTCTGGTTGCAAAGTTTACGGTGAATAAAAAACCGTACCTGCCTGCGGATGTAAAGCTCTTTGAAGAAGTGGAGCTTTTCACTCTCTACGTTCCTGAGGGACTCAAGTACTTAAGAGAGCTCTACAGGAAACATCCCAAACTTGCTCTGGAGCTGATGGAGAAGTACAGAGATGACTTTTCAAGGTTTACTCCAGCAACTCCTGCTCAAAGGAAACTCATTAAGAAGCTTGCTAAGGAGCTGGATGACGAAACTTACAGGGAGATCCTTAGAGAGAGATACGGAGTCTCCTCTTCCTTGTGTCTATCAAGGAAAGAAGCTGCAGACTTCATCAAATTCCTTAATAGAAACACTTAACTTCCTGGTAGTTAAAGAAAGAAACACAGTCAAGAGGAGACTCCTCAAAATAGCTCTCTCTGGACTGACGAAGAAGAGAGAACTGACGCTAGAAGCTTTCGTTGTTGTTCTCAGCAGAGGAACAGGAGCTCTGTTTTCTCTTCCTCTTGATGAGAAAGAAGAAGAGGAACTTATGCTCCTTGTAAAAACTTTAGGGATTCCGAAAGTTAATCAGCTCCTTGACGAGCTCTCCTATTCAGTAGTCAGATGCTACGTTGAAACGAGGAAGATATGGAGAGAGTAGGAGTCAAAGCAGAAACTAAAGAGAAGCTGAAAGAACTCAAGGAGAAGCTTTCGGAAATTACCGGGGAAAAGTTTACTTACGATAACACAATCAACCTGCTCCTTGGAACTCTCCTTGAAGACCTACCCAAAGAGATGGAAGAAAGAGCAAAACTTGAAGCGGAACTCAAACTTCTTACAGATAAGTTGGAGTTTGTAAGGAGAGTCTATCCTGTGAGAGGAAAGCTTTCTGAGAATTTGAGAAACTTCTACTACTTTCCTGATGAGATTCTCGAGAAAGCTCTCAGCATCTCCGAGAAATCAGGAATACCAGTTCCGCTTCTCCTTCTTTCCTCTGCAGAAGTGGGACTCTCCCTCTACGGAAAAGTTTACTACGTCCTTGAGGACGAACATAAAGAGGAACTCTTTGGAATCCTTTCAAAGCTCCCCGAAGGAGAGAAGGAGAAAGAAACTAAAAAGCTTGACAATTCTCTCAAAACAACCGTCAAACTCAAGATAGCAGAACTAAAAAGAAAGTATAGAAAACTTCTGAGGGAGAAAAGATGAGGAATTTCTTAGTCTGTTTACTTCTACTTCTACCAGCTTCTGCAAGTGCAGACGACGTCCTCCTTTCTAAAGCAGTAGAGAAGCTTATTATAGACGTCCACAATCTCAAGCTCCAGGTCCTCAAGCTCCAGCAGGAAATAAAGGAGCTGAAAGCAAAGAGAAACACAGAACCTAACACAAATAAACCTATCAGTAAGAAAGCTATAAGAAAGCAGATAGCTAAACATAATAACACCAAAATAAAGAACTCTCCTAACTGTAGCTTCACAGTGGTAAGAGGAGAGGTAAAAAAGTCTCCAACTTCATGTTTACTTGCTACCGTAAAGAGGGTAAGAAGAAAGGGAGTAGAAAACTTGCTGAGCAGTCTTCCCCCTGAAGTCCCTCTTTATGTAAAGAGATACGGGAAATATTGTGTTTACTTAACGCTTCCTGAATACTGCTCCAAAGTCAAGGAGAGGGTAAAAGATGCGACTGTTGTTCACATTTCTATTCCTGCTTCTCAGTCTGATGACGGTTCACGCTAAGATAGTTGAGAAAGAGATTACCGGGAACAAAAAAGTAGTCTCTTTCTATGTTACAGCAAATCCGACTGTCTCAGAAAGCACCATCACCTACAGGGAGAAAAAGAGAGAAATTAAAACTCCCAAAGCTTCCGCTCCTCTTGAGACTACTGCTGAGAAGAAAGTAAAGCTTCTCTTAGGAGCTACTGCACTCTTTTTAGCAGTTGTCGGAATGTGGAGCTCAGTAAAAAGCTTCATAGTTTCCTTTGTTCAAACTCAAAGAGAGGGGTTCGGACTGAAGGTAATTACAGGGACTTTTACTTTTCTTGTCTCTTTAGCAGTTCTTTTCTATGCACTTAACCTGCTTAAAGAGAGCTTCTGATGGATCTCTCTGGAGTGTTTGCATGGAAGTAATAGAGGGAGTAGTTGAGAGGGACTATCCCCTCATACAGAACTGTCTCTACGTAGGAAGAGGAATCAACTTAAGACAAAACAGACGGAAAGAAGTCCACATCTACCTCAAGGAGAGGAATACTCACCTGCTTGGACTGGGTAGAACCCGCTGGGGTAAGACTGAGTTCATAGCACGCTGTAGTGCAGACGACGTTGAGTTCGGAAACTCTCTTTTCTGCATAGACCCCAAGGGAAGCTACGACTGGTTGGAAAAGATTGCTTACGTAGCTTACAAGAGGAACAGACTGAAAGAGCTGATGATATTCAACCTCCTCTATCCTGAGCTTTCCGTTAGACTCAACCCCTTAGCAGGACTCAGACCCGAAAAGATTGGAGAGTACTTTTACAGACTTGCTCCAGAAAGTGAGGACGCTTTCTTCCCGCAGGTAGCACAGAACATAGGAGAGACGGTAGCTTTTGCACTCTACGCACTGGGAAAAGAGGAGATAAACATCTGGGACGTCTACAAAAACAGCTCTGTTAGGGACTTTGACCGTCTATACAGGGAGCTCCAGAACTACGCTCCAAAGACAGACAGAGAGAGGAAGCTTTACAAAGAGTATTACCACGACGCAGTAGAGAAAGTCAGGAAAATCAAAGAGAAAGACGCTGGATTCTGGAGCAAAGTCAACACCAGCTTTGAAGTTTCCGTTAGTAGACTCGCTACTGGACTGATAGGAAAGCTGATGGGAAAAGTTTACGGTAATCCGCTTCAGGAAAAACTGCTGAGGGGAGAACCAATACTTTTCTTTGCTTACTTGGGAGTGCTTGACATCGGAGAAATGACCGGAGCTATGGTCGCAAGATTGCTTTCTTCCGTTACTCACCACGTTTACGGAGTCTACTACACGAAGAATCAAGTAATGATACCGCCGATAGCTGAATACTGGGACGAAGCAAGCAACGTTTTCTACGACGGTGCACAGGACAAGTTCAACAAAGCGGGGGGTGTCAACTGCTACATACACGCTTTTACTCAAAGTCTTGCAGACCCGAAAAAAGCTATTGGAACAGACCTAACAAAAATCCTACAGGATAACGCTAACTACATACTCTTCTCAGTCATAGATGCTGAAACACAGAAATACTTTGAACAAGCATTTGGTTACGTTAAGGGATACGACATCATCTGGAAGAAGGAAGACTTTGATCTGGTTCAAGTGGAAAAACCGTTAGTTCCTGCAGACGCTTTTGCTCGGCTTTGGAAGGGAGCTTTCCACGCATTCATAGAAGCTAGGTACTACAGAGGTTATTCTCCTCTTCTCAAAACTCCTGAAGTCTGGTTGTATCCTCTACCGTATCCGGATAAAAGAATCATTGAGAAAAAGTGGGGGATAGACCACAAGAAAGCTCCTCCTGAGATAGTAGCACAAGCGAGGGAGATAGCTAACGACTTTGAGCTCTTTGTCAGAGAGAACGAAAAGTACCGCTTCTTTTCTGGGATAGTCATAGACCTCACCGAGCTTGAGTACTACGAGGAGTTTGTTAAGAAGACAGTCGTAAAGGGAACTTCTCTAAAGCAGAGCGAAAGCAAAAAAGAAGCTCCTGAGACTCCTCCACTTAGAGCTGAAAGGGACAAAAGCAAAGAAGAATCCCAGGAAGAGCTTCCTGAGTCCTCTGGCGACCTCATTTCTGACTTCTTTGACTCCCTGGGCGAGTCAGAGGAAAGGTCGCAGGAGGAGGGGAAAACGGATGAGACCTCAGCTTATCCGGAGCTCAAAAGGATGATAGAGGAGTTCGGTCTCAACCAGCTCTACAAAAATAAGGAGCTGGTAGTCTTTAAGAAGGGGGAGAGGGTTTACTTCTCCATCCTGCGAGCTAAAAAGAGAGCTGGTGAGGAGATTGACGGGTTTAATCAGTACTCCGTCAGGTACTTTAGAAAAGCTGGAAAAGTGAAAATACCAGTTCTCAGCATCTTTATCGGAGTTCCAGCAGAGAAACTGGGACTCTCTTCTGCTCCAGACTGCGACCTGGTTGAGGAGATAAGAGAAAGAACGACTTGAACATTAATTATACTTTTGCTACATTAACAACAGCAATACAGGAGGAAGTTGTGAAAAAGCTAATGGTAGCTCTAACTCTCTTCCTGTCAGCTTCAGCAGGAGCAGATGAACTAACAGCTTGGAAAGAGGGTTTTTACTCTGGAGCAGAAGCTGGATACAACCTCTGTAAGGTAGAAACGAAGGAAAAGCTGAAAAGCTACGAAGATCTGATTACTTCGGTCTTCAACACAAAAGCTCTGATGTTTGCTGGACGCTTTCCGCTACCTACCGCATACCAGAAGGTTGAAGTAGTCAGAAAGCCGGACGGAACAGCAGAGATAGTGAGAAAGTGGGAAGTCCTCCCTCCTACTTACTTTCCAATCTCAGCTATTGAGAGTCTGAAGCAGGAGCTGACCAGTGGAGTTTCAGTAATCCCTGCAGGTTGGGGGGTAGTGGTAAAAACCGATTCTTTACCGACTGAAAAGATAGCTTACGCTTTCTATTCAGCAAAGAAACTTTCAATGAATTCCGTCTACCTACCTGACAGTCAGCTTTTAGTCCTTGGGGTCTTTTCAAGGAGAGCAGACGCAGAGGACTCTTTAGGGAAGCTATCCTCATTTGGAGTCTCAGCTCAGCTTGAAAGGATAGAGAAACCAATTGAAGTTAAAAAGCTCTCATTCTCCCTCTCCAGAGAGCTCCTTGCTTTAGCTGAAAAGGTGAAGGAGAAAGAGGAGAAACTTCTTGGAATAAAAAGCAAGAGGGACTCAATTGATTACCTCATAAGTCTTCTCGATAAAGCTGAAAGTGTAGCTAAAGCTTTGGAAGACAACCCTGCTTACAAAGACTTTAACTTCCTTCAGCTTGAAATGGACATATCCTCAATAAAGCACAACGTCCTTGCGTACCTGACGGAGAGAGAACCCTACAGAAGAGTGGTCTTTTACGACCCCTTTAAAGAGAAAGAGGAAAGCTACCACAAGCAGATAGAAAAGCTGAAAGAGGAGCTAAAAAAACTCAAAGCTGAGAATGAGAGACTCAGACTCTTAGTCGGAAAGAGAGAAGAGCTCAAGACCAACTCTTCAACCATTGAAAAGTATCTGAGGGGTGAACTGTGAAAAAAGTTACTCTAAATGTTACCATTCTTACGATTCTCTTTCTCACTTCTCCTTTTGCTCTAGCTTCCAGCTCATTCAAATCATTTAACAAATCATTTAAGAGCAGATACATCATAGACAGAACTAAAAAAATTTCCAAACATATCGTCGAAAAAAAAAGAAAGTTAACCCTTTCATCACCCCCAGGCAACTTCAAAAGTAAGTCTGAAAGATTCTCTAACGAGAGGAAAATCCTTGGAATAATTGGGAAATACCAAATAGTAGCGGTTGGTAAAGGAAAAACAGTCATAATAAGGAGAATCCGATGAGGAAAGTATTTTTAGTCCTCACTATTTTTTTAACTTCCTGTACTGTTGAAAGAACTTCTCACCTTAATCCATACACTGAATTTTCAAAAGCGATGCATAAACTCCCGCAACCTACAAGAAAAAGTAGCTTACACCATAAGCAAAAGAGCTACGAAGTAGTCGCTGAAGTCTTAGGAGCTCCGGCAAGGGACGTAGTAGAGGCTTTCTGCTTAGACCAGAACTTAGTCTGCGATACTTCCGGAGTGAGCGACAAGTACCTCATCTCAGTTAGCTACAAAGGGAGCAGAGAAGGTTTCTTAAAACTCCTGAAGGAAAAAGGAATCAGCTACTTTAAGAGCGGGAATCTGTACGTCTTCTACACTCCTCCGGTGGTGAGCATCAAAGCAGTCAACATTCCCCTTGGGGAGCTCCTGAAAATACTCTCAAAGCAGGTTAAAGGATACTCTATCGTAGTAGGGAAGAACGTTGACCTCAGCACTCCAGTAACGGTCATAGAGGAGAACAAACCTCTATCTCTGGTTTTGAAAGAAGCTGTTAACTCCCTCGGATACGACGTCGTTGTCAACTCCCACACAAAGACTATCCAGATAGTCGGCTGGAAGTCGGAAGTGATACCTCTTCCCTCTTTCTTTACAAACTTCAAGACTGCAAACCTTTCTGCATCTGCGTCTGTTTACGGAAGCGACACAAACGGGAGTAACACTTCCTCTTCCCTCTCAATGACGTTCTTGCAGCAGATAAAGAGCTCCTTTGAGAACACTATAAGGAAGATTCTTGAAAGCAATAGAGAAGTCGGAGCAGGGTATAGGGGTAAGTTTTCCGTCAACTACGACACAGGAGAGCTCTACATTGAGGGAACTCCTGAGCAGGTTGAGAAAGTCAAAAGATACGTTAAGTCCCTCTCAGACAAGCTCTCAAAACAGGTCTTGGTTGACATAGCGGTTATTGAGCAGAGGAAAGACAACTCCCAGTCTGCTGGAGTTGACTGGACTACTACGTTTACGGGACTTCGCAACAAGGACATAACGATAACCCAGTCCTCTTTAGGAGCAGCAAACGGAGTCCTCTCAATTGAGGTAAAGGGAAGCAAGTTCAACTCCGTCATAAAAGCGATACAGAAATCGGGGAACGCAAGGATAATCACAAACTTCAGGCTCTTAGTTCCAAACTACGACGTAGGAATGCTCTCTTCTGCTGTAACGAGACAATTCATTACTCAGATACGGAGAGAGGTTAACTCTCAAACCGGTAGAGAGGTTTACACGACCACCACCCAGCAGGTTAGCGAAGGTTCAGCTCTCTTTGTTAGACCCGTCATCAGGAACGACGGAAAGATAGACGTAGTTATAGCTCCAACGGTTTCCTCTATCTTGGGAGTGGACACTCAGCAGTATGAAAACATAACTCTCAAAAATCCCATCGTTGCACAGAGAAACTCCCCTCTGCGTCTCATTGTTAAACCGGATACTACCTACGTAGTCGGGGGAATACTCAACTCCAGCACCAGCAAAAACGTTAACGGAGTTCCTCTCCTTTCCAGCTTACCTCTCTTTGGAGAAGCGTTCGGAACCACGACAAAGGAGAGAAAGAACTCAGTCATCTACATCGTTTTAAGAACGCACGTAGTAAAGGAGTAAAGTATGGAGCTGAAAAAGGATAAACTGAAGTCAATCCTATCGGCTAGGAAGAAACTGCTCAGCTTCTTCTTACTCTTTACAGGGTTAGCGGTAATCATAGTTGTAGTAAGCTCCATCTATAAGCAGTACTGGAGCAGTTCAGGAACGGTAAGAGTTATTAAGCACGCTTCTCATAAAAGCAACAAACCTTCCGCAGCACCTATACCAAAGAGTTCTCCTCCTAAACCAAAGCAGAAAACAGTAACAGCTGAGAAAAAGACTTCTGGAGAAACTAAAGTCTCCAAAAAGGAGAGCAGTCCCGACGTCATCAGCGTCATAAAGTCTGCAAAGGAGCAGGCGTTTATCTACAAAGCTAAAAAGGAAGCGTTAAAGGAGAAACTTGAATATCTCAAGCTGAAAAAAGAACTTGAAGAATACTCCCAGGAGTTAGCTCCGCCTGTTATGCCGAAACCTTCAGAGCTGAGCGTAAGACTAACCGAAATCCAGCAGAAACTTTACGAGCTGGAGAGGAAGTTAGATGAAAGCAAAAAACCATCTGCAAAAGAATCTCTCAAAGAGAAACTGAAGCTGCTCAAAGCACAAATTCAATCTCAGCTAACGGGGAAAAATAACGCTCCCGATAACAGAAAATACGAGCTTGTAGCTATACTGGATAGCAAAGCTGTTATCAAGGTTGACGGAAAGGAATACACAGTTAAGGACGGACAAGAGTTTTTTGGTCAAAAAGTTCAGGTAGATGATTTCTCAGTTAAGGTAGGAGACAAAATTCTTACCCTTAATCTGAGCGGTAAAAGCAGGTCTAAAAATCACATTCCTCTACCTCCTCCATTTGCAAGATAGGGGAATTAGATGGAGAAAGTTTTGGGGAAGTTTTTAGCAGCTTTTGTAAACTTTCTCTTCGTTGTGTGTTCAGCTCTGTCCTTAACGAAGGGGGACGTGCGGATCGCTCTTGGAATCTCCTTTGCTTACAGTCTTATAGGACTTATTCTTTCTGAATTTCTACCGAGAATTCTCCTAAAAAGGGGGACCGTTTCAAAAGAGGAAGCAAAACACCTCTCTACCGTTCTTCTATTTGCTTGGATTGTAGCGGTATTTCAGGTAATACCAAAACTTTTGAGGTAAGGTAAGAAATGACGGTAGCGTTTGTTGAAAGCAGCAGAATAGTTTACTGCAGCGGAAAGGACCTAAGAGAGGAAGAAAGGGACGACTCAAGGGAACAGCTCAAGAACGTAAGGTGCGTCTGGTGCGGCAGTCAATCTGCTGACTATTTCGAATACAGCGGTTCTTTAGAAGATATTTTAAAGACAAAAACCTCCGACCCGGCTTGGTTTGAGGAGGTTTTAGAGAAGAACGAAAAAAGCAAAGAAGTTAAGTCTAACGTTTACTACACGGAAACTTCTAACATCTTCCCAATCATAGTCCAAAAACCCATATCCCTCACTCCTCTTTTTTATCTCCTGAAGAAGATAGCAGAAGAGGAGCTCAGTCCGGAAAAGAAAAAAGTAGTAGGAAGATTCTTCGGAGAGAAAAACGCTTTCGTGTTTGCAACGCTATCTTTTGAGGGAAAAGTTGAGAAATTTGAAAGAAAAACTCTTCGGAAGGAAGAAATACAGAAACTCATAGAAAAAAGAAGAAACGAACTGGAGTTCTTTATCATTGACGTAACCGTATCAGAAGCAGACTTCTACCGTCTTGCAGCCTCAAAGTATAAACACCTGCTCACTAAAGAAACGACTCTTCTAAACGACGAACTCAAAGAGGTATTCTTTGAAGTAGATGAGGAAAAGATATTCCTCAAGAGTCTAGCTCTTTCAGGAGCACTTGTTTTAACCTCTTCCCTGCTCTACTTAGCAGGTTCCGTTTACTCCTACAACTTAACAAACAACCTCAAGCAGGTAAACCAGAAGATTTCCCACCTAAAGAGGGAAATCCTAAGAGAACAGCAGAAGAAACTCTTTTCTTACGCAAAGTTCCGCTCCACGGACCTATCGGCTTTTTTCCTACCTTTCCCGCAGGAGTTCCTAACTCAGCTTAAAGCAGAAGGTAAAAGAGCACAAGCAGTTTTTGACGTTCCCGTTGGAATACTCACTCCCGATGAGGAGAAAGAGGTTGTAAGGAAAGCTCTTAAAAATAAGTGTCAAGTAAAAAGACTTGAGAAATTTCTCAAGCTAACCTGCTCTTTGAGGGGAAGATGAGGAAAGACATTTTAGCAGCAGGGATAGCACTTTCTCTGATTATCCTCCACGAGTCTTACGGGAAGTTTACAGAGGTTGTACAGAAGAAAGAGGAACTTTCCAAAAAGCAGAGGGAAGTTAAGAAGTTGGAACATCAGCTAAGGGTCCTTAGGAACTTAAAGTCTGAAAGCGGGAAACTTCAACCTCCACAGCTCTTTGCAGACGAGCTTGTTAGAAAAGCTCCCTTTTACGGGTGCTCTTTCCGCTCCTCCTTTAAAGAGAAAAAGGACGGAAACCTTAGATACGTTGAAGCTAAACTTGAGTGCAGAACTCCCGACTTCTCTTCCGGGAAAACACTCATTTCCCTCCTTACAAAGGACTATCCGGCTTCTATCGGCAGAGTCTCTTACAGACCGGGAAGAATCTCTGCATCTTTAAAGATTTTCGGGGAGTAGGAAATGCTTACAAGTACCCTAACAGAACAGCTTATAGACAAACTCCTTCAGAAAGGAGCTCTGAGGGAGTCTTACGCAGAGGAACTCAAACTAACGTCGTCTTTAAAAGAGATTCTTGAAAGCGGAGCGGTTGAATACAGAGTCTTTGCAGAAACGGTAGCAGAAATATCGGGAATTCCCTTTCTACCTAATCCCGTTCCGAGGAAAATAACCAGGTCAATCTTTGACGACAGCGAAACTGCTCTCCCTCTAAAGATAGAGGAAATGTTCTCCCTCAAAGCAGTTCCGATAGAGGGAGGATACGGAATTCTCTACCCTCTACCTCAGCACAAGAAGTTAGGAGAGAAGTTATACGTTATTTCCTACGATGAGTTTCTAAAAGTAGTCAAGTCCTACGCAAAGCGTTCTCCTCTAGAGGTAGAGGACTACCTATCAAGGGACAGGATACTTGAAGCAGTCCTGCTTACCCTCGTTCAAGCAGCAGTTGAGAACGCATCAGACGTTCACGTTCTAACTCCCTCAAACGTCATCAGGTTCAGGATAGACGGAACCGTGTTTACCTACTGCTCCCTAATGGAGAAAGGAAACGAAGTAGCAAACGCTTTCTTCTCCCTATCCGGTAGGGTTCCCCAAAACCCTCACGCTCAGCCGAGCTCAATCCGTCTGAGCGGAGACGAAATACTCAAAGACAACCACATCAAGGAAATAGATGCAGAAGTTAGGGAACTCCTCCCCCTCCTAAAACAGATAGACTTCAGAATAGAGATAGTCCCCCATCCTCCTCAAGCTCTCTCAACTACTGCGAGACTCTTAGATAGAGGTAAAACCTTCTGGAAGCTGGACAGCTTAGGACTACCTTCCTCAACGGTAGATAGACTCAGGAGAATAGTTTTAAGAAGAGGAGTTCTTCTGGTAACGGGAGAGACGGGCAGCGGTAAGACTACCACCTGCTACGCTCTGCTTTCTGAGATAGATGCAGTTAGACACACTCTCATAACCATAGAGGACCCGATAGAGTTTAGAAACAGGTTTTGGAAACAGCTTGAATACAAGAAAACACAGGAGATAGAACTCACATTCACAAAGCTCTTATCTTCTGTCCTCCGTCAAGACCCGGACGTAATTTTTGTTGGAGAGACGAGGGACGCAGAAACAGCAAAGCTCCTCTTTCAAGCCTCTAACACGGGACACTCGGTCATTTCCACTCTCCACACAAACTCTGCTTACGATACGATTATGAGACTTAGAGACCTGCTTGCGTCTTTTTCTACGGAAGAAGAAGTGAAGATGAAGCTAGTCTCCTTCCTGAAAGCAATACTCTCCCAGAGACTTCTGAGGAAAGTTTGTCCTTACTGCTCTAAAGAAGAAGAGATACCTCACGAGATTTACTCGGAGCTTGAGAGGAGAACCGACGGACTTTTAAGCAAGATGGGAGTTACCACTCACCTTGTAGGGAAAGGGTGTAAAGAGTGTAGAGGAACGGGGTACTTGGGGAGAGTCCTCGTTTCGGAGTTTGTAGAGATAACTCCCGAAATAGCAGAGAAGCTCCTTGAAGGAATAAGCAAGAACAGGTTTGAGTCTTTAATGCTTGAGCAGGGGAACGACACGATACTGGTCAACGCAGTCAAGAAAGCTGCTGCTTTTGAAACTAACTTCTTTGAAATAGCGGAGAAACTGTAATGGAATGGGTATTTTCCTACGTTGAACTCCCCGATAAAGTTAAAAGGATAGTAATAGCTAAAAACTCAAAAGAAGCAAGGAAACAGCTCCTCTTAAAGAGGAAGAAGTTTACCGACCTGAAAGTTGATGCTCTTAAAACTCTTCTCCTCCTTTTAAGAGGAACTCCCTTTACTGATAAGGAGTACTTAACCGTCCTCAGAACAATCCAGAGATACTACAAGCTGGGAAGGGGTTTTAGGGAAGCTCTGAGAACAGCGTCCCTCAATCCCGATGAGAACGTGTCGCTGTTAGCGTCCCTCATGTATGAAATTTCCCTTTCAAAACAGCGTCTATCGGAAATTTTGAAAGAAGCAGGCTATCCCGAATACATCTACTCCGTTGTTGAAGCAGCAGAGAAACAGGACCTAAGCATAGGGGACGTCCTCCCTTACGTTATAGACTTTTACAGTTCTGAAGCAGCAGTTAGGAAAAAAATGAACGGTATAGCGTCTTCTCTAAAGAGAAACCTAGCTCTAATCGTTATAGGTTTCACCGTCATAGCTTACGCTCTTCCCCCTATTTATGAGCTCGGAAAAGAGATGCACCCCCACGCTCAATACGGAGCGGTAGTTGAGAGCGTCGTCAAGCTGGGATACCTCTTTAGGGAGAACCTGCTCTATCCGGTTATCTTTGCTCTATCTCTCATAGGAACTCTCTTTTATCTGATTAAGGGAGATAGGTTCTACTCTCTAATAAACAGGATACCGGGACTGAAAGTAGTGGAAACTATGGATAAGAAGCTCATAGCATCCTACGTTCTCCTTTCCATCTCCACAATAGAAGCTCCCGCTATAACGATTTTGAGGGAACTCATAAAAATCCCCAAGCTGGAAAAGTTCAGGAAAAAGCTGAAGAACGCTTACTACAAGCTCAGAACCAAGGTTCACGTTGACTTAGGGGAGGTCTTTGAAGTTGCAGACATAGACAAGCTCTTTGTTGTTAAACTGAAAGGGAACAAGGAAACTCAAGAAGAGGAGCTGAGAATACTCATATCCGACTTTGATGAGCTCCTTGAAGAGCAGATGAAACGAGCAGAAGATTTCATCAACGCTTCCGTAAAAGCAGTAATGATAGGACTTGTCCTCTTCATCGGATACGTATTTGTAACAGTTTACTACAGATAGGGAGAGGGAATTGAACGCATTTTTCCTTGCAGGAGTAGTGTTTTTAACCGTTTTGCTAACGATTTTTCAGACTCACGTTCTCTTCAGCACTAACGAGACGGTAGAGCACTCCATTTTAAAACAGGAGAAGAGGATTTCAGAGTGCAGGAAGAAGGTATTTAACTTCATAACCTCCCATTCTCTTCCCTATACTTTTGACGTTCCGGTTGAACAGGTCTGCGGGAAATATTTTTACGCTGAGAAGAAAGACTGCGATGACTACTTCTGCACCTATACGGTCTCTTTCGGAAAGTTCAAAGAGACTGCAAGACCTGCTTTCAGGATAACTAAAAAACAGCTCTCTTCCTACGTAGAGGGAGAGAATGTTAAAAAGCTCCTTGCGTTAGCTGAAGCTCTTAGAGACTACCAGAACTCCTTTCCGGACTCTTCTATAAACAACCATTGGGTCTCAGGTATAGGGGACACTTCAGGATACGAGTCCGTTGAGAACTACTCCTCTTTCTTTGAGGAGCTGAAAGCAGACTGGAAAGACCTCTACTACGACAAACTGGGATACTCCAGCTTCTACATCTGCACCACAAGCGGTTCAGACTGCACCATAGACGGTATAGAGTGCAAGCTCAAGTACACCTCTCCTTACACGGGAGAAGTGAAGGAGATAACAATTAGACCGTAGAAGGGGGTTAAAGATGACCTTTGAGGAAGTCCTGAGGAAAGGGATAGAACTGGGAGCATCGGACTTTCACCTCTCTTCCTACGACTTTCCCGCTTACAGAGTGAAAAAGAAGTTAGTGGTATGCAGAGAACTTGGAATCTTAGAGGAAAACGTCATCTTACGCTTTCTCAGGGAGAAGGGACTGATAGAGGAAGATTTCAGCGACGTTGATACCTCTTTTGAGTTTGACGGATACAGGTTCAGAGCGTCTATCTTCAAGACCAGAAAGGGAACGAGCGTAGTTCTGAGAAAGCTCCCAAAGTCCATCCCAGACCTTGAAAACCTTAACCTACCTGCAAAGTTCATTGAGCACCTCTTTACCGACGAGGGAAAGCTGAAAGTCCACTCAGGACTCATTCTCATAACCGGAGAAACAAACTCCGGTAAGTCCACCACGTTAGCGTCCCTCTTGAAAAAGACTTTAGAGAACAACCCGAAGGTGGTCATTACACTTGAAGACCCGGTTGAGTACGACCTCTACCCGGCTGCAAGGGGGAAAGCAAAGGTCTATCAGAGGGAAGTAGGGAAGGACACAGAGAGCTTTGCAAGGGGACTGAAGTCAGCTCTCAGGGAAGACCCGGACATAGTTCTGGTAGGAGAAATAAGGGACGCTGAAACTATGAGAACAGCTCTGAATGCATCTATGACGGGACACGTGGTCCTTGCTACTCTGCACACTAACGACACAGTTTCAACGATAGATAGAATCAGAAACATGTTTCCTGATGAAGAGCAGAACTCCATACTGGACGCTCTCTCCCGCTCCCTCTACCTGATACAGTCCCAGAGGCTCTACGCTAACGAAAAGGGAGAGATAGTCCCGATAGTAGAGCTCCTCAAAAACACAAGGACGGTAGCAACTCTAATCAGGGAGAAAAAGATATTCAGGATAACTCCTCTCCTTGACGAGGAACCTGAACACATCTCTTGGGATAGATGCTTGGTTTCTCTCTTTAATCAAGGAAAGCTGTCCTACAACGAAGCAGTTTCCCTTGCTAAAGACCCTCAGTTTGTAAGGGAGAGGACGGAGGATATTTTCTAATCCTCTCCCAGCTCCTTTTCCATCTTCTCCAGCTTTTCCCTAAGTAGGACTTCTGTGAACTACTCCGCCCTTACGGACGGAGCTTCTGGTAGGGGATTGTTTCCCCATCCAGAAGACCCACAAGGGGATTCCTGCTTCAGCGAGGGATAGCTAACACTCCCCTTTGGGAGTGTCCCGCCATTGTCCTCTCCACAGGCGTGAGTTCGGGTCGCTCCGACCCTACCACCCGTAAGGTGGGTGAGACCTATCGCTAATCTTTGAGCTTTTCCTTTCAGAAACCACTCAATACGGAGGCTGGCATTACACCTTACTATTTCGCTCTCCGCCACAGATATTGTAGCAAATCAACGCCTTACGGCGTCGCTCTGTATCCCCTCCTTACGGAAGGGGACTTAGAGCGTATTTTTAGTTAAATACCACCCGTGCTCGGAACGCTTACTCCCCCTGTAGCGGGGGACCACACGGAGCTTGAACCGGAAGATGCAGAAGAAGAGTAACCAGATGAAGATGAATGAGACGGAGGTTCTGTAATAGGTTCTCGCGGTTGCAGCGGTTCGAACATTTCCTGCAAAGCCTGCTTTAAGTCTTCCTTGTAGCTTTGAGATTCCTCTACCACTTTTAGGGGAGGAGGAGGAGCTTGAAGCTGATAAGAGGGTAACTTCTGTTCTTTCGCAACTTTCTGTACCGACTCGCAGGTTGACGGAATGGGTAGTCTCGTGCTGTCATCGTAATACACACCTATCAGTCCGTTAGAAGACTGCTTCAGGATTTGTCCTACCTTTTCAGCCTCTCTTTGGTAGGACTTTGGAATGACGAACAGAGCTTCAGGACGCTTGGTTTCAACGTTGCAGGTTAAAACGTAATTTTCTTCTGCTGCGGTTCTGGAAGTTAATACCAGAGGTTTCTTAACTACCTTCTTCAGTGATTCCACATACTTTTCATCCACTCCAGATAGAAGAGTATTATCAATCGTTTCGCTCCACATAGCTTTTTGGATTACCGATATAATCTTTTTCCTTTCTCCGTCGGGAATTACCTTGTTCTTCCCTACTTGTTTTTTCCAGTCATAGTAGTAGTATCTCAATGTCTCATTAGTTGCTTCGTGTTCTGTAGCAGGTTTGTAAACGGTAAACCTCTTGCAGTTCTCTTTAGCGTAATAAAGACAAGCTATTCTCTCAGGGACTACTACTGCGTTCCTGAAAGGTTCGTTCCAGTAGATTTTGGTAGGGTCATCCATACCGTATTGGGTGTAGTGAACATCGTTTTCTGCTTTATACTGCAAAACTTTCGGAGTTCCTGCATAAACGATGCGGTAAGTGTGAAATCCATCTCTATCAATAGAGTATGCGTAACCTGCATCAAAGTTGAAGAACCTAAAAGCTCTTTTATCGGTTTGAAGAATAGTTTTTGCTATCGCTTTAGACAGAAACAGAGCTTTCTTCGTGTACTTTCCTTTATCTGCAAGCTCCGCAACGAGGTCTTTATAAATTGTCAGCAAATCCGTTCCTTCAGGATAGTCAACCGAATCGATAACTTTTCCGCTTCCGTCTTTTAAGGTCCACTTCCATTCTTCCGTGGTCTTTACTCTTGAAAGGTAGAAAGGAGAAACTTCCCCGCTTCCGTAAACAGTCTTTCCTCTAAGAGCTAACAGCTTTCCATTCTTGATGATGAAGATAGGTGGAAGTTCAACGTTTCTAACTTTCCTCGGCAGTTTTTTCCAATCTTCCCTGAAATATCTGAGAGGAGACTTGGGAGCAATCCCTCTGCTTCTTGCACTCTTGTAGTAAGCAAAGTAATCTTTCCAAAAGTCAACTCCCGTTCTCGTTATTACGGGAGAAGTGTCAGACTTGAGCTTTAAGTCAATCTGTTTATCCCTTATTTCCGACGAAGTTATCGTGGGATAAGAGTAGTCTCCGTAAATCACTCTCCTGAGAACGATTAACGAACCGGAAGGGAGTATAATTCCCTTGTAAACGTAAACAGCTTTCTTAGGGTCTTTAGGATTGCGAGAGTGAATGTCCACGCTTTCAACTATTTCTATTTCGTTAAAAACTTCTCCCGTGTCTCTCAGCATTTTAAGGTACTCGTTGTCTTTAGTAACGTCTGCAAATACGTTTATAACCTGAGTGTCAAGGTCGTTCTCAAGGTCTATTAGAGTTCCATACTGGGGTTTAACGTAAATTTTCTTAGCAAGGTCGTGTATGTAAGCTATGACAACCGGAAGAGCTGTTTCTTTGCTCTCACCCTGCTTTATGGGAATATGCTCTATAACGGGTTTGCAGTCCGTGTCCTTTAAAGGATTGCAGAGAACTCCTGCAAAAGAGTTCTTTGTGGAGAGAAGAATTAAACTAAGTATAGAAAACAACCTTTTCACTTTTTCTCCCCTTAATTAGTAGTGATAGAAGTAAGATAGTCAGCAAGCGTGCTTTTGAGTTCTTCTATTTTTTGAACTACTGTATTATCAACTTTTAGTGTTCCTGTTAAGTTCTTCCTTGAATCAAAAACAGAAACAGTAATCTTTCCATCTTTGTTAGAAAAAAGAACATACATATTGCTACAATATTCAGGTGCAGAGTTTGTAGTGCAGGTTTTATAAACTTCAGAATAAAAATTAGTAATTTTTGTTCTTTCAGAAGAGTCCATCGCCACAAAAGAAGTTTCAGGCTTAAAGTCAACGGGAACACCATTAGCATACAGAACTATTCCGTAATCAAAAGTTCCATACTTAATGTTGAAGACGTAGGAATACTTTGCTGTATAAGTAATGGAACTATTGGAAGGAGCACAAAAACATCTATCATAATTACAAGTGCATTTTTCCCCCCATAACTTCTCTGCCCACTCTTTGTAAACGAGTCTAAGCTTTCCGTTATTAAATTGCTCCAGTCTGACGTCGTAATCAGAGTTTTCAGGAGTGAATGTAATAGAAAGAGGTTCTTTCCCCTCTTCAACATAAGTTAGTGCAGTATCGCACCACGCCTCATAACAGTGATGGTGTGAACCACCAAAAGAATCTATACAGTTAATCCAACCAAGTTTAGCAGGAAGTTCGTGTTCGTAAGATAGTTTAAATGTCTCGTCAAATGTTACAGTAACGCTTTTAGGAGAGGAAATTCCAAAATGGAAGATTGGATTACCATTGGAATCGTAATATCCACTATAGCTCTTTACAAGATATTTAGTTGCGTCTATCGGTTTTCCTTTGCAATCTTTATCATCCTCCAAACTACAATAGTATAAATTTCCGTAAAGGTCAGTATATTCAAAGTAAATATCTTTTCTTGGATCAAAAATCTCAGGATTCTCAGGGAATCTGTAAGAACCCTTATAAAAAACATTAAAAAATTTCATTGAAATCGGTCTGCACCAAATATCTCCGCCTGCTGGATTGTAACGATAATCTAGCGTAATTTTTAGGTTGTACCACCTATCAGGTAAAGCACCGTATCCTGCATACACCTGCAAATAAGTCCAATTATCTTGCCACCCGTATCCCCTCCTTAATTTTATAGATAAACCCCAATAATTTGGATTCCCAAGTAGATTGTAAAAATTCTGATTGCTATGAGAATAGGAAGGGTATCCCTCTATCCAACAAAATCCCGAATTGCAATCTCCACCCGCAAAAACAATGTTTCCCGATTTATCCTTACATGCAAGCTCTCTTAAAGAACCAATAGCTTCCCTATGAATTCGTATCCTTATTCTTCCTGTATAGTAAAGAGTAGGGTCTTTATAGGAAAACTGTTTCATCAATTCTGGTGTAATTGGAACTTCTTTTCCGTCTTTAAGGTTTAGAGGAGAAATATCGTCTATTTGTTCCAAATTCCCCGTACTTTTAACCTTTAGTAGATGCTCTCCACACAAAACCGCCCCTTCGTTTGTGTTTTCGTATTGATGAACGCAATACTGACTACCCGTTGAAGTGCTACCAGAATCTGTAAGAGTAGCAGCATTTGCAGTCAGAGATATAGTTAACAAAGATGATAATAAAAGCACTTTCTTCATCTTTTTCCTCATTAATAAGGTTTAATCATTGAGAAAAGAGTGTCTCTTAAACTGTTGAGTCTTTGATACATTCCTGCATCAACTTTCAAGGTTCCAACCAGTTCTTTATCCTGATTAAATACTGCTACAGTAGTTTTTCCGTCCTGGTTAGCAAAAATCATGTAGAACTTGGAACAGGTAGGACACAGGTTTTTAGCAGCATCAAAAACCTTTTTTAATTCGTCAACATCGCTTGCTGTAAAAGTCCCAATTGAAAAGTCCTTTGTAGCGTATTCGGCACCGTTGACTTTAAGAGCTTTTCTCAAAGCTATTCCAGTATTAAAATTTAAAACTGGATATACTTCTTCTGTAAAAGTAGGTAAAGAACGAACTAAATTAACATGAGCATAATATTTACTAATTGAAGGTGTCCCCATATATCCCGCAGTAAATTGACCGCAGAATGAATTTACGACAAAACTCTTAATTATCCAATAACCGGAATAAGGATTACCTTCTGGGTTGAAGAATGATTGACTCAAAAAACCAAAGGATATTCGCTGATTCTTAAGAACAAGGGAGCTGTTTTGAGTATTTATAGAAATATGTAGCTTCTTCCCATTGGAAACATCATAAATCTGCTTATCTAGCGTAATTGTATGCGGAAAAATACTTCCAAACCTTACATCTCCAATTACTGAACGTGGAAAAGTTTCTACAAGAGAAAAACTGTTCTTGACTAAATTATACTTTTTACACGAAGTTATTGCTCCAGTTAGAGGATTGATAAAATATACGGAAGGAGAAACTTTTTTAAATCCTGAAAGTTTCTTCACGTAAATAGAGCAAGTTTTTGTTTCAGTTGTTTTTTTAGTTTCGTTATCTATCCTAACGTCAACTTCACCTGCTTTCGCTAAGTAAGGAAGCTCCAGAGGTCCAACAAAGAAGAAAGGAGTAGTAAGACCACGAGGGTCTTGCCATACATACACGGACCACGTAAGTTGAGGAAACTCGTCGTAAAGAGGTTCTGAAGAAACTTCATTGTAAGAACTATCGTAAATAACAAACCGGCTTCCGTCATTCGATATATAAGCAACAGAGGGGGAAAATCCAATAGGAATAAACAGGAACTTATTATCTTCTAAAGAACATTTTAATACAGCTTGTCCTGCTAAAAAATTACCCGACTTAAAACTGCTTAGAAGGGGTTTAGATATATTTAAACTTCCCCGATTATCAAAATAAGAAAAGTAATCATATCCCCAGTCCATTACGAGCTTTTCGAGAGAAGGAGTTATAACGCTTACAGGGTAAATCTGAGAAGCCAGCACATCATCCACTTGTTCTATAGAACCAGAAGCATCAGCGACTATTAGATGTTCACCACAAATATAGGTTTTATCTTCCTTTCTAATGCAGAACTTTCCTCCCAATACGGTAGTTTTTGAGCTTCCAGTTAGACTTGTAGAAGAAGTTCCCGTTGTATCAGTTGTAGTCTCGGCATTAGAATTAAGAGAAAGAACTACTGCTACTAAAACTGTGAAAAGACTTATAAGTTTTCTCATTTTAAACCTCTCTTAAAACCGTTGTCTAACAACTACTTCTATCTTGTTTCCCCACGGGGTTTCTGAAACAAGTCTTGCCGTGTAAGGAGCTCCTTTCCCCGTTTCAGGACTTCTAACGTGGGAGCTTGCTGTGTCTATCAATATCTCATTCCCCCAAGCATCTACAAGGTCGCTCTCTGTTAGTCCTAATCTATCAAGGAGTTCATCCTTATCGGGACTTCCATCTCCGTCTTCGTCATAAGCTATCTGAGATATAGGGACTAAGCAGTCGTCTTTGGTCGGGTCCTCTCCGGCTACAATACAGGAGTTGTCTATGAGAGTAGCGTTTGTAATCTCAGTTCCGTCGGTTTTCCTCCTCAAAAAGTAGTCAATAGTGGTGTCCCTAGTCGGGTCGTTGAGGTAGAGAGTGTAGAAGTAGTTTTCAAGGGAGTCTTTGATAATCCTCATCTTTTTCAGAGTCTCTTCGTAGAGGGATTTTTCTACCTCGTATCCGGATACCAGCTTGACTATATCGTCTTTGGTATCGTTCCCGTCAAAGTCAACTTTCCTGTTATTTCCTGCTGAAACTACGTAAAAGTCCCTGTATTTAATTCCGTCCGGAGCTGTTTTCTGTTCGGTAGTATAGAACAAAAAGCAGTCTCCGAAGCCGTCGGGGTAGGTGTAAGAGGTCTTCTGCGTGAGTTTGGGGAAAGTCCCGCTCCCTAAACAAAAGCTCTCTCCTGCTGGTAGGGAAACCGCAGTTATTAGGTCCCTCGTTATCGGAGTGTAGTGGTCTTTTAGAGAGTCTGTGCTCTTGGGTAGGTAGAGGTTCTTTCCGTTTACGGTTATCGTGCTTCCGTCCGGTGCAGAATCTATCGTGTAAGCGTTCTCCTCATACCAGTCCCTAACAGCAGAAGAAAGCTCCTGTTCGTGAGAAAGTGTAGTAAGCTCCTTCCCCCGCTCCAGCTGACGGAGCAGGGAAGGAGACGCATAGGATATGAGAACAGCTATCAGAGATATAGCAGCTACTATCTCTAGAGCGTTCACGGAAAACTCCTTAGAAACTTACGTAAACTGTGTATTTACCGGTACTGGAGTCTTTTGCTACCCAAGCTCCCGTTGTCTTATCAGAGGGGTCGGAAGAGTACTTCGTTCCGATAGGATTACCTACAATAACAGAATAAACGTCGTAAGCGGTTTGCTGGTCAAGTCCCGTTACTGCAACTGCTCCGTTTGGACCCTCTTTATTGGTTATCTCCATCGTATCTCCGTAAACCGGCTTGTAGCAGCCTGCTTTGTCTGTTTCTGAAGCAGTCGGGTCAAGAGTACAGTCAATCCACCCGGGGACTCTCATGTCAACGTAAGGTCCTGCATACCTGTTCGGGTCTCCACAGACATTCGCATACGAAGTCCAATCTTTATCCATAAAGCACCTCGGGGCGTAAGCGTAAGAACCTGTGTCTGAGTTAAATTGACTTTCTGCGTCCTTGAGTGCAATCATGTTGTTTGCGAGCTTGGTTACTTTCGACTCGTAAATCTTTGCTTTGATTCTTGGGGCTGCAAAGCCGATTAGGATAGCGATGACCACCACAGCGGCCATGACTTCCATCAGGGAAAAACCTTTCCTCTGCATCGCTGAACCTCCTCGTAAATAGATTATTCCAGATACTATTATAGTAGTTTAACATCTTAACTACAACAAAAAGTTATTTCTCTTCTGGGATTTCGTCTAAGAGAGTGTAGGGTTTGACAGTAAAGCGGTTCTCTTTGTCTTTCTTCCACATCCAGAAAGCAGGAACAGTGATTACCAACAGGAGCTGTACCGGATACTCCAGCAAGCTCCAGTAGCTGAACAGGAACGGTAAGTGGTGGTGGATCCATAGAACCCACTCTTTTTTGAGTGCAAGAAATCCGTTGAGAACAGCAGTTATTAAGAGATTGGAAATACCTGAAACTACTATGAGAAGCAGTATAGCGGGAACATATCCCCAGAAAATTACATCTTTAAGAAGCAGTTTTGTTATTCCTTTGTCCCAGACGTGATATTTCTCTATTAACCAAACCGGAAAAAAAATTAAAAGCACAGTCTTAGCAATTGCTGCAAAAACCGCATATATCTCTCCTGCAGTTGGGGATAACAGTCCAAACAAAACAGAAAAAGTAAAGAAGATTACCGATAAACCAAAGTGCAAAGATACAGCTAAGGAAGCTCCTGCTCCCATAAAGAAGATGCGTTTGCGGAGCAGGATTCTTTCTTCTTCATACGGTTTATCGTTGTCAAGCTCAGCATTCCTAATCCACTGCAGGTCGGATAGAAGCTTGATTACCCCCCGTCCTCTCTTCTCCTCGTACTCCTGACGCTTGTAGTCGTCTATAACCCTCGGTCTGGAACTCCCCATGGGTTCCCCTCAAAATTTTACATAACTACTTGCTATAATAATAGCAGATAAACTAACTTAGGGAGGTGATTATGGAGGTGGAAGTTGAACGGTATGTGAAACTGTCTGAGCGCGTCTTAATCACGAAGCACGCTCAGCAGCGGCTGAAGACAAGGTTTGGGGAGTCTCTTGAGGACTTCCTGAGAAAAGTAGGGGGAATCAGAGTTCTGGAGAGTCTCTACCAACTTACTCCACTATCAGAACAGTTCTGCGTCAAAGTAGGAGAACACCAACTCGTTCTGGAAAAGATGGACAGTAAGGGACGCAGATGTCCCCGCTATCCAGAAGGAGAGGTGTATCTCGTAGTCGTTACCGTCCTCTCTTCCTCTATGAAGTGGAGAGGGAATAGAAGCAGGAAGTTTCACTAACCGACTGTCCGTCCCCCAGGAACGGGGGACGGGTGTAGAAAAACCAGTCAACTAAACCAACTGGAGGAGATAGGAAATGAAGAAAAAGCTTTTAAAAGAGCTTGAGAAGTTTGTAGATAGGGAGATACAAAGACACGAGGAGTATTACGAAGGTGAAATCCGTTACATGTGTCATTTAAAAGAGAGAGGAGTAATAAACAACTATACCTGGAAGGATATTGAGAGTGGAGAGAAATTTCCAAATGTTCCTGTCCTTTACTTTTTAGTTCAGAGTGCAGACAGAGAGAGAAAGCACGTCGTCTCCCTCTCTCAGAACCCCCGCACCGGGAAGTTTGTTATCTGGTGCGGAGATAAGGAACTGAAAGAGCGTTTCGGAATAAGTGATTACTGTAACTTTTGGAAGAACAACAGGAAGTGCAAGCATACTGCATGGGTCCTGTATTTCCTACGGGAAGCTTTACAGACGGGAAATCATTGGAGAGAAGATGTAGAAAAATTTATAGACACCCTTACCCAACAAAAGCAACCTACTGCCTCTGCAACCAGCAGCAGAGTAGAGGAAGTAGAAAAGATACTTGCTACCGGTCTCCCTGCTCTCATAGTGGGACCAACGGGTAGCAGTAAGACGTACTCTGTCTTAAAGACTCTCCTGCAGAAACAGAAAGCAGGAGAGCTGGAGTTTTCTGTCATTAACTTCACATCGGGGATGGAAGACACTGATTTATTAGCGAAATTTGTTCCCACCCCCGATGGGAAGTGGGAGGTAAGAGATGGGGAACTGTGGAGAGCTTTTAAAGAAGCTCAGAATCTCCCTGATGGAAAGCGTTATGTAATCGTCTTAGAGGAGCTTACCAGAGCTACCTCCAAAGCTCTCAATATTCTTGTTAAAGCTCTCGATGGTGTAGGACGCAACTATAGGTTGCAGAACTTCGTTACCGGAGAGGAGCTTGTAGTTCCCAAGAGCAAGCTCCAGTTTATCGGACTTGCTAACTTAGGAGCTTCTTATAGTGGGACAGAAGAACTTGACCCAGCTCTTATGAGGAGATTTTTGATTTGTAGGTTCTGGGATTATGACACAGTAACAGAGAGGGAACTCCTTGTTAAGCTAGGACTGGATGAAGCTGAAGCAGACAAGCTCCAGCGTTTCGTTCAGTCTCAGAGAGACAGCTATCGCAGGGGACAGTTCCCGTATCCGATAGACACGGGAACGCTCAGGAGCTGGGTTGAACTAAAAGTAAGTAGCAACATAAGCTGGTGGGAGTCCTTTGAATTTACCTGTCTTTATCGCATCGTAGACAGGGACGCTCAAGGATTCCCCGATGAGGTGCAGGTTCAAGCTTTAAAAGAGTTAATGGAAGACTTATCGCTGGAGTAGGAGCTCCTGCTCCGCTCCAGTTTTTAGAAACTGAAACCAACTGATGGGAGGTGAATAATGACAGTAGGGGAGTTTATTGAACTTCTTGCAGAGGTTGTAGAAGAGGTTGCTGAAGCTACCGGTCAGCAACCTGAGTATGTAGAACTAACTGTGGAAGGTGAAAGATGAGCTGGGTAGATGACTATTTGGACGATTACCAGCATCTAATTAACATCGGAAGAAAAGATGAAGTTCCTGAAGACTGGAGAGAAGTACTTCTAGATGATGAACCACCAGAATTACCACCACCGCATAGCGAGGGAGCTTAGTCTTTCTTCTTGAAAACTAACTTTGGGGAGGTGAAAGATGCTTACTGGACTTGATAAGAGAAATCTACAGCGTAAACTCCAGTTATTCTCTACTTTCATAGCCGGAGTAGGTGAGCAGTATCAGATATTTGTTAGCTTCAAGTCTAGCGAAAGTTACTACTCAAAAGATAAACGAATTTTCATCGGACTTGAAACTGCTGTAGATGTAGCGGAAGATGAAAGTGAGCTGCTTGCAGTAGGGAAAGCATTAGTAGCTCACGAAATATCGCACTATAGAAATACCGACTGGGTAGAGGACAAAGACATTCCGTTTGCTCTTATTAACATCTTTGAGGACGCTCGTATAGAACATCTGATAGTAGAGCAAACGGGAATCGAGAAACTGAGAGAGTATTTTGATAAGCTCCACTCCCTTAACTTTGACGCTTACTATCAAACGGACGAAAGCTACTACAACTTTGCAAACCACATTATCCTGCTCCGCTGGGGTATGTGGAGCAGGTATGTGGAAGAAGAGTATAAGAAAAGACTAAATACAATTTACTCCGACCTGGAGGAGTATCTACAAGCAAAGTACCCTAATAGGTTTCTTATCTACTACTTTACAGACTGCAGGGAGTACCTGCAAAAGTCTCTAAACTGCTATTCTACTGAAGAGCTGGTAGAGGAAGTAGTAAAACCCTTCTATGAAAAGTGGGAAAAGCTGTTTGAATTTTCTTCCTCTCCCTGCTACACGGGAACCGGGGAGCTTGATTCTGAAGCTACCAGTTCCAAAAGAGCAGGTAGAGAAGAAGTCGATGAAGAGGAGATGAATAAGAAGCTGGAACAAGCTGAAGCTGAATCCAGCAGTAGCTCCAGTGAAGACTCCAACGAAGACGGAAAGGAGTCAAACGACATCCGTCTTCTCTTCCACCCAGAGTATGAGAAAGAAGCAACTGAGTTTTTCCGTTCTCTTAGATGGGACTGGGATGAGAAACTTCTTTCCAGCTTGCGGGACAGACTCCGCAGGTGGAGAGTAAGAAGCAGAAGCGTAGTAAGAGACTACTCTCTGTCCGGTAAAAGAGTATCTCCCAGACGCATAGCACAGAAAAAACTGGAGGTACTCAAAGTGGACAGGGAAGTAGTGAAAGAGCCTCCCAAACTCCGTTTGCTGTTCGTCATAGACGGATCAGGGAGCATGGACCCAGGAAATATGAAGTCTCCGTTTTACTACGCTTCCCACCTTGCGTTAGCTATGAAAGATGAGGTGGGAGCAGACGTATGTATCTGCAACGATTGGCTCAGCAAACCAATACTTATCAGAGACTTTAGCAGTCTCAGAAGATACTACTATAGTTGGGGAGAGGGACTGAGAATCGTAGAACCTCTCCTCAGCAAGTATGATTACGTAGTGTTCTTTACTGATGCTCAGGTTAGCAGAAGTGACTGGGGATTTTTGAACAAGCATAAACATAAGTTTGTGTTCGTCTATACTGCTGATAGAAATGATTGTGTAGATGTGGTTAAAAAAACCTGTCAGCAGTTGACGCACAGACACATAGTCCTGGACTCAATTGAGCTTGCAGCACAGGAGCTGGGACTGCTCCTCCGGAGACTCAGGTAGTGTCCAGAGGGGAGCGGTCTTGCTCCTCTTTAACTCTAACTGGAGGGAAGCAGATGGACTGGGAGAAGAAAAAGTTGTTGATTGAGATTGAAAAAGAGAAACTTTTAAAATGGATAGGATTCTTACAAACTCTGCTGTTAATCTGTCTTTCTGCTACTGTAAGTATCTTTTACCACAAGCAAAAGTTTGACTTTTGGGTGGTTTCAGGAGCAGTTGTATCGTTGTGCATCCTACTTGACATGTTGTGGAACTATCAAAAAGTTGATAGATTGAAATTAGAACTAACTGAGGGAGAAGGAAAATGATTGCTGGAATACTATTTTTCGTGCTGTTTATTATCTTAATGCTCGTAGGTTTTGAAGTAGTTGACTGGTTAGGGAGAAGAGAAGCAAAAGTTTAATAAGAAACGGAACAGTAAAGGTGTGAACTCTTACCAGCTTCCCTGTCTCTGGGGGAGCTTCCCTCACCTACACCACCCTATCCAGCTCTTCTTTCGCTGATTTAATCCTTTTGATTTTACAGCTTTTTGCTATTGAAAATTTCAAAAAAACAGCTTATTTTTCTCTTAAAGCTATTATTGCAACAGGAAGTTATATTATAGTGTTTGAAGCTCAGCAAACGCTTAACAGAAAAGCTCCAAGGTTCCCGGTTCTGGTAGTAGACGAGAGAGCAAAACCCGTAGACCTGCTTCTCCTCAGCAGTGAAGAGGAGAGTAGGAAGCTTGCAAAGCTGCTTTCTCTTAGTAATTTCTACGTTCTTTTCCACCCGAATCCGGTTAAGCTTCCAAAGAGCTTCTACAAGGAGTTCTTCAAGAGGAAAACTGGTAGAGAGAGACTCTCAGTTTCAAAGAAGTTTGGAGTCCTGAAAGAAGAGAGAATCAAGAGAATAGAGACGCTGATACTCGACGTTGACTCACCGTTTACAGAAGTTTATCCCGTGTGGAAAGAACTCCAGGAACTGCTCCCTCTATCTGGGGACATTTACAGAACGAAATCCGGTAGGTTCAGAGCAGTTATTAAACTCTCTATCCCTCTGTTTCCTGAGAGGAAAACAAGGAACGGGAAAACAAACTACGAAAACGTCAAAGAAACGCTTGAGAAAATAGGAGAGTTCTTTCAAAGACACAAGCTTAACTTTGACAGAACCTGCGTTGACAGACTTAACCACCCCATCTGGTTAGAAAGAGGAGAAGAGCTTGTTTTGGAGGGAGAAGAGGTCAACTTCTACCGTCTCTACGGAGAGGTAAAGAGAAAGCTTTCAAAACATCAAAATATCCGCTCTCTGTCGTTAAGAAGTGGGGAGTCAAGAAGGAAAAACTTCTTCCCCGTCAAAAAGAGCAAAATCAAGGGAATCCACTGCTCTCAGGTAAAGGATTCAGACAGAATACATCACTCATTCCTAGCTTGGAGAATTTTTGTGAAGAGTTTAAGTAGAAAGTATACAGGAAGGAGATTCTTCAAAGTCATGGTCCCCGCAGCAGCTGCAGCAAACACTCTGAGAATAGACTGGGAAATCGTAGAGGAAACTCTTAACAATCTCCTCTCAGATAGGAACCCAAAAAAGACCCAGAAAGACCTTGAAACCGTTAGAAAGTCGGGAATCAGAGCGAAATACCTACCGTTTCCGGACAAAGCGAAGAAAACCGCAGAGGTAATCAAATACATAGCTGAAAGAGGAGAAGTTCCTCAACAGGAACTATGCAAGAAAGTCTGCTTCAACCAAATGTGGTTAACGAAAGAGATAGTTAATCCCCTACTTGAAGCAGGTATTCTGAGAGAGAAAAGAGAGAAACTCACGAAGGGAAGAGGAAGAAAAGCTCTCATTTTTTCCCTCAACATCCCTGCAGAAGTAATCTTATCAAAATCAAAAAAGGAGTACAGAAAAGCTATCAAACCATTTCCTGAGAAGTACCAGAGACTCCTTAAAGAAGTTAAAGATTGTACGGTGAGGAGAGAAGAGAGAAGAGGAGAAAAAAATCTTCTAATTAACTCTCTCTCTACCCCCCCTGTAGGGGGGTATCTCCTGAAAGAGTCTCTAAGGAGACGACAGTCTATAGAAAGACAGAAAGGAGTAGTGAGGAAAAGAGTCTGCAGGAGACTGGATATGGGGAAACAAAAGGAGACGTTCCCGATAGTTTCCGGGAAGAATTGTCCGATCACAATGTAGTTTTTTGCTATAATTACAGCAAAAAGTTCTTGGAGTTCAGAATGCTCGTCTCCACCTACGAAAAGATACTTGACAAGCAACCAAAACTGAAATTTAAGAAGGAGTTTGTATACAAGTTTACCCCTTACTACTACGACGACTGCGACGTTGACAGAGCTTTTGAAGAGGTAAACAACTTTTTGAAAACTCTTCCCGTTCAGGATTATCAGCTGATTATTACTTCTACTCCCACTGAAGCTGCATTTCCTAAGCTCAGCAACAAACGTAAAGAGGAAATAGCAAAACTTGCTGTTAGGGAACTTCAGAAGAAGATAACCCTTAGGAAGCTTTCCTTTTACCTCTGCTTTGACGACAAAGCAGACAGTGTAGTGACTTCTCTAAGGAGTACTTTTAAAGAAATTGAAGAAGCTAAGGGAGAGCTTTTTAGGGACCTTGCATACCTCTTTGGTGGAGTTCCGGAAGAACCGCTCTTTTACCCCCTGAAGAAGAACAAAACCGGTTTCAAGATAGTCGGAAAAGATAGAAACAAGATAGCAGACGTTCTCTTTGAGCATAAAGCTCCGATGGAGAGCATTCAATTTGGGATAGCTCACGTCCTTATAAACCTACCGACGGACTTTCTCTACGTACTCAACTTTTACAGACCTCTCCCTGCAGAGTACGAAACGGAGATAACAAGAATAAGAGACCGCTACAAAGATCTGCAAGCTGAGTACGCAGAGGAAATAGCTCAGCAGATGCAGTCCGTACTCAACGACATACTCCTTGAAAGAGAACTTCTATACTACTACTCATCCTGTCTGGTAATTTTCGGAGATGAGTCCGTTTACAAAAAGTGTGAAGAGCTGAAAAAAACGATAGCAAACGTTAGCAGACTTTCCTTTGAGCAGGAGGAAACCGGACTTACAGTCTTTACAGCAAACTTTAGCTTCAAAAAGAGCGACCTCAGAGTTAGGAAGCTCATAAGGAAAATGACTCTTACGAACTTCTCTTACTACTTCCCAGTTTTAAAACACTTCACCGGCAGGAAAGACAAAATCGGAGCTCTCTACGTTAACCCCAGCTTTGAACCTGTTTACGTCTCCCCTCACCATCCTACTGTCCACAAGTTGACTCTTGGTGGAACGGGAAGTGGAAAGTCTGTGGACATTACCTGGGGAGCTCTGTTTGAGGATGCAACAGTCTTCATTGAGTACATCGAGAAAGATACCGGTTCCTATAAAACCTTCATCCAGCTTGTAGAGGGAGAGAAAGGATACGTTCCTATTTCCCTTGACAGACCTTTTAGCGTCAACCCGTTTGGTAAAACACTTGATAAGGTTTCCGCTTATGGTTTCCTCAAGAAGATAGGGATAGATTACCGAACCTTCTCAGAACCGGAGCTTGTCGAGCTTGAAGAAGTCCTTTCTCAGTTCCTCAAAGAGGGGGAGAGGATAGTGACGGTAAGCAGAAAGAAGCTGGAATCCTTCTTTGAAGAGTTTGGAGTTTCCGAATACCTCTCCCACAAGATACTTGAGAGAAACTGGACAGAAGCAGAAGTAGAAGTTGAGAAAGACAAAGAAAAGCAAGCATTTGTCGTTTCAGTCCTTAAAGCTATGTGTGCTGGAGAGGAAAATAGACTCCCGGTAGAGTACTCCTCTTTCCTGCAGCAATTAGTAGCTACCGTCTACGACAACCACGACGGTAAGAGGGAGATAGTAGTCTCCGACTTCTACAATCAAGCTCTGGAGATGGGGGAGCTTGGGGAGAAAGTAGCACAGCGACTTTTCCCATTTACTTCAAAAGGAGCTTACGGTAGCTTCTTTGATAGGGAAAGCGACTTTGACAGGAGTGCTGAGAACATCTACTTTGAACTCAGGACCCTCTCAAAGGAGCTCCTCAACCCGGTTCTTCTCTCAATTCTCAGGTTCGTCCTTGACCTCTACTCCCATCCGAAGATGAGGGGAAAGAGTCGCAGAGTAGTGATAGACGAAGGGTGGAGCGTCTTCAAGAACGAATATCTACAAGACTTCTTAGACGCAGCACTCAGGACTTTCAGAAAGAAGGGAATAGCTATTGACTTCGCATCCCAGTTTCCGTCCGACTTTACTCCGATGCTGATATCTCAAACTATGATCCGTTACTTCAAGTTCATAGACAATAAAAAAGCACTGATGGAAAACTTTGACCTTGAAGAAGATGCTTTAGAGGAGATTCTTACTCTCCAGAAACCAGAAGACCTAAACTACATTTACTCCCCAGTCTTTATCTATTCCCCCAGCAAGCGTATCGGTAAAGGACTTGCAAGACTCTTCTTACCAGACTTCTACTACTGGATAGCTACCACAAAGGACGAGGATAAGATAAAGAGAGACAGAGCGGTAGCAGAGCATAAGGACTTGTGGAAAGCTATCCTTGCTCTTGCACAATCCTCTCAAAATCGTTCCTGAAAATGGAGAAAGTTTCAACCGTTTTGACTACCTCTCTGACACCTCTGTTTAACACTCCAGTTTGCTGGAAGTAGCTGTAGAGCTTAACAGCAGTAGAGTAATCAGCAGGAAGACCGACCTCTTCAAGTTTTTTGCGAATAATCTCTACGTACTGCTCTCTGTTTAAGTCTTCAAAAGGAACTACATAGTTGACTCTACCTAACACTTCAGGAAGCATACAGTCTTTGAGCATCTCTTTAGCGATTAGAAGTTTATTGACGTCGCTAACCTCTCCTGCTACTGCTCTTGCTATCTCGTCAGCTTTCAGGTTGGAAGTGATGAAGATGAAGCTATCTTGGAGCTTTATCCTCTCTCCGGTAGTTGTAAAAGTTACCTCTCCTTCATCTAAAAGCGTCATGAAAGCTTGTATGAAGTCGGGGTGAGCTTTTTCAATCTCGTCTATGAGAATCACCATCTTTCCTCTGCTCTTTACAGCTTCCTGAATGAAGAGGGGAACTGTGTCCGAACCTACATATCCCCTCGGAGAGCCAAAGAGGGACTGAACCGACTCAGGAGTTCTGAGCTGGTTAGCGTCTATACGGAAGAACCTGTATCCGACTCCTTTGAGAGCTTCTGCTACCCTCTTAGCTGTTTCCGTCTTACCGACTCCGGTCTTACCTACAAGCAGAAAAGAAACCGGTTTGTGGTGCTTGTTTTTGAGAAGTCTTTCCTCTGCAAGCTTTGGAATGATTGAAAGAAGAAGCTTTTTTGCAGTTCTTTGTCCAACTATCCTGTCAAGCTCCCTCTTTAGAGGGTCAACGTATTCATTTTCAATGTAGAACTTGTGGGTTCTACTTTTTCTGTTCGGGTCCTTATCAGGGTCTATCTTTTTGACGCTGGGTGGTGGCGTAAAGCTGTCTTCTATTATCTGCTTTGCAAGGTCTGCATACTTAGGATTGAGCTTGGGTTCTCTCCTCTTAGGGACAGGAGAACTCCTAACTTGTCCGGTAGCTTTTTTATACTGCTTCTTTAAGCGTTTCTTTTCCTCTTTTGTCAGTTCCCTCTTTTTTCTGCTTTTCAGGTAGCGAACAGCTTCGGGAGTGAGTTTGTATAAAACCCAGAGACTTAAAAGTCCTGCTACTGAATACTGAACAGTTAAAATATCCATCGCTACCACCTCCCTAAGTTGGTTTGAGTTTACAAAATCTCTCAAAGTTGGTTTACATTGTTTAATGTATTTCTGAATTCTCCAAGCTGTCAACCTGCGATGTTTTCGATAGATATGTGCTATTTTCCTGATATGTTAAGATTCTCTACTACTTTGCTTACATACTTCCAAGCGATACCCTTTTGCTTTCCGTAGTAGCGCGAGAGAGCTCTTCCCCAGTCTTTCTCAACCTCGTAATAGAACTTCAGGATGAGAGCTCCCAGAAGGACGTTTATCTCAGGGTCCAAGAAGTCGTATGGAGAAACCTCTAAAGTCTCCACCCAGGAGCTGTTTATCTGCATCAGTCCTACGGAAAAGTTTGAGACCGTAGGAGAGGAGAGCAGGTAAGATAGAAACTTTTCAGCTTCTTTTCTCCTCTTAAAGAAACAACCGTTGTAGAGGTAGCTTCCAAACCTACTCCTTATCTTTCTCTCCCTGCTGCAGTAGGCTGCAAGGAGGGGGTCTTTTTTGATGCTCCAAACTGCAAATGAGTAGGGAGAAAGTCCTGATTCCGTCTTTGCTACTGCTACAAGGAGCTCCCTCGGAACTCCCGTTTCTCTTTCTGCATCAGTAAAGGGATCAGCAAGAGCAGGTAAAGCTGAGACAAAGAGGAGAAGCAGAAGGAGAATTCTCATATATACAACTCTCTGCTGTATTATTGATATAATTATAACAAGAGCAGAGAGGGTAGAAGTTGAGAGACTATAAGCTGAGTGTTAGCGAGTTGTCGTTCCTCTCAATATTCAGGAGATTCAGGGTTGAGTCCCTGTGGGTGGAAGTCAGAAAAGAGGAAAGGGACAGGATAGCAGCTTTTGTTTACATCCCTTCTGGTCGTCCTGCTGACTTCATTTTCTCCTGTAGACTAACCAGGATAGCTCCCGTCTACGAACTCATCCCTTTATCAAAGGAGCTCTTTGTCTTCGGAGCTAAAGACAGGAGAGGTAGAACTCTCAGGTCGCTGATTGACAGGAGGGAACTCCTTGAAATCATAGATGCAGACTTTGACAGGAGCTTCCTGAGGAGTCTCTTTGAGAGGAAAGTTTGTATGATGGGGGAAATGACTACCTACTTCCCCCCTACCTACTCTCCGCTGGAAAAGAAGAGACTCTATTCCCACCTCCACAGGGAAGCTAAGAGGAACGCATACCTCTTTGACGTTGATGTAGCTTTAATAGAAAGAGGTGGAGAAGACTTCGTCTACCTGATTGAGTACAAAAACGGTAGGGAGCTCCTTTACAGAAAGGACATCCTCACCTACAACGAGAGAATCGGATATAGGTTCCTCTCAAAAGAATACAGAACTCTCCTCATAGTTGGTGAAAGAAGTTTTTCCGTTTATGACTTTAACGGGGACTTTGAAGAGCTGATAGATAACGTCAAAAGAGAGAATTTGGAATCTTTTCTCCTGGAACTGCAGAAAGAGACGCTTACAGCTTAGAGCAAACTATGAGAGGGATAGAGAAACGTTGGTTGAGTACAAAAGAAGCTTGCTGGTACACTTCTTTATCAAGGAACACTCTCTACAAGCTCTTAAAAGAAAAGAAGATAAAAGCTAACAAAGTTGGTAGAAAGCTGCTGTGGGACAGGTACAGTATAGACAAATTCTTAGAAGCTGAATCTGATGAGGATAGGAAAGTTAGGGAGATTTTAGAATCGTTGTAGTGGTTGCGATGTTATAATTGTTATATGCGTTTGTTCAAGAGAGAAAACGGAGTTTGGTACGTTGAGTTTGAGAGGAACGTTCGCAGGAGTCTCAGGACTAAAAACAGGGACGAAGCTTACAGACTCTTTAAGAAGCTGCAGAGGGAGTACCTCAAAGGGAACGTAGAGGTTCACTTAAAAAGCAAAAGCGACAAAATAAAGCTGTCTCAGTTTTTTGATGAATACCTCTCTTGGTGCGAAAAAGCAAGAGCTGAAAGGACCTACCAAAAAGCTGAAGAGGTCTCAAAGAAGTTCCTTGAATATATCGGAGACCTAACCCTCTCTACTCTCTCCCGCAAGCATCTGGATAAGTACGTTTCTTACATGATAAACCTGGGATATTCCAGAACTACTGTAAATGTCCACATCAGGACCCTCAAGTCTATCCTCTCTAAAGCTGTAGAGTGGGAGTATCTGGAAAAGAACCCCTTCAGCGGTTATAAAGCTCTAAAGGTTCAAGAAAGACCACCTGCTTTTCTGCTACCCGAAGACATTGAGAAAGTGGAGCAGGTGATAGAAGACCCCGACTGGTTGTTCGTTTTCAGACTTTTTGTCTATACAGGAATGAGAAAGGGAGAGGTAGCTTCTTTGAAGTGGGAAGACGTTGACCTTGACAGAGAGGTGATAGTCGTTAAGAAGACTAAAAACTACAGAACGAGAGTCATCCCCATTCACCCCAAGCTCCTATCTATGCTGAAGGAGAGGTACGGTAGAGGGAGTAAAGTCTGTCCGTTTACCTACCACACGCTCAGCGGAGGAATAAAGAACATCCTGACAAAAGCAGGATTCTCCCACCTACGTCTCCACGATTTGAGACATACCTTTGCATCTTTGTTGGTAATGAAGGGAGTTGACCTGCGAACTGTTCAAGAGCTCTTAGGACACGAGGATTATAAGACTACCGAAATCTACGCTCATCTGTCTCCCATCCACTTAAAGGAAGCTGTGAGGAAGTTGTAGAGAAAGAACTCCTGAGCTATTTGCTCCCTCCCACATGATTTCAGCTTTCACCTACCAGATTTCCTGCGTCCAATTTGCGACCACTTAAATTTAAAAGTAAGTAGGAGTTGAAATAAATCTCCTACTCAGGATCCTGTGGCCGCAAGGCCGTGCGGGTTCAAATCCCGCCCCGGGCACCAACTATAGGTAGAAGTAGAAAAACAGAGAAATAACAAGGGCAAAGACTAAGTTTAGGATAATTCCAGCTCTG
>Ga0256836_1000169_pt1 | contig 38961 bp, 49 predicted proteins | sample 4561380metaG_FD_185974 | JGI IMG/M metagenome (GOLD analysis project Ga0256836, IMG submission 185974) | Hydrothermal vent microbial communities from Guaymas Basin, Mexico - 4561-380 | ecosystem: Environmental > Aquatic > Marine > Hydrothermal vents | place: Mexico: Guaymas Basin | collected...
CAAAACTAAACTCCAGAGGTTGGCCAAAGAGGCTGAAGAGCTCTTCATAAAGGCCGCCGAATTCTACTATGCAGTTAAGGGGGAGTTAAATGGCCACAAAGATTGACTGGTGCGATACAGTCTGGAATCCCGTCTGGGGGTGCTCTTACGGCTGTCCCTTCTGCTACGCAAGGAAATTCGCCAAGAGGTTTGCAGGACAGGTAGCAAGGTGGAACGGCCTTTCTAAAGAGGAAACTGAAAGGCTAAGAGAGTTTAAACCGGTATGGCTACCTAAAAACTACGAAAGACCTTTGAGAGGGAAAGTTATCTTTGTCAATTCTATGAGCGATTTAGCCGACTGGGAGCTCCCTTGGGTAGAGAGGGTTTTAGAGAGGATTAAAGAGGAAGAGGGCAAGGTCTTTTTAATCCTTACAAAGAGGCCGAAAGAGTCCCTCAAACTTCTCAAAGGGAAAGAACTCCCTCTCAATTTGTGGCTGGGAGTATCGGCCACTAACTCTAAAGAACTTGAAGAGAGGGTTAGGGAACTGGTAAAGGCTGAAACTCCTAACCTCTTTGTAAGTTTTGAGCCCTTTTTGGCTCCGTGGAGGGCTCCGGGAGGAGAAGAGGTAAAGAGGCTGAAGTGGGTAATCTTCGGAGCTCAGACTAATCCCTTAAAACTTCCTAAACTCAAGGACTTATTGGGAGCGACTGAGTTTTTTGAGAGCCTCAGTATTCCGGTATGGCACAAAGACAACCTGAAAGGCCTTGGAATAGAGCTGAAGAGGGAAAGACCGTTTTAAGAGGTAAAAGTTATGTGCAGAGAAGGGCTATACTTCTGTGCATTCCTATCCCTTGTAGGAGCTTTTCTCCTTTCTCCCTTTGCCCTGATAAACCTCTCTCCCCCTTCTGCGTCGGGAGCTCTCTTTCAGGTGGTATTGGGACTAACGCTAATCTTCTTTCCCTTTCTTATGCTGGATTATAGGGAAAGGAGAGACTGCTACCTCTTCGGGAAAAAGCTCCGTGAAACGGCTTTTGAGGGAGTAGTTTTGTTCAGTTTTATGGGGCTGGTAGAGGCTCTTATTCCCGGCTCCCGTTCTTTTGCGGTAATAACAGGCCTTGGAGTGAGCCTTTTGGCTTATTTCTTTGGAAAGTGGCTTGAGGCAAAATACAAACAGAATAGAGAGGTTAGAGATGAGCAAACCCTTTAAACTCTTCAACCCACTTGCGGGCATTCAACCTGAAGAACTTGAGGAAGTTTTTAAAAATGTTAATCCAGATGGGAAGCTGGAGGACTGGCACTCCAAAGCTCTTTGTGAACGCCTTAATGAACTTGAGAGAATAATCAGACCAGATAGCCCTGAACGCTTCTCCCTGTTTGTGGTTGAGGCTTTTGATACCGCTGTCCAGCTGGCTTACCTGAAAAGCCTGTTTGAAACCCTTAAACCTAAAGAGGAGGAAAACAATGGAAAAGGTAGGTAGGTTTCTGGTTGAGTATCCCGTTCCCTTTCCGCCTGAGGGCAGAGGCAGAAAAGGAACGGCTCTGGTAGAGTGCTATAAATCTGGCAAAAGGATTATAGCAGTTGCCTGTTCAGACCCAAGAGTGCTGGAGGGAGAGGGCGTAGAGAACTACAAAGGGCAGTCCATTACAAACTCCTTTGAGCATCTTGCAGGCTTTTTGTTAACTCATTGGAAGGAGCAGGGGATAACTCCAGATAGGGTAGTCTGGGTTGAGTTCTGGCCTGATAGGGATGATTTGCCCCAGAGCTACGACTTGGTAGAGTTTAAAGAGATTGAGGAAACCCCGTGGGGCTACAAGGTTAGAAAGCCCCGCTGGAGGTTCCTCTGGAAAGCTGAGGAGCTGGGAGCTCCGGTTGACCACGCAGAAGTATTGCAGAGAATTGGAGAGGAGAGATGAAACTGTCGGAGCTCTATACCGATTGGCTTCTTTCCCTACATAATTCCGTAAGTCCTCACACTTACAGGATGTACAAAAAGAGACTATCAGACCTCTTAAAAGCCCTTGAGGCTTTGGGAGTAAGAGAGGTAGAGGACTTACAGAAGCCCTCCGGAAGGGAGCTCCTATACCACGCAGTCCCAAAGCATTCTGCTACGGTAGTTGAGCAGACAGTAGCGGCCTGGAGCAACTTCAGAGCATTTGCAGATGAAGTAAAGGGAATACCTCTTCCCTCTATCCCGAAAAGGAACTTGCCCAAACCAAAAAAGAGAGAACCAAAACCCCTCTCTAAAGAGGAACTCCAGAGGCTCCTTTCCTACCTCAAGGAGAAAGACAAAGACCTCTACCTCTCGGCTCTTCTGATGGCCTACGCAGGCCTACGGTCAGGGGAAGTTCTATCTATTAGCAAGTTCAGCTTTGAGAAAGTAGGAGATAGACTGGTAGTAAGAGTAAAGGGAAAGGGAGGAAAGGAGAGAGTCGTTCCCCTGCCCGCAAGAGCAGGAAAAGAGGTAGAGGAGAACTTAGACGTCTTTCCTCTTTTGAGATGGAGCTCTCAGAGGTATTTAAGCCTGTATAGAGGCCTAAAGAGAGCCGGCCGGAAGGTAGGAATTGAAAAGCTAACTCCCCATAGGCTCAGGCACACTTTCGGAACTGAACTCGTGAATAGAGGAGTGAGCGTGAGGACTGTTCAGGCCTTGATGGGGCACTCAAACCTGAATACTACGGCGGGCTACCTGGGAGTGGCAAGCAGGGAGCTCTTTGAGGCTGTGGAAAGGCTGGAATAGCTGAGCCAAAAAATACTTTTGTTGCCTGCCCGCAGGCAACAAACACTCCAACCCTATAAGACTCTGGAGCCTCTCTTTATCACCTGTTCTTCCAGCAAACCTTTACTAATGCCTTCTCATATTTTCAGCTAAAAACAACGAGGAGGTGCAGGTTGCTTGTAAGCCTTACATCAAGTTCAAAAACTCTAGTAGTAACAGGGGAAACAGACATCTTTGATAATCCAATTTCCTTTTTGATTGAAAAAGACAAAGTGAAAGAAACGCTGGGGGGACTTGAAGACATAGAAGAAGAAAAGGAGCTCTTGAAATTAAAAAAGGAATTTTCAGAAAGATTCAATCTTCCGTTTGATGGAAGATACATCTATCTCTCTATAGGAGATAAGTCTCCAGAGGAAGCTATTAAGGAGCTCCTTCCAATATGTACGCTTATAGTTGACACCTGGAAACTGAAAGAAGAAAACAGAATTAAAGAATATCAAGAACTAAAACTCCGGAAACAGCTCAATCCTTTCTCAGTCTTAAAACTAGCAGAAGCAAGAAATATTGCAAACCTACTGGAACTCAACTTTCCCATACCTGCTAAAAATTTTGCAGGAAAAAGTCTAATAGAGACTGAAAGGTTCTTTCTTGCTGCAGCTGGAGCCTTCCTTCAAGAACTAATAGGCTTCATAAGAAAACTTACAAGAAACCTAGACGAAATAGAACTTTTAATTAGTAGTGCTGAAAAAATAACAGCCGTTGCCCTTGCTATGTACGTTGATGGAAAAAACAATAGAAAAATCTGTTATTCAATCTACCTGTTTAAGTGGAAGCCCTCTCTGAAGAAAGTAATTAAAAAAAGCACCCTAAAAAACGACTTCTACTACCTCCTGGAAGGGAAAACAGACAGAAAAACGCTAACAAAGCTCGTAAAGGGAGTCCTAATTGAGCTTATTTAAGAAGTTGATACTTGCGTCCGTAAAAAGCCCTTTCAAATACATCCAGCCAATTGACACCGAGCTCGTGAAGAGCATTATAAAACAAGCAGGAGTCTAGGTGCTCCTGCTTGACTACTTATTGCTAAGACCAGAAAAGCAACCTGAGTGAAATAGCCGTTTAACAAATAGAGCTAAGCAAGCTGGAGAAGAAAAAGATGTTCCGGACAACTTCAGTTTTGCTCCGTTAGAAAACACTACTTCAGCAATTCCGTCTATGTTTTTTTCTCCTGGTTGATAGTGTTTAGAGTCCCCTACTACATAGTAGTTCTCAAGCAAAATCCCCAATGCTTCATCAACTCCGAGGCTGGTTAAGGTATGTACTTTCAGATTTCCCGCAGATTTGAAAAAGACAAACCCTTCATTGTTCAGTCTTATAACGCTGTCTATTTGCTCATCGGACGTTGGTGAATACTTGTACCTACCAAAAGACATATTAATAAAAACTGGTCTCTTGGGATTCTCCTTTTCTATTCTTTCTAGGATTTCAACAAGAGGGTCCTTTTTATCAAGGTCTAAATGAATCTGCTGCTTGTTAGTTCTAAGATACTTATAGTCAACAGGAATAATCTTTACTTTTTTCTCCAGTTCCTCTCCCAGAGTATCTCTGATAACGTTTTCTACGATTTCTCCGTGAGAGTAGAGTGTAGGAATTGGAATAACTTTGTAGAGATAGGATATCTCAGCTTCGTAATCCTTAAAGTCATCTATTACGTAAATGACCGGAGTTTCCCCAGACTTGAGTCTCCTTTTGAAGTTCTCAAGTGCAGCATCTTGCTTATCAATATTAAAATCTTCCTTTATTTCCTTCAGATAAGTGTAAGCTTCATATACGTTAGAAGATGCAAAATGCTGAAAGGGGTTTCCAGACTCATTTTGAGCTACAACAGGGTTATAAGCTCTATCCACTTTAATAGACATTTGCTTCCAAACAAAAATACTCAGGGAATAGTAAACTAGAAGAAATAGAATGGAATACAAAAACAGGAACTTCTTTAGTATGTTTTTGCCTTTTAAAGCCTCTAAAAGAATAGTAACGAGAACAGTAAGAATAAAGGAAATCATAAAAGAAAGAATGAGCTGAAGAAACGCTGATAGTATTACTGCATATCCAGGAGAAACTATGTTAGCTTCTTTAGGCAAAAGCTCCCTCAAAGTTGAAGAATAAATGTAGCAGTCAAATAAAAAGATTCCAGCTAGAAAGACAAATAAAAGGCACAAAGCAACTAAAATCTTTACAGGAAAAGTTTTTAACCTCATTTTTTACCTCCTTGGTAGTTTGAACTCTACGGTTTCGTTTATTTCTCTAACCTGAGAGAGCTCCTCCTCTCCCAGCTTCCTTTCAAGCTCCCTGGCCTTCCTACCGTTAACCATAAGGTAGTCAAAGGGATTGAGGCCATTTCTGTTTAAGAGCTCCACAAGTGCCTCCTTATTCCAGCTAACAACTCTTTTTGGAACCCAACCACACTCCTTGCCTTTCCAGATTACCGTTCCGTTTATTAGCCTCTTTAACTGCTCCTCTATTACCCCGATTTCGGTCTGGAGCTCCGTTCTCTTTGCAAGGAGTGTGGCAATGAGCTCTCCGTTCTCTACTGGTAAGATTGGAGAGTGCTTAGAAGAGCCTTCACAGAGGCCTTCCTTCTTATAAACGCAGTAGCGACACTCCCAGGCAGCCCTCGGCCTTCTATCCTCCCTAAAAGCCCTTGCAAGCCTTTTTAGCTCCTCCTCAGTTATGGACTGAGTAATGGGAACTACAACAAGGCTTTTAGTTAGCTTGCCCCTCCTGTCCCTGAGAGTAGTCTTCAGGAAGATGTAGAGCTCTACCTCCTTGTCTTGATAGAGCTCCTCAAGGAGCTTTCTCTGAATTTTGCCCTGAAGAACGTATCTTGGATTGACGGCTATCCTATCGGAGCCACTTTCAAGGATTATTAGGGGCTCTGGAGTTTCTCCAGAGTTGTCAAAGGCAAGGAGAGTGTGTTTTAACTCAACTCCCACAACAGTCCTTTCGTCGTAGTTAATGAAGCAGTCAAGATGGCCTTCTATTTTAAGGCCATCTACCTCATAAGGGAGAACCTTCTCTTCCTCAAACCTATCCCCGTAGAGCCTTCTGAGGACTTCCTTGACGGCCTTCTCAAAGAAAAAGCCGTCGTCAATTGCAATTGACTCAGCTGAGATTTCCGGATATTGGCGACGGAGCTCAGCCTTGATGGGGCAACTGATTAATTCAGTGATTCCGATAGCCCCTTCAGAGTAGGAGAGCTCCCTTCCTTCCCTTGCAAGAGCAGAGAGCTCCTTTGCGATTTTTTTAAATTCCTCGGCAAACCTCATAATACAACCCCCGCACAGAAGTTTTCTTTCTCTACCGTAATATTATTACCGATTATCGGTAATGTCAATAGAAAAACGAAAATGCCTAATAAAAACATCCGGAAAGTTAAAGTACCTTTTAAAAAAGAGCCCAGCACTTATAGAGCTGTTTTACTTCAACAAAACCGTAGTACCTAGAATCAAAACTTCTGGGATGAGGAGCCATCACGAAGATTTTTCCTTGAGGTATCCTTCCGTTGTAGTGAAAATGCTCTACTGGATTACCAAACCTATCTGTTTTAAGAATAGCCCCCTTTAGCTCTCCGTTTATATAGACCTTGTTATACTTTTCATCTATTCTCAACAAATCTCCAGGAAATCCCCAAATCTGTTTTATGACAAACTTACCCTTAGTTAAACGATACTGAGGGAAATCCTTGCCTTGATAGTAAAAACCTACAAAGTCTCCCCTCTTAAACTCTGATAAAGGAACAGGTTTACTAGTGCAAATCATCAGCATAGTGTAATCTGAATTAGACTCCATAAACCAAACTTTATAGAACTTAGAGAATACCTTGAAAGAAACCAAAAGAAAAATCAAAGAAGCAACAACAGCAGTTAAAGTGTAAAGAACAGACCTTTTAAGTCTATTCTTATCTATCTTTACTTCCTTCAGTACTTTCAAGAAGCTCCTCCATCAGCTTTTTCTTATTGGAAACAGCCGAGGAAAAGTACTTACTAAAAAGCTCCTTTTCTACATCTTGAGTAATGTCTATTATTTGGACTCCTTCAAGCCCATTTGCGTAGTATGCCCTTCTGTTTACTACAAGAGTTTTTCCCTGCTTTGCATAGCTGTTAAGAGTAGCTCTTAAATCCTTAACAATCCTTGAAATCGTATCCTCCTGCGTTTTATAAAGCCCCGCCCTTGCAATAAGGTCCTTCTTAAACTTTTCAACGTCAAACGAATATACAACTCTAACCGGCTGAGGAACCAAGAAATAAAAAATCAGAGCCGAAACAAAAATAGAAATGGCAACAGTAACTATCAGAGGTGTTTCTGTAAAGAGAAAACTGTACAGCCTCCTCATCTCATCTCCCTCTTGACCATTATCTCTATTGCCTCTTTCATACTCTTTCCTGATTCAACAAGCCTATCTATCTCAGCAGTTTCTTTCGGGTCCGTTGTGTAGAGGTAATAACTAAATCGGTCAACCATAAACCTCATTACGCCCCAAGTTACAGAGTTCTTAACGAAAATCTCAGAGAATTTTCCTCTTTCAGTTGCAACCGATAAGAGCATCTCTTTGGCAAAATCATCAAGAGTCAATATCTGGTCCCTAAAGGCCCTATGTAAGTCTGTCTCCCTCTGATTCAAGAGGAACATAAACTCCGAGTTTGAAATAATAGCTTGGCCTACTGCTTTGTTCTCCTCCATAAAAAAGTCAAGAATGGACTGGGTAATAGTAGCTGCAACGGTGTTATACTTACGGAACCTACGGTAACCTGTCTCTATAAAGCGAGCCGTATGCTCTCCTCTCAGTAGGTCCCAGGCCTCATCAACAAAGAACAGTTTTGGAACAGCTCTATCTCCAAGATAGATTTTCTGAGCAAGGATCATCATGACCGACATAAGCACAACTTCTTTCATTGATTCATATTGATTGACCTCTTCAAGTTCCAAAACAACAAAAGGCTTGTTAATATCAATATTTGCCTCTCCATTAAAGAAATGGGCAAAACGCCCTTCTGCGTAAGGATAGAGAGCCTCAACCATCCTTGCTATCAGAGGTCTAACTTCTACTTTAGAGGCGTCGTTCATAAAATCCCTAAGAACATCTCTAACAGTTTTTATACCTGCATTCCTACCTTCCCTTTTCCAGGCCTCCATAATAGCCTGCTCAAGAATTCCTTTGTAGTCCTGAAAACCTGCTGCAGGAAGACCAGCCATAATAGCAATCAGCCTTACAAGCTGTTCTTTTTCAGCAGTAGCTTCTTTAAGTGCCTCATCCCTTCCAAGTCTTGCCTCTATATCATCAAGCCTTCCGAGAACGCTATTCGTAAAGGGATTAATGCACAAGGAACTATCAAAAACAATCATTTGCCCGTCAAAGACCTTTACAGCACGCAGATAGGACCTACCTACATCTATTCCGTAAACGAGACCTCCCCTACCGAGAAAGTTTGTAATAAACTCGTTCATCAAGAAGGACTTACCAGCTCCAGATTGAGCCGCTATAAAGAGGTTATAGTTAGTTTCCGAATCCCAGAGGGATACAAGCTGAACTTGACCCCTTCGGGAGAAGAAAATAAAACCCGGATACTGAGGTCTTTTATACCAACCGGTACCCTTCCAATCGGATTGAACAGTTCCCAGAAGATTTGCAACGGATGCAGTAATCATCGTCTTTCCACGATTAAGAAAATCCATAGTCTCTTTAACTGGAGCCATAGGGAGAGAGAAAATAAAGGTTGGTAAAGGCTTGAATCTCTCAACCTGAAGTTCAAATCCAGCTGAACTCCAAAGTTTACTTATAGTCCTAAAGGTGTTCTGCACTTCCCTTTTGCCATCTTCAAAGTTATCTGCGTCCACAAAGAAAAATCCTGAAGTAAGGACTCTTACAAGCCTCGCCGCACTTTTATTTCTAGCCCTAATAGCCTCGTAGGTTTCAAGTTCAGTAACCTGGTCTTTAATCTTTACAAACTTTTCCCTAACCTCTGGAGAGTATGACTCTTTATACTGCATAAGCTTCGCAATTATTTTCTGTTCTTCAGCCTCAGTTAGCTTATAAATAGCAGTTGATACTAGAAAAGGATACTTAATCTGATTAGCCTTATCTCTCCTTAACACGGAACCGAGAACCTCTATCATCCTAGAGATGTGGTACTCCCCAGCAGGATAGCTCTTAACGGTAAAAGCAGTCATATACTTGCCGTCAATCTCTATAGTTTCGGGGTCGTGGAGAATAAGGGCATTATCCGCATATATCATCTGCTCACGGAGCTCCCTATCCGGATCATAGGGAACCTTTTGGTATATCTCGTGGCTTGGGTTAAAAATTTCCCTCATAGTAGCAAGGAAGTAATCCGGAGGCAAAGTCTGCTGAACTTTTGAAATAAAGCCCATAGACTCAATTGCTCCTTTAAGAGAAAGGGCTTCATCATAGCATCTATCAAGATAGGTAATGTAGTCTCCTATTTCTTCTTCCTCATAACTATCAAAGCCTATCAAAGCCTTAACCTTTGAAAGAAGGTCCTTAAAAGCTTTCCTCTCTTTAGGAGGGAAAATTATTGAAATGAAAAGCCTGAAATCCCTAAAAGGAACTCCCGTAAACGGATGAGGCTTTCTGATGTACTCTTTATAAAACTCAGCTCTCCTAGAAAAAACTTCCCTTAAAAGCTCGTTAGGGTGGTCAATCTTTTTCCATCTATTTAGAAACGGATGGACATTAGGACTTGCATACATAGTAAACTGAACAATAGCTCCTTCCCGGAGCTCCGAAATTAAAGACCGAGTTGAATCAAGAAAATCCTTACCTGCAACTATCAAAGGAGGAACTTCATAGCAAACTGCAGCCCTTCCGTCTGCAAGTATGTAGAGCTGTCTCTTTTCATCATAACCTACGTAAGGCAGAAATTGAGATAAGGGCATACTTTCGTAAAGCTGAACGATATTTTCATAAGGAGTAGCAAGAAATCCGCCTACTCTTTTATGCTTTCTTGCCCCAACCTTTTTCTTTCTTTCTATCATTCATAATCTCCTGAAAAGGTTTTTACAGCCTCAGCTCTGTAATCTGTATGTCTTGAAACCTTATCAGGCCTACAAACAACAACCGTCTTACCATTGCGAACACTTTTAGTACATTCTTGGGGAGAATACCGTCTAACCTCAAAGGTCTTTCCTTCGTTCTTTTCCCTAAAAGCTCCCCTCTTATACATTCGGTAAACATCAGGTATGGAACCGCAAACTCCTGGATGATAACCAGGACAGGAAAACTCGGAGGAGTAAGGAGTTATAGAAAAACAACCGGTAAGCAAATAAGAGGAAGCAAATATAACAAGCAAAAACTTCTTCACGCTATCCCCCTACTTAGAAAGTTTCCTCTCTATCTGAGTAATTCTTGCCCCCTCAACTTTAGCCCCATCCTCAAAAATAAAAGTTGGAGTAGCTGTTACACCAAGCTTATTAATAACCTGCAGTTGCTCCTGAAATTCCTTCTTAGCTTGAGGATTCATAGGTTTACCAGAGGGCTTTCTCTTTCCCTCAAAAAATTCCTTTAAAAGCTCAGGCCTGTCCTTTTTGTCTGCATTCAAAATATCAGATATGTACCTAATGGAAGTTTCCCCGTGAACCGGGAAGAAGAAGACATAGAAAGTAGCTTTTCCATCCTCAGCAAAATGTCTCAGAGTATTGCAAGCTTTTCTACAGAAAGGACAAGTAGGATCAGTTACAACAACTACTTTCTTTCCACTTCCATTTCCTACTACTACCGGAGCTTTAGTTAAATCAATTTGAGAAAAATCTATAGGGAAGATTTTGTCAAAAAGCCTAAGATTAGCACCTTGAACAACCATTTGTTTTGAAGGAACTACAGCAAAAGGAACGCCCCTAATGTCATACTTATTAACCCAGTTCCTCCAACCCCTAAGCTTCTCTTCTACTTCCTTTCTATCCTGTTCAGTCAAAGAAGTAAGAATCTCTTTGCCTTTACCATCCAGTTTCCCGGAGACGATTTCTCTAAGAGCTTTCTTTTTGTCCTCTGCCCGCAAGAGATAGACTGCATGAGGAAAGGACTCCTGATGAAAACCGAACAGGATTATATGTAAGTCTGCTCCTTTATCAAGCAAATAGCTCAAAAGCCTTCGGCAATAAGGACAATCTGGGTCAACAACAAGCAGAACAGATGGTCCTTTACCTGCTATGTGAATTGCATCTTTAGGAAAGTCTTTAGAGATTTCAGCCACAAGCTCCTTAAAGAGCCTCCTTCTTCTTTCTGCTGTTAAATTCTTCCCCCCAACAGTATATATCTCTCCAAAAATCAAATGCTCAACGTTCCTATCTGTATAGATAACGTTAGTCCCAGCGTGTATTTCATAGAGTCCTTTCACCGGAGCTCTCTCTACTTTCTGAAAAGTTAATTTCGGAAAACGCTCTTTCAGCAGCCTCTTTACATCTGAAATATCATCGGCTAAAGCCTGAGAAAAGCAAAGAAACGCTAATGTAGTAGCTGCAAGCAAACGCATAGCAATCCTCCAATCAGAACTAGCTTTCCTTCCAATATAGGATTTTCTGTACCTGTGTGTTTTTGTGTCCTGAAAACTGTGTCCAAATTATGTGCCTGTTTGGAGCTGTGCTTCTGTTAAAAAGAAAATGTCCTTGTATCCTTGTGCTCTTAAATAACTGATGTCCTTTTCCGTTCCTTTAGTATAAACAACGTAGCAGACTCCTAAATGTTTACAGCTGGTCTTTAATATCTGTGCTCTATAACGCTGTGTATATTTTTGTGAAAATGCCTGTGCAAACCTCTGTGCCCTATTAAAATCCTTAAAGGTCGCAAGAGCAATTTTCTTAAGGTGTACGCCTTCCGTTTCCTTTTTTCTTATCGCCTGCCCGCAGGCAACAAGAGATGCTACTTGCCTCTTTAACTCTGCATTCTCCTTCTCAAGTCTATCTACACGCCTTTTTAAAAGCTCCACCTCGTCAATCAGCTTGGAAGTAGCCCTAATAAGGAGTTCCTGGGTATCATCAGCCAAAGCTTGAAAAGCAAAGCAGTTAAAAGCCAAGTAAATCGCTAGAAACCTCAATGTACTCAATAACATCAGTCGGAAGGACCTTAATAACTGGAGTACAACTTTCTTCATCTCTAACGCCCCAAAGCAATTTCTTCTTCTGCTTAGGAAACTGATGTCCTTTTCCATTCCCTTCAAAAATATATAAGTACAGGAACTTCCCGTCTGTAAATTTCAGCTCTCCTTTATACAAGTCTCCATTAAGAGTTTTAACTTTCACAGGCTTTCCAATTAGAACAGACAAGACTTTTTCCGCTCTATGAAGTTCAGAAGATAAGCTCTCCCTTTTCTTTATCTCGCCGATTTCATCTTTTAAAGCAGATAGCTCCCTTGCTATTTTTTCTACTTCCAGCATTAGCTTTCCAACAGCAAGACTATCTCCGCTCCTAGAGGCCATCTTCTTAACGAAAAAAGCAGCCCTCGTAGAGTTAGTTGAAGAAGGAGGGAGATTTTCCTTGTAAAGCTCCAGAGATTTCTCCTGGAAAGGTTCCAGGTTGTTCTTTTGACAAAACAGCAAATACTTAGCAGCCTGCCTTCTGTAAGAAGCTATTGAAGTGGGCTTATAACCTTCATTCTTTAGTTTTTCTTCAAACTTATCTACAAGTTCCCTAAACCTTTCGCTAAGCAAGGAATAAGGTCCTTTTCTCATATCAACTCCCTTGCTGCTGGAAAATATTGCGTTATATTAAACTAACACGAAGTTTAAATACAACCCCCGCACAGAAGTTTTCTGTTCCTATGAAGGCCTCTTCAAGAGGCCTTCTCTAATTTAACAAAACCCAACTGATGAAAAAGCAGGAAAAAGTATATTTACACCTTTAACTAAAGACTGGAATAAACTTGAGAAAATGACAAAAATCAAACGAGGAAAATTCCCTCCCAGTCCCCCTCTATTCCTGCTTTTCAGCACTTATTTTTCTTCTTTAAAAAGCCTCAAGTAATCTTCAGAAAGATAAAGCTTTATGAGATAAGGAATAACCTCTTCTCCTAAAGCTTCCACAAATCGTTCAGGTTTTCTAACCTTCTTAACTTTTCTTCTCAACATATCGCTTATGTATAGCTTGTACATCTTCCCCCTCAATTCCTCCCTTTTCCTCTCAAGAAAGGACAAGAAGTCCTCATCCAGCTCCATAGCCTTCTTTACGTGCTCCTCTCTAACAGGAGTTCCGAACCTTTCTGAAAGAATACCTAGAATGATCTCCTTCCTGTCCTTCGCAGGAACCTCAAGGAGCTCCAAAAAGTTCAAAAAGTACGGAGCGGTAAGTTCCGGATAGTTAAAGCCCCCTAAAAATTTAAAAATCGCTGAAATGTCTTTATAGGTTTCAAGCACTCCTCCAACTTCTTCTAAGTACTTGTTCCATTTCTTAGTAGTCATAGGAATACCTTTTCTCTTCAAGTAGTACTTCAGCTTATCTCTCCAGTTTCCCATCTTCCCCCCAAGCTTTCTAACCGCAGTAAAGACTTGCAATCGGACAAGGAGGACTTTTCAGATTATAATCCAAGTCCTCCACTCTTCTTCTCCAGCCTTCACATCTTCCACAGAGGAAACAGAAGAGGTCGGCCCCCTCTGGAGTCCACCAAGAGAGAACCAAAGAACCATCCGGGAGAACCCTTACCTCTAGCACTATTAACCTCCAAGATATAAAGAATTCTGATTTTCAGCTTCAAGGTAATATTCAGGTTTTAGCTTTTCCTCCAATACCTCTCCGAGAGCCTCTTCTAGCGGTTTAGTAGCTTCCTTGCATAAACTACCTGTAAAGCCTTGAGTATCTATCACTACAGTCCCATCCTTTCTTATCCTAACTACTATCTCCATTATATCCTCCCAAGTTTAATTACAAGCTCTTCTTCATTTTGTTCTTCTTGAAGAAGAAAGTAACCTCTCTCAAGTGCCTTCTTTATTACAAGCTCTCTTGAATAGCTCTGCATAAGATCATCAAGAAACTTCTTATCGCCCCAATTCCCATCATAGTTATCATAAGTAATCGTACCGTCCTCAGTTATCACAACTGGATACTTCCAACCAGGAAGGTAAACAGCCATCCCTTTATGAGAGGTAGAGAAGAACTTAACCCTGGCATTCTCTTTCACCCTATAACCTTTCTTCAGAGCCACACTTTTGAAAAGGTCCTTATCCTTAACTTTTAATTCAAGTCTAACTGTATGACTCATAGCACCCTCCTGACTCTATCGCTCTTTTTAACACGGCTAAGAGAAGCTGGAACACATCTTCCTTCAGCCCACTCCCTTAGCTTCTCTATTTTCTCAGCTTGCGTCTTCACTACCGGTTTAACAAAATCCCTTACTTCATCAACAGATTTTCCAAACATCTTTGCCACTTTACATAGCTGTTTAACTTCAGCTCCGGTATAACCTTTATACAGAGAGTAGTCTTTAGGTGGTTTTACTCCGTATTTGCTACAGTAATAGCTGAAAAGTTCTCTGAGCTCATCTTCAGCAGGAACGTCAACAAAAAACATAGTGTCCCATCTCTCAGCTCTTACAAACTCTGGGGGTAAAACCTCTATATCGTTAGCAGTAGCAATCACAAAAACCTCTCCCTCTTTCCTATCATTGAGCCACTTGAGAAACATTCCTAAAAGCCTTACTCCGGTTCCCCCATCAGACCTTGAATTTTGGGTACCTGCAAGCCCTTTCTCTATTTCATCAACCATAAGAACGCAGGGACTCATAGCCTCAACTACCTTTAGAGCATCCCTCAACCTCTGTTCACTCTCTCCAACGAGGGAACCAAACATATTGGCAAACTCAAGAATAATCGTAGGTAATCCCATCTCTTTTCCAACGGTCTTTGCAAGAAGGCTTTTACCGGTACCGGGAACCCCAACTAAAAGAACTCCTTTGCCCATCTTCGTCTCTATCGCTTTCTTAATAAAAGAACGGGCTATTTCAAGTCCTTTAATCTCGTCTAAGTTATCAGGGTGAAAAACCTGAAGAGTGGAGGACCTTGCAACCATCTGCTCTTTCATTTTCAAAACTGTAGAGGGCTTAATTTTTCTTATTCCATCTTCTTCAACAGACTCAACTAAAGAGAGAGCAATAGCATTAACAAACTCAAAAAGAGTCAATCCTCTACCTGCTTTTACTACTGCATCTTCATCCTCTACCTCTACATCGTTAACCTCTGCAAAACTACGGAGCTCCGCCCTTAACTGTTCCTCATCAGGCAAAGCAAAATCAACTACAGTAATGTACCTTTCCAAAGCAGGAGGAATAGGAAGAACAGGAGAAACGAAAATTACGGTAGAGAAAGGTTCTCCTTGCTCAACAAAATTTAAAGTAGCTTGCTGAACTTCGGGCCTCTTTAAAAAGTCATGATAACCAAAAACGAGTCTAACCTCTTTTTCCTTTACGTTAGAAAACGGAAAAAGTACATCTCCTTTACCGGTACCGACCACTTCCCCTTTGTAGTACTCAGCTCCCCTCAAAATGTCCCAGCCCATAATAGACGGCCTAATTCCTTCCGGAAGTTCACCTAAAGCTCTCATTATTTCGTACTTGGCTCTGTGAACCTCCGAGGTCCTGAGCCAAATCAGAGGATACCCAGCTTTGTAAAGTCTAGCTATCATGCTTTCCTCCCCGCACAGAAGTTTTCCTCTATAAAATACTACCGATAATCCGTAATATCAATAAACTCATTAAAATCTAACTCCTGCAGTAATACCTATGCTCCAAGATGAAACTCTTACGGAGTCAAGGTGGATTTTATCCTGCTTTACAGTTTCGTTGGCATCATCAAATTCAACGTTCGTGTAATTGACGTTTAATCCTAAAAACTTGTTACCAAAGTTCCTTGAAGCTGAAACGTCTATTGAGAAACCTTTAAAATCTGCAGAAGGAGTAATGTAAGTATCTCCAAATGAGTAAAACTTATACTGTAGTTTCTGCTCTCCGTGGGTAAACAGATAGTACTGGGCTCTTATAGAGAGGGAGTTATTAAAAGCGTTCAACCTAACAGCTGGAGCTGCAAAGGCTCCCGTAACTCCTCCCCAGTCTGCTTTTGATTCCTTTCCGTTTACGTAAAACTTCCTATCCTGCCACTCATAGCCTATATAACCAAACGCAAAACCTACAAACAATCCATCTGGAGCATCTCCAAACAGAGCTCTGTAAAGAGCAATTTGACCGTACCCTCCCGAATGGCCATCTCCGGAACCGGTATAGATTCCCTTCGCATCAATGCTTCCGCCAATCTTCAGTCCAGGCCTAAATTGTTCAAGCCTGATTCCAAGAGAAGGTCCTGAATCTGAGGAACCGTCTTCAGGATTGATGGCTCCAGCTCCGAGATAAAGATTTACACGAGTTCCTGCAGTTTCGTCTAGTGCAAATGCTCCTGTAGGCAGAAGTAGTGCTGTAAGTAGTGTAAACACTTTCCTCCTCATCTTTCCCTCCTTACCTTAGCTAGGTTTTCCTTATTCCAAACGAGAATGCTCTTTTCGTCTGAGGTAAAAAACTCTTCGTGTTTAAAGTGGTAAGGAAATTCGTCCTTCTTTTCGTAGTTAAGAAAAATCGTAACTACCGGGAAATAGCGTTGCCCTTCAGAAACCAAAATCGTTACAGCCCTATTCTTCCTGTCAATTCCTACCTCCAGGTTGCAAAAACCTTCAAACCTCAGTCTATCTTCCAGCCTTTGAGCAAACTCCTTTAAACTGGAGTACTTCCCCGTAAGAGACATAAGAATACTGTCTATATCCCTTGCTACCATACCTTCCTCCTATAAACCCCTCTACTCCTCTGCTCAAGTTTCTTAGCCTTCTTGATAACAGCATTTATTCTCTTTATGCAGGCATTAATCTCCGTTTCCTCTAACAAGTAACTCCCAAGGTTCTGTAAAGACACGAGTAGGTCATTAGCATCGCTAATAACACTTCTGTAAGTGGAAGCCTTTGCATCTTTGTTAGCAAGTCTGTTTTCAAGCATGGCTATTTTCTCAAAAAGAGACGTCCTCAAAACGTCAATAGTAGTCCTATCTATCTTAGTAACGATAAATGAATGGGGATTTAACTCCCTGTTTTCATTGGCCCCTTCCACGAGCTCAATAAAGGTCCTGAGTTTTTTAAGATCACGAAGCAGATAAAAATCACCTCTTCTCGGCCTTAAAGGTACAGCTCCAAGGAAGGAAAAAACCCTGGAAGTTATCTCGCTTATTTTCTCGGTTGTTATCTTGTTCAAGAGTGTGTCATATATGTTCCTCAAGTCTTTAAGTGCCTGCTCTACAATAGGCCTCTCCTTTACAGCAACAGCTTCGTAATCAGGAGCTATAACCAGTTCGCTACCTGCAAGAACTATACGTGCTACCCTAAGCTCTCCAAGAAAAAGCGAATAACCAACTTCCTCGTTTCCAACTATCCTTGCATCCCCAAAGTCGTAAGTTCTCCTTTCCATCCTCCTCCTTGTATAAAGCCAAGCTCCTTCTGGAGTAGGCGGTCTAAACCTGAAACCAAACAGTCGGTTTATCTCTTTAAGCAGACTCACATCTGCTTTATAGTTTTCAAAGTTTTTAGCAACAAGGAGAGTCTCTTTCTGAGTAATCTCAAATTCTTTCACAACTTACCCCGCACAGAAGTTTCCCACTACTTCTCTTCCTTTAACAACTCAAGCCACGGAACTTCGGACGAATAGTAAGGAACCCAACCTTCTTTTTCCCAAACCCAGGGAAATGGATAATCTGAAGTATCCCAGTCGTGCCAAGAAGAAATGTGCCTGTAGTAATAAAGCCAAGCTTCAACAGTCTTACCATCGTTCAGCTTAAACAGAAACTTCCCTCGGTTATAATGACTGGGATAGCCTTCAAGTCTATCAAGAACTTTCATAGTGCCCTTTGAAACCTCATAGAGCTCAACAGCTATGGGAGCTCCTTCCTTTGACGGAACCACGGCAGGAAAAGAAGCATGTCCCAAGTAGAACTTTCCTACCGAAACAGCCTCTCCTAAGAAGAGAGCTTTTTTCAAAAAATGATGATTCTCAAAGCCTTTTTTTAATGTTCCGTAAACCGCAACCAACATCTTATTTCCCTCCTTAATTGAGTTTTGCTTTTTCCTTGAGCTCGGAAAGCTCAAGGCCTACTTGATTTTCTAACCTGAAGTTGAGAAGTTTGAAAGCCAACTCCTCTATTAGTTCCACGATCTCTTTTTCTGAAAATTCTTTGACTTGGTTGTTCTTAACTAACAGAAGCTTCACTTCCATCATCAACCCCCGCACAGAAGTTTTCCTGTGGTTGAATATATTACCGATTATCGGTAATGTCAATGGGCTAAAAAAGAAGAGGAGGAGAGTAGAGGGGAGGGCACCACAATAGACTAGGAGGGTGATGGAAGAAATCTACTTCTTTAAATAAGCCCTTATTCTATTAAGTTCCTTACTGTTTTGGGTCCTCTTCAAGTTTGTTCTTTTCTTGCTAATTACCTGTTTGCTTCCCGAAAACTTTACCGGAGCAATAAACTCAGGCAAGACAGCCTGTCCTGATTGGTCAAGTTCTCTTTGAGTTCTAACGATTGAAACGAATTTCTTTACCTCAACCTTAGAGCCTCCTGAAGCAATGGTCCAATAACCCGGTTTTAAAGTAAAGTACAGGAACTCCCCTTGGTGAAGAACCCCACGACTGTCCTCATACGGCATTACGAGAACCCTAACTACTTCTGGAGGAACGTAAATAGGTTTTGCTACTTTTCCTGGAGTAATTTTCAAAGGAGTCTTCTCCTGCTTAACTTGACTGACCTCTGTCTTAACTTGAGTTTTAGCACAGGAAAAGAAAATCGGAACTATAAATAAGAGAGCAAAAACCTTTCTCACTTCTTACCTCCCTTATCGCTCCCAGCAGACTTTCTTTCAACTTCTTCCGTTCTTCCAACCTTCTGTATCCACTTCCCTTTCTGGATCACGATAGTAACTTTCCTTCCGGCTCCTATCTCAACTACAGGAAAAGTCTGGTCAAGTAGCTTCATAAAGTAATCTGATAGCTTCTTTGCAGCCTCAGCTGTTCCTCCAAAAATCCCTGCACGGGCAACCTTTCCAGGTTCAACAGTTGAAACCACTCCAGAACCAGTTATAGTGGTACTTGTAGCAGATGTCTCCAGAATGTTTCCCGCCCCTTCAAAGAAACCTGCAAGGAGAGCTCTTGCAATTAAAGCTCCCTGCTTACTAACAACTCTACCTCTTAGACCTACTTTACCGTCTTCCCCGGCAACGTAGCCGTCAAGGGTAAAGTCATAAACGTTCCCATCGTCGTCAACGCAGGACATATAGTCTGTTCTGATGTAAACCCTCTCTGAAGATAAATCTCCGTAAGCCTCCCCAATGACCCTGCAGTCCTTCAGGTCGTACTTCCAGTCGTTAGGAAGAATTGAGTTATCAACAAGGTTTATGAGAACAGGAATTGTGTCCTTTTTCGCTCCCATACCTGTAGGAGCATCAACTCCAGAGAGCAAAATTCCCTCAACGAAGGTTCCGGAAGGTATGTAAAACTTTCTGAGAATTTCAAACTTCTTCTCTTCTACCTTTTTCTCTCTCTTTTTTAGGTCCTGTTCAAAGGAAATTCTCTGAATGCCTACAACTTGGGCTTTTTTGCCTTTAGTCTTTCCTGAAAGTACAGCTGGAGGAGGCGGCGGTGGTGGTGGAGGGGGAGCTGTAAATTTAGCCTTCTTTTTAGTTTTCTCTACAATCGTCTTGGACTCTTTTTCCTCTTTCTTTAACGGCTTAGTAGTCTGTTTTTGAATTTTAACCTTCTTTTCAAGCTCTTTTATCCTCTTCTCATTAGACGATATTCTGTTATTTATATCGTTGAGAATTCTGCTTATCTGCTTCAGTTGAGACTTTATCTCTCCAAGCTCTTTCTCCCTTTCTGCAAGCCACTTCTTTTCTGCATCTGAACCTTTCTCAGAAAACTCCACAGTTGTTTTTTCTTCCTGTACTTGCTTAGTGTGCCTTGCTCTCTGAAGTTTATAAACAACCATAAAAATAGCAGCAATAAGCAGAAGAATTGTCATGATAAGCATCACAGCTTGTTTTTTCTTTTTTTCTTCAATTCCCATTACTCATCCTCCGGATTACTTACAACAACAACAAATACAGTTGACTCTCCAGGAGTTAGAGTGTGTTTTCTCAGAGAAATAGCCCTAACGTCGTACATCTTTGAAAGGAAAGAAAGGGAGGTTTCATCAAGCTTGATAGGCCTATCAAGCTTGTTTACCACTTTGCCTTTTAAAACGAAGAACTTGTCTCCCTTTCCTATCTTTTCAAGAACAACATCTATTTCCCTGAAGACTCCCAATTTTTCATTCTTATCTTCAACTGAATAGTAATCCGGATACTTACCGGTCATAAATTGCTTTACTAAAGAGACAAGGAGTTCTTCATAGGGCATACCTTTTTCAAACTTAGCAGCTTTCCTGCGGAGCTCCCTCTTCCTAACCTCGTCTGGTATGTAAACCTCTATAACTTCCGGAAACTTTTTGTCCGGAATCGCAACAATTGAGTAATCATAAGTTTTTCCTGAATCGTCTATTAGGGTAACAGCTATAACTGCAGGCTTTTTGTAGTAAGGATACCATCTAATAAGTAAGTTCTTTCCCTGAGCCTGAACCTGTATTCCCTTAGAAGCATCAACAAAAGCTTCGTAGATACGATAGGGAAATTTAATCACCTGCAAAGTATCTTTAGTAACATGTACCTTTATTTCCGGAGTTAAAGGAACTCTCTCAAGTGCAAAAGCTGTTTGAAAGCACGTAAATAAAAAAAGAAGGCTAATTAGTCTTCTCACTTTTTCCCTCCGGACTGCTCCTTCCCTTTCTTCTCTTCTTCAGGATAGAATGCGGTTATTCTAAACTCCCCATCCTTTATCCTGTACCTAACTACATACGTTTGGTCTTTATCCTCTACAAGCTTTCCCATGTAAAACTTATAGATATGTCCCTTTACCTTTACCTCTCTCTTTTTTTTGTTTATCACAAATTTTTCAGGATAAAAGGCCTGTGTTTTTTCATAGAAGACAACATCTTCAGCCACTTTCTTAACCTGATTTTTAACTTTTTCATAATTACCTGGTTCAATGTACTTTAAAAATTCTTCAAGCCTTGCTGCAACAGTCTGAGGAGTATAGTTAGTAGCAAGGTAAACTAGATAATCAACCATCTCTTTTATGTAGTTTTCGCTAGCATCGTCGTTAGAAATAACTACCTTACCGTAAATAGAAGGTGGCATTAAAATAATTTTCTCCTTATTAACATTCTTGGTGTAAAGAAGAAGAAGGTAACTCAGAAAAATAACTAAAGAGAAAACTACAAATCTGCAGAGCATATACCCTGAAGCTACTTTGGACCACTTTTCCTGAAGCCTTTTAAACAGCATTACCTACTCCTCAAAGTCCCTAATGTAAGTTGGAACTACACCGAACTTCCTTGCTACCTTTAACTTATCACCAGGAAGTTTTACAAATCCCAGATGCCAATACAGAAAACCGTCAAGAAATTGACCGTACTTGTTTCTCAACTTCAAATAAATCATGGCTAGTGTGATTAGAACAACTGCAATAAACTGCTGCCCCTTAACCACTGCAACAAGAGAAAAAGCAAGAGAAAGGAATATCGTAACTACAGTCTGCATCTCAAAGTTTCCAACATACTTTGGATCGTCAAGATGGCTCGGTATGTAGTTATCATACTGCTTGTTACTCATACTGTCCTCTCCCTTTTAATAAACGCCCCGCCCCTAAGAGCTATTAAAAAAGAGTTCCTGAAGCCATACCCTCTGCAACGTTCGGAATGAGGAAAATACCTACTGCCACAATAATAGCTACGGCTCCCTGTCCTAGAGCTCCTCTATAGAAGGAAACAAGTCCACCAGCAATAAAGAGTGCAGCTGCAATCATTCCAGGGTATCCCTGGAGGTAGTCCTTAACCTTATTCCAAATGTCCTGCCACTCACTACCACCAGTAGCGTGAGCAGCAACAGCAGCTACAACAAAGAAAACTCCAAGAACAAGCATGTTCTTAAGTAGTTCCTTAGCTACCTTTTTCACGGCTACCCCCCTTGCAGAATCTAATGGTTATATCAGCTCCTTTGGGGCGGGGCTTTACTTTTACGTTCTTAAAACCTTTGAAGTAGTAAGATATAAGCATTTTTAAGCCGCTATTCACTTCTATTTCCACGTAATCAGCCTTCTTTACCAGCTGTTTTATCCGGTTTATCTCCCTCCTAAAAGTAGAGGGATAGAAACGCTTAGTCGTGCAAATAAGCGAAACAGGTTTTAATGTATGCTCTTTCTTAGGAGTAAGACAAAAGTTTTGATAAGCCGTTCCGTAAACTACATCGCTTTTATAAGTCTTCATACAGGCTACAGAATAATACTCTCCAGCCCAACATACTGCAGGTACCAAAACAGCTAGTAAGGTCATCCGCAACATGTCATTCCCCGCTAAAAAAGTAAGCTAATAGCCAACTCTTTGCAATCAGCAATAGCATACTTTCTAAACAATACAGGTATCCTCTTCCTTGACAACAGCTCAGCTGCTTCTTGTAAAGATATTCTTTCTCCCTCTATAGCGTATCTATCAGCTACCACATCAGGAATATATGCAAACTGATTATCACAATAAATTTTCCCCCAAAGTTTGATAAGGCAACGTTTGTCTAGGTTTTCAAGGTTTACTTTAATCATCGCAAACCTCCTACTATTGCCCGCAGTAGTCAATCAATACTCCACTCTCCAGCCCTTCTCTCCAAAGAATCTGTTAAGACTCTCCCTGAGATAGGGTAAATTCGCAAAAAGCTCACCTGTAGTCTTATCTGTAAAGACGAAAACAACTTGCCCGTTTTCGCAACGACAACTTGCTATCTTGTTATGGAAAATATTGTACGTAGCAGGTTTGGTTTTTCTCAAGTAATCAAAGAGTTTACGAGCAGATTCGGGTAAAAAATCATTTCTACTGCCCGCAGGATTATTTTCAGAAACCTCAACTCCATAGAACGCCCTAAACCTCTGTGCAAACTCCCAGAAACTCGCTCTCCTATCCTTCAGAGCAAAGCTGATTAAGAGGCCTACCGGGTTGTAGTTGGCCTTTCTGTTGTATCCTGAACCTTCCTTGCGGGCAAGGAGCTCGTACATTGCCGCCGGAACCCACCACAGTTCCCCATAGACCTTTTTGAGAGCTCCGTAAGTCTCCTCCAACCTCCCTACATCTATCCCGCAGTAGCGTACCTCTCTCTTAACGTCCTCTGAAACCCTTGAGAGAGCCTGTTTTATCTTCTTAACCTCTTGAGCGTCAATCCTTTCGGCCAATTTGTTAGGCTTGCCTAACTCCGCCCCCTCTTGTCTATTTTTCTCTCTTTGAGCCTTGGAAACTGATTTAGAGGGAGAGTTCTCTACTTCTGAAGACTTCTCCTCTTTAATCTCTCTTTTAGAATTTGAGAGAGTTTGAATATTATCAAGTTCTCCGCCGCCATTATTATATTTATTATATATGGCGTCGTCTAAAGTATTCTTATTAGTTTTTCTATTACTGTTAGTATTAGTGTTAGTATTCTTATAGTATTCCTTAGTGCGTCCCTCAGCGACATTAGTGCGTCCCTCAGCGACATTAGTGCGTCCCTCAGCGACATTAGTGCGTCCCTCAGCGACATTAGTGCGTCCCTCAGCGACATTTCTCCAGTTCCAGTCCTTTAAGAATGGATGGGAGCTCCACTCACTCCAGACCTGCTGTAAGACTTCCTTATTCCACTCCCTAAGGGAGCAGAGCCTAAACTTGAGCCTAACTCCGGGAATTCTCTCCACTACTCCTGCCCGCAAGAGTTCTTCAATGTAGCCTTTTAGCCTTCCTCCTCCTGAGAGCCTTAAAACCTCAGCAATCTCCCTCGTGGTGGTTTCTGCTACCGCCTCTCCTGAGTGGAGGCTTCCTCCCCTTGCTTTGTGGTTGAAGAAAAGGAGCAGGGCTTTTGCCTGAACTGAGATGGGCAGGAGCAGGGAAACGTTGAAGAAGGCAAAGTATCCTCCGGAGGGTTCCAGGAACCTGAAGCTCTCAGCAAGGAGTATTTGGTCAACAAGATAAACTACAGTTCCTCCTTCCCAGCCTCTCCTTGTTAGGAGCTCTCCTCCCCTGAGGGAAAGTCCCTCTTCTTGAGCTCTATCCCTAATGACCTCAAAGAGGCTGTTTATTTCTTTAATAAAGTTGTTTGCAGTATCTCTGCTGCTGTACCCTAAAACCCTACTCAGCTCCCTCTGAGTGAACCTTGCCTCTCCGTCCCTGCTCTTGGCGTAAACGTAGGCAAGGAGAGTGATAAAGCTTGACTTCCAGCTAATTCCAAGGACATCGGGAAGCTTGAAGGCAACGTTTGGAAGCCTACAAAAACCTGATTTGACTACATAGGACTTGAAATTTTGAGGGTTTGGATGTATTCTTTCTTTACGCATAGTTTTACCTCCTTTGTCTGTTTTTCAGGCATGATTGCCTCTGTTTGGATTTCTGGGCGGGATGCCCCCCCGTCCTACTCAACTTTTTTGGCTTTTTCCTCATCTCTCCTTCCCTCCTTTTCTTCTTGCAGCTTTTTTAGCTTGAATGAGTAAAAGGAATTAAGTATAAGAGCTCTCTCCAACATAAGGGAAAGCTCTGCAAATATTTCTGCAAGCTCATCTATTGATTTGCTCTTTGCTAGTTTTAGAAAATACTTTTTTTCTTCCTCTTCTTTCTTTTCAAATATCTTGTAGCTGAATTTTACGTTCTTCTTCTGGAGAACTTGCTGAACTTTTTGTTCAGCCACAAAGTATGGTATTCCTTTCTCTTTAGCTATAAATTGTATAATGTCTTCTATAGATACATTTTCCTGAACAAGGCAGATGATCTCACTTCTCATCACGAACCTCCTTTCCCCGCCTAGTTGGCGGGGTCCTGCTAATTAGCTTTTCACATAAGTTCTCTTAGGAATAAAGCATCATTTATTTTCTCTGTATTTATTAATGCTGGGCCTATTCTGTACACTCCAGGGCTAACTACAGCAAGTCTTCCGTATCTGCTTGTTGCGTTTACTCCCGATAAGAGGTACTCATCTATGCAGGAACGTAGATATTCAACTTCTCTTTCCAAAAGAGTTAACGGAGCTCCACTATTCAGGTTGATAATTTTGTATCCGTTCTCATCCTTCATAAGCAAGCTTGTATCTGATATTTTGTAAGTGAAACTTCTGTTTTTCATTTCTTTCAGTACTGCTCTCGCAAAGGTATAAGCTCTGATGTGATTAAGTATCCATCTTCCCCTATAGAAAACCGGATTTTCTGTATCCCCGTTGAACCTACTGTAAGTGAGTATCATTACGTTATCCGAAGGAGTTAGCGAAAAAAGCCCTTTCCCTATTCTGAGAGTAACGTTTTTAGGAGCTGAAACTTTTTCAGGGTCAGGAAAAACCTTATTTGCAAAAAAATCTACAAGCGTTTTTGCAGCCTGTAAAAACGGAGCTCCGACTATTAAAGTCTCATTCTTAATGGGCTCTACTTTGATCTGTTCTACTCCGTTTAGAAACTTAGGTGGATTATTTAAAGGTGGAGCAAAGTCGCTGTTTAAGGTAACGGTTCCATTCTCCACTACTATTCCCTTTACCACCTGCATCTTATCCTCCTTCACTACAGGTCTATCCTTTTGATTTCCTCTTCAAAGTCTGCGTCTCCAACGAGTTCCTCTATCAAACTGTATTCCTTAGCTTCAGTATTTATGTTGAACTTTCTCATTAAAGCTAAGGGATTCTGAACTATTACATACTTTGTATCTCCGGTAATTCTTTTAACCAGCTCTGCAGCTCTATCTATTTCTTCAGCTCCTACTACAAATTCTGTTAGAGGACTAAACACTACTGCTACCGGGGCAAGCTCAGAATCAGCTATCTCCTGAATTGCCGAGATAACTACTTTTACTGGATAATCCGTTTCTAGTGCTAATTCATCCACACTTACAAGCCCGGTTTTTCTTGATAATTTCCTGAAAGTCCTGTATATCTCCCTTTTGACGTTAGCTGGAACTTTGTAGTGTTTCTTAAACCAATCATGTTTTGCAAACGGTATAAGCCTCATTATTGTTGCTCTAAGAAGAGTCTCGTTATCTACCTTGTATTCAATCATTTCTAATTCCTCCTTGACTTATAAGATTGCTAGTAAGTTGGGAATATTCTCTTCCGTTACAGGGATTCTGTAGTCGTTAATACCTAGGACCACAAAAGAACCCTCTTCTGTGTTCTCTGCTTTTGAGAGTATTCCTAAGTATGGACGAAGCTCTTTTTTGTGGATGTAGTGAATGAGTGAATTTACAAGCAGCACTCTATCTGCAAGGGGAAGTTCTATCTGTACCCTTTCATAAGGGAAGAAGACCCGTTCGTTAACACGAGTTAATTTTATCGGACGACCGTCTTTAGTCTTGAAGATTTCTTGGTGAATAGAAACTGTATTGACCATCTGGTTGAGAATGGCCATTAATCCTTCAAATTTAAAGGGATTAAGAGCAAGTGCTCCTTGGGAAAGGCCTTTAGGATCATTCTTTAGGAATGAAAAAATTACATCCCCGCTCTCAGCAAAGATAACTTTTACGCTCGCATCCCCTTCTTTATCGCTTGCCTTTCCCAATAACAAGGCTCTGTAGATGACTCTTTTGAGAATTGCATAGTTAACGGTAGTGCTGTTGTAAACAATTTCATCATTTTTCTTGACTACGACTCTTGGCCTTTCAGGCTTAATGAAGAAGCCTCCCCCCTTTCCTGAAAGGAGGTTCTGCTCGGCTTTGGATTTGAGAATTTTAAGTTTGTTTTCCATACGTTCCCTCCTTAACTTTTCCTGTTATAGAAATCATAATAAAACTTATATTCCATTCTGGGAGCTTTTTCAAGACAAGGTATCAGATTTGTGCCATCTTGCCCTCAAAAAACCCCCAGAACAACAAAGAAAAATTCAGGTTATTACCGGTATCTATTAATGTTTATTTTTAAACAGGTTTAAGCCGTTGAGCTTGACAAAGCAGATATAACAGAATAGTTTGATGCGTTGAAGATAACGAGCTCTGCTGGTGTTAATACTGCTGTGATTGTCTGTGCTGTTCTGCTCCCCTTTTTTATTTTCCTCCCTACCATATTCCACCTCCTTTAGTAGTTTTTTCATAAAAAGAAAGGGGGCTTTTGCCCCCTGTTATTAAAACTCTATTAGATCGCCAATTTCTACTATGTCTTTTACTTCCTCTGGAGGCTCCCAGATGGAACCGTCGTCGAGGAGAACGTCATAAGGGGAGATGACGTCCCTTACCTCCCTTTGTTCTCCTTGATTGCCGAGCTTAATAAGTTTTCTCTTTCCGAGCCTGACGATTTCAGGCTCTATATCTGTGTCTTGCTCCAGAAAGTCGTAGCTACTTCTGTAATCCCAGAGAGAGCGGTAGTAGGAGCTGTAATTACTCTTATAAGAAACAATGGGCTTACTTACTTTCAGCCCCTTGTAAGTATGCCAGGTTCCCTTAAAGAGCATTCCAGAGTCCGTCCAGAGCAGAACTCTGGAGTTGTTTCTGTTCAGTATGTCGCACTTGAGCATCAGCTTAAAGTTCACGAGTCCGATGCGGCGTGCAAAGTAGGCAAGGTATGCTGTATCAGATAGCTTTTCTCTGTATTTTTTCGGCACTTTCAGTCCGAAAGTGCCGTTATGGAATAGTAAAGCCTTTGAATAACCTTGCAATCTATTTCTACTCAGCACAGGAAACGGATGGCAGAGCTCCGGTCTAACTCCTCCGCCTGTTGACTTTCTGAGATGGAGGACTAATTCATAGTCCTCGCTGTTGAACTCCCGGAACTTCTCGTCTTCCAGGAGTTCTTCTAAGTTCATTATCCCCTTTTTGAAGTAAAGGGGATATTTTTCTTCGTCAATCCTGACGGCAAATCCGGCTCCGTCGGGATTAATTTGCCATTGGCGTTTAATAAGTTTTTCTGGAATAACTTTGCCAATAGGTTTGTAGATAATAATACACATACCTTTCCCTCCTTAATTAGTTTTTAAATTAACTGATTTTTAATGACTAATTAGCCCCAGATAACGTCGTATCTGTTTGGGGCTTTTACTTTTACAAGTTCGTATGAATAGTTAAGTTCCTTGAGAACTTTCTGAAAACTCTCAAGGAACTGTTTTGAGGGAGAATAAAGCTCTACTCCTCCTTCAATGATGTTGTATTCTTTCAGCTGTCCATTCTGGATAGCTTCTTCCAGGACTTCTGCTATTGCTTCAGCTTCCCATTCCGAGCAACCGCCAAGTTCCACAAGCTCTTTAACCGTATCAGTATCTTCGCTTGTGGGGACAGTTGCAAATACCTCTGGAAAGCTGTTCCAGTAAATCCACATTTTTTCCCTCCTTAATTAGTTTTTAAACTAGCTTAAAAAGAAAAGCCCGCACAGAGCGGGCTGATAGAATGTAATGGATTTACTGGTAGTATTTGAGAGCTTGTTGATAATCGTATTCAGTAAGCTCAAGTCCCCTAAGAATAACCTTTTGTTTGCACCGAGGACGAGCAAGTTCCAATGCAACAAGCAAGAGCTGATACTCTGATTTTGTCAAAAGTTGCTTGAGCTTGAGATTGTTAACGTAAGTTTCTATATCAGGTCGGCCATCAGCTCTCCATTTAAGGAGAGCTTTTTTGAGGGCTAGACTTATCTGTCTGGCCTTAAAGAAGGCCTCCAGCAGAGAAGTAGGTTTGCTTAAAAACCCTCTTATCTCTAAGGTTTTTCCTACGCTTCTGCGTAAAGGTCTGAAGTTAATCCATCTGTACCTTTCAAGAGGGTCAGGTTGATTGCTGATTGTCTGACAGTATCTATTAGGCTTCCTCCAAAAGACTTTCTCAAAAGAGAAAGCTTTTTCCAGTTTTGCGGCTAAACTATTGAGAAAAGTTAAAGACGATGAGTTTGGCCTCTTGCCTACTGCAAAAACATCGTCCCAACCAATGTGCACGTGAATTCCTTGCTGATAGTAATTTTTGTCTTGGAGTTCTTCAATCCGTTTCCAGAACGGGTTGAGTGAGAAGATAAGAACTCCCGTTTCAACCAAAATAGGGGATTTAAATTCCAAATCTACGGAGGCATCTCTTTCTACAACGCCTCCAAGTTCCAAGAACTTATCAAATAGTTCATCCCCTAATCTTGTAGTGAAGGATTGAAACTTAACTTCTACTTCACAACCAAATGTTTCGGTTCCGATTACTGCTACTGAGATACTTCTTGAAGTTCCGGTAGCCCCTCCGTTGTAGGAGCCTATGTATCTACTAATATCTCTTAGTCTTTCTTCCTGGAATTCTTCTGGAATACTAATGTTGCCGTTGAGCACTTCTCTTATTACAAAAAGTAAATGTTTACATCTATGCCACCTACGGTAGCCCTCGCAAGTGCAAGTGAGATATTCAAGGTTTACCTTATACTCATTCCCATTGTTAGAGAGGACTCTTACCACAGGATACTCTAACTCCAATATCCTGTGTCCCTCAAGCTCCGGCTCTTGTCTGTAAGCCCGGAGCATTTCTTCAAACCTTCTTCTGAGCTCCTCAATTGGCATAGCCTTTCCCTCCTTAACTCGTTTTTTTTTAAAAAGAAAAGCCCGCACAGAGCGGGCTGATGTTAAATGCGATTAGAGTTCAATTTCATCAATGTCGTCGTCAATGAGGTCGTCTAATTCCTCTTCAGCCGGAGCAGGTTCCTGAGAAGACTCCTGCTGCTCTACTTTGATTACTTCCCTCCAGCGTAAGAGGGTGTTCAAATTCAGGAGAAAGTCAGCTAAAGCCAACAGTTCCACTTTGTTAGTGGTAGGCACGTTGATTTTGTTGACTATTCTCTCGTTGTCGCCTTCCTTCTCTTTCACTTGCAAAATAATAGCGTAGCCGCTGCGGTCGTTGTTTCTCCAATACTCAACCAAAATCTCTGACCAGCGATTGTCCGTAGGGTTATGGACAATCGCTTTCTTCTTTGTAGGGCTTGTACTTTTTGCTACTTGCTTGGCCACAAGCCCTAATTTGTAGCATTCAGTTGGGGTTAAGGACATAACTATTTCTTTATGTCCTTCCCCGCTTTCCAATGTAGCAGCTCTAGCTATGAGCCTTCCTTCAATTTCCTTCCAGTCTCCAGACTGCTTTACTTTTACTCCTTCACGGAACTCTAATACAGAGTTTCTGCTGTAGATAGCTGTGTAGATTTTCCTCATTTTTCCCTCCTTAACTGGTTTTTAAGGTAATATTCTTGAATTAAAATATTATGGATGTTTTTTTGTTATTTCTTTTTCAACGATAGTAGCGATAGACGCACAAAAAGCTGAATTCCCGATTTTCTTTTTCAGAAACTCAGCTTAGTGTGCGTCTATTTTTTAAAAATCATGAAAGAAGGTAGAGTAGCCCCTTAGTGTTCTAAACTAATTATAAAGTTCATCAGGGGATTTTAAAAATGTGTGAGAGGTTAAGAAGAATCAATAAGGGGGGTAAAATCCCCCCTTTGCTATCTATAAAAACTTCTCCCTGTGAGGTGGAAAGGAGAAGGCGTTAACTTGCATGTATGCAAATTATGTGTTTGTGTTGTGCGTCTATCTTCCCTGTGCTGTTAAATAACAGTATAGAAGTTCCGTCCGTCCTTAACTGTTTTTTTTGGGAATATTAATTCAATTAAAATATTATGGATGAGCTACCGTGCGATGAACGGTAGCTGAATGTATGTTCTATATGTTAGCGATGTGGTACCTATTCAACTGTAAAAGACCAATCATCACTAATCAATATATCTTAACTTTAGTATTAAGTCAAGAATAGAGGGAGGCTGTTTGAAAAATCCACCACACTAAAAAGAGAACACTCAGAGTGAAGATAAATCTCGCCAAAACAAACAACTGAACTATATGAAAACTTTTCGTTCTCTCTCCAAGGTAAGGATTATTTCGTCTGGGTACTTCTTGGGTCTTCCCCTTTTGGTCTTGAAGGGATATAAATACTGTATTAGAGCCTGTCCTCTCCGGTGCATGTAGGTTTGAGTAAGTTTGAGTACTTGCTGGAAGTTGAGTTTCTTTCCTTTCATACCGGAGAGGATAGGCTTTTTATGGAATTGGCAATTTTCAAACATCCTCAGTGCTTAATGCCTAAAAACGATTAATAGCGATTAAGAGGTTAAAATGACTTTCGGTCAAAGATTAAAGAGGCTTAGGTATAAGCTGGGGCTTAGTCAAAAAGAAATGGCAGATAGGTTAGGCGTTCATCTAATGACTATTTCCCGCTATGAAAGAGATGCTATGAAGCCGTCTTTTAAGTTTCTGGAAAAAATTAGGGAAACCTTCAACGTTAACCCGCAATGGCTTTTAGAAGGCGTGGGAGAAATGTTTTTGCCTAAAGACAAGCCTACAGAAGCGGTTAAGGCTGAACTTCTCGGTTTAAAAGGTGCCTCACTGGACTCCTTAGCAGAAGAACTTGCAGAAATAGTAGTAGCGGAAGCGATGATGGAGAGAGGGATTTTCCTAAAGAAAGAAGTAGCCTTATACGATTATCTCCATCAGCTTGCCAAAAAGAAGCTGAGAGCTTGCCATCAGGCGATCAAGGCAGAGATAGGCTTTCATATAGACATTCTGGACACTAGCGTAAATAAAGCAACCTTTAATGAAAAACCCAAAAGTAGCCTAAAAGAATCATCTCCAGAATCCGAATAGAGGAGGCAAGGAGGAAGGATGGCTTGGGATAACAACGGCTGGGGTTCCGGAGGTTGGGGTACGGACGGTTGGGATGAGCAGAGAAAGAGAAACGAAAGATGGCAAAGGTACCAGTCTGGAGCTCCAGGAGAAGGAGGTCAGGGAGAAAAGCTTGGTTTTCTTGAAATCATTTCAAGAATCCAGAATGCATACACTTGGGAGAAAAAGGTACTTGCATCAGGTTTTGAAAGGAGCGAGATAAAAGAGTTTATGTACAGCTTCAAGATTACTGAGTTCTGGAAGTGGTTTATGTTTTCATTTAAGCACGGATTAGTAGAAGTGTTCTTCTTCCTTCTCCTTCTCCCATTGGCACTACTTATCCAGCTTGACATAATCAGAGTCTTTCCGAAAGTTGATATTCGCTGGGCTGTTTCCCTTATTTCAGGAATTCTCCTGTTTTCTGTAAACCTTGCCTATACCGGACTCTACTTTTACCTTTCCCGCTTTGTAATAGGCGATCTTACGAAACGTATGTACACTCCGCTTGCCTGGGGAAGGGCTATTCCTCTGTTTATCAAAGCTATTATCCTTGGTATTACAGGTTTTTTCCTTACTAAAGATTACTTAACACCCGATATAGTTAGTAAACTCTCTCATTACTTGAGCTACATTTCTCCTTTTGCCGAGCAGGAGATTTATAAGAAGATATACAGCGGATTACCCTCCATTAAACAAGATTTATGGGCTTCAGCCCTTGTCATTGGCATATTTGGAATTGCTCCAGTAGGAGTCTTAAGAGCCAAGAAAAATATTGAGAGCGGTTTCAGAGCTTGGATAAATACGCTCATGAAGGCCAAATGTAAGCTTAGACTGGATAGGTTAAAAAAAAGAGAAATCCACTTTGGATGCGGCCTAAAAATTTACCCTGAACTTCCCGATGAGGAAAAAAGGCTTGATAAGCAGATAGTACCCGTTTATCAAGCCGATGCTGAACGTTCAACACACACAGACATAATCGGTACAACCGGTGTAGGTAAAACGAGGCTTGCTGAGAGCCTTGTAGAACAGGATATAAAGATGGGAAACTCGGTTATCGTTATAGACCCTAAATTAGACTGGGACCTCTTTTCAAGAGTTTGGAGTGCAACAGTTGAAACTGGAAGAGTTGAAGAGTTCATCTTTATATCCCTGCTACATCCCCACTTGTCTTCCGGAATTAACCCTCTCAAATACTATGTCTATCCTGATGAAGTTATATCAACTATAGTTTCTACCATTCAGGCTAAAGAAGAGTTCTTTATCAACATAGCAAGAGAGATGGCAACTCTAATTGTTCAGGGACTTTATTACCTTAATGCTCAGCAAACAGGAAGAAGAAAAGAATTTAGTTATGCAGAAATACTCAACTACATATCTCAGGAAGGTTTGAAAAGGATTGCAGACCAGCTTCTTGCCTATAAAAATAGGGACCCAGAGAAAATTAACTCCCTTCTTGAGAACTACAGGCAAGCGATTTCCTCTCCTCCAGATTACTTTAATAAAGTAGTTTCAACTCTCAGAACAAACGTTTCTAACTTTGCTCATGGAGTAGTCGGAAGTATTGTTGGAAAAAGTAGAACTAACGAAGTTATTGAAAGGCTTGAGTCTGGAAAGAGGGTCATCTGCTACGTTATGACTGGAGCTCAAACCTTTTCTGATAAGGCCAATCAGCTTTCAAGGGTTCTCCTTGCGATGATTAACAGTCTTGCAGGTAGGTTAAATGCCTCTGGAATGAAACTTCCCTATCCCTTGAGGATACACATTGACGAGGCCTATACTGCGATGTTTCACGGAATAGAACATCTCTTTGACAAGGGACGCTCAACGGGGATTGGTCTTATTATGTACCATCAGTCTATAGGCCAGTTTGAAGAAGCCGTGGGTCCAAACTTAACAAAAGTTATCCTTGATAACATAAACACTTTCTTCATTATGAGAGTAAAAAAGCAGGAAACTCAAGAGTTTGCTGCAAGACAAACTGGTAAAATGTTTGCAGGGCTTCCGACTTTTAACATTGACGGCCATGCTGGTATGTTTCCCAACGAAGACTTTAGAATCCCTGCTGAAAAGTTTGAAGACTTACCTCCGAGGATAGGAGTTCTGATTAGAACAAATGCTTTTAATGAGGAGAGTTCAAAGGTAATTCACCTGTTAAAAACTCCTTTGATAAAGGAGCCTAAAATAAAAGTTAAGCCTCAAGACCTGCGTTCTGTATCAAATGAAGAAGAGATAGTAGAGCTTTTAAGAAAATACGTATAGGAGGCTTTTGTTTGATGTCTTTCTTGGTGTCTTTTATCAAGAACTTTTTTAAGATAATTTTTAACCTTGCTGTGGGAAATAGTGAAGAAATTATTTTGTATGCCCTTTTAGTTTTCTCCCTTGTCCTATTTGACGTTACGTTCTATTACACCTTTGCAGAGCAGATTAATAAACACCTCCTTATAAGTCTGCTTTGGTTCGGAATGGTGCTCTTTTCATCGCTGGTTATTTTCAGATTTGTTATTGCTGCAGCTAGAGAAAGCTTTAGAGAGAACATGTCCTTGTTTGAAGTAGTAGCTTTCATTGAAGCTAAACGTCGTTCTGAAGAGCTTAAAAAACAAGGTAAAAATCCGAAGTTTATAGTTGCTGGGGAAGAAGAAGAGGGAGAAAAAGAGAAAGAAAAAGGAGAGGAAAAGAAAAAAGAAGGGTTCTTATTAAGACTGTTAGGATTTCTTCCCTTTAGGGAGAAGAAAAAAGAGAAGAAAAAACAGGTTCAAGAGGAACGGAAGACTGAAACAGTCTGCATCTCTGCTGTTCAGTTTTCTCAATCTCAGCTTCATTCTCAATCGGAATCTTCTCGTCCTAAGTTAGTTGAACAGCAGGTTCAGGTCAAAGAGCAGGCTCAAGTGCTTGAGAAAAGTGAAGCTAAGCCAAATCAAGAGTTGAAACAGGAAGTTCACGAGAATTCGCAGGAACAGCAGCTCCAAAAGGCCGAGCAAAAGGAAGAGGTCGCAGAAGCTAGAGCAGTTGAGGATAGAGTTCAGGAAGTTCAACAAGAAGTTCAGGTGGAGGAAACTACTGCCCGCAGTAGTATAGCCGACCAGGAAGACCGGGAGGAACAACAACCTAAACAACTTGAGCAGTCTGAGGAACCTGGTATTGAACAGGCAAAAAAACTGTTCAAGTTATTTGCTGAAGTAACTCAGGATGATAAAGTGCTTGATCTTGTAACAGAGCTTTATGGCCTTTATTTAAACGAGCCTGATATGAACTCTCTTGGTTTTGAACCGAGTGAATCCCAGTCTCTCAAGTGGAAAGCTTTAAAACAGATACCCCTTTACGAGCACGTCTTAAATGTAGTTGAGGAAGCAGTCCGTTTAGCAGATAAGCAAGGACTTCAGGGACTTGAAAAACTTGCTCTTATGCTTTCAGCTTTGGTCCATGACTTAGGAAAGCTAACTACAGTAGTTAGTTCTATAGGGGTAGAAGAAAGGAAGCGTAAAGTTAAAGAGCATCCCAACTATGGATACCAGTTCTTAATGAACTTTTTTAGAGAAAAGGAACGAGAACAGAAGCTTCCGTTTGCAGCAGAGTGGTTTGAAGCTATAGCTGAAGCTGTTAAGTACCACCATACGGTCGTTCCACAAAGTAAGCCTGTTTGGTTTGAACTTTTAAAGAGAGCTGATTGGGAAGCAAGGAGTAAAGAGTCTGGTTTAACAGAGCAGGAGATTAAAGAGTTTTACAAAGAAATCTTTGCTGATTATTCCCTCATAGATGAAGAACAGGCTAAGGAATTTGTAATAACAGCCTTTAGGAAGGCCATAGTAGATATAATCAAAGATTATCCTTCTTACGCTTATCCTCTTAGAGCAGGAATTCCTGAGTCGTTTTTCGGAGTTGATGAATCAGGAAAGGCTTTTATTTACATAGACCCAGAAAATCTGCTTAATTCTTTGGTCTCTTTTTCAAAAGAATTTAAAAAGTACGCTGAAGGTTTTAGAACGAAGTTAGGCAAAGACAAACAGCTTCATTACAATAATGACCTAAAAAGGTTTGTGGCTTTTACTTTATCGGAGGCCGGTTATGCAGACCTTGAGAGAAATAGATATTCCAATCAACTTGTTTTTGATAGTGATGTTAAGATGTCAAGAGTTTTTAGCGTAGGTGATAAAAAGGCTATAATGGCTATTCCTTTGAAAGTTGACGTTATTGCCCAAGAAGCAGGCCGTTCTATAAGTGAAATAATCAATGCTGTAAATGATGCCGTTAGAAAAAGACCTTCAAGCTACTACATAGGTACGGCTAAAGACGAACACGCAGAAAGGCTCCTCTATATACCATCTAAAGAGCTGGTAGAGGAGTTGGGTGAAAAGTAGCAAAAAAGAAGCTCCTATTAGGAGCTTCTTCTCCCTGTTTCGTATCAGAATTCTATATCATCAACTTCTTCAAGCTCTTCTGTTGTCTCTCTTTTAGGGTCAACCGCCTTTATTCTTTCTGCTCTTACTTCTATTCTACTTCTTTTCTCTCCATTTTCAGTTTCCCAGGTATCTTGTCTGAGACTCCCTTCTACTAGAACCCTATCTCCTTTGTTGAAACGCTCAACGATCCTTTCTGCTGATGTGTTCCAGGTAATTATGTCAATAAATAGAGTGTCTTCTTTCCAGTTGCCTTGCTTGTCCTTATATGGCCTGTTTACAGCTATCCTAAAGCGACAATAGGGAGTTCCGTTTGGAGTATGACGGAGCTCTGGGTCTGCTACCAATCGGCCAATCAAGAAAACTTTGTTTAGATTTGCCATTTCTTCACTCCTCCTTTTTAGGAAAAAATTTGCAGTCTTTAGGACTGTATATCAAGTCTCGGTACGTTGTCAACTATAATGACTTAGTACTCAGTACATTGGTTTAGTACATTGACTTAGCACATTGACATCGTACAATGTACGATAACTTTGCACGAGCCAAGACTCCGTACATACATAATACATAATTTGTGTAGGTATCCAGGGCTTTTTCTGAAATTTATGTACAACGACTTAGTACTCGGTATCTTGACTTAGTACATTGACTCAGTACAATGTCAATGTACCTTGACTTTACTAGAGAAGAGGACTTATACTAATAGGGAGAAGAATACTTTAAAAGGAGGTTCGTGATGAGAAACATACCGTTGCTTGCTATTGACACAGGTTATTCTGCGGTCAAGTATGCTTACAAAGATGGAGAGGGGCTGAAGGAAGGTAAGTTTCCAAGTGCCATAGCTCGGTTCTATTTCAGCAAGAGTAAATTTGGCGGCAAAGAACCTATTTCTTACAAAGGTCAAAAGTTTTATGTAGGGGAAGAAGCACTAAAGTATTCCAATTATGTAATGTCGGCTAAACATGAAGGTTTCTCCGTCGTTGCTGCTCCTCTTTTGATGTACCATATCTACGAGAGAGAGGGTATTAAGCCTCAAGCTGTATGTCTATCTATTGCAATTAACGAGTTTGGGAAAGAGATAGAGTTTCGTGATTTTATTGAGCAGAAAGATGTCAAGGGAATTAAAGAGGAGCTCCTTATAGAAAAGGCCTCATCTTTTGAGATAAACGGCCAAAAATTCTTTCAAAAGGTACTTGTTCTTCCTCAAGGGGTAGGCATTTGGTTTGACCAGGGTCAGCCTAAAGAGTGCGTGATTGTTGATATTGGCCGTAAAACAATTGATGTAGTTGTCGTTGTTGACGGTCAGATAGATGATTCTTTAACAACTGGATATACGGATAGGGGAAGTATTACTATTCTCCAGCTTATTGCAGATGAAATTAGGTATGAATTTGACCTGGAGCTCTCCCTACCTGAAGCAGAAAAAGTTTTAGAGACTGGTAAGCTTCAAGTTAGAGGTAAGGAAAAGGATGTCTCAGAGCTTATAGAAAGTCTGAAGGAACAGTACGCTTTAAAAACCATCATAGATGTTCTGGAATCACCTACTATAAAGCCTTTGTGGCGAAAGCACGGGAATATTATTGTTGCTGGTGGGGGAGCTTATTTCATTCCTGAATCTGTCAAAAAGGATTACTCAATGAAAATTCCGGAAAAACCAGAGTTTTCAAACGTCCGTGGATTTATCAAACAGCTTGAGATTGAATTGGGTTTTGATGGAGGAGATTCAAGATGATAAGACCAGTAATAGACCTTACTGATTTTGGCATAACGGACGATTTAGAGCGTGTTTTGTTTCCTAGGGGCTTTATCTCCTGCTTGTTTAAAAAGTTTTTTCTGGAGTTTTTTGAAAGGAGAGGGATATCTCACATTAGCCAAGTAGATGAGAGCTCTCTCCTTGCTCTTTATGAATACTGCTATGGCGATAGTAGAAACTGGAGTAAGGATATTGAAAAAAATTTTCATCTAGCATTGGAGTACCTTGACTTTTACCGTAAGAAGTTTGGAGCTGGTGAAAGCTCCGATGTAGCAAAGTCCTTCAAATCAAGCCTACAAGCTTCTCAAAGACCTGCGGTTCAAGAAGGGGAAGTAAACAAGGAGCAGATAAACGAGGTTAACAAAGTAGAGTATGAAGAACGGGTAGCAAAGCCCGAAGTTAAGCAGATAAGCAGCCAGAGGCCGATTCCTGAATCGGCCTCTATTAAACAGCAGGATCAAGAGGAAGAGCTGTTAAACGAGCAGTTGCAGGCAGATAGGGAGTTTGAATCTACTGTTACTGAAGACGGTAGCACTAAGCAGTCGCAATCTAAACAAGAGATTGATGAAAGAATTAACAGGTATCTCCAAAAACTAGAAATAAACTACATCAGGAAGAAGAAAAAGTGATTGCTCTTATTCTGTTGTTTCTGCTTTTGCCTGTGAGAGGGCTTGCTGATTGCGTAGAGGATGCAGCTCTTTCCTACAGAATTTCTCCTCTACTACTGCGGGCAATAGAAAGTGTGGAATCGGGAGGTAATCCTTATGCACTTAGTATTCAGACTATTAATCCGAAATTTTTGAAGAGCTTGCTTGATAAACTTGGGATAAAGTACACTATGAGGCCATACAAGGGTAGAGTTCTTTTCTCTGTACAACCTTCTTCAAAACAGGAAGCAGAACAGGTCTTAAATTTCCTTAAAAGTTCTCCTGGAGTGGTAACTTACGATGTGGGACTTATGCAGGTGAACAAACTTTGGATTGAAAAGTACAATCTTCGTCCGGAGTGGTTGCTGGATGCCTGCTACAACGCAAAATGGGGAGCCTATGTTCTTGCTAAGATGATAGCTAAGTACGGCTATTCTTGGGATGCAGTTTGGCATTACAACGGAAAGAAAAGTTATGCTTGGAGAGTTTTTAGGAAGATTAAAGATTTATGCAGAAGTAAAAGTTCCGGCTTTGAATACTGCAGACTTATTACGCAAGGAGGGAAAGAATGAGGAAGCTTTTGGCTTTAGCTGGGATGCTCTTTGTAGCATCTTCCTGTTCAAGTACTCAAGCCCTGCAGAATTTTTCAGAAAAGATTAGAAACTTTGGAGAGCCAAGA
>Ga0256836_1000170_pt1 | contig 38938 bp, 36 predicted proteins | sample 4561380metaG_FD_185974 | JGI IMG/M metagenome (GOLD analysis project Ga0256836, IMG submission 185974) | Hydrothermal vent microbial communities from Guaymas Basin, Mexico - 4561-380 | ecosystem: Environmental > Aquatic > Marine > Hydrothermal vents | place: Mexico: Guaymas Basin | collected...
GTCTTAAAGGAAGACCCCGAAACAATTGAAAACGTCCACGAGCCCTACCTGATAGAAATGGGCTTCATAGTCAAAACCCCCCGGGGCAGAAAGCTAACGGAGAAGGGCTGGAGAGCAATAAAAATGGAGAAAACTCTTTGATTAGACGAATTAATCTTTAGTCTAAATCTAAAATTCGCCTTCAATGGAGTGTAAATGGAGTGTAATAATCCTTATCTATTCATAAGGTTGAAAATCTAGTATAATTATAATGAGTATTTAGAAGTAGCAACTATATGATGAAAACGACAAAAGTAAATGGCTTATTAAGAGGGCTATATATGAGTAAAATCTACCCAATCTTCCTATCCGGGTTAATTTTACTACTATCTATGTCCGATACCAAAGCTTTCCTTTTGGAGGAGCTAAGTTTTTCCATAAAACAACCCTCAACATCAATAACTGTGGAAAATAACGGAAAACTTTCAATTCCAGACGATAGTGAAAGAGGATTCGCGATTTCCTATTCAGTTGAAAATTTTCCGGTAATTCCCGACACAAAAATTGAATATACGCATATCCATATTACTGGTTCAAAAGTACTAACGGAAAACTTAAACCTATCAGACTATACTCTGGAAAAAGGTACCAAAATAAGCACTAAAGTTGATGGAGATAACATTAAACTGACTTTTTATTGTCAACCTCTAGACAAATTTAATTATGATTTTATCAATCTTGAATTTGGAGCCAATTTTCAATTCATTGATTATAAGATAAAAAATAAATATAGATATAACAAGGATAGCTGGGAAGACAACATCGATATATCAACCTTGCTCCCTAGCATTCACTTTAAAGTAAGTCTAAGCCCAACATACTACTTTACAATTTACACAAGAGGAGCTTTACCAATTTCTGACAAAAGAAAAGACAAAGAAATAGAAGGAGGAATTAAATACTACCTTAACTCCCAATTTTTCCTATTTATTTCTTATTCCTACCTCCTCCACAAAGCTGACGAAGTTAACGGGTACGACTTTAAAACCACTTCAAATACTATAAACATAGGAGCAAGCTTTCTTTGGTAGAGAAATTATTAAATTTCATAAAACTTGTGAGGGAGAGAAGATGAAAGAAATTAAGGTTTCCTGTGCTCTAACAAACAGGTTTATCTCAGAACTCCTGAAGGAAAAGATAGACAGCTTAGGAGAGGAGATTAAGTACCTCTCTTACTGGCAGAACGCCGACATAGTGATTGTTGATGACGAGTTTCTCCTTAACAACCTTCCCGAAATACAGAAGTTGATTGAAGAGGAGAAAATTTTAGTACTCCTTGACTACGAACTCTCAGAGGACGACATAGCCGTCTTTTTAAAGCTCTTCCCCATAAAAGGAGTAATCTACAAGGACATGGACCCAAAGCTACTAAAGAAGCTCTTTTACGCGGTTAAGGCAGGAGAAGTCTGGATTAAACGCTCCATCTTCCACTACATCCTAAAAGACGACCTTGCGGTAAGGAACTTCTCAATGAAGGAGCTGAAGATTATCCACTTCCTCCTAAAGGGCTACACCAACAAGGAAATTGCAAAAGAGCTGGGACTGACCGAGCAGAGCATCAAGTACTACATCAACCACCTCCTCAAAAAGGTTAAGTGCGAAAACAGGACTCAGCTGATTATTAAGTTCCTCAAGTTCCAGAAGTTAATTCAGGCTCTCATCAATCAGGGAGAGCTGGTGGAATGCTTAAACGCTTAGCTCTGACGTGGGCCCTGATTTTAATCCCCCTCAAGGGCGTCGGGGCCCAGACAGATAAGAGCTATTACTGTATTCAGCTCCTGTCAAGTAAGGAGATAACTGAAAGAGAGAGGGAGCTCTTCAAAGAGCTTAACCGGGAGTTTAAAGGGGTAAGGCTTGAGAAAATCGGCCGGTACTATACCCTCAGAATCGGGTTCTGGAAAGAGATAGGGGAAGCAAGAAGGGCTCTTAACCGTTTGAGAAAGAAGGGGTTTAAGGGAGCTTTCCTGAGGAAGTGCTACTACCTGCCCAAAAGGTGGGTTCTTCCTAAGCAAACGGAAAAGCCCCGACCTTCTCCCAAAAGAAGGGTTAGGGAAAATCCTAAAGAGCAAGAGAGAATTTCCCAGCTGATTGAATCTCTATTAAAGGAGAACACCAAAAGGGAAGTAGGAGAGGAAGGAGGCAGGGAGGTTAAGTTCCCCGAAAGCAGGAAGGAAGGTAAAAAGGAGAAAGGAGTTGAGTTTTCTTTCGGAACTTCGGTAAACAGGGAGCTCTCAAAGAGTTACTCTTTTACCGCCCTCTACTACAGGGGAGCAGGATTGAGGCTAATTAGGTCGGGAGACAAAACAGAGCTCGGCGTAGCAATAAGGGAGCTCTCAAAGGAGTTCTGGCTCAAAGACACGCTCCTTTTAAAGCTCGGTATCCTCCGCAGGGAGAATCCCCTTGAATCGTGGAGCCCCCTTTCGGCTGAGGCCTTAGGCGACTTTGTTGACAAAAAGCTCTCACTTTCGGCCTCTTATCAGGCCTTCAGAAACTACGAAAACCAGATAGACCTGAAGGGGCTCCTCTCCTTAAGGGGCGGGCTAACTTACCACTTTTCAAACTCTTCGGGAGTTGAGCTAACCTACCTCTACGACAGGTTCACAAAAGAAAAAGAGCTCCCCTTTTCAACCGGAAGCAGGTTTAACCTTAAAGGCTGGAGCGGGAGCTTCTCGGCCTTTGCCTCCGTCAGGGGGAGCTCCTACCTGTTGAGACTTGGGGGAAAGGTTAAAGACTTAAACCTCAACTTCTTTACTGACAGCTCCCTCAGTATGCCTCCCCAGTCAAAAGGAGAGCTCTATACCGACGGTAAAACCCCATTCTTCGCCCTTGACCCGATGAACCTTACGGGAGCGGAGTTTAAGCTGAGCTTAAAAGAGTTTTCTCTCTCAAGCTCCCTCTACGGCGTGAACGGTAAGGGTAAAACGATTTTAATAGGCAAAAGGAAGCTAAAGAGCAGGGGAAGATTTGCCGGCGTCTCCCTATTCCTCAAGTATAGCTTAACCTCACCCAGAAAAAAGCTGAGCTTGGGCGGCGGGCTTTTCTTCCCGGGAAACGCCTTTGAGGAGAGAAAACCGAAGGCGGGCGGATACCTTGACGTTAAAGTTAGCTGGTAATCTTCTTCTGATTTTCCTCTTTTCCTGCTCAACGGCTCCGATAACCTACCGCAACCTAAAGGAGTGCAGAGTAAAGCCTTCCCAAGCAGTAGAGGTAAAAAAGCTGGCAGACAAGGGTTTCCCCCAAGCTCAGCTCTGTGAAGGGAAACTGCTCTTAAAAGGGGGAAGGAACAAAGAGGCAAGGAGATACCTTCTTATGGCCTTTAAAAGCCTTAAAGGAAAAAAGAAGGGAGAGGCGGCCTACCTGATAGGTAAAAGTTTCTTAAAAGAGGGGAAAAGGAAAGAAGCGAGGGAGTGGTTCTTTAAAGCTACGGAAAACCTCTACCCCAACAGGGAGCTTTTTAAATTGACCGATTACCTAACTCTAAAGGAGCTCAAAAGACTTGAAGAGCTCGGGAAAAGGGAGCCGGTTCTTTACCTTTATATAGGAGATTACCTAAAGGAAAACGAACTCTTTAGGGGAGCTCTCTTCTACTACCAGCTTGCAATAAGGTACGGAATAAGAGAGGCGAGGTTGGGCTCGGCCGCCTGTCTTTTTAAACTGGGGAACCAAAAGCTTGCCCGTTCAATCCTTTTAACCGAGTACGAGAGGGGAAACAGAAAGGCCGCCCAGGTAATGGGGGAGCTCCTATTTGAGGCCGCCTCTTCTGTAGGAAAGGGGGAGTGCCTCTTAATAGAGGTAAAAAGTCCCGAGGAGTTTTTGAGAGAGAGAGTCGCTCAGATAAAGGAGAAGGCAGAGCTCTACAGGGAGGCCTCTCGGTGGTTTAAGAAGGCAGGGGAGGAGAGGAGAGCCGAAGAGAGCCTTCACCTTTACAGAGTTTACTCATTTAAAGAAAGAGAGAAACTGCCTAAAAAGGAGCTCCCGAACAAGCAGCTAATGGAGCTGTGCAGGGAGGGGGAGCTCTGGGCTGAATACCTGCTATCACAAAGGCTCAAAACTCCCAACTCCGAAGCGGCACAGCTCCTATACAGGAAACTCTTTAAGCAGTAGCTCTCGGGGAGAGCGCAAGGGGAAGCTCAAAACTGCTCTGGAGCTCCCTGAGGCTCATCTTCAGAAGAGCTTCAAGGTTTACGCCGTCGTAAGGAATAACTTTAAAAGAGTAGTTAAAGGCATCCCCATTTAATCCGCTTTTTTTCATAACTCCTTTAATTCTTGAAACCACCTTAAAAACATTTATCCCCTCTCCCCGAGACTTAAGAGAAACAACGGCAACCGAGTAAACTCCCCAGGAGAGGTTTGCTATAAGGTCGTAAAACCTGAAGCTTCCTGCAAGTGCTTCCTCAAACTCCTCTTTCTTATCTTCGGGGAGGTAAGGAACTCTAAAAGAGACAAGGAGAACCCTTCCCTCTTCCCTAATACACTTTGAGGTCTCCCTTGAAAGGTGTTTTAAAAACTCGTTTACGTCTCTTATTACCCTCTCCTTCGGACTTCCGTTTGCAAAGAAGAGGGTTTCGGCAACGTTTCTGAGCCTTGTAAGTGTTTTCTCTAATGCCTCCATCTCTCCCTCCTAAACTGGAATGTAGATTGAAGTATTACTCCAGAGGATTTTTAAGGGACTCCTTTTTTCACTGAAAACAAACAGATGATTCATTTTTCACCCCCCGGAACCTTTAGCCCGTTTTAAATTCCATTTTAGGGGAGGAGCTCCCCCTCTCCGCTAACCTTTAAGTGAACAGAGAGGGGAAGTTTGTTTTAAACTCCAGGTTAAACTTTTCCACCCGAAAGAACAAAATCTACCATCTCCTTCAGAGCTCTGAACTTACCGCTCTGAGCCGCCTCAACTAAAGGGGTGATTCCCTGTGAGTCCTTTTCGTCAAGGGAAGCGCCGGCCTCAAGGAGAACCTTTACAACCTCTGCACAATCGCCCGAAGCGGCGTAGTGGAGGGGAGTTTTCTTCACCATGTCTTTGGGAGAGGGCTCAACTCCCGCCTCAAGGAGAAATCGGGCAACTTTGGGAGCTCCAAGCATTGCACAGAAGTGGAGGGGGGTTTTACCGAAGTTATCCTTAAAGTCAAGGTAAGCTCCGGCCTCAACAAGAACTTTCAACGTCTCAACGCTGTCGCTCTTTGAAACAAGGTGAACGGGAAGCCTTCCAAAGTTATCTTTCAGGTTTACCCAAAGCCTCTTCTCAATCAGGTATGCGGCACACTTTGGGGCTCCGAAAGAGGCGGCATAGTGGAGAAGGCTCTTTCCCTCCTTTCCGCTCTCCTTAAGTGATAGAAGCCCCTTCTCAACGAGAGATTTTAAGAGCTCCACTCTGTCTGCTTTAAATATTCCCTTAACTATGGGGCTCTCGGGATTCAGCCTCTCCCCTGCAAGCTCCAAGAGGGAAGCCAGAAGCTCCGGAGTCCCCAGCTCAACTCCGTAGTCAACGGGAGTTTTACCCTCACTGTCAGGCTCGTTAAGGAGTTGAGGCTCAGAGCCGGCTATAAGAGAAAGGGCTTTCAAGTTGTCAGAGATAACGGCAAGGTGAAGGGGAGTTCTTCCTCTATCGTCCTTGAGCTTCGGGTCTGCTCCTTTCTCTATCAAGAGCTCAAGGAGCTCCCCGCTTGAGGACTTTACTGCGTAGTGAAGCGGAGTTTCCCCCCTTAAGTCTTTAGCGTTAACGTCGGCTCCCTCTTCAATGAGTAAAGAGGCAACCTTTAAACTGTTCCTGAGGGCACAGACGTGGAGGGGAGTCTTTCCCTCTTTGTCTTTAACTCCAACGCCTGCGCCGGCCTCAACGAGCCTGCGGGCTATCTCAAGGTTATCGGTAAAAGCGGCAATGTGAAGGGGAGCAACTCCGGAAGGGTCTGAACTCCCTGCCTTTGCTCCGGCCTTAAGGAGAATATCAACTATCTCAAGGCTTTCAACCTCACAGGCGTAGTGGAGTGGAGTCCTTCCTACCTCATCAGCCTTCTCAAGCTCCGCCCCGGCGAGGATTAACCTTCTTACGCTTTCGGGCTGTTCTTTCAAAACGGCGTAGTGAAGTGGGGTTCTCCCCTTTTTGTTAGCTCTGTTTGGGTCTGCTTCCCGTCCGAGGAGGAGTTCCATAACTTCTAAGCTTCCTCCGGCGGCGGCGTAGTGGAGGGGAGTTCCTCCAAAGGTGTCTTCAACCTCAAGCTCTGCTCCCATCTCTAAAAGCAGCTTTGCAACCTCGGGCAGGTTTAGAGCAGCCGCGTGGTGAAGGGGAGCTTTTCCTTCAGCATCCCTCTCGTTAAGGTCAAAGCCTTTGTCGGCAAGAAGCTTTAAGGAGTTAACGGCCTTTGAGGTAACCGCTTCAACAACAAGCCCTTTTCCTTTTAACTTCTCCAGACCTTCTCCCTTTAAAAGGAGCTCCAGAATTTCCGTATTGTCGTTGGCAATTGCATAGTGGGCAGGCGTTCTGGCGAAACCGTCCTCGGCCCAAGGGAGAGCTCCGTGAGAAAGAAGAAGGTCAACAAGCTCCGTAAGGTTCCTTGAGACGGCGTAGTGAAGGGGGGTCTTACCTAACTTATCCTTACAGTCGGGCCCGTGGCCGAGCTCAAGCAAAACCTCCAGTACGACGGCCTCTCCAGTATTAACGGCGTAGTGGAGGGGGTAGAGGTTGTCATTATCGGGTACCTCTTTTAAGAAGAAGAGCTCCTTAATTAAAAAGAGGTTCTTGTTCAAAACCGCCTTGTGAAGGGCGGTCTGTCCCTTGCCGTCCCGGGCGTGGGGGTCGGCTCCCTTCTCTATGAGGAAGAGAACGGAAGACTGAGCATCCTTCTCGGCAGCAAAGAGAAGGGGAGTATAGCCGGAAGAGTCCCTGTAATTGGGATCTGCTCCGGCTGTTAGAAGAAGCCCTACTGCCTCAAGCTTTGACTTTGCAGAGGCATAAAAGAGTGGCGTTCTTCCCTTTGAGTCGGGAATGTCGGGAGTCTTTACCTTCTCAAGGAGTAACTTTAAAACCTTAGCACTTCCGGCACTGGCGGCATAGTGGAGCGGTGTTCTACCTTCCTCGTCAACCTCCAACGGAGAAGCCCCTAAAGAGAGAAGCTTTCGAGCAACCTCAAGGGAGTCCGAGGCTGCAGCGTAGTGGAGAGGGGTTCTCCCCTTTTTATCTTTCTCGTCGGGCGAAAGCCCTAACTTAACGAGAAAGTCAACAACCTGATGGCTGTTGCTCTTTGCAGCAACGTGAAGCAGAGACTGGCCTTTATCGTTAAGACTTAAAGGGTTTTCTCCCCTTCTGACCCCTTCCGAAAAGAGCTCGGGGTCGTTCTTTAAAACTCCGGAAAGTAGGAGGGAGCTCCTTTCCCTTACGCTATCCATTTCTACCTCTTCTTTTGGTTTTCTCGTACCAGAGAATTAGATTCCTCTCCTTCCTCAACCTCTTCAGGTAGTCGTTAATCTCCCTTTCGGTAAAGTCCCTTCCGAGAATCCTCCTAAGGTTATCTTCTTGCTCTTTAAGCTCCTGAAGTTTCCACTTAAAGTACTTCTGAACAACGGGGGAATAAACATCTGCAGGGTTCTTAGGTTGCCAATAACCTTTTGCAATTCCCTCAATTATGAGAGCATACACAGCTTTCTCTATTGCTCCCTGAAGGGCATAAAGACCGGGTTCATTGGTAGTAACTCCGGTCTCAAGTTGAAAGAGCCTTTTCCACTTGACGTATTTAAATGCATGAACGTCTAAAGCCCGTGATAGAATGGTTTTTGTTGCAGTAACCGTCAAAAGAACTTCTCCCGTCTTTGCAGATATTGCCCTCAGGTAAACAGTAACCCTGTCTCTCCTGAGCTGGGTAGAGCCGCCGACTCCGAAATACTTGGCGCCGAAGCCTCCGGTAACTGTATCGGTATCGTACCCGATAATACCACCGGTCAAAATTACGGGAGCAAACTTTAAGGGGGGCAAAATGTTCTTTTTTGGTTTTAAACCCTTTGCCTTTAGCTCCTGCTCAATAGCGTTCCTGATAATTCTCCTTTCGGTTAAAAGGTCCGCAAGATTCTCTCTTTCTACCGGTAGGAACCAACCACTGTCGTAAGCAGCTTTAACCAAAATGGAAGTTGCGCCCTGTGTCACCGCGGTAGAAAATGTACTTATGTTGTTGTAAACCTTGTACTGCCCGGTCTGGTCTCTGAAGTTGTAAATAGCGACGGGAATAACCTCTTTCGGAGAAGGAAGAAATTGAAGAAGGCTGTGGGACGGAGGTTCTTGGTTAACAACAGGAGGTTCAACGCTTAAGGGTTTTGTGGGTGGGGTGTAGGCACAGCCTACAAACGAGAGAAAACCCGAAAAAAGCATGGGTAGCAGTCTCCTTTTCATTTGAAGCCGTCCTCCCGGTCTTATTAAGGTTTATCTGAAGAGCTACTGGTTGTACATGGGAACGATTACCTCAGTTGTTGAACCGGTACTTGTATCTACGATGTTAACGTGGATTTCTCCTCCTTGAGGCTGAACGGTAACTTGAAAGTTCTCAATTTGATAAGTTCCGGCCGGGAGTTCCTCGTCTCCGAAGGCAGCGTTAACCAGTTTAGAAGCAAGCCTGCTCAAAATCATGTACTGGAGTTGCTCTTTAAAACGGTCTATCGGGTTTTTAACAGAAACTTTCTTCCGAGGAGCGTGGTAAATATTTTGTTTATCGGCTTCGGCCAGAAGACCTCCCCAGTTATCAGGGTCTCCGCCGAAAGAGGGGATAATAGGTTTGTAAGTAATTGTTGAAGCTAAAGCAGCAACTGGTAGAGAAACAAGAACGAGAGCACATAAAAGCTTTTTCATTTTATACCCCCAACTTTAGAGCTCCTTTTCAAGAGATTTAAGACGAAAATAATTCCTAAGTAAGAAGGAAAGGGTTTTTTTTACAGCTTCAAGAGCTTTTGACTGCATGTCCATTTCGCCCATTGTCGGCTTTAGAAGGCTTGTATAAACTTCGTAATTGAAGATGTTATCCCCGACTTTTACGTAAACCCAACTTTGCCGGAAAGAAACCTTTCTTTCACCAATTATTATGAAGTACCCTTTTATCCCTTTGGGAGCCTCCCAAATTTCTTGATAGGTTCTATAAAACTTATGCCCCCAAGGTGTTTTTGTTTTATCAACTATGTAATAATCAATATCGTAAACTTCAGCTGCCCCTGATTGATGGAGTGAAAGGGAGAAAAGAAAGAAGAAAATTAGGAGAGACAAAAAAGAAGGGATAACCCTCCGAAGAGGGCTACCCCAGCCGGGAGGACGCTTAAATCCCCCCACCCACGAGTATAAAAACGGAGGGGGGACTCCCCTCCTACGCTTAAGCTTACTTGACATATGCCTCAACCGTTGCATTTCCGCTTACGCTGTCTTGAACAATCTTGATTGTGTTATCGCTGGAAGCAACCTGAATGTCAGCATAGGCTTTGTTAGCAGCAGTCTGGTAGACCATGATATTGTTGTTGCTTCCGTCAACTACAGCGTGGAAGTAATTCTGAGTATCGGCTTCCTGGTGGATTGCAAAGAGGTTAGTATCACCGCTGTTAACAGCGATATCTAAGACGTTCTCACCGCCGAGCTGTACAGCAGGCTTGTTGTCAGACTCCTCGTAAGCAACAACGTGGTTGTTGCTGTCAAGGTAGGAGCCAAGAACTTTGTTAGAGTCTGTAATGTCAAGTGTAATTGTATTGTTAGCATCACCGCTCTGGTAGATGCTTACGAAGTTGTCGTTTCCTTCGTCGATTGAAACGCTGTTAGCTCCGTTTGATGTCTCTTGGTAAACAAGGTTTGTGTTACCATCTCCCATTGTAGCTGTAAAGTCGTTATCTCCGGTAGCCTTCTGATAGAGACCGACGGTGTTGTTAGAGCCTGCAGTAATCTCTAAGTCGTTGTCATTACCGTCCTGAGTAGCGTAACCGGACTCCTCAAACGTAAGGTCGCCGCTGTCGTACTTAACGCCAGCAATCTTAGTTGAGCTTCCGTTAATTTTGATTGTTACATCGTCATTAGCTCCTGAAGCTGTTCCCTTAACCCTGACGAGGTTTGAGCTTCCTGTAATCTCAATCTTGTCATTGATGTGGTCAGCAGCAGTCTGGTTGAGAACTACAGTGTTGTCGTCACCAGTTTGAGTAATTTCGTTCTTTACATAACCGCTTGAAGCTTCCTGAGTCTCAACAGTGATTGAGTTGTTAGCACCGTCCTGAGTGATGTTGTTGTCAACGTAAGTACCGGCTTCCTGCTTGGTAATAGTTATGGTGTTGCCATCGCCACCTTTCTGGGTAATTTCGTTCTCAATGAATTCATCACTTGCAGTTTGAGTATCAATAGAAATCGTGTTGTTGTTGGTAAGCTGCTTGACGAAGTTACCGATGTTAGTCTTTGCATCTTGGTCTTTAATGGTAAGGGAGTTGGAGTCGCCGGATTGTTCTACTTCATTTTCCATATAACCATCGTCAGTTTCCTGAGTTTGCAGTGAAATTGAGTTGTCGTTTCCACTTTGAGTAAAGACGTTCTGAATGTAATCACCAGCATTTTGTGAAAGAACCTCTACAGAATCACCGGTTCCAGTCTGAGATATAGTGTTCATTATGTCAGAGCCGGCAATTTGAGTGCTGAGGTTAACCTTATCTTTCTTGTCTCCATCGTTGGTCTGAGTTATCTCATTGCTAATAGAACCGCCTGCACTCTGAGTACCAATGGAAGCCGTGTTGTCTCCTGCACCGTTAGCATGCTGATTTACAGTGTTTGTGATATCTCCACCTGAAGCCTTTTGAGTAGTGATAGTTAAGTGGCTGTGGCCTGTTCCTGAACCATCCTGAGTAATTGTAGTGGTTTGGTTTTGATCTGCTGACTGAGTATCAATAGATACCTCGTTATTTTCTACACCTGTTTGAAGAATCGTAATTTTGTTCTCACCACTATTTGCCGAAGACTCAGAAATGTGAATGGTGTTACTATTTGAGTACTGCTCAACTTGAAGAGTAGCGTTTGTTCCGGCACTCTGTGTTCCGAGAACGACTTGGTTGCTGTTTGCAGTTGTAGAGGAATCTTGACCTTGCTTGACCTTGATTAAAGCATCATCACCGGCAGTTTGTGCGTCATTAACCTTGATTACGTTGCCATCACCGTACTGGTCAAAGTTAATGTAAGCGGTGTCTTCATTATCACTTCCGGCTTCCTGCTTCTTTACGTATAATTTGTTTCCAGTTCCTTCCTGATGGTAAGCAGAGCTTCCGTCAAAACCTTTAACTGCAGCGTCGCCGCCGGCTTTCTGGTAAACATCTACTTCGTTATTGCCGGCTACTGCGGCACCTGCAAAGGTTACTCCTCCCACTGCTGCCAGTGCGAGAGTTGCTCTGAGAAGCCTCCTGACTCCCATGGTCTCCTCCTTCCGATTGGTTTTTTGTTGCTTCCTGACTCTGATTATAGGGAGGAGCAACCCCAAGATTTGCTGTTTAAAGGTATAAAAAGAGGTGTTTTTGGTTTTTAACCATAAGGAGAAAAAGAACTTACCCAAAGGCTAACCTTGATTAAACCATTGGATAGAAAATGGGGGAGGGGCTCCCCCGAAAATGGAAATTTAAATTTCAGTTTCCTGAAATTGGCGGGATAAAAATTAGAGATTTACCTGCTTGACTTCAAGTATTTCGGGAATCTCTTTAATCTCCTCAATTGCCTCCTGAGGGACGTCGTCGTCAACGAGAATCACTCCTTTGGCCTCTTTGCCCTTCTCCTTCCTGCCGAGCTGGAAGCCTGCAATGTTTACCCTGTACTTACCGAGAATTGAGCCCAGTTTCCCGATAACTCCGGGAACGTCGTAGTTCTTAATTAAGAGGAGCTTGCCCTCAGGAGTAAGGTCAAAGAGGAAGCCGTTTATCTCAACAATTTTGGGGAACTTATCGTCCATAACCGTCCCGGCAATCGTAAACTCCTCTCCGTTTTCCCCCTTGCAGATAACCCTGATTAACTTCTTAAAGTTAATACCTTCAGGCCTCTTAACTTCAACGATTTTTATCCCCTTCTCTTTGGCAAGGAACGGAGCGTTAATCAGGTTAATGGGAATGTCAACAACTTTCTCAAGAAAGCCTTTAAGGAAGGCCGTAGTAAGGGGCTTTGTATCCTCTCCCAAATCTCCCCTGAACTCAAGGACGATTTCCTTACTCCTTGAGCAGGCAACCTGAACAGCAAAGAGACCGAGCTTTTCCGCAAGCTCCATAAAGGGCTTTAAGACTTTGGCAGCGGCAGTATCTTCAAATGGAGCGTTTACCGCAAATTCAACCTCTTCACCCCTCAAGGCAGCAAGAACCTGATTTGCAATTATTACAGCAACATTTGTCTGGGATTCAAAGGTATTTGCACCGATGTGGGGAGTTACGACTATGTTGGGGGCGTCAAGGAGGATGTTATCGGTGGTGGGCTCTTTGCTGAAGACGTCAACTGCCGCTGCCCTAACTTTTCCGCTAACGAGGGCTTCGTATAAGTCCCTCTCGTTTATTATCCCTCCCCTTGCAATGTTAAGGAGGATAACTCCGTCCTTCATCTTCTCCATCTCTTTCTTTGTAATCATATTGCGGGTCTCTTCGGTTAAGGGAGTGTGGACGGTTATTATGTCCGAGCGCCTTAAGAGCTCCTCAAGCTCGTCAACCAGCTCAACCCCGAGCCTCTCGGCCTTTTCTTTCTTTATGTAGGGGTCGTAGGCAATTACTTTCATGTCAAAGGCCTTTGCCCTTATCCCTACCCTTGAGCCTATCCTTCCGAAGCCGATTATTCCGAGGGTTTTACCTGCAAGCTCAACCCCCATAAACTTCTTCCTCTCCCACTTCCTCTCTTCCTTTAAGGACTTGTGGGCGTAGGGGATTAACCTTGCAGCGGCTATCATCATTCCCATCGTGTGCTCTGTGGCGGCTAAAGTGTTACCGGTAGGGGCATTAACTACGAGGATTCCCCTTCTTGAAGCTGCCTCAAGGTCTATGTTGTCAACTCCGACGCCGGCCCTTCCTACCACTTTGAGGTTTTTTGCTCTCTCTAAAAGCTCCTCGTTAACCGGCGTACCGCTCCTCGTAATGAGGGCGTGGTACTGAGGGATAATCTCAAGGATTTTCTTAAAGTCCCTAAAGAGCTCCGGCTCGTAGGTAAGTTCAATGTCGGGCTGTTTTTTAAGGAGCTCTATTCCCGGCTCGGCAATGTGTTCGGTTATCAGAACCTTAAACTTTTCCATTCTTAACCTCCAAATCTCCTTGTGGGTGCAGATTATACACCCGTTAAACGGCACTGAAGAGAAACCTCAAGAGATTTGTGGCGTAAGAGCCGGCCGGAAGGAAGAACTTTAGCCGGTAGCCCTCACTCAACCTCTCAACTTCAAGCTGCTCGGGTTTTACAAGAGCCTTCCTTTTAAAAGGGTGGAATAGGGGAGAAAGGGGTAGGAGCTCCTCCCTTTTAACTCCCAAATCTTTCAGGATTTCGTCGTAGAGTGCCACTTGGGGAGTAAAGGAGGCAATAGAGGAAGGAAGGGGGATTTCCTCAAGGGGGTAGTAGAGGTAACCTAACTTATACTTGAACTTCAGTGCCCGGGAACTCCTTTCCCTAACCAGCCTTGAGAGGAGCTCATTAAAGAGGTAAGACTGAAGGACGTTGGCCTGAAACTCAAGCTCACTCTGAGGAATGAGTTTGAAAGCTCCATCCCAATCCCCTCCCCGTGCTAAGAAGTTAGAGACTCTCCTCCTCCAGCCCTTAAAGAGACGGGCGGCCTCACTAAACTTTCCCTCCACAAAAAGTTTCTTTGCCCTCCTTAAGGCCGAGCCCTCCCAACCTGCTGGAGTAAAGAGGTACTTAACCGCCTCCTCCTTAGACTTTAAAAGCTCGGTAATAAAGAACTTTTCTCCCCTTACGGGAGTAAACCTCTGTTCACCGTAGTAGTTGGGAAGGCCGAGATTTCTTAAAACTTCCAGCCTATCGGGAGGGAGGTCCCTTACTCCCCTTACCACAACCTCAAACCTGTTCCCCTTTAATACCTCTCTCGGAGCCCTATCAAGCCGGCCGACAAACTCAACTTTCAGGTTATCTTCATTTAACTCCTTTAACCTCAAGGGCTCTTTAACGGCTATAAACTGAACGGTCTCTGCATTCTTATCCTTAAGCCCTCCGTAGAGGACATCCCGGGGCTTAAGCTGCGAAAGCCTTGCAACTCTATTTACGGCTTCAGAGGTCTCCATTCCTCTCTTAAAGAGCCTGTAATACCTGTACTTCCCTCTTTTCCCTCTTAAAGGGTTCAGGCTTAAAACCTCCTCAACCCTAAAGTCCTCAGGCTTTCCCTTTACCTTCAATGCACCTCCGAAAATCGGTTAAGATTTAAGGAAATCTATTAACTAAGGAGGAAGTATGAAGGTCTATTTGATTGTCTTCTCACCTACCTGCGCCGAGGGAACTTTCATGTTTGCAGAAGAGCTTGAGTTTATAAACGACGCCCACGTCAGGGTTTCGGGCTACTTCGCCTATAAAGAGGACATTTCCGAGTACAAAAGGCTTAAAGAAGAGGGGGCAAAAAAGAGGACTCTAATAATCCCCCAGAGCTCCTACAACTTCATTGAGGAGCTTGAAGTTTGAGGGAAGACCAACTCGGGGTGGCAGGGGCATATATAATGGAGGTGAACCTTTTACGGAGAGAGTATGCTCCTTCACCCCGTTCTGGTTCTTGACAAGACCTACTACCCGGTTGCCGTATTCAGCCACAAGAAGGCCTTTCTGCTGGAGCTCCTAAGTAAGTGTGAAGTCCTTGAGTATTACCAAAACCTCTACCTGAGCTCCCCCGCAAAGAAGTACCCGGCCCCCCTGACTATCAGAATTCCGGTTCTCCTCCGCCACTGGCAGAGCTCTTCCCCCACAAGAAGGGCAATCTTTATAAGGGATAACTTTACCTGTGCCTACTGCGGGAAAATAGTTAAGGACAGTGAGGCAACAATTGACCATATAATCCCCAAAAGCAGAGGGGGAAAGTGGAGCTGGGAGAACCTGATTACCTGTTGCTCCGAGTGTAATCAGAGAAAGGGAGGGAAGACGCCGAAAGAGGCGGGAATGGAGCTCCTATTTAAACCCAAAAAGCCCTCAAACTTCCAGATAGACCTTAACAGGTGGAGAAACAGGTTTAACAGGGAGTTCTTAGAAGCCCTCGGCAGGTTCGGAGTAAGGTGGGAAGAGGAGATAGGGTAGAGAAAATGAGCCGGCTTCTCTTCCTCGTTCTCCCCTTTCTCGCCAACCCATCGTGTAGCAATAGCCCCTGCTCCCCAAACTTGACACGAGCACCGATTTAAAGGGTGAAGAGGTTGACGGTATAAGAAAGGACGTCCTAAGAGAGATTGAAAAGAGATTTGAAGAGAAATACCAAGGTAAAGAAAACATTTATAAGTCCATTCTCCTCTCTGCATGGGTTGACCAAAGATTGTTTGAAATTGACCCGACTGACAAAGAACAGGCTAAACACTATTCAATTTTGTGGGAGCTAGACGTTGAGTACATAGGTGATAGCTATAAAGAGTATTACATACCTATATTTGATAAAAAAGTACAACAAACCTTACCCGGATTTTTTTGGAAATAAAGAAAGCCTCCTAAATACTTTAAAGAACTTGATGAAGTCCTTGATGCAGGAGATTTAATAAGTACACTGACTTACAATACTTAGGAAAGAGCTAAATACTTCAATCAAGTAAATAAAAGCCTTGATGGAACAGTAACATCGTTAATACCCGAAGAAGCCCACAAAAGAGGACTTTCTACCTGCCAAGTTCTTGAGAAAATAAAAGAATACCGGGAGCAAGGTAAAGATATCAATTCAATTAATTACAAAGAGATAATCAATGAATTAGCTCAAGGGAAAAAGCAGAACCCTTCTAAAATCGGAAAAATTGAACAGTTTTATTAACCCCTTTTAACCCTTGAATCCCCACCTAGAGGATAAATTCAGAAAAAAATGAAGGAGGGGAAGGTATGAAAAAGCTCTTATCATTTTTCATCCTCTTTATCATCTCAACCTCATGCAACTGGAAACAGGATTCTGTCAAACCGCCTCCCGAGGAGAAGAGCCAGCTCTATTCCCAAATTGAAGAGGCTATTAAGAAAGGGGAGCTCCCCAAGCTTGACACAAGCACCGATTTAAGGGGCAAAGAGGTTGACGGCATAAGAGAGGACGTACTCAGAGAGATTGAGAAGAGATTTAAAGAGAAATACCAGGATAAAGGGAACATCTATAAGTCAATTCTCCTCTCTGCATGGGTTGACCAGAGGCTGTTTGAAATTGACCCTACTGACAGAGAGCAGGCTAAACACCATGCAGTTTTAATAGACCTGGGTGTTGACTGCAATATAGATAGTTATAATGAATACATTATTCCTAAAATAGAAAATAAGTACAAAATACCCTATCCGAACTTTTTAGATGTAAAAGAACCTGCAGCCGAGTACGAAGAAGGGTTTGATGAAATTATAGAAACCGGAAAAACAATAACTGCCTTAACTTACAATACTTATGAAAGAGCAAAGTATTACGACCAGTTAAACAGAAGTTTAGATGGAACTGTATCTTCATCAATTCCCGATGAAGCCCATAAAAGAGGATTATCCACCTGCCAAGTTCTTGAGAAAATAAAAGAATACTGGAAGCAGGGAAGAGATATTAGTTCAATTGATTATATGGAAATAATTGACGAGCTCTCACAAAAGTAAACAAATATAGGATGAGCTATGAGATTACTAACTTTTATCCTGGTACTAATATTTTATATCCCTTCACTTGCAGGTGTTCCGGACTGGTGTTATGAAAGGAAAGTCCAGACAGTCTTTGTCAACGGCATGTTAGTAGATAGAAAGTCTGCAAGATACAGTATCAATAAACTTAAAAATTTAATTTTAGTTCCAATAAATAATCAGCTTAAAAATTTTTATCTGCAAAACTATTTTGAAGCCGAATCTCCCAAGTTGCTATACAACTACCACATGGGTAAAGTAGACGATGCAATTGAAGCTTACATACAGCTTTGTCTTGAAAGCGGAATGACTTTTGAAGAGGCGAGGAAGACCTTATACCTCTGGCTGGCGAAGTTAAATAACATCGCAATACTACCTACTCTTTCACCAATATATCAACTCTTCTTTGATAAGTATCTTGATAAAATTACAGAAAAACAGGTAGAGAAGCTCACCGAGGAAAACTACGGCATACTATTGAAAAATTATCAAGAGCACAAGGAGAAACTTCAAGAATGGCTAAATAAAGGCTATCCGGTAATTCTGGTAGCCCACTCTCAAGGCAACTTCTTTGCCAACGCCTATGCTGACAATGGGTGGCTCCAACCTTCCGACAATTCGGCCCCGCCTCCGGTTGTCAGGGTTCTCCACCTCGCAACTCCGGCCACAAAGTTGGCCTTAGGAGACGGAAAAGCTATCTACTACACGGCATCCGAGGATTTGGTAATAGCGAAATTCGTAAGGTTCGCTTCAGATTTAGCCCTTGATATTAAGATTCTCCCTCCGAATATCTCCCTTAACTGCGGCTCTATAGCAGTATGTCTGTCCCGCCTTCACGACATAACACTCCACAGTTTTGTAAATACCTACCTCAATGAAAACTACCCACCCGGCAACTCTATGAGGAGTCTGGTAAGAACTGCTCTTGAGAGTTTTATAAAGTCCGCCGTAGAAGAGTGGTACAGCAATTTAATAGGAGCTCCCGGCAGCAACTTCTACGAGTTTGAAAAGCTAGCCTTAAACGGCAGATGTCCCGTGTGCGGTATTGACCCGACCGCAATAACGGGGCGTCAGATAGACCCACCGAGAATTGTAGAGCTTGATTGCTCAAACAACCCCGGAGTAGCCATGCGGGGAGGTTATCAGGTCACCACTTTAATTCTTGATACTTCAAAGCTGCCCAAAAACAGCTCTCTCAACTTCTACTTTGAGCCTTACTACATACCCGACAGCATCTGTATAAGCCATCCGCCGGGAAATGAGATTTACAAGAGAATAAAAATCGGAAGGAACGTAGGAACGCCCGATTTACCGATTAATGAAAGCTTCCAAGTTAACAACTTTTACGGAGTAGACCCCCTTAAGAGCAAAGTTGTTGTAATTATAGTAGGGGAAGACCCCCAAACGGCGTGGGATTTTGAGATAGGGTGCCAGTAAAGGGTAGGGGGAGCTCCCCTACCTCTCTATCCAGTAGTTGGGTGCTTCCTTAGTGATAATAACGTCGTGGACGTGAGATTCCTTAAGGCCTGCAGAGGTAATCTTTACAAACCTTGCTTTCTTCCTCATCTCCTCAATGTTTGCGGCCCCGCAGTAGCCCATTCCGGCCCTTAGACCTCCAACAAGCTGGTGGATTGTATCGGCCAGCGGGCCCCTGTAGGGAACCATCCCCTCAATTCCTTCGGGAACCAGCTTTTTCTCCTCAACTTCGCTCTGGAAGTACCTGTCTTTGCTTCCCTTCTTCATTGCTCCTAAAGAGCCCATACCCCTGTAGACCTTGTAGCTCCTGCCCTGATAGAGAATTAACTCTCCGGGGCTCTCCTTCGTTCCGGCAAAGAGGCTGCCTATCATTACCACCCTTGCACCCGCCCCGATAGCCTTGGCAATGTCTCCGGAGAACTTAATTCCTCCGTCGGCAATAATAGAGATGTCGTACTTATCGGCAACCTCGGCACACTGGGCAACGGCAGTTAACTGAGGAACTCCGACTCCCGCGACAATCCTCGTAGTACAGATTGAGCCGGGACCTATTCCCACCTTCACCGCATCTGCTCCGGCCTTTATGAGGGCTTCCGTCCCTTCAGGAGTTGCAACGTTTCCGGCTATTACGTCAACGTCGGGGTAGAGCCCTTTAATCTTCTCAACCATTTGGATAACGCCCTTGGAGTGGCCGTGGGCAGTATCAATAACAATCACGTCAACGCCGGCCTCTATCAGGGCTTCGGCCCTCCTTAAGGCCTCTTCCCCTACGCCGACGGCAGCTCCGACCATCAAACGGCCGAGCTCATCTTTACAGGCATTGGGATACTTCTCCTTCTTCTCTATATCCTTGATTGTTATTAAGCCCTTGAGGTAGCCCTTATCGTCAACAACCGGTAGCTTCTCAATTTTGTACCTGTGGAGGATTTCCTTGGCCTCCTCTAAGGTGGTACCTACAGGAACGGTTTTAAGGTTTTCCCTTGTCATTACTTCGGCGATTTTCTTGGAGAAGTTCTTAACAAACCTTATGTCCCTGTTTGTAATTATCCCGACCAGCTTTCCCTCTTCATCTACAACCGGGAGGCCGGAAATCTTGTACTTCTTCATTAAAGCCTCGGCCTCTGCTATCGTCTGCTCCGGCCTGACGGTGACGGGCTTAACAATCATCCCGCTCTCGCTTCTCTTAACCCTGTCAACCTCCTCGGCCTGCTCCTCTATGCTCATGTTCTTGTGGATAATTCCAATTCCTCCCTCTCTGGCAATTGCAATAGCCAGTTCGGCCTCAGTAACCGTATCCATTGCAGCGCTCATAATGGGAATGTTGAGAGTTATCTTCTTAGTGAGCTTTGTCCTTACGTCAACCTGAGTGGGAAGGACTTCAGAGTAGTTTGGAACGAGTAAAACGTCATCAAAAGTAAGGGCTTCCTTCACCTCTTTACCGAGCATATTTTCCTCCCTGAAAACTTTAGGGAATTATAGTTTTGCTGATAGAATTGGGCAAGTAGATTGGGAGGTGTAAAGTGGCCGAAGGTAAACTATGGGGCGGAAGGTTTAAAGAGAGTACAAATAAGCTGGTTGAAGAGTTTACCGAGTCGGTCTCCTACGATAAACGCCTTGCTCCCTACGACGTAGCCGGAAGTATAGCCCACGTTAAAATGCTTGAAAAACAAGGGATTCTCACTCCCGAAGAGGCGGATAAAATAGTAAAGGGGCTTAACGAGATTTTAACCGAAGTAGAGAAGGGCAATTTTCCATGGAAGACCGAGCTTGAAGACGTTCACATGAACATAGAAAAAAGGCTAACGGAGAAAATCGGCCCCGTCGGCGGTAAGCTCCACACGGGACGCTCAAGGAACGACCAAGTTGCAACAGATGTAAGGTTATACGTAAGGAAAGAGATTAAAGAGATTTTGGAGCTCCTTAAGAACCTGCGCCGCGCCTTCCTAAAGCAGGCCGAGGAGAACCTCGGGGTAATCATGCCCGGCTACACACACCTCCAGATTGCCCAGCCGGTTCTCTACTCCCACCACATGCTGGCCTACTACCAGATGTTTAAGAGGGACGCCGAGAGGTTTGAGGATACTCTAAAGAGGGTTAACGTTTCACCTTTGGGCTCGGCGGCCCTGGCCGGAACGAGCTACCCCCTTGACAGGGAGTTCACCGCAAAGCTACTGGGCTTTTCCGACGTTTCCCGCAACAGTATGGACGCCGTCAGCGACAGGGACTTTGTAGCAGAGACAATCTTTGACTGTGCAATGGTAATGATGCACCTTTCAAGGCTCTCCGAGGAGCTGATTTTGTGGTCAACCGAGGAGTTTAACTTTATAGAGCTCCCCGACGCCTTCTGCACGGGAAGTTCAATAATGCCCCAGAAGAAAAACCCCGACGTTTCGGAGCTAACGAGGGGTAAAACGGGAAGGGTTTACGGAGATTTAATAGCAATTCTAACAATCCTCAAAGGTCTACCCTTAACTTACAACAGAGACCTTCAAGAGGATAAGGAACCTCTCTTTGACGCAATAGATACAGTTAAACTGGCGCTGAAAGTAAACACCCTGATAGTTGAAGGTATGAAGCCGAAAGCCGAAAGAATGAGGGAGCAGGCCTCTAAGGGCTTCTCCTTAGCAACCGACGTAGCGGACTACTTGGCCAAAAAGGGGGTTCCCTTCAGGGAAGCCCACAGGGTAGTAGGGGAACTGGTGGCCTACTGCCTTGATGAAGGAAAAGACCTAAGCCAGCTTACCTTGGAAGAGTTTAAAAAGTTCTCCGATAAGTTTGAAGAGGACGTTTTAAACCTAATGAGCCTTGAAGGCTCGGTAGAGAGCAGAAGAGTAATAGGAGGAACATCTCCCGAAAGGGTTAAAGAGGAGATAGAGAAAATAAAAGAGGAAGAGGGATTTTAAGCGGAGGTTGAGATGATAACTTTTGAGCCGGAGTTCTTCCTTAAGCGCAACAGAGACATAGACGAGGTAACCTTAAGGGCCATAGCAAGGGAAGTGAGGAAAGACATCTTAAAAATGACCTCAAACGCCCAGTCAGGACACCCCGGCGGGGCAATGTCTGCAACCGACATAATCGTAACACTCTACTACTACAAGATGAGGCACAATCCGTTAAATCCCAAGTGGGAGGAGAGGGACAGGTTCGTCCTCTCCAAAGGCCACGTCTGCCCCGCCCTCTACTCGGTTTTGGCAAGAACCGGCTACTTCCCCTTAGAGAAGCTGATGGAGTTCAGGAAGATTGACGGCGACCTTCAGGGCCACCCCGACATGCACAAAACCCCGGGAATTGAGATAAGCACCGGGAGTTTGGGCCACGGAATAGGGGCGGCAGTCGGAATGGCCTTAGGGCTGAAGCTCTCGGGCTCAGACAGTAAAGTCTACTGTATGATTGGAGACGGTGAGGCTCAGGAGGGAAGCGTATGGGAAGCTACGATGGCGGCATCCCACTATAACCTGAGCAACCTCGTAGTAATCCTTGACAACAACAACCTCCAGATAGACGGCCCCGTTGACGAAGTAATGTCAATCTACCCGGCGGCAGAGAAGTGGAGGGCTTTCGGCTGGAACGTTATGGAGATAAACGGCCACGACTTTAAGGAAATAAAGGAAGCCCTTGATAGGGCCGACCGTTCAAAGTTCAAGCCGACAATAATCATCGCAAAAACCGTTAAGGGCAAGGGAGTCTCCTTTATGGAGAACAGGGCAGAGTGGCACGGAAAGGCTCTACCGCCGGAGCTCCTCAAAGAAGCCCTAAAAGAGCTGGGAGAAACAGTTTAGAACCATGTTTTTGATTTATACCGATGAAACAGGTAAGGACCTGAAGAAAGGAAAGGACGGAACCTATAGAGACGGCCCCTTCTTCATTTACGGGGGCCTTACATTTTCTGAAGAGAAGATACCTGTTGTTGAAAGTGCCTTTAGGGATATGTGTAAAGAGATTTTAGACATAAATCCTTTTTACTCCGAGGTTCATACAGGAGATATTTTTTACAGAAAAAAGCAATTTGAAAGAGTTTCTTGGGAGCAGTCAAAGGAGTTTTTTAGAGAGTTACTTCAACTTTTGAGGAAATTTAAAATTCCGTTAATAGTAGGTTTGGTATATAAAGATGCCACCATCTTTAAGCACGACGATACTGGACTTGAAAATCTGTATAAGATATCTTCAGCGTTCTATAGTTTTCTTACAGCCTTTGACTTTTTCTTACTGGAGAAAAATGAGTTTGGATTGATCATTGCGGATAACATAGATGAAGGTGAGAGAAAGAAAGGTGACAGAAGCAGGAGACATTGGATAGAAGAACTTAGTGACATTTCCAACTTAATCGGAAAAAATAGGGGGGTAAAGCTCTCTTATTTGTTTCGTAGGATTTTCTTTGAAAAAATATCTCGTGTGAAAGAGATATCTTTTGAGCCCATTTTACGATTCAGATATAAGTATAAAAGCCAACTGTATTCCGTTTTAGATAATGTTCTTTACATAGACTCCTACTACTCTATTCTGAATCAGATGAGTGATGTGGTTTTATTTCTGTTTAACCTTTACCTTGAAGTTGTTGCGTCCTTAATCTACGGTGAATTTACTGATATTAGTTTTGCACGCGTTTATCCTGCGTCTTTACCAGAAGACATGAAGAGATGGCAGGAGACGCGGTTGAATAGGGAAGTTGGTTATTTATTTTCTCTTTACCTTCTTTCTATAAATCAAAGGGAAGTTCCTATATTCTCGTTACCTTTAATGGACATATTCCTTTCTTCCTTTTCTTCTTTTTTAAAAGAGGTTTCCTCCAGCGATCAAATTAGCGAGAACATGAAGTTGAAGGTGGACTTCCTGAACTACGTTGGTGCTGATTTGGTTTCTTACCTGTTTGAAAATGCGTTAGTAGGCTTTGTTGTTAAAGGCGATGATGTAGATGTGTTTGATTATGAAATAGTTAAATTTTCAGACCTAAAAGAGGTGAAGAAAGTTATAGAGATGCAGACAAAAGGCACATAGGGCCTGCGGGGCACATGGGGCCCCGGTCTGCATCTCCACTTATAATTTTATGCACAAAGAGCGATACTTTCAACGGAGGCCTTAACATGGAAAAGGTGAGTTTAAGGGACGCTTACGGGGATACCTTAGTTGAGCTGGGAGAGAAGGACGAGAGGATTGTTGTATTGGATGCCGACCTTTCGGGTTCAACAAAGACGGCAAAGTTTGCAAAGCGCTTTCCCGAAAGGTTCTTTAATATGGGAATAGCAGAGACAAACATGATGAACACCGCCGCAGGCCTTGCAACCACCGGAAAAATCCCCTTTGTGAGCACCTTTGCAATCTTCGGAACCGGAAGGGCCTGGGAGGCGGTAAGGCAGACAATCTGCTACCCCAACCTGAGCGTTAAAATCGTCTGCACCCACGGGGGAATTACTGTAGGGGAGGACGGAGCAAGCCACCAGGCCCTTGAGGACGTTGCAAACATGAGGAACATACCCAACATGAGGGTAATCGTTCCGGCAGACGACGTTGAGACGAGGGCAGTAATCAGGAAAATCGCCTATACTGACGGCCCCTTCTACGTAAGGCTGACCAGGGAGAAGTTCCCCCGGATTTTTGACGAGGAAACCTTTAAGTTTGAAATTGGAAAAGGACACGTTCTGAGGGAGGGAGAGGACGTTACCGTTATAGCAAACGGAGTTATGACTTCCTTTGCCCTCTTAGCTGCTGAGGAGCTTGAGAGGGAGGGAATCTCGGTTGAAGTTATACATATGTCCTGCGTTAAACCTATTGACAGTGAGCTTATAGTAAAATCTGCCCAGAAGACCGGCGCAGTAGTAACGGCCGAAGAGCACTCAATAATAGGGGGGCTCGGCTCAGCGGTGGCCGAGGTTCTTGTTGAGAACTACCCGGTTCCGATGGAGAGACTCGGAACTCCCGACGTTTTCGGAAGGTCGGGTAAAGGGTGGGAGCTCCTACACTACTTCGGCCTTGATGATAAGGGGATAATTGAAAAGGTCAAAAAAGTCCTTGAGAGGAAAAGAAGATGAAGAAGAGCTTTAAAACCTCTCTCTTTCTCGTACTCCTTTTCACTTTCCTCGCCCTTATAGGAAAGAGCTCCGTCTCTGCGGTAATGAAGAAGCAGGATACTCAACAGGAGGAGCTCAAGTACATAAGGCTCTTCATGGAGGCCTACCAGCTCGTTAAGGAGAGGTACGTTGAGAAGAAGGAGCCCAAAGAGCTCTTTGAAGGGGCAATAAGGGGAATGCTTAGCAGCCTTGACCCCCACTCAACCCTATTTACCCCCGACCAGCTGAAGGAGTTTCAGGTTGAGACCAGCGGCCAGTTCGGAGGTTTAGGAATCCAAATAACAAAGACCAAAGACGGAAAGCTAATGATAATAGCCCCCATTGAGGATACCCCCGCCTACAGGGCAGGCCTAAAGCCCGGAGACATAATAGTCAAAATTAACGACAAAAAGGTTACACCCGACATGAGCCTGATGGAAGCGGTAAAGCTTATGAGGGGTAAGCCCGGAACCAAAATTACAATCTGGGTATGGAGAAAGGGATGGCCCGAGCCAAAACCCTTCACCATAACGAGGGCGATAATCAAAATCCAGAGCGTTAAGTACAGAATTCTTACCGGAGACATAGGCTACATAAGATTTACGATGTTCCAGAGGAACTCGGTAGAGGAGTTCAAAAAGGCCCTTGAGGCAATAAGGAAGGACAAGAAGCTCCAGGGAATAATAGTTGACGTAAGGAACAACCCCGGAGGTCTCCTTGACTCTGCAGTTGCAATAAGCGACTACTTCCTTCCGAAGGGAGCTCTCATAGTCTATACAAAGGGAAGAATTCCCGAGAGCATTAAGAAGTTCTACTCACTCCACGAGCCCATAATCCCCACCGACGTTCCCGTAGTAATGCTCGTTAACGGCGGAACGGCGAGCGCGGCGGAGATTTTAACGGGAGCTCTCAGGTACAACGATAGAGCAATAGTTGTGGGAGAAAAGACTTTCGGAAAGGGCTCGGTTCAGACCCTCTACCCCTTAGACATGGGCTACGCCGTGAAGATAACGACTGCCAAGTACTACATGCCCAACCACCAGTGTATAGACGGCAAGGGAATTGAGCCGGACATTGAGGTAAAGCTCTCTAAGGAGGACATTGAGGAGCTCAAGAAGGAGTTTAAGGAGATAGAGGAGCACCCCGAGAAGACAGAGGAAATCAGGAAGAAGAGAGAGAAGAGAATAGACAACCAGATGAAAAGGGCTATTGAAGTTATTAAGGAGTTCCACCTCTTTAAGGCCATGGAGGGTAAGAAGGAGGAGAAAAAGGCCGCATGATTTACACCCTCCACGGCTGGAGCTACGACGGAAGAGTCTGGAAGGGAACGCCTTTTGAGAGAGCAGTTCACTTGGGGCTCCCCGGCCACGGGGAGTCTCCCTTCAACTCAACCGACCTCAGGGAGCTTGCCGCCGAAGTCGGAGAAAGCATAGAGGAGGGCTCCACCCTTGTAGGCTGGTCTTTGGGTGCTACAGTCTCAATCCTCGTAGCCCTGAACTACCCGGAAAAAGTCCGGGAGTTAATCCTCTACGCACCTACCCCTTCCTTTACGGGAACATCTCAACCTGAAGCAGTAGTAAGGCGGTTTCTCAGGAGGTTAAAGAGGGATTTCTACGAAGGGGTAGAGTTCTTTAGGGAGCTCTCCTCAACGAAAAACGCTCCCCTTCCCCAACTAAACCCGAAAGCGTGCACAGAGCTCCTTGAGAGCTTTACAGAGATTGACTGCACCGAGGAGCTTTGGAAACTAAAGGTACCGGTAAAGGTGATAGTTGGGGAGGATGACGCCATAACGGGATTAATCGGGGCTTACTCGGTTTTTAAGGGAGCCCCCCTCTCACAGCTAAAAGTTATTCCAAAAGCCGACCACCTAACTGTTTTGAAGTATGCGATATAATTAATTTTACGCAAAATTCAAGGAGGGCTGAGATGGCTACAAGGAGCTTTAACGACGGCCTTGCAAAGGGCCTCGGGATAGGGGCTACAATAGTAGGCCTCTACATGATGACAATGTTCTCACTCCTGCCGCTGGGAATATTCTCTCAGCTCCTTGACCTTAAACACTACTTGGAGCTGAAGTTCGGTCTTGCAGTGGTTTTTTCACTTATAACTTTTGCCTACTACGTAAGGTACGTCAGAGCTCTCAAGCTCCCCCCGATTGTATGGGGCTTCGGGACAATGATTTCCCTCATAATGTCGGGAGTCCTCTTCTTCGTGGTAGTTGACGTCGCTCTCAAAGTAATAGGCTTAGAATAAAAGGATAGATATGGATATAAGGCAGCTTGAAGTATTTACAAAAGTCTTTGAGAACCAGAGCTTCTCAAAGGCTGCACAGCAGTTAGGGCTCTCCCAGCCGACTGTAAGTACCCACATACAGCACCTTGAGGACATTTTAGGGAAAAAGCTCTTTGACAGGTTGGGAAGGAAGGTTATCCCGACAGAAGAGGCAAAAATCCTCTACAGGTACGCAGTGGAGATTTTAAAGAAGAGGGAGGAGGCCCTCGCAGAGCTCCTCTCCCTTGACAGCTCAAAGCTCTCGGGAAGGGTAAGAATTGCGGCGAGCAACATTCCGGGAGACTACTTCCTTCCCCACTTTCTAAACAAACTCAAAGAGCTCCTGCCTCAGGTACTCTTCCAAATTGAGATTTACGACTCAAACAGGGTGGTGAAACTTCTAAGGGAAAGTATTCCAAACTTTGACTTGGGGTTCATAGGCCTTGAGGTAAACGACCCTAAACTTGAGCTTAAAAAAATTCACGACGATGAAATTGTCCTTATTGCTCCCCCCTACTTTAAGGAGGGCTCCATACCCCTTGAGGAGCTAATAAACCTTCCCCTACTCTTCAGAGAGGAGGACTCGGGAACCAGAAAGACCGTTGAGAGCGCCCTGAAGAGGGCGGGAATTCCGGTAGGGAAGTTAAGAGTTGTCGCTTACCTGGGGAGCAATACGGCGATTAAAGAGGCGGTAAAGAGGGGAGCCGGCTTCGGTCTTGTCTCAAAGTACTCGGTTCAGGACGAAGTAGAGTGCGGAAAAGTAAAGGTGGTGAGAGTAAGGAACCTCTCAATTAAGAGGTGCTTCTTCGCCGTAAAGAGGAGGGACATTACCCCCGTTCCGGCAGTAAGGACTATCTGGGACAAAATAGAGAAGCTCTTTAGAAACCGAAACGGAGCTTGTTGAGAGCATCTCTGTAAATAGGCTGGTCTATAAACTTGCCGTTGTAAGCAACCCCTCCCCTACCCTCTTTAAGGGCTTTCTCGTAAACATCAACTATTCTCTTAGCCTCCTCAATCTCCTCGGGCTCCGGCGAGAAGACTTCGGTAGCAACCTTGGCCTGTTTTACCGAGATTGCCATCTTCCCGCTGAACCCGAGCTCCTTCTCCTTTAAGGCCTCCTCCTTAAAGCCCTCCAAATCCTCGTAATCCTGGTAGGCCGGAGCTATCGGGTAAACCCCACAGGCCTTACACTCAAAGGAGAACTTTTCCCTTACGTAGTTTCCTAAGCTCTTGCCCGTTAACCTCTGGCTAACACCGAGGCCGGCAAAGAGGTCAAGAATTCCAAGGTAAGCAACCTCAACCCTTTCGGAAGCCTTAAGTATTTCGGGCAGTTTTAAGAGGGCTTGAGAGGTTTCTATTGAGAGGTGGATTTTTATGAAGCCTTCGGGAGCTCCGCTGCTCCTCTCATAGGCGGTTATTAACCTGTCAAGGGCGGCAACGTCTTCGGGAGAGGATACCTTACTGAGCCTTATCCCGTGGGGAAGCGCCGGCAGGATATTTAACATATCCTCCCAGAAATAGGGGGAGTCTATGGGGTTAACCCTCACTATAACTTCTTTCTCGCCGGTTAAAGGGATGTTTACTAAGAACTTCCTTAAAAGGAGCCTTGCAAAGGGCTTCCTCTCGTCACTCACTCCGTCCTCAAGGTTGAAGATGATAACGTCTGCCTCCCTCTGAAGGGCTTTAGATAGGTGTTTAACTCTGTCGGCCGAAACTATTAAAGCCGCCCTTTTAAAGGGGTTTTCTACATCTTTCCTCTCCTTAAGCTCTTCTGGGTAGGCCGAAAGCTCCTCTAAACTCCTCTTCCCCTCCAAAACCTCCTGTGCCAGATTGAAGAGCTCCTCCACCTATACCTCCTTACAGGTGTTGTTTTTAATCATTTTGTACTGCTCAAGGTCAAGGCCGAAGAGACCCAAAAGGGCTACCGGCAGTAAGAGGGGCTTTGGGAGTTCTACTACAAACCTCCTGATTCCGAGCTCCTCCAAAACCTCTTTAAAGAGCTCCTTCATACTCATAACCCTGTCGCCGCACAGCTCAACCGTCCCCGTCAGCTTACACTCAATCCCCTTCTTAACCGCCTCAACCACCCTCTCCACTCTTACCGGCTGAACTTTCATCTTCGGGGCGGCCAGAACGGGAAGAAATCGGGAGAGCTTTCTCAGGTCTTCGTAGAGCTTCTGCCCCTCCCCCAAAACTATTGAGGGTCTTAAAATCAAGTAGGGAATCGCCGAGCTTCTAACCAACTCCTCCGCCTGCCACTTTGTCTTAAAGTACCTGCTCTCCTCCTCCGGGGAAGTTCCCAGGGCAGAAATCTGGATAAACTTCTCTACGCCCCACCTCTTTGCAAGCTCCACCAACTTTTCGGTAAACTCAGTGTGGGCTCTCTCGTAAGTACTCTCTCCCTTCTCTTTCAAAATCCCCACCGTATTTACTACTGCCTGAGGCCTTTCCACCTCAAAGGCCCTCTCAAGCTCTTCCGGAGAGTAGCGGGGGAAGGGGTAGGGGAGCTCTCTCCTTGAAATAAGAACTAAGGGGTACTCCTCGGAGAGCTCCTTAATCAGGTGCCCTGCAATAAAGCCCGAAGCTCCGGTTATTAAAACCTTCTTTCCCATAGGGAAAAGTTTAGCAGAAGGGGGCAGAAAGCCCCCGAAGGATTACTTAAAGGAGTAGGTGGCTCCGATGAAAAGTGCCCTTCCCATCGTGTTGTAGCCGTAGGCAAGCTCGTAGTCCTTATCGGTAAGGTTAACGCCCTTAGCGTAAAGCTCAAAGTTCTTCTTCAACTGACAGGAAATATAACAGTTATACACTGTAAAGCCGGAAAGAGATACCTCTCTACCAGCAGAGAAATCATAATCTTTCCTTCTTCCGTAGTGGAGGACCTCCCCATCAAAAGCAAACTTTCCTCTCTTTACGGTAAAACCAAGAGAATAGGACTCTTCGGGTTTTCTCCACTTGAAAGAATCTTTCTGGGAATGAACAGAAAGATGAGTGTAATTACCCTTTATAGACAGCCAATCTGTTATGCTTGCTTTTAGGGTAAGCTCTGCTCCTTCAGTTGTTGCCTTGTTAACGTTCTGATATGTATTAACCCCAAGTTGAGCATCATAATAGGTAGAGATTACATTCCAAAGATGGTTCTTAAAATAGTTTAATCCCAAAGATACGAACTTCAGCCTCTGCTCAATCCCCAAAATCCAACCTTCTGTTTTTTCTGGCTTTAAATCAGGATTTCCGACAAGTTTATAGGTGTAATAGGGAGTACTGTAAGAGTAAAATCCGTAAAGCTGAGAGATTGTAGGGGCTTTAAAACCTGTACCGTACTGCCATTTAAAAGTTGTATCTGTCAGCAGAAAAGTATAAGAAGCTGAAACCTTATAAGTAGAATGAGAGCCAAAATTTTTATGGTCATCAATTCTATAAACAGCATTTAGATTTATGTCGTAAAAGTCAAAATGCCCCTCCAGGAAGATAGACCTGATATAAACCCTACCGTCAGCATTGGGGAAAGACTGGGCTTCGGCTACTTCGTACCTATAAGAAACACCTGGTTTAATAAAGTTTTCCCCTTTTTCGTCAATATAAATTGTAGGGGAGAGATAAGCATACCTTGTTATACCGTTATAGAAGGAATAGGTATCTCTTCGAGTTTCTTTATTATTTCCTAAAATGAAATCCCAAACGACATTATCTCTTTGAGCATAGGACAAATTAAAAGAGGTGAAGAATTTGTCGTAATTTGTTCTTCCCTCATCATACTCTGTGTAACCCTCCTTAACTTTAGAGTCTAAGCGAATCTTTAAATCTTCTGTTGGCCTATAACCAATAGAGAAGTAACCTGAAGTATAATGAAAGCCGTCATTATCTGGGTTATAGGTATATTGGCCAGCCTTTTCGTTAGTTGCACTAAACCCGTTAGTTTTAAAGTTTTCTACTGAAAAAGATAGATATCCCTCTTCAAACTTTGCTGCTCCACTCATTCTTTCCTTAAAAGAAAGATATTTACCTCCCTCCGTAAAAACTTTTAGATAGGAGGATTTCGGTTCTTTTGTGATTATGTTAACTACCGCTGCAGCAGCCTCAGAACCGTAAAGAGCACTCTGAGGTCCTTTAAGGACCTCTATCCTATCAATAGCGTTAAGGTCTAACCACTCAAGATTTGGAGCCCCGTCCGGATTTGAAGGGTCATTCACAGGAACTCCATTAACCATTACTAAAACATACTTAGCATCAAGACCCAAAACAAATAACCCCGTTTGCTTTCCTGGACCTCCAGTAGAGTAAACTTGAACTCCTGCAACATACTTCAAGACATCAGCAATGTTAGTAAAACCGTATTTCTCAATTTCTTCTTTTGTAAGAATTTCTACATCATCTGCAACAGCGTTTGCTGGAACAGGAGTCCTGTTGGCAGTAATAATTACATCTTCCCCCTGAGCACCTACCGGACTAATCAAGAGAGACAGTGTAAGTACCACTAGGAGCTCTCTCCTCATCACTTTACCTCCTTTGTGGGTTTTATAAAGAGCTCTCCGTTTATTACCTCTACTTCCAAAGGGCAGTCAAAGAGGGGCTCAAGGCTTTCAAGGAGCTCTTTTTTCCCTCCGAAAAAGAGGAGCTCTCCCCCTTTTAGGCCCAAGAACCTGTCGCAGATTGAGTAGAGAAAGGGGATGTCGTGGGAGACGACGATAACGCTCCTGCCTCGCTCTGCGGCCTCCCTCACAAAAGAGGCAAGCTCAACCATCACAGAAAGGTCAAGGAAAGCAGAGGGCTCGTCAAGGAGGAGAAGGGATGGCTTTAAAAGGTAGAGCCTTGAAAGGAGAACTTTAACCTTCTCCCCTCCGCTTAAAGATTCAAAGAGCCTCTCCGAGAGTTCCTCTATCTTGAACTTCTTAAGGGCTTCCTCTACTCCGCTAACTCCGGTAGTGGCGTAGAGGAGCTCCCTCACAGTATAGTCAAATGGAAGGTGAATGCTCTGGGGCAGGTAGTTAACGAGCCTAACCCTTTCCCTTAAAGGGTAGGTTGAGAGCTCCCTCCCCCTTAAAAGAACCTCTCCCTTATACCTGTAATAGCCTCCGAGACACTTTAAGAGGGTACTCTTCCCCGAGCCGTTCTTCCCGATAACCCCGATAACTTCCCCCTCCCTAACCTTAAAGGAGAGGCCTTTTAAAATTCCGTAGGAGAGCTCCCTAACCTCTACCACCGGAGTACCTCCAGAGAAGGTAGATGAAGGCGGGAGCTCCCAAAAGGGCCGTTATAACTCCCGCAGGGAGAAGGGTCGGGTAGAGAAGCTGACGGGCAATAAGCTGGGAGAGTACGAGAAGCCCTCCGCCCAGTAGAAAGGTAAAAAGGATAAAACCGGAGCCGAGCCTGTAGCCGAGAAACCTTACGGCGTGGGGGATAACTATCCCGACAAAACCTATAATCCCGAAAAGGGAGACCGTAAGGGCAACCGGAACGGTAAAGGTCAAAAGGAGGGAGACTGTTGCCTTTTCAGAGTTAACCCCCGAGAAGTAGGCCATCTCGCTACCCAGAGGGAGAAGCTCAACTGGGCGCCTGACGATAAACGCGATAAAAAGCCAAATGAGGGAAATTGAACAGAGGAAGAGGGCAAGCTTCAGCGAAGGAGGTGTTATAAAACCCAAAGTAAAGTAGAGGGCGTCTGTCAGGGTGTAGGAGGGAAGAAGGGCGTAGGCAAAGAGAATTAAGGCCGAAAAAAGGGCATTAAGTCCTACCCCGAAGAGGAGAATTGAGAAGGAGCTCCTAAAAACCCTGCCGGCAAAAAGCAGGAGAAGGAGCGACAGGATGGAGAAGAGGAGAGCTCCCCCTTCCGGCCTAAAGCCCAAAGCAACCGAAACAACTGCCCCCAGGGCGCTTGCAGAGGCAACTCCCAAAGTATAGGGCTCGGCAAGGGGGTTTCTCAGAGCGTTCTGGTAAACGGCTCCCGAAAGGGAAAGAATTGAGCCTACGGCGAAGGTTGAAAGGAGCTCCGGTAGCCTGACCGAGAGAACCACCTCCCTACCGGGAGAGCCGTAAAAGAGGAAGAGGAAAGAGAGAGCAAGCACTATTAAGAGGGCAGAAGCTACCTTGAGCACAGCACCCCCCTAAGCTCCCTGAGGCCTTTAAGGAGCCTCGGGCTCGGGTGGAGGAGGTCAGACTTAAAAGGCGAAACGTCAACGCACTCAAATCCTTTAAAAGCAGAGCAACCGCCGAAGGAGATAATCAGGGAAGGTCTTAAAGATAAAAGAAACTCCCGGGAAACCGCCTGAAAACTGCCGTCGGGGAAAACCTGCGCACCGGCCTTCTCAAGAAGCCGGCCTAAGTAGGAGCTCCTGCCGGCACAGTAAAGGGGCTTAACGGAAAGGGCAATAAAGAGCCTCTTCCCCTTTAAGCAGGGTTTAAGACCTTCAAGCTCCTCCTCAAGCTCCCTTTTAAAGAGGGAGACTTTAGGGGTAGCAGAGAGCTCCCGGGCAAGGGTTTCCATAACACCGTACAGGTCGTTTAGAGAAACGAGCCTGAACCTTTCGGTCTTAATTCCCAATCTCTTAAAACTCTCACAGAGCCTTTCGGGAGTCATAGTCGTACACACAACGAGAGTAGGTCTGAGAGAGACAACCTTCTCTATACTCGGGTTTACAATGCCTCCTACCCTCTCCTTCCCTCTACAGAAGTCCTCATCGCAAAAGACCGTTACTCCTACGAGCTCGGCGTCCCTGCCGAGGTAGTGAATAACCTCGCTTAAGGCCGGAGAAAGGGAGACAACCCTCTCCCCTCCGAAGGCAAAGAGAGGAAAGAGAGAGAGCAGCAGAAAAAGAAAAACCCTTATCACCTCACCCTCCCTGCCCCGAACCCCCGCAGGGCAGAAGGTTTTTCACCGCAGGCCGGTCTCCCGGCTCGCAGGCCCTTAAAACCGTAAACCTTCCCAGAGCGGCAGCTCTTAACCTCTCCGCCCCAGTGGTTTACGGCCTTCTTAATGCCTGCTCACGGTTGCGGGGACAGCGCCGGACTTTCACCGGACTTCCCGTTCACCTGCGGCAGCCCAATTCTAACAAATGGAGAGGTATAATAACTTTTCACTCAAAGAGCAACTCGGAGAAGGAGATGCCGAAATTCCAGTTTGCAAGAATAGACAGACTTCCCCCCTACGTCTTCGCGGTAGTAAACGACCTTAAGATGAAGCTAAGGCGGGCAGGGGAAGACATAGTTGACCTCGGAATGGGAAACCCCGACCTTCCCACACCCAAACACATAGTTGATAAGCTCTGTGAGGCTGCCCAGAACCCCAAAAACCACAGGTACTCCCAGACAAAAGGCCTCTACAAGCTCCGTGAGGCCTTAGCCCTGTGGTACAACCGCAAGTATGGGGTTGAGCTTGACCCGGAGACCGAAGTCATAACCACAATCGGCTCCAAGGAGGGGCTTGCCCACCTTGCCCTTACCCTGATTAACCCGGGAGACGTTGCCCTCGTCCCCACTCCAGCCTACCCCATTCACCCCTACTCAATAATCATTGCCGGAGGGGACGTAAGGAGCGTTCCCCTCTTAACCGACGAGGGGCAGTTTGACTCGGAGGCCTTCTTTGAGTCGCTGGTAAAGGCCTATAAGGAGAGCTGGCCCAGGCCAAAAGTTTTAATCCTCAACTTCCCTCACAACCCTACAACCGCAACGGTTGAGCTTCCCTTCTTTGAGAAAATCGTTGACTTTGCAAAAGAGAACAACCTGATAGTAATTCAGGACATAGCCTACGCCGAAATTTCCTTTGACGGGTATACCCCTCCCAGCATCCTGCAGGTTAAGGGAGCAAAGGAGGTTGCCGTAGAGTTCTACTCCCTCTCAAAGACCTACTCAATGGCCGGCTGGAGGGTCGGCTTTGCGGCGGGGAACAAGGAGATAATCCACGCCCTTTACAGAATGAAGAGCTACCTTGACTACGGAATGTTCCAGCCCATTCAAATTGCGGCAATAATAGCCCTGAAGAGCGACCAGTCGTGCGTTGAGGAGTACAGGAAGATTTACGAAAGGAGAAGGGACGTATTGGTTGAAGGGCTTAACAGAATCGGCTGGAAGGTTGAAAAGCCCAAGGCGACAATGTTCGTCTGGGCAAAAATCCCGGAGAAGTTCCAATCAATGGGCTCTCTTGAATTTGCAAAGATGCTCCTCTTAGACGGCAAAGTTGCAGTCTCCCCGGGAATAGGGTTCGGAGAGTACGGAGATAAGTACGTAAGGTTTGCACTCGTTGAGAACGAGCTCAGGATTAAGCAGGCAGTAAGGGGAATAAAAAGAGCCTTTGAAAAGTACGGCTTAAGGAACATCAACGTTTAACAGGAGGAAGGGTGAGTTTTAGGGTCGGAATAGTCGGCTGCGGAACGGTAGGAAGCGGCGTCGTAAAGCTCTTAACCGAAAACGGGAAGCTTATTGAAAGGAGAATAGGAAAAAGGGTTGAAATAGCTTTTGTTTCAGACCTTGAGCCTGAAAAGGTTGTCTCCCTCGGAGTTCCCAAGGAAAAGGTTTACACCGACGCCTTTAAGGCAATAGAGGAGGTTGAGTGCGATGCCGTAGTTGAGCTCATAGGGGGAACGGGCGTCGCAAAAAGGGTAATTGAGGAGGCCTTAAAGAGAAAAAAGCACGTTATAACAGCAAATAAGGCGCTCCTTGCCGACTACGGGAGGGAGCTCTTTACCTTAGCAAAGGAGAACGGAGTCTCCTTAAAGTTTGAGGCCAGCGTAGGGGGAGGAATCCCCGTAATAAAGGCCTTAAGGGAAGGGCTGGTAGGCAACAGAATAGAGAGGATTTACGGAATAATCAACGGAACTGCAAACTTTATCCTTACACAGATGAGCCAGAAGGGGCTCTCCTTTGAAGAGGCCCTGAAGCTGGCTCAGGAGAAGGGTTACGCGGAAGCCGACCCGACCTTAGACGTTGAGGGCTTTGACGCAGCCCACAAAATTGCAATTCTTTCAAGCCTTGCCTTCTGCCGCTGGGTTAAGACGGAAAACGTCTTTGTTAGCGGAATCAGGGAGCTCACCCCCCTTGACATTGAAATAGCCCGAGAGGAGTTCGGCTACAGCGTTAAACTCCTTGCAATAGCAAAGGAGACCGACGGTGCCCTTGAAGTGAGAGTTCACCCTACGATGATACCGGAGGAGCACATTCTCTCAAGCGTTAACGGAGTTTTCAACGCCTGTTTAATTGAAGGGGACTTTGTCGGCGAAACCCTCTACTACGGCAAAGGAGCAGGACAGAAACCCACTGCAAGCGCCGTAGTGAGCGACATAGTTGACGTGGCGGTGGGAAATGAGTTCTGCGTACCCGAATGCCTCTTTAACGGAGATAAACTCCCCATAAAAGAGCCCGACCGCTTCGTCTCCAGCTTTTACCTGAGGTTCACTGCCGTTGATAAGCCGGGAGTTCTGGCAAAAATCGCCCACATACTCGGAAAGTACCAAATAAGCATAAAAATGGCCCTTCAGAAGAGCATAGACTTTAACGGCGGAGTTCCCGTAGTAATGACAACCCACCCCGCAAGGAAAAGGGAGATAGACCTTGCCGTTAAAGAGATAGACCAGCTTGACGTAATCCTAAAACCTACATTCGTCTGCATGATAGAGGAGCTCTAAGCTCCTCTCCATTTCAATATTTCTTTAGGAGAAACCCGGTCTAAGATATCTGGAAATCCGAAAAAGGTAACCCTTATGTTTTTCTTCTTTATTAGCTTAGAAGCGTTCCTTAAAGTCTCTTGATTGTAAGAATTTGTCTTCTTAATTGCTTCGTCGTACTTAAACCAAATTTTTTCTCTCAAAGTTAAGCTTGTATCGTAGAGGATTAAAGTCATTTTTCTATCTCTTTTGTGTTTTGATGGATTGAAACCTAAGGATAGAAGAGTTATCAAATGTGGGATGTCATCTTTAGGAAAAGAATATCCAATAAATACTAAATGGTCTGCTTCAGCTGCGCTTACAGCGTAATCGTAATAACTTTTAAGTATAAGCGGAGGCTCTTGAGGTTTAAAGACTGTTTGAATCTGTAAAAAGGTATCAGTAAAAAATGTAGGGTTTCCACAGTGTGGACATACTATTTCACTTGGAAGAATTTCTTCTTTGTTAAAAACTTTTCTCAAATATTCTAAATCTTCTTTTGTAGGAATAATATCGAAATAGAAAAGCTCTCTTAGCCTTTTAGGTTCTATCTTACCTACTTCATCAGGGAAAATTAGGAAGATGTTCTGACATCTTGGACACACCCTCATATTAAATAGACCATGAGGTACAAAGAACTTAATAAGTTTAACATTTACTTTACACAACTTCTTTTGTTTTGTTAGTTCATTAACGAAGAAAGCGCCGTCTTCGTCAACTATATAAGTTTTTTCCTTTCGTCTTTTAATGTTAAAAACATTAAAGGGAGCACTATAACTCAAGTAAAGCAATAAACCTTTGTATTTGAGTTCTTGGTTTTTATCCCTAACTCTGCGTATAAAAAGAAAAGGGATTACAGGCTCCCAGTTAAGCGTTGCTAAGTTAGTGTTTACGAGTATTTCCTCATCGGATTTGCCCTTAGAGATATCCGAAGTGCATTCTTCTACTACTGCATTTACAAATTTCCTGTATTTTGAAAGTTTTTCTTCGTTGAGCTCTTCCAAAGCATATTTGAATAGCTTAAAAACTAACAAATTATAAACTCTTACAGCCCCCTGAAGCCGTTGAGGATAATTAAGGTAAATTCTATTAGGAAAAGTAAACTTTTCCTCTTTAGGAAAAAGTTCTTTTGTCGGTATAGAGATATTAGAAAATAAGGCCTTAGAAATTATGGTAAGTATATCCTGTAAAGAGATGTTGTCTCTTTCTCCTATTTCTAATATGTCCTGAATTAGGCTTTTAAGAGCAAGCCAATCATAGTAGGGAAAAACATAAGTGCCAAAAAAGTGCTCATAAAGAGCTTTAAGTTCAGACTTCTGAGCTAAAGTTTTTATGTATCCTTTAAAAGTTTTTTCTTTTATATATTTAGCTTCTTTCTGGTTGGTTGCACCATTACCATCGTATAATAGGCTTAGTGTTTGTTCTATGTCTGCAATAAACTGTTCTTCGACTTCTTTACTAAATAGTCTCGTATCAGACAAAAACTTTTCAAGTCGCTCCTTTATTGAGCTGTTTTGTGATAATTCCTTAAAGAATTTTTCTATATCTATAGAAATTGGCATATTTAATCTTTTAGTTGCACCAGCTCCAAAGAAAACGAGTGTTTTCATAATTTCAACGCCTTAGAGAATTTAGTCCTCAGATTCTATTTCTATAGATTTAAGTATGGCGTTAATCTTAATACCTTGCCCTAATTGCAGATTCAAACAGATTTTATCCCCTAAATCAGCCTTTTTAAAAATTTCCTTAGCTATCTCACCTCCTATAGTTATGCTTTCTAAATGAGCATTGTTCAGATTTAACTTAATACTACTATTGTTGCTGTTGTTGCCGCTAATCTTTAAAGTAAAATCCTCAGAATCCCTAATATGGACATTTGCCAGGAGAAGCTCTTTGTCTTTACTGCTGACGTTGAATATTATCTTTTTTAGAGTTCCCTCTATTCTCATTGTCCCCTCCCTTTAATTGTTTACCTTTAAATTGTACAATACAAAAATCGATAAAGTCAATATACGGGATTATAGCTATGCTTATAGTAGCCCTTGACTTTGACTCTAAAGGGAAGGCCTTAAAGCTCGTTGAAGAGCTTGGAAGTTTAGTTAAGTACTACAAGGTTGGTTTGGAGCTCTTCTCAAGGGCCGGAATAGGGGTAGTGAGGGAGCTCTCAGAGAGGGGTAAAAAAGTTTTCCTTGACCTTAAGTACCACGACATTCCCAACACGGTAAAGTCTGCCGCCAAAGTTGCCGTTGAGGCCGGAGTATTTATGTACAACCTACACGCCCTCGGGGGCTTTGAGCTTATGAGGGAAGTGGCCGAGTTTAACAGAGAGTACGCAGAAAAGCTCGGAGTAGAAAGGCCCCTTCTAATTGCCGTAACGGTTTTAACCAGCATGAAGGAAGATGATTTAAGGGAAGTCGGGATAGAAAAGCCCCTGAACGAAGAGGTTTTAAGACTTGCGGAGCTTTCAAAGAGGGCAGGCCTTGACGGAGTAGTCTGCTCGGCAAAAGAGGTAAGGTTAATTAAGGAAAACTTAGGAGAGGACTTCATAACCGTAACCCCCGGAATTCGCCCTCTGTGGGCGGCAAAGGACGACCAGAAGAGAGTAGTAACGCCGAAAATGGCAAAGGAGCTGGGAACGGACTTTATAGTTGTAGGAAGGCCGATAACAAGGGCAGAAGAGCCGAAAAAGGCCGCAGAGATGATTTTGGGGGAGCTCC
>Ga0256836_1000171_pt1 | contig 38937 bp, 46 predicted proteins | sample 4561380metaG_FD_185974 | JGI IMG/M metagenome (GOLD analysis project Ga0256836, IMG submission 185974) | Hydrothermal vent microbial communities from Guaymas Basin, Mexico - 4561-380 | ecosystem: Environmental > Aquatic > Marine > Hydrothermal vents | place: Mexico: Guaymas Basin | collected...
CTCGTTCTGTATGATAGTAACATCTATAAAGTAGGGAATAAACGTTCAATCACAGTAGAAGCCTCAGAAGCTGACATTTTCCAGCTTAACAAACTCCAATGTTTTCATTCATTTTCTAACATCTACCTTCATCCAGAACTCGGAAAAGAAGGCTTCATCAGGGAAGTATGCAGAGAAAAAAAAGAAATTAATAAATTTGAAGTTGATAAATTCTTTAGCACAAAAGGAAACAGTATCCTAATTGCACTTTCTCATTTGAGATTAGGAAATATCCCAAAGTTGAACCTTTCCTTTTTCAAATTAACAAAGAAGGCAAGAAGAGAACTTAAGAAAATCGCAGAAGACCGTAAATTGTTGAATAGCCTAATAAGTTTAAGCAGATTCATGAGAAACTCTCTCAATTGTAGTGAGAAATTCTCAGAAGTATTAGAACAGCAATTGAAAAATCTTAGGTATAAGAATATAAGGGATTAAACTTCCTCTTGAGAAGAACCTATCCTTTGTAGACTCAACTAACAACTTAAGCTATCCTAATAATGCAATACCTAAACTTCAGGAGGGAACGTGCCAGGGACCGTCCATGAAAACGTCAAAACAGCGCTACTCAATACGCTAAGAGACACACTCAACTCCTACAGAGAAGACCCTTCTCTTGTTGAACCAGAGTGGAGAATCCATTACAAAGGCAGAACTAACATAATAGACATTGCTTTCAGAAACCTAAGGCTCGTATGCGAAGTGGAACCTTCCGCTTCTGATAAAACCATAGGTTTTAGACAGCTGGAGGATTACGCTGAAAAATCTCTTCGCATAACCGGACAGAGTAAAGTATTCGGCATTCTGGCTTGGGGGCTTGACCCCAGAGGAGAGACATGGGAATGTGAAGTCTATGAGTTCTTCTTTGATGAAGATGGAAATCTCGTTAATAACCTGCTGGGCAATAAGCCAGAAATTGAGATAGTGACCCCCATCGCAGCAAAGGGCTTTATCCCTCTAACAGCCGAGAACTTCCTGAGTATTTTCTTCCCAGTAAAAGAATACTCTAAAGAACTCGCAGAAATATTTAAAAACCATTTTGACGACGAAAGAGTTAAAACACTCTATGAAGTTTATAGCAACGCCCTTCAAATAATCTACGGTAAAGGAGAACTGAGTACAGAAAAAGTAAAAGAACTCTTCATAACCCATACCATTATCCAGATGATAGCCGTTGCCGTGCTTAACAAAATAAGAGAATCCATCTTTAGACCAGGAGAACTGGAAATATTAACAGGTAGCGGTAGAGACTTTAGCATCTCCCTTCCCTTCCTTGAATGGTGGTATAAGCTAAACCTCTTCGGCAGACTTGAAAGCGAAGAAGTAAAGTTCTTTGAAAGACTCTCAAAAGAGATTGGAAACAAAGTCTTAGCCTTCAACTGGAAAGAGAAAACAAGGGACATATTCAGACTTCTCTACGAGGCTTTTATAAGTGAGGAAGACCGTAGGCAGTTTGGGGAATATTACACACCTCCCTGGCTCGTTAACTTCACACTGGAAAAACTCGGTAGCTTAAAGGATAAGCTAATTATAGACCCGTTCTGTGGTAGTGGAACATTCCTTGATTACGCTTTCAGGAAAAAGGTAAGAGAAGGAGAAGATGCTGACAAAGCTTACCGGGAGCTCCTTGGTTTTGACATAAACCCTCTTGCGGTATTTCTTACAAGGGCAGAACTTTCCCTTTCCTACTTCTACCTTACAGGAGAATTCCCCTCAGTGCCTCCCCAAATCTTCTATGTTAACAGCTTGGAAGCTGTCAACAAATACTCAATAGGAAAGCTCTGGATATCCGAAAAAGGAGACGTTGAACCATTGTTCCTTTAGAGAATCAGTGAGCTAACTAATGCAATAAATGTCTCAAAACTCCTATCTAAGAAAGCAGGATTCTCTCTCTCCAAGTTTATGGAGTTTGAAAACACTCTCAGCTACCTGTTGCGGAAGTTAGAACAGGAACTCCAGATTAACCGGAGCAAGGCAGAACGATTCTACGACAATTTCGTAGCAAGACTCAAAGAGAGGAAACCAGAGTTAGCTGCTTACTTTGAAGCTCTTGATAAAGAAAACGTCATCAATCTCATTGAAAAATACGGAGATGGAGTCTGGAGCATCGCAATTACCTCTCTCTACTCCATTGGCCTCCTTTTCCTTGAAAAAGAGAACAGGGAAATCTACGTAGTTTCAAACCCTCCGTGGATACCATTAACGGAAATAAAAGGAAAATACGGAGAAGTTGTAAGAAGTAAAGTAAGACAGTACTTCCGCTCCGTTCCTACTCAATCTTATACTGCAGGAGACATCGCAAGTCTATTTCTGAAAGCCTGGACAAGTTATGGACAGAAAGTTGCATTTGTGGTTTCTTCAAAAGTAGCTTACGACAACTCACTTCACGGAATAGGAAAGCTCCTAACCTACGAAGCTGTCAAAGATAATTGCACTGTATATTTCATAGACTACGATGTATTTAAGCACGGAATACCTCCCTCGGTAGTTATCTATGGAACCGGCCAAAACCTCGCCTGCAGGATGAAGCCTCTTGTTTCCGGAATCAGCAAGGATACAGAAGAAGTTTCCCTCGAAGAAAAGAGATGCGAAAACTATACGGAGTATATAGAAGCTCTAAAACTGTACTTTAACTTAGACACAGAAGAGCTGGCCAGCTGGTTAAGCGCTACCAAGGTTTATAAAAAGGGAACCTACATAATGGGACTTTTTGGAGGTGAAAAGAAAAAAGTAAGGAAAGTTATGCAGGTCTAATCCTCAGGGATGTTAACTGTAACCTATTTCCTTGTAGAGTAAGACTGTGGAACACTGAGAGTTTTGTTGAGCTTGAAGAAGAAAATCTTATAAAGTACCTTATCTATAGAGGCCGTATATATCCCTTCTGGACCGGGACTTACAATTGCTTACTATCTGAAAAGGGAGAGAGGAACCTTAAAGAAACCCTAAAAGAGTTCCTACGGCAGGAAATAAGTAACGAGGACAAAAAGAAAATAACTGGATTATTAGCAGAAGTAAAGCAGGGAGACTTAATAACTCTGAAGCCTGGATACTGGTATGTAGTAGTAAGAGGGAACAGAGCTTTTGCATCCGGAGCAGTAGAGGGAAACAGTTGCTTAGTCCTTGATAGTCACGTAGCCGCTTTAGAAGTGCCTTCAGAAGAAGAGGCGTTTTATTATACAGCCTGTCTAAACTATCTTTTATGGGCAGCTGAAAAAGGTTTCATAAGAGACCAATTCGCCCGTCCTTTCCTTGCTATAGCTGTAGCCAATTTAGAATGGCGGGAGGAACGGTGGCAATATGATATTGCTGAAATCTCAAAAGAGCTCCACTATTTGATAAAGAGTAAAAACCCTTTTGAGGATCTTCCTAAAGGATTTCCCGTTCAAAGAGCTATTAAAATTATGCTTGAAGATGAGGAAATTGCAGACAGATTCCTAACGATGACGGATATATTTGACAGCAAGATTGATCCAGAGAACCTTGAAAGAGCTTTATCATTGGTGAAGAAATCATGATGAAACTAAAGAGGATAAGTCTTCTCGTTATAATTAGCCTCCTCGTCTCGTTTCCATCATTTTCTCAAGAATGCTACAAACTCCTCTACATCATAGACGGAGACACTATAAAAATTCTCTACCACGGCAAGAAAACCTCAGTAAGACTATTAGGGATTGATACTCCAGAAAGCCGCAGAAACCGGAGAGCATACTACCAAGCGAAAAGGAATCATCAGGATGTAGAAACCATCATCTACTTGGGAAAGAAAGCCAAAAAGCACTTACAGGAACTGCTTGTTGGATACAGAAAGGTTTGTCTGGAATACGACCAGAACAACGCCTATTCTAATCACAGAGATAGATACGGTCGTATACTCGCTTACGTGTTTACCCCTGACGGTAAGTTTATAAACAAGTTAATGCTTGAAGATGGCTACGCCTACTTATTGACCAGATACCCTTTAGAACCTAAATATGAAGCTATACTGAAAAGAGCTTTTAAAACAGCTATTGAAAACAGCAGGGGACTGTGGAAGTAAGCTGTCCAAATTCCTAAATTTCCCTGTAATATTTCTCATCCTTAAGATATTCATCCAATTCTGAAACATAATCCAAAAATATCTTAGGGAGATTCTTAACAACTCCAGAAAAGCCAGAGTATCTCAAAATTAGTGCTTGGTTTAAGAGATTTAACCTTAACACATAGTAAAAAAGCTTAGGAGTTTGGCTGGGATCCAACGATTCAACAGGAATATTCCCATGCAAGAACTTATTTCTTTTATTTATCACATCCTTATCCCTTTCTGTCAAACTTAATCCAAGGATTTCAAAAGGTTTTATTAGCTTATCTCTATTAGTAGGCTGATTGATATTATCAATCTTCTTTTTTATGGGGCTACACTCATAATCTCCAGTGCTATCTTTATACTCTTCAAAGAAACTTTTGGCACAATCATGCAATTTAGACTTTAACTCTTTTGCTAAGTTCTCATCCCTTATTGGAGCTATACGCTCCTCATTTTCATTACATATTTTACTGGAAAGCATTTCCAGAATCGCTGATAAAGCAACCCCCTGAAGATACAAGTTAATCTTAGAGTATCTGTTGTTCACAGACAAAAGTGAAAATATGATCTCTCCAAACTCTTCATCGTCTATCATCTTTTGACAAAGATTTTCAAAAACATCTCGCCTAACAGGAGAAAGTTTCTCTTTCAATATTTCAATTTCCTTCTGCACCTCATCATCAATATCAAGGTTAGAAAAGAATTCATAAGGATTCGTCGTAACTACAGAATAGGAACTGTCGTATGTTCCTACAAAATTGGATACGTAAAGTACCCCCTCAAATTCGCTACCTAAATTTTTATATCCAAAATAGTATCCTTCATCCATAGGAGCATAACCTATTATGAAACCTATAGCAGCAAGAATAATCCTACAATAATAATCAAACTTAGAGAACGCAATTTTCCCACTATCACACTCAATAACCAGAAACTCTTCAAAATCAAAAACATTAAAGCGGAAACCACAAATCTTAAGACGGATTCCTCCCCATAACCGATTATTTACACAAAGAGAAAAATCTCCAGAAAAATACCAGTCAAACCGGATATCTCTACGAGTTTTCTTTGGGAGAAAAAGCCTATAGAAAAATTTATTATTCTCCTTTAAATTATTTACTGAGAACCTATAAATTAAAAACTCTTCATAGGTTTCATAAAAAGAAAAGTAATCCGTACTCTTTAAACGTGAATCAAGTATGGTAATAGGGTAACCACCCGCATCTAACTCCAAACCATTGATATTATGAAAGCGAAAATCTCCCCTTGAAACTCGTTCTACTCTATTTGTCTTAATTATAAAGGACCTATCCGCCTTGGAAAAAACATAAGAATAGCCTTCCTTACAAAAGCAAAAAGGGTTATCTAAAGAACTCTCAAAACTCTTTATTAGCTTAAACTCTTCATCCAGATTTACGTTCACACTATCCATCAGAGTACCTCTTACTTAACCATATCCGTGAATCACTTTTATCAACCCCATTTAAGCTTCCAAGTTAATTGAATTATAAAACCCTCCTCATTGACATTCCTGTTTTACAGGATTATATTACTCCTTAAGCGATATCCGAGGAGGAAACTATGGAGTTTCTCCAAGAGTTTGAGAGAATCCTCTCAGAACTGTCTGCTCACGTCAGAGAGGGAAGAGAAATATCCTACCGAGAAGGAGCTTACGGAATAACCGAAATCATAAGCTGTCCTAAAAAAGCCCAACTTCGCCGTCAACATCCAGACTTAGAAGTTAGAAACATTACCATAGACGATGGCTTTCTGTTTGAGAAAACAGTAAAGGAAGTTCTCAGGAAGATATTCGGAAACAGGTTTGAAGAGGAGAAAGTTCTCAGCCACGACTTTACCATTGACGGCAAACCTTTTTCCATTGACGGACACTTAGACTGCTTTATCCGATATAACAGCAATAAAGTAGTGGGGCTGGAGCTTAAACACACAGTCTTATCATTTGACAATGAAACTTCTGGCCGTCCAGAGGAACTAATAATACTCCAGCTAAACAGCAGGAGAATAAGCATCAACTACAAGTACATATTGCAAGCTAAAATACAGAAAACCTTACTTGAATGGCAATATCCTGATAGGGAAATAGAACACTATCTTGTTATCAAGACAACCCTTAGAACACGCTACAAAATGGGCAAGAGCATAGTTGTTCTCCCAACTACAGAATCCATCTCCCGAGAAGAGCTTGAGGAGATAATTAGAATGTTCAGAAACGACCCCCGCCCCCGTGCCAACTGGGAGTGCCAATACTGTATCTATCGTCAGCACGGACTTTGTAACGGCTCAGAAAGCGCTAACACCATCCTTGAACACGAGAATGCGGAACTTATAATGGAACTATTAGACAGATATAGCAAAATCCAAACAGAAGCTCAGATGATACAGGAGCAGCTAAAGCAACTCATCAACGGAACGATTGAATATAAAGGAAAAGAAATAGGTTGGACTTACCAAGAGAGAACTTCATGGGATATCAAAGCCTTCGTTAAGCTATTAAAGGCAAAGGGATACAATCCATTAGATTACCTTCAAGTTAACGGCAAAAAGGCAAGGCTCTTAGAAAACGAGCTTGGAGAGGAACTTGATAAGGTAAGAGAGAGAACGGTCAGGCCAGTGTTTAAATTACTATAATTAAACAAAATGACAGAGGGTAGAATGCAGGAATCCATTGAAAAGGCATTTGGTACTTGCAAAGCCATTATCAGCGCAATCTTACCTTGCACTTACATAACCTTGGCTTTTTCAGGCATCTGGATATTCCTTTACTCAGTCTTTATAGCCAAAGGAGTCACATTATTTTCTCTCGTCCCTCAAACTTTAATTTACTTGTTCTTATTTATATCTTTAACTGTAGGTCTCTTCCCAGCTCTTACATTCGGAATTTTTTACATAACGAAATCTCACTTTAAAGAACTATTCAAAAACAAGAAACCTCAAATTCCATCTCTCAAGAAGCGCTTAATTATTCCAATAACACTAATTAGCTGCTTACTCGGTATCATCCCTCTCCTTCTTGTATACAAAAACCCTAAGCATCAAATAGCTGCTATGTTAATAATACTCATACCTTCTACTCTCACAGCAATTAGCGGCTACTTATATATCAGAGACTTTCTTAAAAAGCAGAAAAAAGAGAACGAACATCCTAAAGGCTTACTTATAACAATGATTTTATGGTTTAGCATTTTACTTCCATTTTCATTGATTTTTCCAGCACTAATAAGTATGTTGTTCCTAACAAAAACAGCCAGTAAGTTCCAGGATGTTTCTATTATGATTTGGCTTTACTTAATTTTACTAATCCTAATATACTTCCTACCTTTCTTTTCTCCTGCAATCCTCCCATTAATAATTAAAGAGGCCTTACAAGAAAACCATGAGAGGACAAAACAGATAAAATCCATCTTAATTGGAGCAATTATCTTATTAATTATGGCATTACCAGTATGGAAATGGATATTAGTAAGCCCACTTACCATCGCAAAAATAGGATATTTTGAAGCTCAAATCTTCAATAAAAAAACTAACCAAACATCTGAACCCATACTCATAATATGGAAAGCTGGGAATAGAATTATCTACACAGAACTTCCAAAAAAATTGAAAATAAAAGAAAGCAAAAACAAAAGAGGAAATGAACTCCAAAGAGTACTACGAGAAAGAGAATTGTCAGCAGACGAAGAGCTAATTTATCTTGACAAGTCTGTATTAGAACTTCCTCCTCCTTAACCATTATCACTTATCCGATAACGGCAACGGCCAACACTTATGCAGTCCCCAACACTCATCAACAAAACCCCAGTAGCGGCTGTCAAACGACCTGGGATGTGGAGCCATGACAAAGACCTTCCCACTTGGAACAGGACCATCATAGTGAAAGTAATCCACAGGATTACCTTTCCTATCTGTATGTAGAACAGCTCCCCCTATCTGACCGTTTATGTAAACGTGGTGGTCATCTACTTTAACCTTCATACCAGGCAAAGCTGCAACCATCTTTACCAGGAATTCCCCATTAGCAACGCCATACCGGGAATACTGCCTCTTTCCACGGTAGGGGAAGTAAACGTAATCCCCTACATTCAGCTCACTCACAGAATACGTCCGCCGTGTACACACAAACGAGGTGAAGTAATCCGAGTTGGTCCTGGTATGAACCAGAATGAAAAAATGATTAAAAACGCCAATAGCTCCTTGCCAAAACAAATAGACAAGCAAACTAACAAGCAGAGGTAAAAACAGAGCTCTTTTCCACGGAGGGAGCTCCATTAACCGGTTTCTAAAAGTTCTCAACGCTTCTGTCAACCTTTCCCTCTCCCTGAATGAACAGCTTCTCCTTCAATCTCCTGTCCAAGTTTCCGGAAGAGAAGTACTTTGAAAAGAGCCTCTTCTCCAGCTCATTGGTAATGTCCACAATCTTGACATTGCTCAGTCCGTTAGCGAGGAAAGCTCTTCTGTTTATAACAAGTGTCTGCTCACGGGCAGCGTACTCGTCAAGGAGAAGGCGGAGCTCCGATGTTATGTTGCTTACCACTGCAACCGAAGCTCCCTCTACAGCAGCCCTCGCAGTCAGGTCTTTTCTAAACTTTTCAGCATCAAACGAATAGATAACCCTCGGAGGCTGAGGAATCAAGAAGTAGAACATTGTTCCCGATATAAGAAGGGAAACCGCTACTGTAAGAAGAAACGGAGTTCCGGCAAACAGCCAGTCAAATAGACCTTTCTTCTGCTCCTCCATCAGGCTTTCTCCTTCTCTATCATGAATTCAATGGCCTCTTTCAAGCTCATTCCTGATTCAACAAGCTTGTCTATCTCAGCAGTCTCCTTAGGATCCGTGGTGTAGAGGTAATAACTGAAACGGTCAACCATAAACCTCATTACGCCCCAAGTGACAGAGTTCTTGACGAATATCTCTGAATACTTTCCCTTTTCCGTCATAACTGTCCGAAGCATTTCTTTGGCAAAATCATCTATCGTCAGGATGTTCTCCTTGTAGGCCCTCTGGAGGTCAGATTCCCTCTGATTTAGAAGAAACATAAACTCGGAGTTTGAAATAATGGCCTGGCCTACTGCTTTGTTCTCCTCCATGAAAAAGTCAAGAATGGACTGAGTAATAGTAGCCGCAACGGTGTTATACTTACGGAACCTACGGTAACCTGTCTCTATAAAGCGAGCCGTGTGCTCTCCTCTCAGTAGGTCCCAGGCCTCATCAACAAAGAACAGTTTTGGAACAGACCTGTCCCCCAGGTAGATCTTCTGAGAGAGAATCATCATAATGGACATAAGGACAACTTCCTTCATTGACTCATACTGGTTAACTTCCTCAAGTTCCAGAACAACAAAAGGCTTATTGATGTCAACGTTAGCCCTGCCGTTATAGAAATGAGCAAAACGACCCTCAGCGTAAGGATAGAGGGCCTCTATCATCCTTGCTATCTGCGGACGCATTTCTATTTTCGTTTCATCCTTCATAAACTCTCGGAGAACATCCCTTACAAGCCTCACGGAAGCATCCGGTCCTTCTCTCTCCCAAGCTATGCGGATAGCCTGCTCCAGAACTCCCTTATAGTCTGTATATCCGCTTGCAGGGAGTCCGCACATGGTTGCAAAGAGTCTTACGAGCTGTTCAAGCTCAGCAGTAGCTTCCTTTCTGGCCTCGTCCTCACCGAGCTCCTGAGCTATTTTGTCAAGCCTTCCAAGAACACTGTTGGTGAAAGGGTTGATACAGAGCTTGCTATCAAAAACTATCATTTGGCCGTCAAAGACCTTCACGGCCCGCATGTAGGACCTTCCAACGTCTATGCCGTAAACAAGCCCTCCTCTCCCGAGAAAGTTTGTGATGAATTCGTTCATAAGAAAGGACTTACCGGCTCCCGATTGAGCCGCTATAAAGAGGTTATAGTTAGTTTCCGAATCCCACAGAGAGATAAGCTGAACCTGACCCCTTCGGGAGAAGAAAACAAATCCCGGATACTGAGGTCTCTTATACCAACCGGTCCCCTTCCAATCAGACTGGACCACGATGAGATTAGGAACCGACGAGATAATAACCGTCTTGGCCCTGTTGAGGAAGTCCATAGTCTCCTTGATAGGAGCCATAGGAAGTGAGTAGATGAAGGTAGGAATCGTTTTAAACTTTTCTATCTGGAGCTCAAACCCGGCGGAGCTCCACAGCTTATTTAAAGTCCTAAAGGTATTCTGTATCTCTCTTCTGGCCTCTTCCTTATCGCTGGCATCAACGTAGAAAAAGCCTGACACCAGAATCTTAACGAGCCTTGCAGCTGCTTTGTTTCTGGCCCGGATAGTCTCGTAAATTTCAAGCTCTCTAACCTGGTCCCTGATTTTAACAGACTTCTGAATAGCCTCTTCAGCGTAAGTGCTCTTATACCTATATATCTTGGCCAGTATCTTAGCCTCTTCTACCTCCGGAAGTTTGTAAATAGTGGTACTGATGGCAAAGGGATACTTAATCTGGTTAGCTTTATCCCGGCGAAGGATTGCCCCCATAACCTCAAGCATTCGGGATATGTGAAAGGATCCAGAAGGAAAGCTCTTAGCAGTCCATGAAGCAAGATATTTTCCATCTATGCTTATAAACTCAGGGTCTTCCACTACTATAGCATTGTCGGCAAATATCATCTGCTCCCTGATTTCCCTCTCCGGGTCGTAGGGAGCTCTCTCAACGATTTCATGAGACGGATTGAAAATCTCCCGGAGAGTGGCCAGGAAAAAGTCTGGAGGCAACGTATTCTGCACCTTACTAATAAAGCCCATAGACTCAATGGTTCCCCTAAAGCTGACAGCCTGGTCGTGGCAGCGGTCAAGATACTTCTCAAAGTCGTCAACTCCCTCTTCTTCAAGCTTACCTATACCGCTCCAGACCTTAAGCCAGTCTATAAAGTTCTTTATCTTGGTAACTTTCTGAGGCGGAAAGATAATTGAGATGAAGAGGCGAAAATCCCTGAAAGGTACACCAGTAAACGGATGGGGCTTGCGAATGTATTCTTCATAGAACTTGGCTCTTCTCCTAAAAACTTCTGTTATGGCCTCATTCTCATGTTCAACCTTCTGCCACCTGTTGATAAAAGGATAGATGTTAGGAGAGGCGTACATCGTAAACTGAACTATCGTCCCGTCTTCAACCTCAGAAAGCAGAGAGCGACAACCGTTTAGGAAGTCGTTACCGGCCACGATAAGCGGAGGGACTTCGTAGCAGACAGCTGCTCTACCGTCAGCCAGTATGTAGAGCTCCCTTTGAAAATCGTAGGCAACGTAAGGAAGAAACTGAGAAAGAGGCATGCTCTCATAAAGCTCAACAAGTTGTTTCCACGGCGTAGCAATAAAACCCGCTACCTTCTTGTGCTTTCTCTTACGTTTTCCACCTAAACCTACCATACCACCGTCTCTTTATTGGCGTTGTCTTTTACAGCTTCTGCTCTATAGTCAATGTGTTTAGAAACGCTATCAGGAACGCAATATTTCTCCTGCCTGCAACACCTCCTCTCACCTATAAGAGGGTCCCCACAGCTGCTGCAGACAGTCCTGTAATCACACTTTAAAGGTCTATAAGTAGAGCTCTCCTGTGTTCCCTCAGGCTCTTGAGTATCTGGAAAAGCTCCTCTCTTATACATCCGGTAAACGTCAGGTATGGAAGCACACGTTCCGGGATGATAACCAGGACAGGAAAACTCGGAGGAATAGGGAGAGAAGATAGAACAGCTTGAAAAAAGTAAAATCAGAACAGGAAAAAATCTTTTCACAACTACCTCCCCTCAATCATCCTCTCCACAGCCTTGACATTAGCTCCCACTATCTTTTTCCCATCAGGCCAGGAGAAGAAAGTTGGAGTTCCTGTTACACCGAGCTTATTGATAACCTGCAGTTGCTTCTGAAATTCCTTCTCAGCCTCAGGAGTCATAGGCTTTCCGGAAGGAGAGGCTTCTCCCTCAAAAAATCTTTCAAGGAGAGGAGCTCTCTCTTTCTTGGGAGCATTCATTATGTCTGCTATGTATTTCATAGAGAAATCACCGTGAATAGGGAACAGGTAAACGTAGAAGGTAGCCTTTCCTTCTTTTGCCAGATGTCTTAAAGCGTTACAGGCCCTCTTACAAAACGGACAGGTAGGGTCTGTAACGACCACTATTTTCTTACCGGACCCACTACCGACTATAACCGGCGCATCCGAAAGATTTAGTTTGCTGATGTCAAACGGATAAAGGGACTCAAACACCTCTCTTCGGAACCCTTGAACAATCTGCTGATTTCTGGGAATAACTGAAAACGGAACTCCTCTAATGCTGTACTTCCGCATCCACTGGTTCCACTTCTCGAGCAAACGTTTAGTTTCCTCTTTGTTTGCCTCAGATGCACTCTTTAGCACTTTCTGAACGTCAGCCTCATCGTCAAGCTTACCGCTAACGACTTCTTCAATAGCCTTCCTTTTGTCCTTGCTGGATAGGATATGGAGAATATGCGGATAGGAATTCCTGTGCATATCGGAGAAGATAACGAAGAAATCAACGTTTCTGCTTAGCAGAAACTTCAGGAGCTCCCTGCTGTAGGGACAGTCTGGATCCGCAACCAGAAAGACAGTAGGCTTCTTACTTCCAACTATATGAACTGCAGAACGGACAGGAAACGTTCTGGCCATCTCGTCGGCAAGCTGCCTGAAAAGCTGCTTTTTCTTCTCATCTGTAAGGTTTTTCCCCTGTAAGTTGTATATAGCTCCAAAAACAAGGTGCTCCACTTGGGGGTCAACGTAGATAATATTGCTACCCGCATGGATTTCGTAGAGTCCTTTAATAGGAGAAGGCTCAACCCTGCCAAAGTGCAAATTCGGAAGTTTCTTCCTAAGGAGGCTTTCCACTTGTTTAACCTGAGAAGAGTCTCCACTTCCGGCCAAAGAGACGGAAGAAAACATAATCAGAAAAGCAGCTATCCCCAAAGACTTCCTCACAACGTCCTCCAGAACAGAAATTCAAAACAAATGTTCTGTAATCAGTCCTGTACGCCTGTAGTTTGTGTAGCTGTATGGAATCCCTGTTCTGCTCCTGTGCGTAGTTGTAATGTAGTCCTTGAGATAAAGGCATCCGGGATTAAAGCCTTAATCCTTCTGTATCCCTCTGTAGGAACATCAGTGTAAACAACGAAACACTTCCAGTTTCGGCAGGTTGTCTCCCTAATATTTATGCATGCAGGAATTTTATTCTTGTACTCCTGAACAAACCTCTCCGCCCCCCTCCTGCTCCTGAATGTCCCCATGATCACTCTGAAGAGTCTTGGCCGTAGCTGGCCTGTACCCTTTGTAGTTCCTGTACTTCGTGTATTCTGTACACCCAAACACTGAGACTGGAGCTTCTGCAGTTTTTCTTCAAGGTAATTCACACGATGAATAAGTTTGTAAACAGCATCAACAAGAATTTCCTCAGTAGAGGCTGACAGAGCGTTAACGGTCAAGTGTAGACTCAAAATCAAAGAAGCTGGCAGGAGTTTCCAGTGACTCAACAACCTGCCTGCTAATAGAGTAGACAAAAGACTGCGGCTCTTGAGATGCCCTCTCAACATAGGGAACTCTCTTGCCTCCCGAATGGAAACGTTTCTCTTTTGTTCTGTTCTCAACGAAAGAGAGGACATATATCATGTCCTCGTCATATCCGAGGAGCTCTCCTGAGTATAACTTATTATCTACCGTCCTAACTGTCACGGGCTTTCCTACAAGCATCTCAAGGTTAAAACCTTTACCTGGTTTCGGCGTTTTCCTATCTGTTCCAACAACTAAGGACTCCCTTAACAGGTTCTCAAGAAAGTTTAGCTTCTTAATTACCTCATCTATTAGGTTCTGTTCTGTTTCCGTTCTCTTCACATCTGCAGGCTGAGCAGGAACTTCCTCTTTATCAGTAAGAGCTACTTCCATCTTTTTTCGTTCCTGCAGGAATTCAACAAACTTTTTCGCTCTAACGGCCAAGTCGTGATTTATCTTCCGAACCTTAAGAAGAGAAACCTCATCAGCAGGATCCAACCCCTCCTGCTCACAGAGATACAGGTATCTGGCCGCCTTCCTGCCTAAGGTTTGAACGCTTCCTTCTTTATAGCCGTTTCTGAGAAGCCAACCCCTATATTCCTTTATAAGTTCCCTCTGTTCAGGCCTTAAAGCCCTCATAGCATTTTTCGGGAGTTTCACCATAACACACCCCTGGAACAGTATTTATTAATGAAATTAAATCAAATCTAAGAAAAAACAAAACTTGCATTCCTGTTTTACAGGATTATATTAGAGAACAGGAGGAGGACAATGAAAAACGTCATTGCAGTTTACGGAACATTGAAACGGGGACATGGAAATCACCACCACCTCAGGAACTCAAAGTATTTGGGCAAAGGGATATCCCTTCAAAAGTTCCTTTTAGGACATTCCAGTTTCCCTGCAGTCATACCCTGCAAGAACGGTGTTCCTATAGTAGTAGAGTTATACAGCGTGCCCAGAAGAACACTCGTGCAGCTGGACAGGTTAGAGGGAGTTCCTACTCTCTACAAGAGAGCTCCTTTTACGTTCAGAACAGAGAAAGGAATAATAACGGCAATGCTCTACTTTATGGAAGAATCAAACAGACTATTCAGCTGGGAGCTCCCCAGAGAAAAGCTTCCCCATTGGTGGACGAAGAAAGGATGGAAACCGTGGAAACCGAAATTACGGAGGAAACAGAATGGACAAAGAGCTGATAAGAGCTTTATTAAACGAACATGAAGGAGAGCTGCTAACCTACGAAGACGAGAACTTCTCCGTTAGAGTGACCTACTCCTCGGGAGCTCTCCCTATATTTTCAAAGTTAGAAGTCTTCATCCTGGATAAAAGTCAGTTCAAGCCCTCAAAAATTAATGGAAAACTTATGGTATCAGACTTAAAGGAATTGGAAAATTTATTTGAGTTCTATCAATTCAGGCATTTTATCCCTCTTTTAGAATTTGTTCTCGCCGATGAACAATCTTCCGAACTCACCATTGAAGAAACGAGAAAAAACGTCGAGAACGGATTATTCTCTTTTGTCAGGCCAAAAAACAGCAAAGTAGAAACGTTAGTAGTAGCTGTCGGCGATTTAGCAAGGAGAGGACTGTTCTATTATCCAGACCTCGGATCGCCAATAATAGAACTCATAGAACTCTGGAAAGGACTCAAGGTTCACAAAGATAATTTCAAGCTAATCTCTGAACTGTAGAAAGGAGGAATACCTTGAACAGACATCTCTTTTTGGCTCCTTTCATTCAATCTTTAACAGTTCTTTTCCTGCTGTTCTTGCTTTCTGTCAACTTAGGAGTAGGGTCCATACTTCCCTCTAATGCCTTAACTACTATAGCCATTTCAACCGTGCTAACCTCTCCCTCTATTGGGTTTTTCATCGCCAGAACAAAAGACATAAAGCTTATTCAAGAATTCTTTAAACTCGGTGGAACTCTCGTAGCAAGAGCCGTCCCTGCTGGAATTGGCCTCATTTCTGGTCTCGCTCTCAATCTGGAACCTTTAATCGGAGCTTCAGAACTCTGCATCCTATTTGCCTGGATAGGTTGGATGTGGGGATTAATGAGAACAATGGCTGACTACTATAAGAGAGAAATGAAAGTATAGGGGAAAAACCATGTCTAAGAAGAGAATTTTTGAGTTCCTTCTCGTTATCCTCTTTCTATACGGACTTTACGTTTTCACCGTTCACACATGGGTTCTATACGGCTGGGAAAACTTGAAGAGGGTCAAGTTCTCTAAAGACCCTAATTTGGTATGCTGCTACTACAAGAAATTCCAAGATGGCAGCTACCTGGTAGATTTCCGGGGAAAGTCCCCTATATGGGAAGACAAATGGGTTATTAGATGTCCCAAGAACTGCGAAGCTGAAATGGTTTCCCTAAACGAAAGATATTTCAAACTGGTCTGGACGAAGTAGGGAAAGGCAGAGGGAAGCTCCCTCCACCCGGAAACATCTACTCTTCGGTATCAGAAATCTCCTCAGAAACTTCTACTGTTTCCTCTCCTTCCGTAGTCTTCCTGGCAGCAAGTTTCCTGATGCTGTCAACTCTTACAAAAACCCTTTCTCTTCGGTCTCCGTTATCATTCTCCCAGAAGTCTGTCCTTAACCTGCCTTCCACGAGAACTAAGTCTCCTTTAGCGTACCTCTCAGCAGCCTTTTTAGCATTTTCCCCCCAGAGTTCAAGCATCGGGAAGCTGGTTGTTTCCTTTAGTTCACCAGTTTTCCTGTCTCTGTAGGGTTCATTGACGGCTATCCGGAACCTACATACCGGAGTCTTTTTCTCGCCTACAAACTGGAGCTCTGGATGCCTGGTCAACCTTCCGAGAAGAAAGACACGGTTAGTAGCCATGATGACAACCTCCCTCTATTTTTTTACCCTCAAAATTCTCAGTTTCCCCTCTACTCTCTCAAGCTCAACGCAGGACGGGAGCTCCCCTACAAGGGTATCCTCCACGACATAATCAAGCTTAAACTCCTTGACTTTAGAGCAATCAAGTTTCCCTTCTGTTAGATCCTTAAGGAAAAGCTGAACTTCTTTTGGCATCCAGCCTATTTCCATAGACGGAATTACCTGAATATTCGCCTTGGAAAAGTAAACACTCCTATACATCTCTGGCATATCTGAAAACGCCACCCTTGCTGGCCGGTCAAAAGAAACAGCTTCAGGCTGGCTAACAACTGCGTAGGGACTTAGGAAGAAAAGAAGCAGCGGAACAGAAAGTTTCCAAGGTATGTTCTCTACCTTAAGAAACCTAAACAAGGAGCTCCACAAGGGAACCACCACTTCAACATAACGTATCTGATTAGACGCCAAGAAATAAGCCGAAGTAAGGACAGTTTTTATGTCCTTTCTCCAGTAAAACAGAAGAGGAACAGCTGAGAGAACTAAGACAGAGAGAAGTCCGGCAGCGAAAGTCTGCCCCTCCGCAACGGTAATCAATCTATCAGTCTTTGCAGTTAGGATACGGTAAATTAGCTGGATATAGTCTGCCTTTCCAAAATTTATCCAGAAAAGCAAACCCAGAACGAAAGAGTAAATGTAAATAATCTTTAACCGGAGTCTCTTAAAAACTATAACAAGTGGAATTACATATATGAAAAAGAGGTAGTAAACGAGGGGCAGGAGAACGGCAATCAGGAGGTGCCACGATAGTCTGCCCCTGTCCCTCAACGCATAGGCCAGCAAAAACAGACCTGACGCAAAGACTGCAGGCCGTCCTAAGAGAACTCTATCTGCAAGTAAGTAAAGAACAAATGCAACCACAAGGGTTTTCAGGTTATTTCTCGTCTTTTCCAGAAGCAGAACAGTCGCCAGTCCATAGAGAAGAACGGCCAGAACCTGAAATGGAATGTAAGCATAATCCCCAATTAGACGATGTAACAGGCCAGCAACAACATCAAAAGGATAGTAGAAGTCAAAAGAGGGAACATAGGAGTAAAGGAACATCTTGCTGTAGTCGTAGTCATACCTATAGGCAGAGAGATGCCGAAGCAGATCGTCAGGAGGAAGTTTCGGAAAGAGGACAACGAGCATAGCCACTATAAATATGTAAAACCAGGGTGAGAGCTCGTCTCTCAGTTCAACTCCGTAAACGGCAAGCCTGTTCAGGCCAAAAAGAAAGCTCCTGGTCTGATATCCGTGCTTTCTTATCTCTTCGTCAGTCAGGTAATGCTTGTGGTCCTCTATATGACTTCTGTTAACGAGATTAAACTTTGCAAGGAGCTCCAGAACGGGCTTAGCAAGGGGAGTAGGGGTCGTAAGGATAACTGCCTTCCCTACTCTCTTAAACTCTTCAAGGGCTGTTTCCCAGTTGTTAAGGTGCTCAACGACCGCAGGGGAAACAACAACGTCAAAGGACTTGTCTTTGAAAGGTAGCGGTTTATTCAGATCAGCCCTGACTTCCCCTCTGTCAGAAATATCCAGAACAACAACGTCATGGCCCCTACTTCTAAGAACATCACAGAGGGAACCGTCTCCTCCCCCCGCATCAAGTATCCTCAGACGACCGTACTTTCTCTCCAGGTCCTTTATGTAAGGAAGAACCTGCGAGTACCTTATACGGGCCGTAAGGAAGTCAAGAATGGCCATAACCCCACGCCTTCCCTTTTGAAAGCTTCAAAGACCAGTAGGTCTTCATTATCTTGAGAAAATCCAAAGCTCCTATCTTCTTACCTTCAGCCCTTGAACGAGGTTTATAGTCAACCTTCTCCCAGACTACTTTGTAACCGCCCAGAATGGCCTTCATCGTCAACTCGGTTTCTATTTCAAAGCCTTCAGAACTCAGACCCACTTCCTCTATGAATGACTTCTTAATAATCCTCTGACCTGAGAAAACATCAGGACAACCAGTGAGGTAGGCTATCAGTTTGTTGGCTACAAAAGAACCGAGAGATATACCCGTTATTTCATCCCAAGACATGGTCCTTACACCGACAACCATATCAGCACCGGTAGTTAAGTAGGCATCATAAAGCCTCAGCAGATTCTCAGGAGGGTACTCAAGATCAGCGTCCTGAATAGCTATTACTTCAGTTCCTGAAGAGACCAGGGAAAGTCCCCGTTTCACTGCTTCTGCCTTTCCTTTATTCCTGTCTATCCTTACTGTAACAACTTTCCCGCCTTCCATTTCTGAAATAACTTCGTAAGTACGGTCAGTAGAACCATCGTCAACAACTATCACCTCTCTAACGAATTCAAGCCTGGTCAGCCTTGATAGAACCAACCCAACGGTAGCCTCTTCGTTATAAACAGGAACGATGACAGAAAGCATTACTTCTTCTCCGTGTATTTCTTTATTTCTGCCAGCTTTCTTTGACAGTCTGGACCACAAGAAGGAGACTTCTCCGGGGAAGACAACCTTTTAGGAGCCGAAGTTTCCTTCTCCTTAGAAACAGGTAGAACTTCAGGAGTAATAGGCGGTAAACCAAGCCCTTTCTGAGTCTGAACTATTCTGACCATCTTTTTGACTCTCTGGACCTCGCCTTTAGTCGCTATGGTCCAGTATCCAGGCTTCAGAGTGAAGTAGACGAATTCCCCCTGATGGAGAACTCCCTGGTCATCCTCATAAGGCATTATGAGGACTCTTACAACCTCTGGAGGAACGTAGATTGGTTTCACCTTAAATTCCGGAACAACGCTAATAACTTTCTTCTTTTCCTTCACGGAAGGCTTAGGCGGAACAGTCTTAACCGGTTTGTTTGAGGAACAGGAAACTAAAGCCACCGCAGTTGCTATTAAAATCAGGACCTTTCTCACAGCTCCTCCTTAACCTCTTACCTTTTTCTTCTCAACTTTTTCGGTTTTCCCTATCCTCTGTATCCACTTCCCACGCTGGACCACGATAGTCACTTTCCGGCCAGCTCCGATTTCAATGACCGGGAAGGTTTGGTCAAGGAGCTTCATGTAATAGTCAGAGAGTCTCCTCGCAGATTCTGCAAAGCCAGCAAAAACGCCAGCTCTCGCGACTTTTCCAGGCTGAACAGAAGAGACAACCCCGGAACCCGTAATGGTTGTAGTAGTGGCGGTAGTTTGAAGAACGTTTCCAGCTCCCTCAAAGAAAGAGGATAGAAACGCTCTGGCAATGAGAGCTCCCTGCTTACTTACTACTCTTCCCCTAAGGCCTACCTTACCGTCTTCCCCAGCTACGTAGCCATCAAAGCTAAAGTCGTAGACATTACCCTCGTCATCAACACAGGACATGTAGTCAGTACGGATATAGACCCGTTCAGAACTCAAATCTCCATACGCTTCGCCAATAACTCGGCAATCCTTCAAGTCCTGCTTCCAATCGTTAGGAAGAATTGAGTTATCAACAAGATTTATGAGAACAGGGATTGTGTCCTTTTTTGCCCCCATACCCGTTGGAGCATCAAGTCCTGATAAAAGAATGCCCTCAACAAAGGTTCCAGAAGGTATATAGAACTTCCTGAGTATTTCGTATCGCCTTTTTTCCTTCTCTTTCTTCCTTTTCTGAATCTCCTTTGAAAAGGAGATTTTTTTAATGCCGCCACCTCCCTGGGAAGGTGGAGCTCCCGTTTGAGGCTTGGGAGGCGGCGGTGGAGGGGGAAGAGACTTTACAGAAGAAATTTCCTCTCTTTTAGACTTTTTAACTCCAGCTTTCCTCTCCTCCTTCTTAAGCTTTTCTGAAGGAGGAGCTCCATGCTGAACAGTAGGCGGATGCTTCTTTATTTCCTCTAAAGACTTATTCAGTTCACCTATCCTTTTCTCGTTAGACTGCAGCTTCTCATTGAGTTTTGAAAGGGTTGCGGATATTTCAGCCAGCTGCTCTTCCATTTTGTCCAGGCGTTCGTTTGCCTTTATGTACCAAGTTTTAATCGCCTCCCTTGTTCCAACCTCCTCAAACTCAAAAGTTTCTGTCTTCTTTACGGTAGGTTGGCCACCGCCCTGCATCTTATCCATAAGCATGTAAAGGACCATCGCCATTGAGAGAAATAGCGCAAAAGTTATCGCTAACTGCTTCTTTTTCTTGTCCGATATAGCCACTACCTCCTCCCCACTACAACAACGAAAGTGGTCGTTTCACCAGGATTGAGAACATGATGCCGGATTGAAATAGATCTCACGTCAAAACGCTTTGACAGGAAAGAAAGAACCGTCTCATCTATGCGTATCTGCTTGTTTAGAACGTTCTTTATGTAGCCTTTCAGGACTTTAAATCTGTCTCCAACTCCTTCAGCAGTCAGCCAAACTTCTATTTCAGCAAAGAGGCCAAGGAGTTCCTTCTTTGGCTTAACCACATAGTAATCCGGGTAATTTCCAGACATAAACTGCCTTGTTAAAGTTACAAGGAACTCCTCGTAAGGCATTGAACGTTCATAATAAGCAGCCTTCTTCCTGGTCTTGACTTCTTCTGGGATGAAAATCTCCACAACCTCGGGCCCTTTCCTATCAGGAACCGCAATAACGGAGTAATCATGAGTATTGCCGTTCTCATCCTCTGTAGTAACCGCAATTACTGCAGGCTTGCGGTAATAAGGATTCCACTTGATTAGCAGATTGTTACCCTGAGCCTGTACTTGAATGCCTTTAGAAACATCTACATAAGCCTCAAGAACTTTATGTGGAAAACGGATAACCTGAATGTTGTTAACGCTTACGCTCACCCTTATCTCTGGAGAAGCCGGTATCCTCTCTATTGCAAAAGCACTCTGAACCAGGAAAAGGGAGAAAACAAGTGCTAAAAACCTCATTTTTTCACCTCTTGGTCTTTATTAGCAGGATAGAGGGACGTAACGAGAAACTCTCCATTTCGTATGACATACTTGAGAACATAGGTTTGCTTTTTATCCTCCAGCGTTTTCCCCATATAAGACTTCACAAGCCTGCCAGTTACCAGAACCTGCTTGTTCTGAGGATCTATTTGGAATTTCTCAGGATAGAAAGCCTGAACCCGGCCGTAAAACTTAACGTCTGCAGATATCTCCTTTATCTGCTTCTTCAAACGCTGGTAGGCTGAAGGTTCTACGTATTTCAAAAACTCTCTAAGACGAGAATCTATAGTGTCAGGAGTGTAATTAGTTGCCAGGTAAATGACATAATCGGCCATCTCCTTGATATACTCAGGAGATGCAGAATCATTAGCTATAAAGACCTTACTGTAAACAGCTGGCGGAAGAAGAATGATTTTTTCTCTCTCCACATTCTCCGTATAGAGCATCAGCAGATATCCAACAAAAAGGAGCAGAAGGAAAACGACATATCTGCAGAGCCTGTACCCTGATGCTATCTTACTCCATTTCTCTATAAAGGCTTTACCGTCCATACCTACTCCTCAAAGTCACGGATGAAAGTAGGAACAACGCCAAACTCTCTGACCTTTTTCAGGGGAACTTTCGTAACTCCCAAATGCCAGTAGATCCAGCCGTCAAGGAAATTTCCAAGCTGAGCTTTGTACTTCAGAACAAGTATCCCCACAAGAAGAACAAGTAGCGATAACAAACGTTCTCCTTGAAAGAACAGTATCACGAAGAAGAACAGAGTGAGAACGCCAATTACAAAGGTATTGAACTCAAAGTTGCCAACGTATTTGGGGTCATCCAAGTGTCCCGGAACATAATCTTCATACTTCCTATCTTCCATGTTCCTTCTCCCTAAAACCCGCCCTGTCCCCTTTTTATTGGGTTAAAAAAGAGCTCCGTTAGCTATGGCGCTCGCAATTTTTGGAGATAGAACAAGACCAGTTGCCGCCAGAATAGCAACACCGCCCTGTGCCAGCATTCCACGATAAAAGGCAAAGATAGAAGCTGCAACAAGGAAAGTAGCAGCTATCTTACCTGGAATCCCAGTTAAGTAATCCTGAACTTTCTGCCAGAGAGGATTCCACTCGTTTCCTCCACTGGCCATAGCGACAGAGAACACAGAGAAAGCAGCTGTGATAGCAACAGCAAAAACAGCTACCAGTACCAGTTTAAAGAGAAAAGGATGTTCTTTTTGGAAAGCTTTTAGGAAGCTCACTTCTTCACCTCCCTACAGAACTTGAAAAGGATGTAAGGGACAGGGCGGGCTTGAATGTGTACGTTTTTATAGCTACCGAAATAGAACCTTACGACCTTTTCGTATTTGCTGGGAACATCCACAAAGACTTCTTTGCTCTCTTTTATCCGCTCTTTCAGATAGGAAATCTGATTTTTCAGCATCAGAACATCGGTTTTGAACGAGCTACACTGAAGAGGCGTAACCACAACGTGCTTCTGACAGGAAGCCAGAACGAAGTTCTGATAGGCAGAAGGCTGAACAACGTCGTTTATGTAAACCGCCCTTTCCGCTTGAGAGAAAACCCCTGCAAAACAAGCCTTTGCCAGAAAGAGAGCTGCCAAAATATCTACTACCATCACTCCTCCCTTAAGGGAACAGAAAGATGAAAGCCAGACATTTGCAATCATTTAAAGCGTATCTTTTAAATAGCCTTGGCGCCTTATCCCAATCTCTCAGCAACAACTCCTTAACTTCTTTGCAAGACAGCTTTCTGCCGTTAAGACCGTATCTGTAAGCCACTACGTCCGGAACGTAAACTTTCTTCCCCCTAAAGTGTAGACGGTCGTAAAGATACAGTATCTGTTCTGAGGGTACATCCTTCCTCTGTAGCTCGAACATCACGGCAACCTTTAAATCAAGGTTTACCTCTAATATAGCCCTAACAGAACAGATTGTTCTGATTATCAGAACAACAAGAGGCAAGCTCTATTTTTCCGAGGCATAGTTCTGATATTTATGCATGCACAAATACATAAATGCTTACCTACACGTCCAACCACCAATCTTTACCGTAAGAACCTAAGAACTCAGAAAAGAGGTCCAGCAAGAATTTTTCGATGTAGTCTTTAAATATTCCATCTCTACACACAACCAGCTTACGTCCTCCCCTATTTCTTACTTCAATAATTCCTTTATCAACAAAATGTTTGTAAATAGCAGGTTTAACTCTTCCTCTCAAAAACTCTTTCAGATCCCTTAGAAGCTGGGAATCTTCTACTACCTTGTCCGGAACCACATGTTGTAAACCAAACTTACGAAGGAACTTTTTGAAGAACTCATTGAAGTCAGAGTTACTGTCCTTAAGAACAAAAGAAATTAGAAAGCCATTGGGATTCTTAATAGTTTCAGAGCTGTATCCCAGTTTCTTATCCCTGGCCATCAGCTCATACATAACTGCAAGTAGGTATCCACAGTTCTCCCCATAGGTTTTGATAACTCCAGAGTAAATGTCACTTATACTCCCCTTTGTTGGATTGCGGAAGAACTCAGGATACCTCTTCTTCAAAAAGTCGGCAACCGCCGCAATTTCCCGGCAGATTTTTGCTCGTTTCTGCTCATCCACGGCACAGCCAGAGTTAAGGTTACCTAACTTCGGACTTTCGGCCCTTTTTATATTAGAGCCGTAAGGCTCTTTATAGGAAGGAGCGTTTTTTTGGGTATCTCTGCTTTTTTGTTCTGCTCCTTCCGTTAATTGGTTCTTCTTAATCTTGGAATGAATTTTTTCTTTGTTTTTTTCGCCGCCGCCATTATTAATATTATTGGCGGCGTCTTCTATATAGTCTTCTATTCTGTCTTCTATATAGTCTTCTAAAGCACGCTCTGAGCTATTCCCCTCCATAGGGTTGCGCTTTTCTTGTGGTTCCCTATTGGTACCGTGTGGTTCCTTATTAGTACCCGGTGGTTCCCTATTGGTACGGGGTGGTTCCCTATTAGTACCCGGTGGTTCCTTATTGGTACCGGTGGACAGAAGCGGATGGTCAGGGTAGAGCTCCCTGGCTTCACTGAGAAGTTCGGAGCTCCACTTATCGGTTGGAAGTATTTCTATGCGGGTTTCCTTTTTGGTCCTTACTGTCTTTATTAGGGAATGGCTTTCCAGCTCGTTAAGGGCCAGGATAATGTTCTTTTTCTTCATCCGGAGAGCTTCTCTTATCTCCCGTGTAGTGGTTCTGATTATGTTCTGCGAGGCATACTGACGTAATGAGCATAGGTACATGTAGACAGCTTTGGAGAATGGGGATATTGGGAGAATGTACAGGAGCTTTGGTACTTTAAAGACCAGATCCTCCCTTACCTTTTCTTCACTCCAGGACTGGGCTACGTATGGAATTTCCATAGAGTTGATGAGGATAATTTCTGTCTTCTGAGAGGTTTTGAAATGGAAGACCCTCTCGGAAACGATGCCTTCCCTCTCCAGGAATTTGAACAGTTCTTGGAGTGTTGACTTGCTCTTCAGATTAAGAATCTTCTTAAGCTCAGAGTAGCTTGTCTTGGCCATTTTTTCTCTTGTCATGGCCAAAGAGTATAGGTACCCCAGTAAGACAATCAGTCTGAATAATGAGTATCTCTGGGTTTCAGGGTTTCTCTTTAGAAGGAATACGGCTTTGGGTAGAATGACGAAAGGTAACTCTTTCTGTCGTACTACGATTTCTTCTTTCTTGTTGACACTCCTTTGGTTTCTGCTTATACTATTCTTAAGCATCGGTTGTAACCTCCATATTGGAGTTTCTATCGTCCGCCCCCCACCGGTAGAGTGGGGGTCTCCCTCACTTCCAATTGTAGCACTTATCCTGTTCGGCTGTTAGCTCTCTTAAGTTTCTCCGAGTAGAAAGCGTTCAAAACTAAGGCCCTTTCAAGCATTACAGCCATCTCTGCGAATACTTCAGCGAGCTCTTCTATGGTCTTTACTTTGGACATTTTGAGAAAATACTCCTTTTCCTCTTGCTCTTTATCAGCGAAGACTTTGTAAGTGAAACCTCCCTGTTGCCAGTTTTCCAGCAGTCTCTGGATCCTTTCCTCTACGAACTTCCGTGGGTATTTCCTCGTCTTGGCTATGAAGGCTACTATTTCTTCAATATCTATCTGTTCCTCTAAGAGGACGGCTATCTCCTTTTCCATTTTCCTCTCCCCTGATGTTTCCTAAAGGAGTTCTTTCAATACGAAGGCTTTATGGATAGGAATGTCCTTGAGGATAACGCTACCTATTCGAAACGCATCTTGAAGGACCTGGATTCTGCCAAGCTTGTTTCCGATTCCTCCAAGTGTTCCGCCAGTTAAGCAATAACCTTCCATGGCCCTCTTAAGGAGCTCCCTTTCGTAGCTGTTTATCGTGAATACAGCTCCTGTGTTTGGATTGAGAAAGGAGATATCGTTGCCGTTTTTCAGAACCAGAGCACTGTCGCTTACTTTGTAAGAAAAGGAGTTCCTGTGACTTATTGTTTCAAGGATTTTGCTTCCAAGTACCAATGCCCTCAGTGGATTAAGAATCCAGCTTCCTCTCTCAAATTCTGGTTGTTCCGTACTTCCGTTCCATCTGCTGAAGATAACCGTAGCCTGAGTGTGTTGGAATATGAGTATGAAGCTGTCGTTTCTTATTCTGATGGTCCTGTGCCAATTTTCTGGTGTAACTGAAGGTAGAACGGATTGCATAAAGAGTTTTATGAGATCTTCAGCCATGCTAAAGTGCTTTTGAGTGACGGGCACTCTCAGGCTGTTTACTGGTTTAACAACTATGTCTTCTGGCTTAAGTTCAGGATTCTGTTCGGCAAGCCATTTGGGAACGCTTGAGAACTTAGGTGCGACGTTAGAACTCAGGATAAAGCTGCCGTTCTCTATGATAAGTCCTTTGACCATTTCTCAGCTCCTTTAGAAAAGGTTTTCAAGCTCTTTACTTTCGGGGTATTCTTCCCAGTTAGGAGGATCTGTGCGTTGTAGAAGTTTTCTCGTGTAGGTTAAAGGGTTAATGATTATTTGATAAAAAGGAGAGCCGGTAATTTCAATTACTCGGTTAAGTATCTCCTTCTCGTCTACTTCGGAACCTGCAATGAACTCCGTGGTCTCTGTGAGAATGATCTTTACGGGTGATAGCGGCGAATCGCACAGTTCCTGGATGGCCGATATTACGACTTTCGTAGGCAGTCCTGTTTCTATGCTGAGCTCATCAATGCTTACGAGACCTAATTTCTTTTCAAGGCGGCGGAAGGTTTCGTATACCTCTTTCACAACCCATGGTTCTATCTTGTAATGAGGAGTGAATATGTCATGTTTTAACGTTGGGAACCATCTTCTCAAGTTTCTCATAGCAACCTCCAAGGCTGTTCTCTTGTTTTTCGTACTTCTTATGGAACTTGAGCATGAGCTCATGATAAATCATGAAATTTGCCCAAAAAGATATGCCGGATCTACCTGGAGAGACGGGAAAGCAATGGATTTTGTCAACTTTAAAAAGACCTTTCATCCTTTCCTCCTTCAGGATATGATTGAAAGTAATCTGTAAGCAGTATCAGGTGATACCTCTACCGTGTAATCTCCCATTCCGAACACGATTGCCGGAAACCCCTCTTTGTTAGTGCAGGCTATTACGGTTCCTAAGAACGGTTTAAGATCTTCCTTTGCTAGGAACTGAAGAAGTGACAGCTTTAACATTTGTTGCTCGCCTACAGGAATTTCAACATAAGTATTTAGGAAGCTGAACATTACCTTATCAAACTTTCTCACTAACTTGATGGTTGAGCCATCCTTGCATTCAAAACTTTCTTGGTGGAAAGGGATAGTTCTTTTCATGAAGTCGCATGTCATTAGTAAAGCTCTGGCCTTGAAGTTCTTTTCAAACGCTACAGCTCCATGGTTCTTGTTATGCTTAAAGCTTATGACGATGTCTTTTTCTTCATTAAAGATCTTTATGGAGTATGACCCGTCAATCTCGGTAACTTCTTTTTCTCCCTGGGCTTTTAGAAGACCCCTGTACAGGACGAGGTAGTTGACTGTCTTGTCTGTGAACTTTGGATTCCTGTCCTTATCTTTTGCAAGGACCCTTGGTCTCTCATCTGTCAGGAAGAGTCCACCTCCTTTTCCCGGGAAGTACGATTCTTTTGATTTACGTATAAGTGCTTCCAGGTGTTCTCGTCTGGCCATGACGTCACCTCCTTGAATGATATTCCTGTTTTTTCAAAAATAAAATTTCAGGGAGATTTTTTCAAGACAGGAGAACAAAATCCGTTCTGATTATGTACTGCTCCTGTCCTCAAAAAACCCCCCCTGGCAGTAAGGATGTGAAAGTATGAAATAGCGGGCATTAGAAGGAGAAATGTTGCGTAGATTGGCATTATCCGTATAGTAAGGGAAATGCAAGGGGGTTAATCAACAAACTGCAAGTGAAGAAAGAATACTGTAAATAGGACCATGCGTATTTGTTCTGTTCCATTCTGTAGAGCATTCTCATGGCTCACCTCCTTGAATGTTTTTTAGTATTGAAGGGAAGAGGCCCGCTGAGCGGGCCTTGTCATGCTGTTAGAATTCAACTATATCTCCTGCTTCTATAACTTCCTCTAACTCTGGAGGGGCATCCCAGAGGCTGCCATCCTCCAAAAGTATGCCTTCTGTTGTTTTACGGAGAACTCTAAGTCTGGTTCCAGAGTGTTCCATAGCTATAGTTTTTTCGCCTCTTTCGTTGAAGTATATGTGGTAGTCAGGTTCTGTATCTTCTTCCCAGAAGTTGAAGCTTGGATAGTTGTATGATCCGTATCTGGAAGAGTATCTACTACGGTAGTTGACAATAGGTTTGCTTAACTTAAGTCCTCGGTAACTATGCCATTGTCCTTTGAAAAGCTTTCCGTCTGCGGTCCACAGAAGAATTCTTGAGCCTGAGCGGTTCAAGATGTCGTAGCGGAGCATGTGCTTAAAATTCTTTAGTCCTATTCTCCTTGCGAACTCGGCCACGAAAAGAGTGTCTGACTTGGTGTTCTTATGGGAAGTTGGAATTCTTACGCCGAATGTTCCATTATGGAACATTACAGCGAGGGAACGTCCCATGAGTCTGTTGGGGCTTATTACTGGAAATGGGTGACATAAAAGTGGAGACACTCTTCCGTGGGTTGCTTTCCGGAGATGGAGGACAAGTTCAAACTCCTCAGAATTAAACTGGGAAAAGTCAGGGTCGTTTAGCAGGTCTTCCAGTTTCATAAATCCTTTCTTGAAGAAAATTGGGTATTTTTCGTTCTCCAGCTTCACTGCAAACCCGGCTCCGTGGGGGTTTGCAGTCCATTGTTCTCTTATTAGACTTTCCGGTATAGTCTTACCCTCTGGTTTGAAGATTATGATACACATGGTGTCCCCTCCTTGAATAGTGTAGTCTTTTAGCTCCAAAGGATTTCAAGCAGTTCTCCTGAGGTTTTTGAGATCTCGTAAGAGTAGTTAAGTTCCTCAAGGAGTTCCAAAAACTCCTTGAAGAATTCTTTTGAAGGTTGGTGTAGTTCTACTCCTCCTTCAATTACCGAAAAGTCTTTGAGACGATTGTCATAAACGGCGTTTTCCAGCGCTTCTGCTATGGTTTCTGCTTCTTCTTGAGAACAACCTCCCAACTGGATTAACTCCTTGAGGTTATCGGGTTCAGAAGATGGAGGCGTCTTGGCGAATACTTCAGGAAAAGAGTTCCAATACACCCATGAGTTTGATTGTCCAAAGTAATACATGTCCCCTCCTTGAATGAATGAGTTTTCAATAAATGGAAAAGGGGGGCTCAGCCCCCTAAAAGACTTCAAGAGGATTCTTGATGCCTTTTTCAAGTAGTGCGATGTAATCTTCTGTCCTGTCCGGGAACTCCTTTATGTGGAGAGCGAGTAAAGTGAAGTAAAGTTCTTTTCGTGTTAAGAGTTGGAGGATCCTTCTTCTTGAAAACCAGTCATCAGGAGAAGGCTTGTTATCTTCTCTCCAGGTCAGTAGGGACCTTATAAATAGATTTGCTATGTACTTAGCCTTAAATAGGATTTCTGGGAGCCTTTCGGGCCGGCTCCAGAATCCTCTTATCTCAATTGTCTTACCTGTTTGCTTACGTAAGTTGGTCAAGTTGATCCAGCAGTATCTGTCAGACCATTCTGTTCTGTGAGCGGGACGGCAGTACTGGTTGGGAGGTCTTATAAAAACTTTTTTATGGTCAACGGAGCTTTCTATCTTCTTTGCAACTGCGTGAAGGAACCTACATGTTTGAGAATTCGCTCGTTTGTCCGTATCAAAGAAGATATCCATGTTTATGTGTACGTGGATGCCCTGTGTCTGAAAGCGTCTGTTTTGAAACTGGGTTAACCTTTCCCAGTAAGGATTTGTTACCCAGTCCCAGGCTCTGGATGGACCAAGGATGGGAGTTTTGAACTCAATATCTACTGAGGCATCTCGCTCAATTAGGAGGCCCATGGAGATGAGTTCTCGGAGGTTGCTGTCGCCAATCTCAAGGTTTTGGTACTCTTCCTTGAGTTTTACTTCTATTTCCAAGCCATAGCATTCGTTGAAGATAGGTATGTTAGTGCTCCTGTGAGAGTAGTGGTTAATAAAGCTTCTGATACTGGTAAAGGCTGGGACCTCAAGGTTTTCTGGAATCTGAAGATGGCCGTTTAATATCTGTTGGATGACAAAAAGGAGGTGTTTACACCTTCCGAAGTGTCTGAAGCCTTCGCAAGTACAAGTTAGGTTGTTGCCGATTCTTACAGTATACTCGTTTCCTCTATTACTCCTTACTTCTACGACAAGTTGGGAGTCTTGAATTTCCGTACTTAAAATCGTGTGTCCTTCAAGTTCAGGCTCAGTTCTGTACTCTCTAAGCATTGCGTTGAATCTTTCCCTGAGGGCTTCAAGGGTAGGCATGGCGTTCCCCTCCTTTAATTGCTGTTAAAAAAGAAAAGCCCGCCGAAGCGGGCTGTTTTATGCTGTGGAAGCAATTGCTTAGAAGATGTCGTCCGGTAGATCTTCGTCTACCGGAACTTCATCGTCTGGTTGAGGAGGTGGCTCATCTCCGCCTTCTTCCTCCTCAACTTTGATTACTTCTTTGTACCTTAGCAAAGTGTTTAGTTCTCGCATCCAATCTGCTAAGGCTACCAGTTCCTCGCCGCTGCATGCGACGTTAATTTTCTCGGTTTGTTCTCCTTGTTTGACAACAAGGATTACGGAAAACCCTTTCCTGCCATTTCGCTCCCACTTTTCTATGATGAGGCGCTTGGTGGGAGCATCCTGTTGGTTCTGTTGCTTGTGGACAAAGACTTCTTCTCTGTTGCTTTGTCCCTTGATAACCTTGTTTGCCTTTGCGTAGAACTTGTAGCACTCGGCTGGGTTCATCTGAGATAGGAGCTCCCTATGGTTCTCTCCTGATTCCAGGGTAGCAAACCTGACCTTAAGAGCTCCTGTCTTCTCGATCCATCCGTTTTTTTGTTTTACTCTTGGTTTCTCTTCAAATTCAACAACTGAGCTCCTTGAATAGAGTGAGTAGTAAATCCTCTTAGCCATGACGTCACCTCCTTGAATAGTTTTTGAGTTTTAGTTGAGTATTAAGTTGTTGAACTTAATTAAATCGCTGATTGTCCTTGCTTCTATGAAGCAAAGGACACCCCTTTCGTTAATGTAGGACAGTATTACACTGTCCTTCAGGAAAAATAGACACACATCTCTCATGACGTCCCCTCCTTGAATAGGTTTTATGCGAGTTAAGATGGTCGCCTCCTTGAATGAGTCCCCTGAGTTATGCATTGGGGAAAACTGCTATGTTTCGTTTCTTTTTGTTGTTCTTCTCGTTCTGTTGGTATCTGTGTTGCACACAAAAAGCTCAACCACCAGATTCCTGGTAGCTCAGCTTTCTGCGTGCAGGAATATGAGGTTGGGTACCCAAAGCGGGTACCCGGGAAGGCGTAGAACTGTTCCAGGGGTGTATAAAGCGTCCGCCCCCTTAAGGCTGTGTGCGTTGTTGTGTCTGCGGCTTGCTTGTTGCCGATTGGCTGCCGTAAGCAGCTGCAGGTTTTCCCCTGTCTAAGCCGGTGGATTGACACGCTCAAGAGAAAATAAAAAAGGGTCTGCCCCTCTTCCGAAGAGCAGACCCTGTATTGTTTCCGTAGTTAGCTATGCGTTCTGTTGTTGCTATGTCTGTTTCGTTGGCTAATAACGTTGCTGAAGGTCTCTTCTGTAAGGCCTTATTAACCTGTCAAAGAACGATTCTGTTCCTATGTTCTATTATAAGCAGAACAGAACAAAGTTTCAAGTGGAGGAGAACAGATGTCCTGGGACGAGAGAAGTGGTTGGGGACGTTCTGCTTGGGAGGGAAGTTCAGGCTGGCAGGGAGGCTGGGAAGAACAGAGGAAGAAGAACGAGAAGTGGCAACGTATGCAAGCTGCAAATGATTTTTCAAATGACCCTGCTGGAAAAGAGAAACTGACGTTCTTTGGCATTTTGTCCCGGGTTCAGAATGCTTATGCTTGGGAGAAAAAGGTCATAGAGTCTGGTTTGGATAGACAGGATTTAGAACAGTTCATGTATAACTTTCAGGCTACTGAGTACTGGCGGTGGTTTAGAGCAGCGTTTAAACATGGTCTAACAGAAATTTTCATTTTCCTGCTACTACTTCCCATAGCTATCTTGGTGGAGCTCCGGATTATAGACCTCTACAATGGCGATACCTTTTACGAGCTGTTTTCTGTGTTCCTTATGTTTTCCGTAAATATAGGCTTTATGATGTTCTATCTTTACCTTTCAAGGTTTGTAGTTGGAAGTCTTACTAAGAGAATGCTTTCACCACTTGTTTGGGGACGAGCTATTCCTCTATTTCTTAAGTCCGTTTTATTAGTCCTCTTGGGGCTGTGGTTAACTAAGGAGAACTTACCTTCAGAATTTGTAGCAAAACTTTCCCACTACCTGACTTACATAGCTGATGGGGGACTTACTGCTAATGAAATCTACCACCGTATTTATGACAACCTGCCTCAGTTAAGAAATAGCTTTTTCTCTGCAGCTGTTGCTTTTTCATTGTTTGGAGCGCTTCCTCTTCTGATTTACGAGTTTAAGAGACTCCCGGAAGGTGGATATAAAGACTGGATTAAAGCGGTTAACAGAAGGGAGTGTAAGCTTGATAAAAGCAAGGTTAAGGAAAAGAAGCTGCATTTTGGTTGTGGGATAAGAATTTATCCCTCCCTTCCGGATGATAAGACGAAGTTTCGTCCCGTCTTTCAGTCTGATGCTGAACGTTCAACTCATACGAATATCATGGGTACGACGGGAGTAGGTAAGACAAGGTTGGCCGAGAGCTTGATAGAACAGGATATCCTTATGGGAAATTCAGTTATAGTCATAGATCCGAAGCCTGACTGGGACTTGTTCTCCAGGGTCTGGTCTGCCACGGTTGAGGCTGGCAGAACGGAGGATTTTATTTTCATATCTCTCCTGCATCCCCATCTTTCTTCTGGCATTAATCCCTTGAAGTTCTACGTATATCCTGACGAAGTGATTTCCACGATAGTTTCAACTATCCAGTCCGATGACGAGTTCTTCGTTAACATAGCCCTTGAAATGACTACTCTGATAGTGAATGGCCTGTACTTCCTGCACTCTCAAGAGTTTGGCAGAAGGAAGCAGTTTTCTTACGCAGAGATATTGAGATACATATCTCAAGACGGTCTTGCCAGGATTGCTCAGCAGATAGAGGCATACAAAAATAGAGACCCGGAAAAAGTTATGGCCCTCCTGGAAAACTACAGGCAGGCGATAGATTCTCCTACCGATTACTTCAACAAAGTAGTTTCAACTCTTAGGACAAACGTTGCCAACTTCGCCCATGGAGTGGTTGGGAGTATAGTTGGAAAGTCCGATGACAACCTTGTGATAGAGAGGCTGGAATCCGGCAAGAGAGTTATTTGCTATGTTATGACAGGAGCGCAGACCTTTAAAGATAAGGCTAATCAGCTCTCACGGGTTCTTCTGGCGATGATAAATAACCTTGCTGGTAGGTTAAACACTTCGGGGATGAAACTTCCTTATCCACTTAGAATCCATGTTGATGAGGCTTATACAGCCCTTTATCACGGCATAGAACATTTGTTTGATAAGGCCAGGTCAACTGGTATAGGACTCGTTATGTACCACCAGTCAATAGGTCAGTATGTAGAAGCTGTTGGAGAGCAGCTTACCCAGACAATTATAGATAACATAAACACTTTCTTCTTTATGAGAGTTACCAAAGAAGAAACGCAAAAGTTTGCCTCTCGTATGACTGGTCTGCGGTTTACTGCCCTTCCGACCTTTAGTGTTGACGGCCATGCGGGAATGTTTCCTAATGAGACCTTCCGCATACCGCCTGAGGCTTTTTCAGATTTACCGGCCCGTGTGGGAATTCTCGTAAGGACCAACGCCCGGGACGAGGAGTATTCAAAGGTTGTGGACCTGATTAAGACTCCTCGCATTAAGCCTCCGAAATTTAAAGTGAGGGCTGAAGACCTCAGGGCCGTTCAAGATGAAGAGAAGATAGTTAATCTGCTTAAAAACTATGTCTAACGGGGAGTTTCTATGAGGATGTTTAGATTGCTTTTTAAGCTTATCTTTGGAGATTTTGAGAACTTGCTCTATTCACTTGTTTCCTTGGGAGTTATGCTATTCCTTGTAGTTACTTGGAAAACCCATAAAGAACTTATACTAAGCAGCTATCTGACATCTGCAGTTTTTGCTATTCTGTGTTTCCTGGCTGTTGTCCTTGTTTTCAGGCTGGTTGTTGAAGTGGCTAAGAGCGTTTTCCGAGAAGACATGGAGCTTTTTGAGGTAATAGCTTTCGTTGAGGCTAAGAGGAAGGCTGAGGAGCTGAAAAAACAGAACCGTTCTCCTGAGATAAAGGTTGCAGGATTTGGCGGTCTGCGTTCATTTCTGTCTTCTATTTTTTCCTTTTTAGCCTCAAAGGAGAAAGTTACGGAGGAAAAACCTCGTAAAGAGCAGAAAGAAGAGGTTCCCGTAAGTTCTACTACTAATGTTCAGCCCACCGTCCAACATCAAGCTGTTGAAGAAGTAGAGGAGAAAGCGGAAGAAACAATTGAGGAAAGAAAAAGAGAACAAAATGTTCCGGTCATTAAGGTAGCTGTCCCCAAAGAAGTAGAAAGCGCTGCAGACAGAATTAGAAAGGCTTTCAGGAAGATTACCGGTAGCAATTACACTTCTGTAGAGCCGTCCGTAGAGAAAATTCTCGGTGTTTATCTTGAAGAACCGGAGACATCGTCGCTTGGAGCTCTGTCTGTGAATTCAAACGGAATTGCAGAGAAGCTAATGAAAGTTCCTCTACTTGTTCATGTTGCTAACGTGGTTGAAGAAGCTGCGCGGCTTTCATCTTCCCTTGAATTCCCTACTGAAAAGTTGGGACTGCTATTTGCGGCGTTAACCCATGATATAGGAAAGCTTCCGAGTGTCTGGAAAAAATATGACTCTCTGTATGTTTCCCATAAGCACCCAGATTATGGAGCTAACTTTATAGCTTCCATGGCTGAAAGCCTAAGTCTGCCCTATGATAGCTCGTGGTGGGATAACGTTGTAAAGGCTGTTAGGTTTCACCACTCCTCTTCAAAAGAAGTTTCTTACCTTTCTTACCTTAGAGAGGCAGATTTTAGAGCGAGGAGGGAAGAGTCTAACGCAGACGAGGCAGAGCTGAAGGAGTTTTACAAAGAAGTGGTTGGAGACCTTATGTCCGGAGGGTTAGAGGAAGTAGTTTCAAGGTTTGTAAAGAACTTTGAGGAGAAACTCTTAAAGAGACTTCAGGATGATCCGAGTTATTTCTACTTCATATATCAGAAACGCCTCTTTCTCTTTCCTGCTGAAACTCCAGAGGGAGAGCTCCGTTTTTACTTGGATCCGGAGTACATAGTCAAGACCTGCATAGACGGGGATGTTGCCCTTCTGGAAGCTTTAAAGGGATACAGAGACCAGAATGGCTATTTAACCCAGAACATAAAGAGGAACCTTTATGAAGGACTTGTTAAGACCGGATATATAGCTTCAACGAAAATGCATAAAGTTTCCTTTGACAAAGGTATCAAGAGGATTGTTAAGAAAGGCTTTGTAAAAGGGGAAGATGCCATTATGGCCTTTCTGCTGGTTCCTGAAAAATTGGGGGTTGATGTAGAACAGGTAACTGAGGCTGTTTCTCAGAGGGTCGTCAGGAAGCCTTCTGAGTATTACATCGGTAAAGGGTATGATGAAATCAGTAATCAGGAATTATTTATACCTAATAAGGAATTAGTTAACAGGTATTGCTAACTGTGGGTTAGGGTTCGGTAATTGTTCTCTGGTATCAGTATGTTGTGATAAAATCCAGAGATGGTAATATCTGATGGGGGAATGTAATGAATAAGAATGGAGAAGAGAACGGAGGGAATGATTTTATAAATATTATTAAGGATAGCATTGTTAAGTCGTTGAAAAATATGGAAGAAGAAAGAGAACGGCGTAAAAGGTATAACTATTGCACTTCATGCGATTTAGAATTTTTTGAGGAAGATAATATAAGAAAGTACTGGATTCTATGGTTGGATATTTTAGGTTTCTCTAACTTAGTTAAAAATAGAGAATATAAGCTATTGTATGAAATGTTGAGTTTTCTTTCTAACTTTTATAGTGAGAAACATTCTCACTACTTTGTTGAATCATCTATGACCTGCTCAGATACGTGCGTTAATGTGTTTAAGGCTGAAAAGACTAATCTTATCTACGTTCTACAAGATATTGCTATATTGCAGATTAACTTTATCCAGACTTTCAATCATCTTTTAAGAGGGTCAGTAGTAGTTGATGAGGTGTTTTTTTCTTCTGTTTTGAGGACTCAGTTGAATTTCCAGAAGAATAGTATTTTTCTTTTTGGCCCTGGAGTCGTAAAGGCTGCTAAGCTTGAGCAAAAAGTTAAAGTTCCTGTAGTAGGAGTTCCTGCAGATCTTATTGTACCGCTTGTTTGTGCTTATTTAAAATCCCCTGATGCTTATCCAACTAAAGAAGAGGATAGTATTCTGTTTTTCCTTTTTAAGGATTGTCCGGATTGTTCAAGTTATCGTTTTATAGTTGAGAGGCTTCTTGATGGACTTTTGAATGTTTTCTTTACCTCGGGAGAGATTATTCCTTTCCTGTCGTTTGTGGAGGAGTTCAAAAAGGGAAGTGTTTTTGTTAATGATACTATATTTTTCGTGGATTATCTCGGTTACTTGTTAAATAGTGCTGATATTAAGGATGACGAAAAAGAAAGGTTTATAGATGTTCATAAGAGAATCGTAGAAAACTTAAAAGAGAAGGGTATATTCGATAAAAGTAAATTTCTTGAGAAGTATCAGCAATTTTGGCAGCTATAGAGTTTTATTTCACCCAATTTTCTGCTTTCAATCCTTAGAGACCTTGCGTGGGCAGCAATTTGAAGATCGTAAGCTCCTATAACTACTCCTTTCTTCTCCAGATCTGCTCGGATTAAGGCGTACTCCTCGGCGGCCTTTAAGTCAAAATCGTAGACAACAAAGCAGTCAATGAAGTCTTTAACCGCTTCTACCAGCTTTTGACTGCCTTTCTTATAGGCTCCGTAGAGTAGCTCAGATGCAACGATGGAGGATAGGACTATTTCGTGTAGCTTTTCAATCTCTTTCAGTTTCCTCTTAACGCTTTCAGGTCGGTTTCGAATAATGTAGCTGCAAATATTCGTATCGAGCATGTAAATTAAAACAGTTCCCTCTCCTGGAGTTTTGGCTGGTTTCGGTCTTCCAAAAAGTCGTTACACAATTCTTGGATACTGTTAAGCTCTTCAAAGATTATGTCCCATTTCTTATCCGGTGGAAACAAGAGAATTCTGTTGCCCACCTTCGTTATACACAGTTCCTTCTCTTTAACCGCAAACTCCTTCGGTAGTCTGACAGCTAAAGAGTTACCGCTCTTGAAAACCTTCGTTGTTTTCATTGCCTACCTCGCAAGTGTTTACTTTAAGTATGTACCTAACCATTGAGGGTTCAAGGCATTTAATCCAATAAGAAGTAATTGATATTTGATTAACAGATATTAGTAATCAGTTATTAGTTTTTAGTTTTCGTTGAACCTCAGTTCAAGCATCTCAATCTCAAGAACGGCTCCCTTATATACATGTAGTACATAATTCCTTACTGTACATAAGCGATTTCCGTGTAGTTAGCAGTAATCAGTATAAATAACAAATGAATACTAATTTGATAATCCTGCTTCGTAATCAGTAATTGACAAATACTGATAACTGATTATCTTTAACTAAAAACCACTAAGGAGGGAGCAATGAAGGAGGAGTGGAGACAAGTGGATCTCCTTGCAACGGATACGGGCTACTCTTACTTGAAGGGAGCCTGGAGAGAAGACGGAGAGCTTAAACTTGTTCGTATCCCTTCAGCCGTTGCTCAATTTGAGGACAACACAAGTGGTCTTGAAGGGGCTCTGACTCCAGACATTTACTACAAGGGTAACTATTACCTTGCTGGAGAGAAAGCAAAGAAGTTTGAGTCAAGGTTGATAGATACGTATCAAGAAGACTTTTCCGTCGTTTACACGCCTGTCCTGATGTACGAGCTTATGAGAGAAAACAAGGTCCTCCCTCAGAAAGTCTGTGTTTCCATAGCTCTATCTGAGTTTGATAAGGAAATTGTCGTTTTTGACCCTGAAGAGGGAATAAAGAAAGGGAAAAAGAAGAAACTCATAAGGGACTATGCTTCTTCGTTTGAGATTAATGGAGAGAGGTTTGAGTTTGAGGTTTATGTTTTCCCGCAGGGTGTAGGTATCTGGCTTGATGTTGGAACGCCTGAAAATGCTGTCATAGTTGATATTGGGGACAGAACTGTGGACCTCGTTTTCGTTAGAGAAGGTCAGATAATAGGGGCAGGCTACACGACGGGTTTTCAGAATGAAGGAACCATGAAAATAGCTGATGCTTTGGCGAGGGAGATTAAGAAACGGACAGGAAGGCCTGTTGACATCAAGAAGGCCAAGATGTGGCTTGAGAAGGATAGCATCATATACGGTGGAGAAGAAATAGACCTAAGGTCTATCAAGCAAAAGGTAGGACTCCACTACATCAGAGAAATAATTACCAAGCTAAACGCTAAGCCAGAGATAAAGGACTTCATAGATACCTATGGCAAGGTGATCTTCGCCGGCGGCGGTGCTAGATTTGTGCCTGAAGAAATTAAAGAACACTTCGGGATAGAAGTTCCTCCAGAGCCAGAGTTCTCAAATGTTCGTGGATTCCTGAAAGCATTAGAGGAGGAGAGCGATGATAAAGCTGAAACCGAAAATGCTTAGAGGAGTATCTTTTTCAATAGAAAGCAACGGAAGAGAAGTTAGCGTAGATTCCCTCTTTCCAAGAGGCTTTAAGACAAAGCTGATAGAAAGGTTTCTTGAGGAATTTTCAACACAAGTAAAGACTGATGACCCGGAAAAGTTTGTTAAGGCACTTTTCTACTTCGTGTACGGGGATAACGTTCCTAAGCACGCTCGTGAAAAAGAGTCTGACATAATTGAATTCTTGAAGTGGAGAGTAG